>CDZJ01020320.1_pt1 | contig 156832 bp, 138 predicted proteins | sample 557391 | NCBI WGS metagenome assembly CDZJ01 (sample SAMEA3182111, study PRJEB8094) | gut metagenome | biome: human; feature: gut; material: Stool; isolation source: human stools | place: Canada | collected 2013-05-07 | reverse complement strand
CGCCATCAACGCCTGGACGCTGGAACAGAGCAAAAAGCTGTGGGGAGCGCTCAACCGCAGGAGCTACTAAAACGCGGGATGCGTTGATTGCGTCCTCCCCAAGGTTTTGCCTTAGGCAAAACCTTGGCGCAAGGCGGAATTGATTTCCGCCGCGCAAGTAAAATCTAAGGGGCCCCTTCGCGGTCGGCCGCGAGGGGAGCGCCATCAACGCCTGGACGCTGGAACAGAGCAAAAAGCTGTGGGGAGCGCTCAACCGCAGGAGCTACTAAAACGCGGGATGCGTTGATTGCGTCCTCCCCAAGGTTTTGCCTTAGGCAAAACCTTGGCGCAAGGCGGAATTGATTTCCGCCGCGCAAGTAAAATCTAAGGGGCCCCTTCGCGGTCGGCCGCGAGGGGAGCGCCATCAACGCCTGGACGCTGGAACAGAGCAAAAAGCTGTGGGGAGCGCTCAACCGCAGGAGCTACTAAAACGCGGGATGCGTTGATTGCGTCCTCCCCAAGGTTTCGCTCCAGAGCGGCGGATGCGATGGAAAAGAACGAGAGAATTGGCTGGAGGTCATACATATGAGTGATATTATGCGTCCCATCCCCTTCGCCCAACTGATGGACTGGGCGCTCACCGAGTACCGGCAGCAGAAGAGCCTGTTCGGCGTCTGTAAGCTGGTGCGCCATGAGAATGGGCAGGCACGCCCTATTTTCGGCGAAAAAATCGAGGCGCCGTTCGGTCCCGCCGCCGGGCCCAATACCCAGCTTGCCCAGAATATCGTGGCGGCCTACGCCGCCGGGGCCCGGTTCTTTGAGCTCAAGACCGTGCAGATCATGGATGGCGAGGCCCTCTCCAAGTGCGTGGCCAAGCCGTGCATCACCGCCGGGGACGAGTGTTATAACTGCGAGTGGTCCACCGAGCTCACCGTTCCCCAGGCCTATGAGGAGTACGTCAAGGCATGGTTTGCCTGCAAGCTCCTGGCAAAAGAGCTGGCGCTGGGCGATCCGGACGGCTTTGTTTTCAATATGTCCGTGGGCTATGACCTGGAGGGGATCAAGAGCCCCAAGATCGACGCCTATCTTGAGGGCATGAAGGATGCCTCTGGCTCCGCCGTGTGGCGGACATGCATGGAGTGGGCCCTGGATAATACGGACCGCTTCGAACAGGTGGACGCGGCATATATCCGCGCCGTCAGCCCCAGGGTGTCCTGCTCCATCACTGAATCCACGCTGCACGGCTGTCCTCCGGATGAGATCGAGCGCATCGCCACCTATCTCATCACGGAAAAAGGGCTCCATACCTATATCAAGTGCAATCCGACCCTCCTGGGCTATACCTTCGCCCGGAAGCGGCTGGACAGTCTTGGGTTTGACTATGTGACCTTTGACGACCACCACTTTGCAGAGGACCTTCAATGGACCGACGCAGTGCCCATGTTCCGCCGCCTGATGGGGCTGTGTGCGGAACGGAAACTGGAGTTTGGCGTCAAGCTTACCAACACGTTCCCCGTGGATGTAGCGGCCGGTGAGTTGCCCAGCCAGGAGATGTATATGTCCGGACGCGCGCTCTTCCCGCTGACCATCTCCCTGGCCCGCCGCATCGCCGAGGAGTTTGAAGGAGGGCTGCGCATCTCTTACTCGGGCGGTGCCGACGTCCACAACGTCGAGGCGCTCTTCGCCGCGGGCATCTGGCCCATTACCGTGGCCACCACCATTCTCAAGCCCGGTGGCTACCAGCGCCTGAGCCAGATGGGCAAACTCCTGATGGACTGCGGGAGCGAGCCCTTCCGGGGCGTGAATGCCCAGGCGGTGGCGGCGCTGGCGGAGCAGGTGGAGTCGGACCCCTATTACCGCAAGCCCATCAAGCCCCTGCCGGAGCGGAAGATGCACAGAAAGGTGCCCCTCATCGACTGCTTCACAGCGCCATGCCGGGATGGCTGCCCCATCGAACAGGATATCCCCGCCTACCTGATGGCTGTGAGCCGGGGGGAGTACGGGCAGGCGCTGGAGATCATCACCCGCCGGAATGCGCTCCCCTTCATCACCGGCACCATCTGCCCCCACCGCTGTGCCGACAAGTGCATGCGCAATTACTATGAGGAGTCGGTCTGGATCCGGGAGATGAAGCTGCGGGCCGCCCAGGGCGGCTATGATGCGCTTCTGTCCAAACAGAAGGCCAGGTCCGCCGTCTCCGGCAAAAAGGTGGCCGTGGTGGGCGGCGGCCCGGCCGGGATGGCGGCGGCCTTCTTCCTGGGCCGGGAGGGGGTGCCCGTTACTCTGTTTGAAGCCACCGGCGCTCTGGGCGGTGTGGTGCGCCATATCATTCCGGAGTTCCGCATTTCCTCCGAGGCCATCGACAAGGATGAGGCCCTGGTCCGGGCCATGGGTGCGGAGGTCCGCCTGAACACGTATGTCGGCTCCTATCAGGAGCTGGAGGAGCAGGGCTTCACCCACGTGATTTTTGCCACCGGCGCCCAAAAGCCCGGAGACCCCAGGCTGGAGTATGGGGACTATGTAAACTTTACGGAGGTCCTCGCCGCCCTCAAGGCGGGCAATGCCCCTACCCTTGGGACCGATGTAGCGGTGATCGGTGGAGGCAACTCCGCTATGGATACCGCGCGGGCGGTAAAACGCCTGCCCGGCGTGGAGCACGTGCGCCTGGTCTACCGGCGGACCAGACGGTATATGCCTGCCGAGGAGGAGGAGCTCCGGCTGGCCCTGGAGGAAGGGGTGGAGTTCCTGGAGCTGCTGGCGCCCAAGGGGGTAAAGGATAATATCCTGACATGCGCCGTCATGGAGCTGGGTGCGCCGGACGCCTCGGGTCGCCGGGCGCCTGTGCCCACAGGCAGGACCCAGGAGCTCCCCTGCACCACCCTCATCGCCGCCGTGGGGGAGCGCATCGACGAGTCTGTGGATGTGGGCCCCTGGCCCGTGATCGGCGACCGACGGCAGGGTCCGGCCACAGTGGTGGAGGCCATTGCCGACGCCATACAGGCCTCCAGGGCCATCATGGAGTGGGAGACCGGAACCTATACAAATCAGAATATTTGCGAGGACTATAACAGACCGTTTATGAAAAAAGGGGACCTGTGCAGCGACTGTGACGGCTGCGCCGACGCCCGATGCCTGGGATGCCCCACGGTTTGCGAGGTGTGCGCCGACGTGTGTCCCAACCGCGCCAATGTAGCAGTGGCGGTACCGGGTAAACGGCAGCGCCAGATTGTCCATGTGGACGGCATGTGCAACGAGTGCGGCAACTGCGCCACCTTCTGCCCCTATGAGAGCCGCCCCTACAGGGATAAGTTTACACTGTTCTGGAGTCGGGAGGACTTTGACAACAGTGGGAACGAAGGCTGGCTCCCAGCGTCCGGCGAGGACGGTGGGTGTTTGGTCCGTTTGGACGGCCAGGTGCGGGAGTATCAGGTGGACGACTCCGGCTGTGGGCTCCCGGAGGACCTCCGGCTTCTAATCCTGGCAGTGCAGGACAACTACGGCTATCTCCTGAGGGAAAAGTAAACATACTTCGGCTGTCCGGCGGAGCGCCGCACCTGCGCGGCAGACGGCTCCGGGGAAGGGACGGTCACAAGGCCGCTGTGGAGGCCGTGGTGTGAAGGACCGCTCGGATGGCGGCGCATGAGGCATGCAAACGCTAAGATTTGGAGGCGGCAAGATGACTGGAAAGGACGGGGTCCGGCGGTATTCCATGTTTTTTGCGGGGGTGCCGATCTGCGCTGCGGGGATCGCGCTGATCACCAGGGCCGGACTGGGAACCTCGCCCATCTCCAGCATCCCCTTTGTCCTTAGCCTCATCACGCCCCCCACCATGGGGGTGTATACCTTTGTCTTCAATATGCTTTTCCTGGCCTGCGAAGCCCTGCTCCTGCGCCGGTTTACCGCGCTGCAGGCGCTGCAGATCCCGGCCACGCTGGTGTTCAGCGCCTGCATCGATTTGGCGCTGGACCTGATCCCCACCCAGTACGGCGGGCCCTATCCCATGAGCCTGCTCTATCTGGCGGCAGGCTGTCTGGTTATGGCGCTGGGCATCTCCCTGGAGGTCATGGCCGACGTAATTATGCTCCCGGGCGAGGCTTTTGTCCGCGCCCTCTCCCGTGCCTTGGGGAGGGAGTTCGGTAATGTGAAGGTGTGCTTTGACAGTTCTCTCACGCTTGCCGCCGCTCTCATCGCCCTGCTCGCCTTCCATAAGCTCAATGGTGTTCGGGAGGGCACGCTGGTCTCCGCTCTGGCGGTGGGGCAGCTCGTCAGGTTCTATACCCGCCGTCTGGGCGGGCTCAGGGTCCTGTGGCTGGGGACAGACGGGACGAAACGATCTGAAATCGCTGAATAGGGGGACCACACATGGGTGAATCGTACACCTTTACGGTAAACGGCATCCTCCGGGAGACCGAGGAGGAGAAGCCTCTGCTGCGCTATCTGCGGGACGACCTGCATCTCACCTCCGTGAAGGACGGATGCAGCGAGGGGGCATGCGGCACCTGTACCATCGTGGTGGACGGAAAGGCCGTGCGGTCCTGTATCCTGACCACAAAAAAGGCGGTGGGAAAGCACATCCTCACCGTAGAGGGGCTCACCGAGGCCGAGCAGGAGACCTTTGTCTACGCTTTCGGCGCGGTGGGAGCGGTGCAGTGCGGCTTTTGTATCCCGGGTATGGTCCTCTCGGGCAAGGCCCTTCTGGACCAGAATCCCGTTCCCTCCGAGGATGAGATCAAGAAGGCCATTCGGGGCAATGTGTGCCGCTGCACCGGGTACAAGAAGATCATAGAGGGCATCTCCCTGGCCGGGGCCATCCTGCGGGGGGAGAGGACCGTGGACCCCGCCCTGGAGCGGGGAGAACGCTTCGGGGTGGGGGAGCGGGCCTTCCGCTCCGATGTGCGGGACAAGGTGCTGGGCCGGGGAGAATACTGCGACGATGTGGCCCTCCCGGGCATGGTCCACGCCTCGGCCGTCCGCTCGGAGTACCCCAGGGCACGTGTGCTGGACATCGACGCCTCGGCCGCCCTGGCCCTCCCCGGCGTGCTGGCGGTGCTTACCGCCGAGGATGTACCTCATAACAAGGTGGGGCACATCCAGCAGGACTGGGACGTGATGATCGCCAGAGGCGACGTGACCCGCTGTGTGGGCGACGCCGTCTGCCTGGTGGTGGCCGAGACGGAGACGGCGCTGGCCGAAGCCAAAAAGCTGGTAAAGGTGACGTATGAGCCCCTTTCGCCGGTGCGCACCATCCAGGAGGCCATGGCGGAGGACGCCCCCAGGCTCCACCCCAACGGGAACCTCTGCCAGTCCCGCCATGTCACCCGGGGCGACGCCAAAGCGGCCCTGGCAAACTCCAAATATGTGGTGACACAAAGCTATCGTACCCCTTTTACCGAGCACGCCTTCCTGGAGCCGGAGTGCGCCGTGGCCTTTCCGTATCAAAATGGGGTGAAGGTGTATACCTCCGACCAGGGCGTCTACGACACCCGGAAGGAGATCGCCATCATGCTGGGCTGGGAGCCCGAGCGCATCATGGTGGAGAACAAGCTGGTGGGCGGTGGGTTCGGCGGAAAAGAGGATGTGTCGGTGCAGCACATCGCCGTGCTGGCCGCCCTGAAGGTGGGCCGCCCGGTCAAGGTCAAATTCTCCCGCAAGGAGTCCATCGCCTTCCACCCGAAGCGTCACTATATGGAGGGCACCTTCACCCTGGGCTGCGATGAGAACGGCATCTTTACGGGCCTGGACTGCGAGATCTACTTTGACACCGGGGCCTACGCCTCCCTGTGCGGGCCGGTACTGGAGCGGGCCTGTACCCACTCCGTGGGCCCCTACTGCTACCAGAACACCGACATCCGGGGCTATGGGTACTACACCAACAACCCGCCCGCCGGGGCCTTCCGGGGCTTCGGCGTCTGCCAGAGCGAATTCGCCCTGGAGTCCAACATCAATCTGCTGGCCGAGCAGGTGGGCATCTCGCCCTGGGAGATCCGTTACCGCAATGCCATCGAGCCGGGCAAGGTGCTGCCCAACGGCCAGATCGCCGACTGCTCCACCGCCCTCAAGGAGACGCTGGAGGCGGTGCGGGAGGCGTATGAACAAAACGCCGGACATGCAGGCATCGCCTGCGCCATGAAAAACACGGGGGTGGGAGTGGGTCTTCCGGACAAGGGGCGGGCCCGGTTGGAGGTCCGCGGCGGCGTGGTGGAGATCTACGCCGCTGCCTCCGACATCGGCCAGGGCTGTGCCACCGTGTTCCTCCAGATCCTCTCCGAGACCGCCGGCCTGCGCCGGGAACAGATGCGCAATATGGGCAGCAGCTCCGAGCTGGCCCCCGATTCCGGCACCACTTCCGGCTCCCGTCAGACCCTCATCACCGGCGAGGCAGTGCGCATTGCCGCCGCTGACCTCAAAAAGGCCCTGGACGGCGTGGGTGGCGACCTCTCCGCCCTGGAAGGCCGGGAATTTTTTGCTGAGTTTTTTGACCCCACCGACAAGCTGGGCGCCGACAAGCCCAACCCCAAAAGTCACGTCGCCTACGGCTTTGCCACCCATGTGGTGGTGCTGGACGACGACGGCAGGGTGAAAGAGGTCTGGGCCGCCCACGACTCCGGCAAGGTGGTCAACCCCATCTCCATCCAGGGACAGATCGAGGGCGGTGTGCTGATGGGCCTGGGCTACGCGCTCACCGAGGACTTCCCCCTGAAGGACTGTGTGCCCCAGGCTAAATTCGGCACGCTGGGCCTGATGCGGGCCGATCAGATCCCGGACATCCACGCCATCTATGTGGAGAAAAAGGAGCTCCTGCCCTTTGCATACGGGGCCAAGGGCATCGGAGAGATCGCCACCATTCCCACCGCGCCTGCCGTCCAGGGGGCCTACTATGCCCGGGACCATGTTCTGCGCACCGCACTGCCTATGCAGGATACGTTTTACCGTCCGGCCAGTAAGGGAAAATAGCGCCTCCGCCGCTCCGCCGCAGTTGACACGGCGGGGCGGCTTTCTGGGAGGAGCGGGAGAGAACAGAATCAAAAAATATTTTTGAAACTCTCTTGACAACAGGGGTGGCTGTGGTATGATAGCATCAGAGACAAACAAAAAGTTTGTATTACTTAAAAATATTTTGCAGGAGACGTCGGGATGAAGGATTCCATCAAGTGGGCCGGCAATCGCATGCCGAAAAGCGACGACCGGCAGCTCGCGGTGATGGCCCTGAGCAACGTGGCAAAGGCCAGGTTTTTCCACAGCAGCTTTCCCCAGTATTCCATTACCCCGCTGGCCCGGCTGGACGGCATGGCCAAGTATCTGGGCCTTGCGGGACTCTATGTAAAGGACGAGTCCTACCGCTTTGGGCTCAACGCCTTCAAGGTATTGGGCGGGTCGTTCGCCATGGCGCGGTACATCGCCGGGGAGATGGGGAGAGACGTCTCGGAGATGACCTACGACTACCTTACCAGCGAGGCATTTCGCCGGGAGTTCGGCCAGGCCACCTTCTTTACTGCCACAGACGGCAACCATGGACGGGGCGTGGCGTGGGCGGCCAACAAGCTGGGCCAGAAGGCCGTGGTACATATGCCCAAGGGCAGCAGTCAGGCCCGCTTCGACAACATCGCCAGGGAGGGCGCCGCCGTCACCATTGAGGACGTGAACTATGACGACTGTGTGCGTATGGCCGCCGCTGAGGCTGCGGTCACGCCCCACGGCGTGATGGTGCAGGACACCGCCTGGGAGGGCTACGAGGAGATCCCGACCTGGATTATGCAGGGATACGGCACCATGGCCAATGAGTGTGCCGACCAGCTCCGTCAGGTGGGGGTGAACCGGCCCACCCATGTCTTTGTCCAGGCCGGAGTGGGGAGCCTGGCGGGTGCGGTGATCGGCTACTTTACCAACCTCTTTCCCAGTGATCCCCCCAAGTTCGTGGTCATGGAAGCCCGGGCGGCCGACTGCCTCTACCGGGGAGCTCTGGCCGGGGACGGTGCCCCCCGCATCGTGGAGGGCGACCTCCAGACCATCATGGCGGGTCTTGCCTGCGGCGAGCCCAACACCATCTCCTGGGACATCCTGCGCAACCACGTCTCTGCCTTTGTCTCCTGTCCCGACTGGGTGAGCGCCCGGGGAATGCGGATGCTGGGCGTCCCTGTGAAGGGGGACCCGGTTGTGATTTCCGGCGAATCCGGCGCGGTGGGCATGGGACTTCTCGCCGCCCTGATGGAGACCGACGTGTATCGGGACCTGCGGGAGGCCCTGGAGCTGGACCGCTTCAGCCAGGTGCTGATGTTTTCCACCGAGGGGAATACCGATCCCATGAAGTTCAGAAAAGTGCTCTGGGACGGCGAATATCCCACAGTTTGACCGAAGGTCAAACTGTGGTGCCGGGAGAGGGCACCTTTAGAAGAGAGCGATATTGTTGAATAGATGGAGGGTTTTAAGTATGGATTTTGGGCAGATCAGGAAAGCCGCGCAGGGCTACGGCGCCGACATGAACCGCTTCCTGCGGGAGATGATCTCCTACCCCAGTGAGAGCTGCGAGGAGAAAGCGGTCGTCGCCTGTATCCGGCGGGAGATGGAAAAGCTGGGCTACGACAAGGTGGAGGTGGACGGCCTTGGCAACGTCATCGGCTGGATGGGTGACGGTGAGAAGATCATTGCCCTGGACTCACACATCGACACCGTGGGCATCGGAAACCTGGACAACTGGGAGCGCGACCCCTACCAGGGCTATGAGGACGACGCGGTGATTTACGGTCGGGGCGGCTCCGACCAGGAGGGCGGTATGGCCTCCGCCGTATATGGCGCCAAGATCATGAAGGATCTGGGCCTCATCCCCGCCGGGTACAAGATCATGGTAGTGGGCTCCGTCCAGGAGGAGGACTGTGACGGCATGTGCTGGCAGTACATCGTCAACAAGTTCTTCCCCCAGAGCGGCATTCGGAAGGAGCAGGTGGAGTTCGTCATCTCCACCGAGCCCACCGACGGCGGCATCTACCGCGGACACCGGGGCCGCATGGAGATCCGGGTGGACGTGAAGGGGATCTCCTGTCATGGCTCCGCCCCCGAGCGGGGCGACAACGCCATCTACAAGATGGCCGACATCCTCCAGGACATCCGCGCCCTCAACGAGAATCCCGCCGATGACACGGTGGAGATCAAAGGCCTTGTGAAGATGCTCGACCCCAAGTACAACCCCGAACACTATGAGGACGCTCGCTTCCTGGGCCGGGGCACCTGTACCACCTCCCAGATTTTCTACACCAGCCCCAGCCGCTGCGCCGTGGCCGACTCCTGTTCCGTCTCGGTGGACCGCCGTATGACCGCCGGCGAGACCTGGGATTCCTGTCTCCAGGAGATCCGGGACCTGCCCAATGTAAAGAGGTATGGGGACGATGTGAAGGTCTCCATGTACATGTATGACCGGCCCTCCTGGACAGGAGAGGTCTACGAGACCGAGTGCTATTTCCCCACCTGGATCAACAAGGAGAGCGCCGCCCACGTCCAGGCCCTGGTGGAGGCCCATCAGGCTCTCTTCGGCGCGGAGCGCATCGGACACGCCGACGCCGAGGCCAAGCGGGACGCCATGCATCTGCGCGTCGGGCGCCCCCTTACCGACAAGTGGACCTTCTCCACCAACGGCGTATCCATCCAGGGCCGCTACGGCATCCCCTGCGTAGGCTTCGGCCCCGGCGCCGAGAGTCAGGCCCACGCCCCCAATGAGATCACCTGGAAGCAGGATCTTATCACCTGCGCCGCCTTGTATGCCGCGGTGCCCGGACTCTACAAAGAGGAGAACAAGACCGGCGATGTGGCGCAGTTCCGCGCCGGCAAAACGGATAACGACATTCTTTGACCCGCTGCTTTGTTCCGGGAAAGATGAAAAAGGACCGCCCGAGTCCGCCATCCATCATCAGAAGAGGAGAAACAGAACTATGGATCATACCCTTCAAAACTATATTGACAAGCTTAATGCCCTCAACTTTAAGGAGATGTACGAGGGCGACTTCTTCCTCACCTGGGATAAGACCGACGACGAGCTGGAGGCCGTGTTCACCGTGGCAGACGCGCTGCGGGATCTGCGGGAGCGGAACATTTCCGCGAGGATCTTTGATTCCGGCCTGGGCATCTCCCTCTTCCGGGACAACTCCACCCGGACCCGCTTCTCCTTCGCCAGCGCCTGCAACCTGCTGGGCCTGGAGGTCCAGGACCTGGACGAGGGCAAGAGCCAGATCGCCCACGGCGAGACCGTGCGGGAGACCGCCAATATGATCTCCTTCATGGCCGATGTCATCGGTATCCGGGACGATATGTACATCGGAAAGGGTCACACCTATATGCAGTCCGTGGCCGACGCGGTGGCCGAGGGCTACCGGGACGGGGTGCTGGAGCAGCGGCCTACCCTGGTGAATCTCCAGTGCGATATCGACCACCCCACCCAGTGCATGGCCGATATGCTTCATATCATTCACGAGTTTGGCGGCGTAGAGAACCTGAAGGGCAAGAAGGTGGCCATGACCTGGGCGTACTCACCCAGCTACGGTAAGCCCCTGTCGGTGCCCCAGGGGGTGATCGGGCTGATGACCCGCTTCGGCATGGATGTGGTGCTGGCCCACCCCGAGGGCTACGAGGTCATGCCCGAGGTGGAGGAGGTGGCCCGACAGAACGCCCGGCGCTCCGGCGGCACCTTTACCAAAACCAACTCCATGGCGGAGGCCTTTGCAGGGGCGGATATCGTCTACCCCAAGAGCTGGGCGCCCTTTGCCGCCATGGAGAAGCGGACCGAACTGTATGCCGTGGGCGACAGCGCGGGCATCCAGGCGCTGGAGAAGGAGCTGCTGGAGCAGAATGCCCGGCACAAGGACTGGTGCTGCACCGAGGAGCTGATGAAGACCACCAGGGAGGGCAGGGCGCTGTATCTCCACTGCCTGCCCGCCGACATCAACGGCGTCTCCTGTGTGGACGGCGAGGTGGAGGCCGGTGTCTTCGACCGCTACCGCACCCCCCTCTACAGGGAGGCCAGCTTCAAGCCCTATATTATCGCCGCCATGATCTTCCTGGCCAAGGTCAGGGATCCCCAGGCCACCCTGAAGGCCCTGGAGGACCGCGGCACGGCCCGCTGGTTCCAGAAGTAAGCGCGGGAGGGCCCTTCCCGACTTCCGCACTTTCTCCATAAATTCCTGCTTCTTTCCCTCCTTCCTGCAGACCCGCCCGTAACTGCTGATCAAACGGTAATTGCGGACGGGTCCGCTATTTAAAAATGATTTGAACGAGGTGTCATCATGGGGAAACGTATCGTCATCGCCTTGGGCGGCAATGCGCTGGGGGAGAATTTGCCCGAGCAGATGGCCGCGGTCCGTGGGACCGCCCGCGCCATCGCCGATCTGATCCAGGCGGGCCACGAGGTGGTCGTCGCCCACGGCAACGGCCCCCAGGTGGGCATGATCCAGAAGGCCATGGCTGAACTCACCCGATCCGATCCGGAGAGATATATCCCCTGTCCTCTGTCCGTCTGCGTGGCCATGAGCCAAGGCTACATCGGCTATGATCTCCAGAACGCTCTGCGGGAAGAACTGATGGACCGGGGCATTGATAAAGGCGTGGCCACGGTGCTCACCCAGGTGGAGGTAGACCCCGCAGACCCGGCTTTCCAGCATCCCACCAAGCCCATTGGGGCCTTTATGACCAGGGAGGAGGCCGACAAGCTGGTAGCGGAGCGGGGTTACGATGTCGTGGAGGATGCCGGGCGGGGCTGGCGCCGGGTGGTGGCCTCCCCCAAGCCGGTCTCTATTGTGGAGATCAAGTCTATCCGTGATATGGTGGCCGCCGGACTGGTGGTGGTAGCCTGCGGCGGCGGGGGTATCCCGGTTTTTAAGACCGACGGACATCATCTCAAGGGCGCGGCCGCCGTCATCGACAAGGACTTCGCAGCCTGTACCCTGGCCTGGCAGCTGGATGCCGATTGCCTTATCATCCTCACCGCAGTGGAAAAGGTGGCCATTCACTTCGGAAAGCCGAACGTGGAATGGCTCTCCTACCTGACCCCGGCCCGGGCCAGGGCCTATATGGACGACGGCGAGTTCGCCCCCGGCTCCATGCTGCCCAAGGTCCAGGCGGCCGTGGAATTCGCCGAGTCCGCCCCGGGACGCACTGCGCTTATCACACTTCTGGAAAAGGCCGGGGAGGGGATCGAGGGGAGGACTGGTACCCTGATCCGGCAGTAAACGGGACCTGGACCTCTTATGCCAAACAGACAAGGACCGGAAGGGGAAAATAAAAAATTTGACTTACCTTTTTCCTAAAAAATATGCTAAAATATAGAAAGAATGTGCAGAATAGAGACAGACAAGGAAGCCATAGAGCAGACATAGGAGGCAGGTATGTTTCAAAAGGGCGAGCTGATTTTTTACAACAACTCCGGCGCGTGCCGCGTGGAGGCAGTGGGGCCGCTGGAGGGGGCGCGGGGGGCGGACCGGGAGCGGAGCTACTACAAACTCTCGCTGCTGCATGGAGGTGGAACCATTTTCGCCCCTGTGAACAGCCAGGTCTTTATGCGGCCCATCCTGTCGGCGGAGGCGGCCAATGCACTCATCGATACACTCCCCTCCATAGTGGCGTCCGGCTGGAACGAGCGGGGCGTGCGCTCCCTGTCCGACCATTACCATGAAGCCTTCCAGAGCCACAGGTCAGAAGACCTGCTGCAGTTGATGAAGGACATCTATGTCAAATCTCAGGAGTCGCTCCGACGGGGAAAGCGTCTGGGTATGATCGATCAGACCTATAAAAAGAAAGCGGAAGAGCTGGTCTACAGCGAATTCTCCGCGGCTCTGGGCATCCCCTTTGAGGAGGTGGAAGACTATATCGCTAGGAGGCTGGAGTCCCGGGAGAAGAAAAAAGCGTAGCAAAAAGGGCCGCCCTAAGGGCAAGGCTTCATAAAGAAGTTAAGGGCAGGACAGACCGTTGCGGTTTGCCTTGCCCTTTTTATACTGTGTAACCCACTATGACACTTTCGAGGAAAGTGTCCGTGGGTAAGAGTCATGAACTGGAAGTTATTTATCGCATGGTATGTGCTGAATGAATTTCCTGAAGAAGAATTTTCTTGTTATGGCGATGGCTATGCTCGTGTGTCTGACAGATATGATTGTGGCTATGCTCGTGTGTGACTGTATACGTATGTGTCGTTCCATTATGCGTATGAGTGACAAGATGTGTATGAACGTGTTTATGATTACAAATCAGTGTGTCCGCAACTACAAATACAGTACCTGCTATCATAAAAAGCAGGCCAAAGAGGTACACAATTGTAAGTTGCTCTCCATTCACAATGAATGCCAGAGATGCTCCTATAAATGGTGCAACAGAATAATACGCACTCGTCTTTGCCGCACCCAAGTCACGCTGGGCTCTAATATACATAAAAATGCTAAGGCCATACGCTACAAATCCAAGCGCCATCGCCAATATCACATACTCTATTTTCGGTAATGATTCTCCAACTATCTCTGCTATCACAAAGGAACCCATGCCACAGCACAGTCCCTTTATTGTGACAATTTGATAGGTACTCTTTTCGGAAATCCTCCTGGTACAGTTATTCTCCAGCCCCCAGCATACGGCAGCAAGTAAAACAAAGACGGAACCAACAGAAAACTGAAAACTTCCGCTACCCTCAAAAGACAAAATGGCGCTGGAAATGGTAATCAATGCGATGGCTGTCCACAATTTGTTGGATATTTTTTCTTTAAATGCGAGCAAAGCAATCAACGCAGTCGCCACAATTTCAAAATTGCCAAGCAGGGACGCATTTGCCGATGAACCTATACTGATACCAAGCATTAGAAGAATTGGTGCCAGAATATCCAGTATCACCATTCCTATCGTATATGGCAAATCTTCTCTTGCAAGACGATCTTGTTTCTTTTCCTTTCCCCAATGGAACAAATACATAAGCCCTACGCCGACGCCCGCTCCAAAATACAGAAATGAAGCCATAATCGTAGGAGGGATTTTCTGTAATAATTGCTTTGAAAATGGTACATTTAAGGCGTAAAATGATGCTGCCAACAAAGCAAATAAAGTCGCTTTCATTTTTGGTTCCACCATATACTTACTCCCTAAATATGTGTTTATCGGTCGATTCATTATAAAACAGCACCCTCCGAAAAGCAATTTCTTTTCGGAGGGTGCTGACTTCCTTACGGTATGCTCCCCAAGCGGCCCTTTTTTGATGGACAGCTCCCGTTAAAAGAGAACAGCGGGTCCTCTGGGAAGAAGGAGAGAAGTGCCGGCCGGGCGCAGAAACCGGCTCGGACAAGGGAGCTAGTCCAGATAGTCGCCGCAGTCGTGGTTATTATACTGCTTTTTGATCTTTACCAGGATGGAGTCGTCGGGCAGTGTGGTCTCCTCCACGATTTTATACCTGGTGCGGCTGCGGGTAAGCTGATTCTGATACCGTGTGTACTCCTCCTTGACCGCCTGGACGGCGGCATGGCCAAGCTCCTCTTTGAGCTGGAAATGAAGGGTCTGTTCAATACAGGCAGCTTTGACGCGTTTCACAGGGATACCTCCTTGTATTTGATGCAGATATTGTAACATTTCTTAAAAAATAGAGGCAAATGTAAAATATTTTAGCGTTAAAAAGTTTGTAAAAAGTGTCTACGCACAGATGTGATAAAATTGGTAAAACTGCACAGGTGCCTCTCGGCGATTCGGCCTTCCGGTGCAGCCCCTCCCCTTATGCACACGGCCAAGGTCGGGGGAAGACAGCGTGGAGGCCGGAATCCTTGGATTCCGGCCTCCACATTAAAACGGACCTATTGCTATGTATCCCGCTGGCGCGTCGCCTCCCCGGGTGAGACTGGTTCCAGGTGCATGACAGACACCTCAAAAGCCGTGCGGTCCTGTGTCACGCCGTCCACCACCTTCTGGTAGCTCCGACTCTGAAGCCGCCCCTCCAGCTTGACCCCGTCCCCCACGTGCAGGCCGCCGCAGCGCTGGGCCAGCGTGCCCCAGGCGATACAGGGCAGGTAATCGGCCCGGCCATATTTTCGGTTGACCGCCAGCATCAGGTCGCAGATCTCCCGGCCCAGCGGGGTGCGCCGCAGGATCGGAGGCTTGCACAGCACGCCGGAGAGCTCCAGGCAGTTCGCGGGCTCCGCGCGGGTGGGGGAGAGGCTCCGCGCGAAGAGGGTGATGACCAGGCGGCTGCCGGGTCCGGTGCGGTTGTTGAAGGAGCGGACCTCGCCCTGGACCTCCACGCGGTCGCCTGGGGCCAGGGGACAGTCCGTCAGCAGCGGACGGGCCGCCACTACGTTGAGGCGGTCCTCGGCCCCGGAGAGGCGGGGGACCGAGAGGGGAAAAACGTCGTAGCTCACGCCGTGATTCTCATGGGAGAGGACCGGCTCTCCCGCCACTGTGCCGCAGAGTAGCGCCCGGTTCTCATTCCAGCCTGTTTGCATATCGTCCACACTCCGTTTGCATTGATTCTCAGTGGCATGTATATGCAAACTTGTCCCCCGGTATGTCTCCGGGGCGGCCGGAATGGGCGGGAGAGCGGGAAAAGGCGCCCGGTCTTAGGACCGGGCGCCTTGCCACATCGCGGTAAAACCATCCTATGCCGCGGCCATATGTCCGCAGCGGGGAGAAAGACAAACGGGAAGAGCGGAAGGACACCGCCGCACCATCTTACAAAATATCGCTGTCCACCGTGAGATTATCCGTGCCGTGCTCCTCAAATTCGGCGATATAGGCATCGATGCGGGAGTTGAGCTCCTCACAGTTACTGTCATCGATGGGGACGTCGTCCATATCGCGCCGTGCCAGATCCTCGGCCAGGATGTCGAAAAACACGCTGTCCTCGTAGTCCATGATGGCCTCGTGGATACCGCCCTCGGCAAAGGCCCGGGACGGAACGACCTCCCCGTCGTAGACCTCGGCCAGGATGCCCATACCCTCGTCCCTGGCCTTGGAAAAGAGAAGGCTCTCCACCTCGTCGTAATCGGGGATACGGTCCTCCCCACGGGTGGAATTGAGCACCCAGTTTCCGATATAGACCATGTCCAGCAGACGTCTGTACTGCTTTTTCGTCAGTTCCAGCTTCATGTTGAGAACCCTCCTTACCAGGCAGACTGCCCTGCCATCCTTATTATAATGCGTGCGCGCCCAAACCGCAAGTCGGCCGCAGGCCTTTTGCCCGGAAAATCGAGGGAGCGGCTGGTTCGGCAGACATTATTATAGTATATTTCCGGGGCTTGTCAAACGTCACCGGATCGGAAAAAGCCACTTGTTTTTCCAGCCCGTTTCGCATATCATTACTAAGACGGCCGCCGGCATGCCTCCGGCGGGTGTCTGAGAAGGAAAAGCAGGAGGTCTGTTGCGTGGATAATCGGCCAATCGGCGTGTTTGACTCCGGCCTGGGCGGCCTGACGGCGGTGCGCGAGCTGCAGCGGCTGTTGCCCGGGGAGGACATCATCTATTTCGGAGATACTGCGCGGGTGCCCTACGGCGGTCGTTCGCGGGATACCCTTGTGCGCTATGCTAGGCAGGACGTGGCTTTTCTCCGTACCTTTGACCTGAAGGCCATCGTCATCGCCTGCGGCACTGTGTCCACTACGGCCCTGGACGTACTGACGGAGGAAAACGACATTCCCATCTGGGGCGTGGTGGAACCCGCGGCGGAGGCGGCGGCCCGGAGCACGAAAAACGGCCTGGTGGGACTCATTGGTACCCAGGCCACCATTCGCAGCGGGGCGTACGAGCGGCGGATCGCGGCGGAGGCCCCCGGTGTGCGCGTGCTCTCCCGGGCATGTCCGCTCTTTGTGCCGCTGGTGGAGAACGGGCGCTTCCGCCCAGGCGATGTCGTGGCGGAGACGGTGGCGACGGAGTACCTGGAGCCGTTTCAGGATGCCGGCGTGGATACCCTGGTGCTGGGCTGCACCCACTATCCGCTGCTGACCGAGGTCATCGGGAACTGTATGGGGCCCGGCGTGACGCTGGTGAACGTAGGGGAGAAGTGCGCCTGCCGTGTGGCGGAGCGGCTGGGCGGGATGGCCGCCCTGGCGGAACCGGGCAGGCGCGGGGAAAGCCGTTACTATGTCAGCGACAGCGTGGAGGATTTTTCCCGTCTGGCCTCGATCTTCCTGCGGCAGGATGTGGCGGCGGAGGTCACCCAGGTGGATATCTGGCGGTACTGAGGCGCTCCTCGGCGTCCGGCCAAGGCGCACGTTTTTGGGCTTTACATTCCCCTCCTTCTAGTATATAATAACCCGGATTCTATGTGCAACCGAGGTAATTTCCCGATGGATAAAAGCGTTATCATCTCTATCAGGGGGACGCAGACCCTGGACGACAACCCGCCGGAGACCGTGGAGCTCATTACGGAGGGACGGCTGATAGACTGCGGGGAGGAGGGCTATACCCTCACATATCAGGAGAGCGAGCTCACCGGGCTGGAGGGGACCCTCACCACCTTCCAGGTGGAGCCGGACTGCATCACGCTGCTGCGGATGGGAGAATTCAATTCCCAGATGGTCTTTCAGCCGGGGCGGAGGCACTTTTCCATGTATGATACGCCCTATGGGGCGCTTTCGATCGGCATCAACACCCGGAAGATGCGAGCCGCCCTGGATGACCACGGCGGCCAGATCGAAATCGATTACGCCATTGAGATCGACCATGCGGTGGCGGGGGAGAACGCCTTCCACATCGATGTAAGGGAAAAGGAAGCCATCCTGAAGCAGTGAGGGCGCGGACCGGCCCCAAGCCGGTACCGCACAAGTGGAGAGCACAGATAGTATAAGTGATGGAAAGGGGAAGGACATGTCGAATCTGATCCAGTCCGCCAAGAGTCAGGTGGCGGAGCTTACGCAAAAGGCTTATGAGAGGGCCGCGGCGGCCGGACAGCTCCCCGGCGGCCTGGAGGTCGGGGGCTCTGTAGAGATCCCCAAGGACGTCTCCCACGGGGATTACGCCTCCTCCTTCGCAATGGCGGGGGCCAAGGCCATGCACATGGCGCCTCGCGCCATTGCCCAGACCCTCTGCGACCACCTGGATCTGGAGGGCTCCTTTTTTGACAAGGTGGAGATTGCCGGACCTGGCTTTCTCAACTTTACCCTGGGTTCCAGGTGGTACGGCCAGGTCATCGCCGACGTGGAGCGGGAGGGCGCCCGCTATGGCGAGAGCGACGAAGGCCATGGGGAAAAGGTGATGGTGGAGTTCGTCTCTGCCAATCCCACCGGCCCCATGCATATGGGCAACGCCCGGGGCGGCGTGCTGGGTGACACGCTGGCCAACGTCCTGTCCATGGCTGGATACGACACTTGGAAGGAATTCTATGTCAATGACGCCGGCAATCAGATCCACAAGTTCGCCGTGTCGATCGACGCACGCTATCATCAGCTCATCCTGGGCGAGGAGAACTTCGCCTTCCCGGAAGACGGCTACCATGGCGACGACATCCGGGAGCTGGCGCAGGCTTTCCGCGCCGAGCACGGGGACGGCTGGCTGGAGAAGAGCGAGGAGGAGCGTCAGGAGGCGATGGCCCAGTTCGGGCTGAGCGTCAACGTGCCCAAGATGAAGGAGGACCTCCGGCGTTATCAGATCGAGTATGACGAGTGGTTCTTCGAGTCCAGCCTCCATGAGAGCGGCTATGTCCGTGAGACGGTGGAGATGCTCACCCAGCGGGGCTGGACCTACGAAAAGGAAGGGGCCCTGTGGCTCAACACCACCGAGCTCCTCAAGGAAAAGTATATGCGGGAGGGAAAGACCCGCGAGCAGGCGGACAAGCTGGACCTGAAGGATGACGTGCTCCGCCGGGCCAACGGCTTTTATACCTATTTTGCCGCCGACATCGCCTACCACCGCAACAAGCTGGAAAAGCGGGGCTTCTCCAAGGCCGTGAACATCTGGGGGGCCGACCACCACGGCCATGTGGCGCGGCTCCAGGCGGCGCTGGACGGCCTGGGCCTGGACGGCTCTCACCGCCTGGTGGTGGTGCTCATGCAGCTTGTGAACCTCCTCCAGGACGGCAAGCCTGTCCGAATGTCCAAGCGCTCCGGCAAGGCCATTGCCCTCCATGACCTTCTGGATGAGATCTCCGTGGATGCGGCCCGCTATTTCTTTAACTCCCGCAGCAGCAATTCCCCGCTGGACTTCGACCTGGATCTGGCTGTCCGGGAGGATTCGGATAATCCGGTGTACTATGTGCAGTATGCCCACGCCCGCATCTGTTCCCTCATCGCCAAGCTCGCGGAAGAGGGGGCGGCGGTCCCGGCGGCGGGGGACGTGGACGCCGCGCTGCTCGTCCAGCCGGAGGAAAAGGCGCTGCTGAAGGCGCTCTCCATGCTGCCGGAAGAGATCCGGTTGGCGGCGCGGGACTATGATCCCTCCCGCATCAACCGCTATCTGGTGGAGCTGTCAGGCGATTTCCACCGGTTCTATAATGCCTGCCGTATTCGGGAAGAGGCCCCCGCCCTGCGGGATGCCCGCCTCAAGCTGGCGGATACCACCCGGGCCGTCATCGCCGGCGGACTGGGACTGCTGGGGGTGAGCGCCCCGGAAAAAATGTGACGATGCTCAGAGTAAAAAGCTGCGCCTTACCCACGGTAAGGCGCAGCTTTTTTGAGCATGTTCCTCAAAAAGCGCGGGAAAAATCCGGGTAAAAATGCGTAAAATGCACAAAAAGTATAGAAGAAAATTATTGAAATAGCAGAAAATAGTTGGAGGCATTGCAATTAAAAACGTGCTCGTGTTATCATCAAAATGCCTTTACCAGAGGGGAGGAATGCCGGGAAAAACGACATCCCTGCGTAAAAACAGCATTATTTTCAAGAGTTGTCAGGAGGAACGATACATGAAGAATCGTAAAAGTTCAAAGCTGCTGGCCCTGGGCTTGGTCTTTGCCCTGGGACTGGGTCTCTCCACTGCGTTCGCCGCCGTCTCCGTGGCGCCCGCCACCACAAAGGTGACTGTGGACGGTAAGAATGCGTCTGTGGAGGCTTATAATATCGACAACGGGAACAACTACTTCAAGCTCCGCGACTTTGCCGCCAATCTGGATTTCGGCCTCACGTGGGATGCGGCCACCGACACCGCCGCCATCGACACCACCACCCACTACAAGCCCGACGCTACGCAGTTGATCACCGGCAACTGGGCCCCCGCCACCCGGGCGCGCATTCAGGCCGTCATAGATGAGAACGCGGGCAAGGGCCGCTATGTGGTCTTCGATTTCGACAATACCTCCGTTATCTTCGATGTGCAGGAGGCCCTGCTGGTCTACCAGACCGAGAACCTGATCTTCAAGATCGCCCCCGAGGACATGGAGGCCGTGCTGGAGACCGGCATCCCCGATCTTGATAAGGAGATGGGCAAGAGCATCGACGGCAAGACCATCCCCCCCGCCACGCTGGTGGCCGATCTGGTGTCCGATTACACCTGGATCTACAACAACTACTCCGGGATGAAGGGAGACAAGGATCTGGCCTACATCCACGCCTCCAACGAGTACCAGGATTTCGCCGCCAAGCTGCGCTTTATGTACAACAACTTGGGCGACTACTTTGATCACGCCGTCTCCTATCCCTGGGTCACCTATCTCTTCACCGGCATGACCCCTGAAGAGGTACAGGAGCTGGCGACCGCCTCCCATGAATATTGGGCCGGCTACGGCCGCTATGCCTCCGAGACCTGGACCTCTCCCATCGAGCTCCCCGGCGAGACCGGGATCGTCAGCGCCTCCTACACCACTGGCGTCACCTTCACGGATGAGCTGGTGGATCTCTATCATACACTGATGGCCAACGATATCGACGTGTATATCGTCTCCGCCTCCCCCATCGACACCATCCTGGCCGCCAACGAGTGCATGGGGTATGGCGTACCTGAGGATCAGGTCTTTGCCATGCGCAACAAGCTGGATGAGAACGGCCGCTATATCAATGAGTATGACTACGACTGGGGCGGCGAGGGCATGTATGCCCAGACCCAGGGTGAGGGCAAGAGCACCATCATCACCAATTTCATCGCCCCCAAGTATGACGGCGCGGGCCCCCTGATCGTCTTCGGCGACAGTGCGGGCGACTGGAACATGATGACCGACTGGATGGAGTCCGGCGATACGGTGCTGGGCGTCATCTTCAACCGCTACCGCAAGCCCTCCAGCGATCCCATTTGGGAGGGTTCCAACGAGGCTGCCCAGACCATCGGCGACGCCGACGCCCGTTTTGTGCTCCAGGGCCGGGACGAGAACAAGGGCCAGCTCCGTCCCAGCGAGTACTCCATTCTGCTGGGCCAGACCGAGGAAGTCCTGGTCCGCCCCGCCTCCTGACAATTCGCCCGCCTGCGGGCGATGATAAAAAGCAAGGGCCGCCGACAGGCGGCCCTTGCTTTTTTCATCCGGCCTGTGATATACTGAGCAGAACAAACTGGAAGAACATGAGGAGGAATCCTATATCATGGAGCCCATACCCTTATCCCTGCCCATTCTGATGGATGGGGCCACCGGCACCGAACTGCAGAAGAGGGGCATGCCCCAGGGGGCTTGCACCGAGCAGTGGGCCCTGGAACACCCGGAGGCCCTGCTGGAGCTCCAGCGGAGCTATGTGGAGGCAGGGGCCGGCGTGCTGGTGACCCCGACGCTGGGGGCCAACCGGGGCGCGCTGGAGAGATTTGGACTGGAGGGGCATCTGGAGGAGTACAATCGGCGCCTCACCGCGCTCACCCGCCAAGCCGCGGCGGGCCGGGCCTTGGTGGCCGGGGATCTGGGACCCACCGGACAGGCCATCCCCCCCTATGGAGAGACCCCTTTTGAGGCGCTGGTGGACCTGTATGCCGAGCAGGCGGGCGTCCTGCTCTCCTCCGGGGTGGATCTCTTTTTGGTGGAGAGCGTCATGGCCATGGCGGAGGCCCGGGCCGCCGTACTGGGGATTCGAAAAGCCGGAGGGGACAAGCCTGTTCTGGTAACCTGCTATTGCGACGACGAGGGGCGCACTCCCACGGGTACGGACGTGCTGGCCTGTGCCATTGTGATGCAGGGCATGGGGGTGGCCGCTTTTGGCCTCAACTGTGTGGACCCTGCTGTGGCTGAAGAGCAGCTCACCCGTCTCCACCTCTATACGGATATGCCCCTCATTGCCGAGCCCAGCGCCGGCCTGCCGGAGACCTTGTCGGATGGAACGCCGGCCTATCAGGACAATGCCGGGGAATTCGCCAAAAGGGTCCCGAGCTGGGCGGCGGCGGGTGTGCGCATCTTCGGCGGCTGTTGCGGCACCAACCCGGGCCATATCCGGGCGATGCGGGAAGCGTTGGAGCAGATCGATTTTTCCGCGTTTCCACCGGTGGCGAAGGACCCGGACGTGATCCCCTGTGCCAGCGAGAAGGAGGCCCGGTTCATCACTCCGGACGTGGATGTGGGAGAGACCATCGAGTGTACCCCCGATCTGGTGGAGGATATCCTGGAGGCGGAGGAGGAGAGACCGGTGGGGGCGCTCCGTATCGCCATCCTGGAAGAAGATGATCTGGAGATCTTCGCCGAGGAGCAGTACGCCATCAAGGACGCCCTTTGTCTCTGGTCCGATGTGCCGGAGCTGATGGAGGGGGCTCTGCGGGTCTATCAGGGCCGGGCCTTTTACGACGGCACCGCCGAACTGGAGCCGGAGGTGCTGGAACGACTTTCCAGACTCTATGGGCTCATCGTACTCTAAAAAGCAGCCTCTGATTTTGTGGTGTCAAAAAGCCTCAACGAGAGAAAAAACTTGCCATCATGGCGTTTTCGCCTGTTAATGTAAGGGGGAAAACGATGGAACACAGAGGTACCGTTCCAATCGATACAAAACGACTTCTGCTGAGACGGTTTACAGCGAATGATATTCAACACGCTTTTGATAATTGGACGAGTGACAGCAGAGTAACAGAATTCTTGAGATGGCCGACGCATCGGGATATTACAGTTACGGAAACGGTTTTAAAAAGCTGGATTGAAAATTACAAGGATAAGACGTTTTATCAGTGGGGCATCGTTTTGAAAGAAATCGATGAGCCAATTGGAACCATATCCGTTGTGGACATGGATGAAAAAACAAGCAAGGTCCATATTGGATATTGCATTGGGAGTAAGTGGTGGAATAAGGGATATACGAGCGAGGCATTTTCTGAAATTATTCCATTTTTCTTCCATAAGGTGAAGGCCAAAAGAATCGAGTCCCAGCATGACCCTGAGAACCCGAATTCGGGTAAGGTGATGGAAAAATGCGGATTGTCATTTGAGGGAGTTTTACGGAAGGCCGATTGGAGCAACAGAGGAATTGTAGATGCGGCTATGTATAGTCTGCTGGCAGAGGATTACGACAAGGCAACTGGATCAATCCCAATTTGCCCGGATGCATAAAATCAATGAAAAACGCTGTGCCTCTTTTTTAAGAAGCACAGCGTTTTTGGTTGGGAGCGGTCAACCACACTTGGAATAGCCGCAGTTCCGGCATGTGACGCAGCCGCCCTCATGCTCCAGCCGGCTGCCGCACTCGGGGCAGAACTTGGCCTGCTTGGCCTCGGCGGGGGTCATGGAGGGGCTTGGGGCCCCCTGGGGCCGGATGGGCTCCATCGGGGGCGGACAGGGGGGTATCTCCTGGTTTTTGGAGGCCTTCATGACCTTTTCAATGGCCTTGGCAATGGCGTCGGGACAGGAGGTGACGGCCATACCCTGCTGGCGGATGGTGGAGGGACAGCGGATGCCCTTGAGCTGACGGATCAGCTCGTCGCTGTCCACACCCGCCCGCAGGGCCACCGACATGAGCCGGGCCGTAGCCTCGGACTGCGAGGGGCAGCCGCCCGCCCGCCCGGTGTTGGTAAAGACCTCGCAGATACCCTGCTCGTCGTAATTGACGGTAATATACAGGTTACCGCAGCCGATCTTCACTTTTTCCGTGTAGCCCATGGTCACGTCGGGCCGGGGCCGGGGCATGATGGAGCCGTTGCGAAGGAGACATGCGGTGGAGTCGCAATTGGACTCCAGCAGCTTTTCCACGTGGTCGGGAAGGGGCGCCGATCCGGACTCGGCAGGCTTGCCGTCGTTTACCTTGCCAATATTCAGCACCTGCTCGTCCCGGGAGCCGTCCCGGTAGATGGTGGTGCCCTTGCACCCCAGCTCATAGGCCAGGCGGTAGACCTCGGCGACCTCTTCCCGGGTGGCGGAATTGGGGAAGTTCACCGTCTTGGAGACCGCGTTGTCGGTGTACTCCTGGAACGCGGCCTGCATTTTCACATGCCAGATGGGGGAGACGTCGTGGGCGCAGACAAAGACCCGGCGGATATCCTCCGGAACACCGGGAACATGGGCCAGGGTGCCCTTCTCCACGATCTCCCGCATGAGGGCATCGGAGAAAAGTCCGCGCTCCGCCAGCTTGTCCTTCAGGATCTGGTTGGTCTCGATCAGGTGGGTGTTGTCCATCACGTTGCGGATGTAGGCATAGGCAAAGACGGGCTCCACGCCGGAGGAGACGCCGGCAATGATAGACAGGGTGCCGGTGGGAGCGATGGTGGTAACGGTGGCGTTGCGGAGAGGCTTGCCGTCCCGATAGATACTTTCGGCGAATAGGGGGAAGGCGCCCCGGGTCTCAGCCAGCCGCTGGCTCTCCTGATGGCCGATGGTCTGCACCAACTCCATGACGGTTTTGGCCATGGAGACTCCCGCGTCGGAGTTGTAGGGGATGCCCATGTAGAGGAGCATATCCGCAAATCCCATGACCCCCAGGCCGATCTTCCGGGTCAGTTTGGTCACCCTGTCAATCTCCGGCAGGGGATACTGATTGACCTCAATCACGTTATCCAGGAAATGGACGGCAGCCCGAATGGTCTTTTCCAGCTTGCCGCGGTCCAGTGTATAGCCCTCTGCGGTCTGCCTGAGGTGGTTGACCAGATTGATGGAGCCCAAGTTGCACGCCTCATAGGGCAGCAGAGGCTGCTCTCCGCAGGGGTTGGTGGACTCAATTTCCCCCTGTCCGGGGCAGGGGTTGTCTCGATTCAAGCGATCCAGGAAGATGATGCCGGGCTCACCCGTCTGCCAGGCGGAGTTGACGATGGCCTCGAACACCGCCCGGGCGCTGAGCTGTCCGGTGACCTTCTTGGATGCGGGGTCCACAAGATCATAGCTCCCGCCGGACTCTACAGCGGCCATGAAGGCCTCGGTAAGGCCAACGGAGATATTGAAGTTGGTAATCTCCTTGGTGTCGTTCTTGCAGGTAATAAAGTCCATGATATCGGGGTGGTCCACCCGGAGAATACCCATATTGGCCCCCCGACGGGTACCGCCCTGCTTTACCGCCTCGGTGGCGGCGTTGAAGACCTTCATAAAGGAGATGGGGCCGCTGGCTACACCCCCGGTGGAGTTTACCGTGGAGCCCTTGGCCCGCAGCCGGGAGAAGGAAAAACCGGTGCCGCCGCCGGACTTGTGGATCAAGGCGGCGTTCTTGATGGCGTCGAAGATGTGCTCCATGGAGTCCTCCACCGGAAGCACGAAGCAGGCCGAGAGTTGTCCCAGCGGACGGCCGGCGTTCATGAGGGTAGGGGAGTTGGGGAGAAAGTCCAGGCTGGTCATCAGCTCATAAAAGAGTTTGGCCGTGGACGCCACATCGGCCTTGGGGTCGAAGCGCGCATCGGCTGCGGCGACCGCGTCCGCCACCCGGTGAAAAAGCTCGTCCACCGTCTCAACAGGCTCTCCGTGCTCGTCACGGATCAGATAGCGCCGCTCCAGGACGGCGCGGGCATTTTCGGAAATGGGCATATATCTCGCTCCTCTTTTGTGGGATGAATCCTGCGGATGTGCACCAGATATTGTATCATGGAAAACACTGTTGTCAATATATCGTTGTGTAGAAAAAAGAAGGGTCTGAAAAGGAATGCGCCCTGAAGTCCTTGGGGGAAGGGAGAAGAGGGGGACAAAGAAAAAATTTGCGGCCCTCCTCCTGAAAAAGCAGAGGAAGGCCGCAGCACGTGCAGAATGTAAGGTTGGCGGCGGGACTGAGCCCGTTCAGTCCTCCCCCAGGCGGGCCAGGGGCAGGACCATCGTCATCCGGGTGCCGATCCCCTCCCGGGAGAGGACCTCAAACCAGCCGCCGTGGCGCTCCACAATCCATTTGGCGATGGCCAGACCCAGGCCGGTGCCGCCGGTCTGGCGGGCCCGGGACTGATCCGTGCGGAAAAAGCGGTCAAAAATATGCGGGAGACTTTCGGCGTCGATGCCCTGGCCCTCATCCTGGACAGAGAGGCGGGCCAGGCCCCCGCCCGCCTCCACCCGGAGGGTGATTCGGCCTCCGGCGGGAGTATATTTGATGCTGTTGTCCACCAGGACCCGGAGACACTGCTTGATGAGCCCGAGGTCGGCGTGGACGGGTACGGGACCGGTGGACCACTGCGCGGAGAAGAGATGGGTCTGATCGATCATCTCGGTCTCCTTGAGGACCTGAGCGGCCACCTCCGTAAGGTCAAAGTCCGTCTGGTCGATGTGCATGGAATCATTGTCCCCCCGAGCCAGGAAGAGAAGCTGCTCCACCAGCTCCTTCATGGCGTCGGCCTCGGAACGGATGGCGTCGATGGCCTCCTGCATGGTGTCTGGGTCATCCTTGCCCCATCGATCCAGGAGATTGGCGTAACCCTGGATGACAGAGATGGGGGTCCGGAGCTCGTGAGAGGCGTCGGAGACGAAGCGCATCTGAGAGCGATAGGCCTCATTGATGCGATCCAGCATGGCATTGATGGCCTGGGCCAAGGTCTTGAGCTCCTTCTGGGTGCCGCTGACCGGAATGCGCTTATCCAAGTGGGTGGCGTTGATCTCATCCAGCCTTCCCGCCAGAGCGGAGAGCTCCTCCGGAGACATGGAGGAGGCGTTTCCCAGCCGGGTGGCCGCAGCGGCCAGCTCCTGAATGGGTTTGAGGGTGCGCCTGATGGTGCCCGCGTTTTTAAACAGATTGCACAACAGACTCACCAATTGGCAGATAAGCAGCACCCGCCCGGCAAAGACCGCCAAGGTGATCTGGTGCTCCAGATCCAGGGTGATGGCGTAGGGTTCGCCGTTGTTGGGCAGGGCGACGGTGTAGGTCACGTCCCGGCCCGGATGAGAGGTCCAGGGGCCGAAGAAGAAGGGGGCGGCGCCCAGATCCAGGGTGCGCAGGCTCCCGGAGAGCGGGTCGTCGCGGAGAGAACCCAGGTTGAAATACGCGCCGTTGAGGAGAAAGCCGGCCCGGTCTGGGGGCTCGGTCAGTGCGGACACGGTATAGTCCCCGGCGGCCATCCAGACGGTGGCCTCGGCAGAGGGCACACCGCGCTCCTCCACCAGGGCGGACACATCGGCACACTGCCGGTCGGCCCAGAGCAGGACGCCTCCCCCGGTCAGCAGCAGGAGGAGAAGGTCCATAAAGACATAGATGCCCAGCAGACGCAGGAAAAGACGCAGGTTCAGCCGCAGGACGATGGAGGATTTTACCCGCCCCCGGGGCTTTTGGCTTTGTTTTGACGGCATGGCGGACGCCTCCCTTGCGGAGCGGGGTGGAGTGTGCTACTCGGTCAGCGCGTCCAGCACCGGGGAGAGCTGCTCCGTGCTCACCCAGTCGCCGCCTTTGGCAAAGGCCTCCTGCATGGCGCGCGCGCCCTCGTCCTCGGCGGACGCTTTGGAGACCATTCTGGACATCAGAGACATCATGGGTCGATAGAGACCCGTGAGCCGCTCCGGGGCGTAGCCGCCCCGGAGGTAGAAAAAGGGGAGGTTCTCCAGATGATTTTGGGCGCGGACCTGATCGGTGTATGCCGTCCCGGCAGGGCTCATGCCGACGGCGCACACCGCCTGCACCTTGTAGCGGGCCCGGGCCTTTCGGAGGCCTTTGATCCCACCTGCGCACAGCCAGCCCAGATAGAGAACCGCCGCGCCCCGGTCCGGGCCGGGCACGGCGCCCAGCGCAAAGCAGGGCAGGCCGGTCCGCTCTGAGAGAAGATCGGCGTATCGGCGGGTAAAACCGGTGGCGGAGGCATATACGATGGCGGACGGGCTCATGACGCATCCTCCTCCCGGACCACATAGCCCACGCCCCGGACCGTGTGGATGATCTTTACACCGAACTTTTCGTCGATCTTGGAACGGAGAAAGCGGATGTATACGTCCACGGCGTTGGTTTCCCCGGCGAAGTCGAAGCCCCAGACATGGTCCAGAAGGGATTCCCGGGAGATGACCTTCTCCTTGTTTTCCAACAGATAGTGCAGTAGGTCGAATTCCCGCCGGGTGAGCTCTACGGGAGCGCCCCTCACCGTTACCTCGTGGCGCTCGGTGTCCATGACCAGGGCGCCGCAGGTGAGCTTGAGGGCCTCCGCCGGGGCGGAGGGCCGCTTGCGCAGAGCCGCCCGGATGCGGGCCAGCAGTTCTTCGATGGCGAAGGGCTTGGTGATATAGTCGTCCGCCCCGGAGTCCAGGCCGGACACCTTGTCCACCACCGTGTCACGGGCGGTGAGCATGATAACAGGCGCCTGACTTTCCCGCCGCAGACGGCGGAGCACCTCCATGCCGGACATGCCTGGGAGCATGATGTCCAGCAAGATCAGATCGTGCTCCCCTGAGAGGGCCCGCTCCAGGCCCGTTCGGCCGTCGAAGGCCTTTTCTACCTCGTAGCCCTCATATCGGAGCTCCAGCTCCACCATCCGGGCCAGCTTTTCCTCGTCCTCGACGAGCAGGATTTTTTCCGCCAAGGGACAGCCTCCTTTCAAAAACACCGTCACCGCCTGCGGCCGCGCCCCCGCTCCTGAAGCGCCGCGCGGATCTTGTCCCGCAGGGCTGCCGCCTCGGAGGAGAGCCGGGCGGTAGCCCGATCCATCGACTCCCGGTCCAGGTCCGGCCCGCCGAAGCGATAGCGGAAGCCCAGCACCAGCCCCAGGGCCAGTACGAGCGCCGTGATCCAGAAAAAGAAGACCAGGAGCAGCAGAAGGATCAGCAGGGGCATGGAGGTCACCCGCCTGCCCCGGCGGCGGATCTCCAGATAGTTCTCTACGCTCCGACGGGCCAGATCCCGCAGGGCTGCGGCCAGAACAGGCGGAGAGAGATCCTCGCGGGTCCGTCGCCAACCGCCCGTACGGCACCCTCGCGCATTGGAGACGGGGAGAGCGGAGGCGGGACCCGCGCCGCCCTGGGGCCGGGTGGTATAAAACCCGCCCCGGGCCGGAGGCAGGGCGCTGCCCTGCCGTTCCAGCTCCAGAAGAGCCTCCAGCAGGTCCCCGTTCCGGCGCTCCAGGGCGGAGAGCGCGGCGATCTCGTCCGCGCCGGAGGCCGCGCAGAGCCTTTTCACTTGTTCCGGCGTCACGGTCATAAAAGAGGCCCCTCCCTCCCGGCTTATTATGGACAGTATACCCCAACGGGGAGAAAAAGGGAATTTACAAAATCTTTAAAACAGATTAAATTATATCCAAGAATCCTGTGGAGGGCAAGCCGGGGTTTACCATGACGGGCGGGGTATGCTATAATAACAGGAGAATATCCGCCCTGAATGGCCGGAAGAGGAGGCGCGGAGGAGATGAAAAAGAAAATTCCGGCGGCCCTGTGCGCCGCCATACTGCTGCTGGGGCTGGTGCTTCAGGCCGCGGCCGCCGGTGAGGACTGGGATGCAAACGTAATCTTCCTGGGACTCAACGACAGCCCCATGCCCCTCAACGACAGCACCATGCCCATCCGGGTGGGCGGGACCATCTATGTCCCCTACACCACCTTTGTGGCCAATCAGAACGGCGGGATCAAGCTGGGCGTATTTGACGGGGGACAGAACAAGACCCAAAACACGCTCACGCTCTTCAACAGCGACGCGAAAAATCTGACCTTTGACCTGCGGACTGGGGTATCCTATGATTACTATCCGAACGGAGAGCGGAAGACGCCCACCGCCATTATCCGCAACGGGCAGATCTACGTCTCAGCCAGCTCTACCTGCGCCTATTTCGGGCTGGAATGTACCCAGGGCAACATTGTTTTTGGGACAAAGTATTACCCCTATATCCGTATCCACAACGCAGATGCCAGCCTCAGCGACCAGCAGTTCCGGGGATCAGTGACCACCCCGTACCTCATTCAGCTCCAAAATTACTACCGCACCGTCACGGCCCAGACCGGCGGGGAGACCGGGGGCGAGTCCACACCGCCCTCCGCCAGCCTGCCCACGCCTGCGCCGGACAGCCGGGACGAGCGGGCGGTACGGGTCTATCTGGCCCTCCGCTGCGATACAGGGGAGGCGGGAGAGGCGGTGCTGGACGCGCTGGCCCGGGAGGGCAGGGCGGCGCTGCTCCTGTTCCCGGCGGACCGGCTGGCGCAGCGGGACGACCTGATCCGCCGGGCCATGGGGGAGGGGCATGTCGTCGGCCTGTTCACACAGGCGGACACGCCCGCGGCGGCCCGGGAGGAGTTGCAGGCCGCCAATGAGCTTCTGGCCCATATCGGAAGGACCTCCACCCGAATTGTGCTGGCGGAGGACCGGTCGGTGGCCGATACGCTGGAGTCCGAGGGCTGGCTGTGCTGGCATGGGAACCTGAGCGGCCTGCCGGAGGGGAGAGGGAGCGGAACGGTCTACAGCGAGCTCCTCCGGGCGCTGGAGGCCAGGGAGAACACGGCGCGCATCACGCTGGACGACAGCGCCACGTCTGCCGCGGTGCTGGGCCGGCTGCTGACCGCCCTGCGGGAAGACCGCTACGATTACCGCGTGGCGGTGGAGACGGAATTTTGATCGAGGGGGCGCACCATGAGACAGCGATACTTTGACAGCGCGGCCACGACCCGGCCCAAAGCGCCCGGCGTATCGGAGGCCGCGGCGGACTTTCTGGACCGGGTATGCTGCAACATCGGCCGCGGCGACTACCAGAGCGCCTACGACGCGGAAAATGTGGCGCTGGAGGTGCGGGAGAAGCTCTGTGCGCTTCTGGGCGGGCCGGCCCCCCAGAATGTGATCTTCACGCCTGGCTGCACCCACTCCCTCAACTATGTCGTCAAGGGCCTCCTGGAGCCCGGGGACCGGGCGGCCGTCTCCACCATGGAGCACAACGCCGTGTTGCGTCCGCTGAAACAGATGGAGCGCTGGGGCGTGGCTGTGGACTACCTGCCCTGCAGCCGGCAGGGAGAACTGCTTTTGGAGCAGGTGGAGGGGTGCCTGACGGAGCGGACAAGGCTTGTGGTGCTCACCCACGCCTCCAACGTGTGCGGCACCCGGATGCCCATTGAGGCGGTGGGAAAACTGTGCCGGGAGCGGGGCATCTTCTTCTGTGTGGACGCCGCCCAGAGCGCCGGGCTGCTCCCCATCGATATGGACGCCATGTGTATCGACGCGCTGGCCTTCCCTGCCCATAAGGGGTTGATGGGACCGCAGGGGCTGGGGGGCTTACTCCTCACCGACGCCCTGGCAGAGCGGCTCACACCTCTCATTGCGGGGGGGACGGGGAGCCTTTCGGACCTGGAGAGTATGCCCGGCTTCCTTCCGGACCGGTTTGAGGCGGGCACGCTGAATCTTCCCGGGATTTACGGGCTCCGGGCCGCACTGGACTGGGGCGCCGCCCAGGGGTGGGAGAACCTGCGCTGGCGGGAGAAGAGGCTGACCGGCCATCTCATCGCCCGGATGCGGGAGATGGAGGAGGACGGATTGCGGGTGCTGGGGATGCTGGACGCCGAACGCCAGGTGGGTGTGGTATCGGTGGATTTTCCGGGGCTGGACAATGCCGAGGCCGCCTTCCGCCTGGAAAAGGAGTTCGGCATACAGGCCCGGTGCGGCCTTCACTGCGCCCCGCTGGCCCATAAGACCCTGGGGACCTTCCCCCAGGGGACGGTCCGCTTTTCTGTGAATCCCCTCACCCGGTTTGAGGATATCGACTACCTTCAGGCTGCTGTGTGCGAGGTCATGGGGATATGAGAATACAAATGCGTGTGTGCGCCGGGGCGTAAAAAGGCTCCGCCGGTCCCCTGATCGACAGGGGGCCGGCGGAGTTCATCATATCGTTTGTAAATGTCCTGCCGGGCGGCGGGGGATGTCCTGCGGTCTACCATCCGGTCCCAACCAGCCGGCCGTGCCAGCCGTCGTCCTCCAGGGTGATGTAACCACAGCGGTAGTATTCCAGCGCGCCTTCGGGGACGGCGGGGTCTTCGCCGGTATAATCTCCGGTGTTGCCGGCCATGGACCAGCCCAGGGCGTATTCATTCTGGGGGACGAACACCGTCGTCAGATAGAAACAGTAGGTGCGCTCGTCGATCTTTCCCCGCTCCCGCATAGAGGAGGTGGTCTCCTCGGCCTCCTCTACGCTGGTCAGCACGAAGGAGTAGCAGAGCTTGCTGCCCGCTGAGGCCTGGAGGTGGATGCGCTCGAAGGCATCCACATAGACCGCGGCGGCCTCCAGGTAGCCCTGTCCCACGTCCGGAACGACGATGCTCTGGTGGTCATACCCACCGCCCAGCGCGGTATACTCCGCCTCGTCAAACCAGCCGCGCAGCATCTCATAGGCGGAGTCATCCTCCGTTTCCGGCTTGAGCCACCGCGTGCCGGCAGGGTCGCTGAAGCAGACCTCGTCCGCGCCGTCGTAGGCGGTCATGGTCCACCCGCCGGCGCCGGAGAGAGTCACGGCGTCTCTGTCGTCGTATGGGCCGTTCTCTTCCGCGGCCGCCCAGGAGAGGGTTTGCAGGTAATTGAAATAATAGACCGCGTTCGACTCAGACCAGCAGTCGTCATAGGTCCCAATTTCGTCGCCGTTGCGGGTCAGACACAGCGTCAGAGGGGCTCCTCTCTGTACGCCGCCCAGGGGCCCGGCGGTCGCCTCGGGGGTAGGAGTGGGGAGGGGGGCGGTCTCCTCATCCACGGTGAAGCTTTCGGCCATGGCCCGGAGGACGTCAGGCTCTATGGCGGTATAGGGGGAGCCGGCGATATTCTGCGCCTGCCACTCAATGCGCACCTGGTAGCTGCCGCCGTCCGGGGCATTGTAGTAATAGTCCTCGATGTCGTACTCCCAATGCCGGACATGGGGGACGGCGCCCTCCACCCCGATCCAGCCCTGACTGACCAGATAGTCCGCCTGCGTCCGGGCATCCTGGCCCTGTCTGTATACCGTCAGCGCGGAGCCGGTACCGTAGCCGGACTGCCAGCTGTCGCCGCGGCCCGCCCGCTGCCACGCCTGCAGGGGGATATAGAGGTACCAGCCTTCTCCGTCGAAGCGGTGGACCGGGAAGTTCCCCAGATTTTCCGCCGGCGCGCCAATCGATCCGGTCCAGTCCTCCACATACAAGGGCAGGTCCAGCCCCTGGTCGTCCACGTACCAGTCGTAAATCGCCTCCTCATAGCTGTTGTGATAGCCGTAAAAGTCCAGGTTGTCGTTGACGGCCTGGTCGTAGAGGACGTCATAGCTGCCGTCGTCGTACCGCAGAGCCACCACATTGTGGCCGCCCTGCCCCTCCAGGTCGTACCAGCCGTCCTCCTCATACATGCCGCCCACCAGCATGATGTCATCCGCGTCGACCTGGACCAGGAAGTGGAAGGTCCATGCCTCCAGGGCCCCCTCCGGGGCCAGACCGTCCACCTCGCCCTGCTGCTCCAGCCAGGCGAGCTTGGTCCCGGTGACGGCGGCCGTAGCCTCTCCGCCTTCCGCGGTGTAGTAGACCGCGGTCTTGGCCGCGTCCATGGTCTGCTGGGAAAAATCTTCCATGCTGTCGTACCGCCCGCGGGTGCTCCCCTGAGGATTGGCGGCACAGGCCCCGGCCACCGCGATGCAGACCACGGCGGCCAGAAGCGCCGCCCATCGCTTTGGCGTCTTCCAGTTTACGAGATTTCGGATGCGGCTTTTGGTGTCCCCCTCTCCGAAGGCCAGGGGCATACCGGCGATCCTCCGGCGACCGGTGGCGAGGCGCAGCAGAGAGGTGGAGTAGTCCGCCCGGATCTGTTCGCCCAGCGCATGGACCACCGCCTCATCGCAGCTCATCTCCATATCCTTTCCGGACAGGAAGAACGCCGCCCAGACCAGGGGGTTGAACCAGTGGATGCACAGCGCCGCGAAGGACAAGACCTTTACGATGTGGTCGCCTCTGCGGATATGGTGCTGCTCATGCCGGATGATATAGGCCTGCTCCCGCCCGCTCAGTGCGGAGGGAAGATAGATCCTGGGGCGGAAGAGGCCCATCACGAAGGGGGTGGGGATGTGGTCCGCCAGATAGATATTGTCCCGCAGCGGCACGGCGCCGACCAGCCTGCGCCGTATTTTGAGGTAGGATGCCACGCTGTATGCGGCCATGGCCAGGATTCCCAGCAGCCAGAGCCAGGTGGCGATGGCCGTCGGAGCCTCCAGAGGATCGGCCGTCGTCTGTTCTTCCCCCTTGGGGAGGACCTCGTTGACGGCGGTACGGACGGGCTCCACCGGGAACTGGACCTGGGGGTCCTCCGCATGGACGATGTCCGGCGGCACATACTCCACCGTGGTGGTATGGGGCGTAGCTGCCCGCGTGGGCATGTCCACCAGCCCCAGCAGGGAGAAGCCGGCGGAGAGGGAGACTGGACACAGAAGGCGGAATAGAACCACCGACCACAGGGCATAAGAAAACACTTTGGGTGCCCTCCGGAGCAGCAGACGGGCCAGGAGTACAAACAGGATCACGATGCCGGCCGTTACGCTCATGTTGAAAATACGGGGAAGCAGTTCATATGCGATTAAATTCGCCATGAAATATCACCTCCTGATTTGGTCGATCAACTTCTGGAGCTGGTCCAGGTCATCCTTTGACAACTTTTTTCTGGTGGTGAACGCAGTGAGGAACGCGGGGAGGGAGCCGGAGAAGGTTTCCTCCACAAACTGTTCGCTCTGTGCGGCATAAAACGCTTCTCTGGAGAGCAGCGAGGTGACAGTTCCGTCCTGATTTTGAAAAATGCCCCGCTGGCTCAGTCGTTTCAAAACCGTATAGGTTGTGGACTTTTTCCAGCTCAGTTCCTGCTCGGCCAGTTTGACCAGCGCCGTGGAGGCGATGGGCTCATTTTGCCAGATCAGGTCTGCGAAACGGGACTCCACCGCCCCCAGCTTGCAATCATTCAATAGGATCCCCTCCTTGGTCTACTTGCTGTCGTCCTATAGACAGTCTACACTGTGTAGTCCAAAGTGTCAAGAGAAATTGTAAAACAGCGGGTGCAAGTGGCATTCATAGGAATCGGATCCGATCAGCATGGGCACTGGTGCCCGGAGCTGGGCGGCGTGTCGGCCGCTGCGGCAAATCGCGTCCTGGCAGGGCTGGTCGATGGGAGAATGCTGGTCAAACGCCGGATGGCCGGACACAGGTTGGACCGCAAATCCTGCCCTCACAGGGCAGCAAAAAGGCCGCCGCTCACGAATATGAGCGGCGGCCTTCCTTTGCCTATCAAACACCAATACTGTCTGTATCGATCTTCCCATAGAAAATACTGTCTTTGTCCTCATTCAGCCGCAGGAGCATGTCCAGAACTTGCCCCGGAGGAAACGCCATCCCAGGCGTTTCTATCCTTGCTGCCGATGACGATAAAGCCCCAGGATGCCAGATGCTCAAAGACCGCGCTGTATTTCGAGGCCGGAACACCCATGCCGTTGGCCGTGACGACAGCAGGGTATGTCTGGTCATCTGTTTCCATCTGCGTGGGATACCAGACCGTAAGCTTTCCGGGCGTTTCATACCCGGAAGCCTGTTTCCAGATGGATACGGCAAAGCCGCCTTTTTGTGTATATGTCCGCTCCAAAGGAACTGTGGTTGTCACTTCCTCATAGTAGTCTTCTGCCACTGCGGGCTGCTTTGACATCCAAAAAGGGGCGCTGTTTGGCTGGATCGAGGAATGGATTCGCCGGGGTATGAAGGAAACGCCGGAGCAAATGCAGAAACTATTGGAAACACAAAAGATGTAACAAAGCGTCCTTGCCCGTTCAAAGCGAACAGGCAAGGGCGCTGCTGTTCAGAAAGAAATCCTTTCTTTGAAAAAACAGATCGTATCGTGATTGACGCTATGGCATTTCGGCCAGGTAAAGAGAAACCGTCACCTGCTCAACATCCAAAAGCGTTTTCAGATTCTCTGCGGAAAGGTCTTCGATATGTCCCAATTTTGTATAGGCCCACGTGTTGGAACCGTAAAAAAGCACAATAGAGTTTCCCGAGTATAAAACAATGTCGCCGGCCTCTGTTGTTATTTGGACATCGTTTCTTGTGAGATTCTGCGGTAAACTGCCTACCTGTTCAAAGCCGCCGTACCGCTCTGCGTAAATGGTGACAGGTCCGCCCTTTAATGGTAATTGGCTTCTTCACAACAGACGCCCTCATTAAATTAACCCATATATTGCCTGAAGAATGCTGCCATTTTGTCGAAGGGGATCACATCCAGCCGATCGTACAGGTCGGTGTGGACGGCTCCGGGAATGATGAACAGGTCCTTGTTGTCGCCAGCCAGCTTTTCAAAGGCGTCCCTGCTGAAGTAGCAGGAATGTGCCTTTTCGCCGTGGATCAGCAGTACCGCGCTGCGGATCTCGTGGCTGTACTGCAAAAGCGGCATATTCAGGAAAGGCAGTGCAGAGGTAACATTCCAACCATCGTTGGAGTTCAGCGACCGCGCATGATACCCACGGCTGGTCTTGTAATAGTCGTAGTAGTCTTTCACAAAGAAGGGTGCATCCTCCGGCAGCGGATCTACAACACCGCCCGCCCGGGCATAGGTTCCGCTGTTGTAGTCCGCAGTCCGCTGTGCATTCAGGGCCTTGCGTTTTTCGTAGCGCGCTTCCTCACTGTCCTCGGTGTCAAAGTATCCCTTTGCGTTCACCCGGGTCATGTCGTACATGGTGGACGCAATCGTCGCTTTGATCCTGGTGTCGTTTGCCGCCGCGTTCAGAGCCATGCCGCCCCAGCCGCAGATGCCGATGATCCCGATTCTCTCAGGGTCAACATTGTCCTGAACGGACAGGAAATCCACCGCTGCGGAGAAATCCTCCGTGTTGATGTCCGGGGAGGCCACATACCGGGGGCTGCCGCCGCTCTCCCCTGTAAAGGAAGGATCGAAGGCAATGGTCAGAAAGCCCCGCTCCGCCATGGCCTGTGCATATAGCCCGGAGGACTGCTCCTTGACCGCGCCAAACGGCCCGCTCACCGCAATGGCCTGGAGTTTTCCCGCCGCGTTTTGGGGCGCATACAGATCGGCGGCCAGCGTGATGCCGTAACGGTTGTGAAAGGTGACCTTACGGTGATCAACCTTTTTACTTTCGGGAAACACCTTGTCCCATTCCTCTGTCAGAATCAGTCTTTCTTCCATGATGCAGCTCCTCCTTTATTGAATCGACGCGCCCATATCATAGGCGGTTTTCAGAGCGGGATGTCCCTCAATCTCTCCGGCGCCCGTAACGCCGCCTGCGAAAACGGTCCCGGCCAGCGCCGCTTTTTCAAAGCAGTCGATCCAGCCCTTCAGTCCGCTCACCGCTTTTTCCGGCACGGACTCCTCATCCTCCGCCGCGGTTGTCAGAAGATAGATCCTGCGGAACGAATAGTCCGAGGGAAACAGGGGATTTGCCCGGTCAAGCAACGTTTTCATCTGACCGCTCATTTCGTAGTAATAGATGGGCGTGGCAAAAACAATCACATCCGCCTGGGCCATTTTTTCCACAATTTGAGCAGTATCATCCTGAATCACACATTTTTGAGTTTCCTGACAAGTTAGACAGCCTTTGCAAAAAGACAGAGCCTTTTCCCGCAGGGTAACCTTTTCCACGCGGTTCCCGGCAGCTTTCGTGCCGGCAAGAAAAGCGTCCGCCAGCATCTCAGAATTGCTCCGGTCTCTGAGACTTGTACTAATGACAAGCACATTTTTTCCCATCTTTATACCTCCAAAATTGAAATTGACAGTTTTGCTGTTCTCTGATATTCTAATTGTAATACCTAAATTTGACTTTAGATCAAGGACATTTTTCATGATTTTGGAGGGATTCCATGTATACCATCGGCCAGGTATCTGAGATGTTTGATTTGCCTGTATCCACGTTGCGGTATTATGATAAGGAGGGGCTGTTCCCCGGCATCCGCAGAGATTCCGGTATTCGAAAATTTGGAGAAAAGGAGCTGGAAGCTCTTCGCGTGATCGAGTGCCTGAAAAAGTCTGGCCTGGAGATCAGGGACATCAAGCAGTTCATGGAGTGGTGCGTACAGGGCAGTGAGACCTATCCCCAGCGGCGGGAACTGTTCCTCCGACAGAAGGCGGCTGTGGAGGAGGAGATCAGGCGGATGAACCGGGTCCTGGATATGCTGAACTTCAAGTGCTGGTACTACGAACAGGCAATCAAAGACGGAAACGAAGACCGCCTCGCCCACATAAGGCCAGAGGATATGCCGGAGGAGATTCAGCAGGCTTATGAAAGCGCGCACAGCATAAGTGCGTAAATCAATCAAGAAAAACACGCAGGCTTCCGTTGCGAGCTCTCCCGTTCCGGTGATATCATTCCTGCCGGCACGCATTGAGACTGTTACACCCTATTCCGGCAGCTATGGCGATGTGGTGACCCCGGAGAGCGAGATCTATACGTGGGTTAATGCGGTTAGATAGCAACTGCAAGGAGACTGTTGAGCGATCAAACATCTCCGAAGCGGCGGACTGAAAAAATTGCAAACCTTCCGCTGCGCTGATATGATCGAGTGAAGATTTGAAAAAAGGACGGTGTCGTATGTACAATCCTCAGTTGGAAACCTTTCTCCGTGTGGCGGACGCGGGCAGCTTTAACAAGGCTGCGGAGGAGCTGTTCATTACGCCGCCGGCTGTGATGAAACAAATCACCTCGCTGGAGGCCAGCCTGGACATCCAACTGTTCCGCCGCAGCCACCGGGGACTGACGCTGACGGAAGCGGGAAAATCTCTTTACCAGGATGCAAAATACATCATCCAATACTGCAAGGAATCAGAGGTTCGGGCCAGAAACGCCGGACAGAAGGACGGCCAGCTTATCCGCATCGGCGTTTCACCTATGACGCCGGTACAGTTTTTGATGGACCTGTGGCCCAAGCTCCATGCAATGTGTCCGGACATCCGGTTTCACCTGGTCAATTATGAGAACTCCGCCGAAAATGCCCGGGAGATCCTAACCAACTTGGGAAAAAACATCGACATCGTGGCGGGGCTGTATGACGCGGATTTTCTGGAACATTACCAATGTGCCGCTTTGGAGCTTTCCAGGACTCCGATTGCATGCGCGGTCCCGTTGAATCACCGGCTGGCGGAGAAGCGTATGCTGTCCGTCCAAGACCTGTATGGGGAGCGGTTCATGCTGATCCGGCGGGGCTGGAATCAATATCTGGATATCATGCGTGACGAGCTTTGGAAAAATCATCCGCAGATCAAAATCGTAGATTTTGAGCGCTTCAATCTCAATGTGTTCAACCAGTGCGAAAGCGAAAACAATATCATGATGACCATTGACAACTGGAAAAATGTGCATCCTATGCTGAAATCCATCCCCATCCGCTGGAATTACACCATTCCTTTTGGAATCTTTCATGCGCCCGAGCCGTCTGAAACGGTCCAGCGGTTTCTGGACGCTGTAAAAACTGTTTTTGAGCTGTGACCAGGTTATTACCCAAACGTATATACTGCGAAACGAATCGAGACTTCTCCGGGAGTCTCGATTTTTTTATAATAGGGAAAACCTCAGAAAACAGGAGCGAATACCATGATAAAACAGTTTTTAGCCGCCAGCCTGTTGTTACTGGCCATGACCGCCTGCGGGAACCAGAAACCGCCGGATAACGCGTTGCATCCCACGGCGGCAGTGGAGGAAGGAACGACCGGTATGTATACCTCTGACACAAGAATCACAGAGGTCGTGGGCGACCCCGTCTTCGGGGACTATGGGCGGCTGATCTTCCCGGCAGGCAACGGATATTACAGCGGCGATACGCTGGGGAACCTCTCACTGACCTGGTATACCCACATCGACCCAGAGATGACCGTGGAGGTCGCCAACTACTTCCGGGAACACGCCCAAAAGGGCGATGTTATATTTTACGACATCTACACCGACGAGGAGAAGGCGGCGGACCCGGAAAAAGAGAACACCGGCCTGTTCTTTTTCAAAGGTACGCCGGGAGCCCGCTTTGCCGTCTGCAATGCGGGCGGTGCTTTTGCCTATGTGGGAGCCATACATGATAGCTTTCCCCATGCGCTGGAGCTCTCTAAGGAGGGATACAATGCATTCGCCCTCATCTACCGTCCAGGTGCTCAGACAGCCTGCGAGGACCTAGCCAGGGCGATCAGTTTCATTTTTGCCAACGCCGAAGAACTGGAGGTGGACACCAGCTGCTATTCCCTCTGGGGCGGCAGCGCAGGAGCCAGAATGGCGGCATGGCTGGGCTCCTACGGGCCCGCAGCTTTCGGTGGTGATGACCTGCCCAGGCCGGGAACTGTTGTCATGCAGTACACGGGCCTGAGTGAGTACAGTCCAGATGACCCGCCCACCTATGTCTGTGTGGGAGACAGCGACGGTATCGCCAGCTGGCGCACTATGCAGCGCCGCCTGGAAGCTATGTCAGAGCTTGGTATCGACACAGAGTTCCACTGCTATTCCGGTCTGGGCCACGGATTTGGCCTTGGTACCGGCACTGTGGCCGAGGGCTGGATTGACGACGCCGTCACATTTTGGGAAAACCACATGAAATAAGAGAGGGAGAACGAACATGAACAACTTTATTTTTGAAAATGCCACGAAGGCCGTCTTTGGACAGGGCTGTGTAAAGGAGTATCTGAGCTGCATGGTCAGCCATTACGGCCCCAATGTACTGCTGGCCTATGGCGGCGGCTCCATCAAGCGTAACGGCATCTACGATGAGGTGTGCGGTATTCTGCAGAGCACGGATAAGAACATCGTGGAGTTTTCCGGCATCATGCCCAATCCCACTTACGCCAAGGTGCAGGAGGGAGCCAAACTGGTGCGAGGCAATCACATCGACCTGATCCTGGCAGTGGGCGGCGGCTCCGTGATGGACTGCTGCAAGGCGGTGTCTATGGCCGCCCGGTATGACGGTGATCTCTGGGCGGATTACTGGGCCCGGCCAGGGGTGGTGGATTTTGAGCCCGTCCCCCTGGGCATGATCGTCACGGTGTCCGGTACCGGCAGTGAGATGAACGGCGGCGCTGTTATTACCAATGAAGAACTGAAGATCAAGACTGGCCGCGATTATCCCAAATGCAACGCCCGGTTCGCCCTGATGGACCCGACTTATACCTTCAGCGTACCAAAGATGCAGATGATATCCGGCGGCTTCGACACACTCTCCCATATCATGGAGATCTACTTCAGCGAACCGGATGAACCCAATGTTTCCGACGATATTGCCGAAGCCCTGATGCGGGGCGTCGTCCGGGATCTGCGGGCCGCTGTTCAGAAACCGGAGGACTACACTGCCCGCAGCAACCTCATGTGGGAGGCCACCATGGCGGAGAACCGCGTGATCAAACTGGGTAAGCAGACTGATTTTCAGGCGCACATGATGGAGCACCAGTTGGGAGCCTACACCGACTGCAACCATGGTCTTGGTCTGGCTGTGCTTCATCCGGCCTATTATCGCTATATTTGCGAGAAGGGCATAACTAAATTTGCCAGGTTTGCAACGCGCGTCTGGGATGTTCCGGCAGATGGCAAGACGGAAATCGAGCTGGCCCATGCCGGTGTGGAGGCACTGGCGGATTTCATTCAGGAATTGGGGATGCCTACTACCCTTCGGGAGTTGGGCGTGACAGAACTGACGCCGATGAAGGAGCTTGCTGATTCTGTTCCGCTGACTCCCGGCAGCTATGGAAAGCTGACCCACGAGGATGTGCTTCATATCTTTGAAGCCTGTTACTAAGGGGTACTTCCATGAAGACAATCGTATCCCTGTTCCTTGCGCTGACAATGACATTGAGTTTGCCCGCCTGCGGCGGCACGAACCCACCGAAGTCCTCCCAGTCCGCATCCACGCCGTCCCCATCCCCGATACAGCAGGAAACCACCGGAAGCAACATTCTGATTGCCTATTTTTCAGTCCCTGAAGATGTCAGCACGGACGGCGTAGATGCGGTGTCCGGAGCCAGTATCGCCGTGGATGACGGCGAAGTGCTGGGTAACACGGAATATGTGGCTAAGCTCATCCAGCAGACGATTGGAGGCGATCTGTTCCGCATTGAAACCGTAGATCCCTATCCCTTGGACCACGATTCGCTGGTGGATCAGGCCGCAGAGGAAAAGGAGGCAGGCACTCGCCCGGAGCTTGCCACTCATGTTGAAAATTCCGAGCAATACGAGTTCGTCCTGCTGGGATACCCCAACTGGTGGGCCGATATGCCCATGCCGGTCTACTCCTTCCTTGAAGAATATAACTTTGGTGCAAAGACAATCATCCCGTTTATCACCCACGGCGGGAGCGGCGCATCCCGTACTGTGGACACTATTTCAAGACTGCAGCCGGGTGCTTCGGTGGGAGACAATGCTCTGGTATTGTCCCGGAACAAGGCGGCATCCAGCGCGGAAGATGTGGTCTCCTGGGCGCAGGGGCTGGGCATAGCTGCAGAAACCTCTCGGCCGGAGGGCGGCGACAGCAACACTGTTTTGACCGCGTCGGTCGATCCCCACGGAAAACAGATGCTTTATCTGTGGGAGGAAGGAAATGTCCCCGCCGTCACGGAATACACCGTGAACAACGGAAATTATTTCGATGATCCCGATTTCCAGCCCTATCTGACTTTCTTCCCCGTTCCGGAAGGAGCGGAGATCAAGGGCGCGGTGCTGATTTGTGCAGGCGGCGCTTTTCAGTTCAGGAGTGACCAGAACGAAGGAACACCTGTAGCGGAAGATCTGAGCGCCTTGGGGTATCAGAGCTTTGTTCTGGATTACCGCCTCCGCCCTTACACGCAAGAGGAAGGTGCGCTGGACTTGGCCCGTGCGGTGCGTTTTGTCCGTGCTCACGCAGAAGAATACGGAATTGATGAAAAGGACATTGCCGTCATGGGCTTTTCCGCGGGTGGCATTCTGGCTGGCGAGATGCTTCGCAACTTTGACGGGACTGTCAGTCCTACTGTCCTCGATCCCGATTATATGCCGGATGAACTGGATATGGTGTCCGCTGATGCGGCAGCAGACGGTATGATCTATTCCTTCTACGGGCGGCTTAGTGTAGGAACCACTGATGTGGAGTCCTTGCAGAAAGCAGACCTGCCTCCCACTTTTTACTGCTATGGTACCCGTGACCCGTTTTACGATCAGTTCCTTGCAAATGCGGATGCGGTTGAGGAGGCGGGCGTATCCGTGGAACGCCTTCAGCTGGATGATATGCCCCATGGCTTTGGAAATCAGGGCGGGTGGATTCCCACTTATGACAAGTGGCTGGGTGAAGTATTTGCTGGCAATTAAATTGTAATTTACAGAAAGGAGCCTATGCAATGGCAATCAAACAGACGGCGGGCAGAGATGCCTTGGGGGAGTTTGCCCCCAAATTTGCCCAGCTCAACGATGATGTTTTGTTCGGAGAGGTGTGGAGCCGCGAGGCCCAGTTGTCCCTTCGGGACCGTTCTCTGATCACTGTGACGGCCCTGATGGCGCAGGGACTTGTGGATACCTCGTTCCAACACCACCTGATGATGGCAAAAAAGAACGGGGTCACCCGGTCGGAGATTGCGGAGATCCTGACCCACGCGGCATTTTACGCCGGCTGGCCCAAAGCATGGGCAGCTTTCCGCATGGCAAAAGAGGTATGGGCTGAGAAAGGCTCGGCACATGCCAGGAAAGCACATGAGAATGACATGGTGTTCCCCATTGGCCAGCCCAATAATGGGTTCGCACAGTATTTTATTGGCCAAAGCTATCTTGCCCCCCTTTCCACCAGCCAGGTCGGCATCTTCAATGTCACCTTTGAACCGGGCTGCCGCAACAACTGGCACATCCATCAAGCAGACCAGGGAGGTGGTCAGATCCTCGTCTGTGTCGCCGGTCGTGGCTACTATCAGGAATGGGGAAAGGAAGCCCAGGAGCTTCATCCGGGCGATGTAGTGAATATCGCTCCCGGTGTCAAGCACTGGCATGGTGCTGCTCCCGACAGTTGGTTCTCCCATCTGGCGGTGGAAGTGCCTGGTGAAAACGGACACAGCGAGTGGCTGGAGCCGGTGGATGATGTGACATACGGCAAACTGCAATAAAAGAGATAAGGAGAGATAAGCAATGAGCAAAAAAGTTTTGATTCTGTCCGGCAGCCCCCGTAAGGGCGGCAATTCGGATTTACTGTGTGATGAATTTCTGCGCGGTGCCCAGGAGAGCGGCAATCAGGTGGAAAAGGTCTTCCTTCGGAGCAAGAAAGTGGCCCCCTGCAATGCCTGCTACTACTGCAAGAACAGCGGCGGCAAGTGTGCCATTCCCGATGATATGGCTGAGATTCTGGACAAAATGCAGGCAGCCGATGTGATCGTGATGGCAAGCCCGGTGTATTTCTATTCCATCGGTGCCCAGATGAAAGCGGTCATTGACCGCTCGGTGGCCCGGTGGACAAACATCCCCAACAAGGAGTTCTACTACATCATGACTGCCGCCGAGGACAGCGATACGGTCATGGACTGCACACTGGAGTGTTTCCGGGGCTTTGCCGCCTGCCTGGACGGAGCGCAGGAAAAGGGTGTCATCTACGGCAAGGGCGTGTATGAGGCCGGGGCGATCAAGGGCTTGCCCGCCATGCGGGAAGCCTACGAGATGGGCAAGCAGGTGTAAGTCTGCCGCATTGGCTTTAGACTGACAGGAGGCGGACTCTATGACATTTCAGTACCATAATCCGATCCAGTTTCATTTCGGCCCTGACACCCTGGAAAAGACTCCGGAGCTGTGCAAAGGGCAAAAGGTGCTGCTGGTGTATGGCGGGGATTCACTCAAAAAGAATGGGGTGTATGACCGGGTCACCGGCCTGCTGAGACAGCACGACATCTCTTATGTTGACTATGGCGGACAGACAGCAGCCACATGGCAGCAGATTCTGGATGGCATTGATTTGGCTCACCGGGAACAGGTCACAACTGTGATAGAGATGGGCGGAGCCAGCGCCATGGATACCGGAAAAGCCATTGCGTTTGGTGCGGTTCATGACCATCTGGAGGATTATATCGAAGGCAAGGCGCAGTCTGATGGCCGACATTTGCTGAACATCATTATTCCGACTTACCCCTCTACCGGCTCTGAAGCGGATTCTGTCTGCGACATTATGGAGTACAAAGGCTATGGGGTGGAGTTGTTCGGCGCATGGCCGGATTACTGTCTGATGGACCCCGGCACCACTCTCTCTTTGGACAGGAAAAGTACAGCATACTCTGTATGGGTCTGCTTTATCCAAGCCAGTGCCTGGTTTGTCGGCAATCACGAAAACGATATTGCACGCGGATTCGCCAAAGTAGTGTTGCAAACTTTACTGGGCAGCTATGAAAAACTGATGGATGATCCCAACGATGAGAGAGCCAGAGCAAATGTCATGTGGGCGTCTTGTGTCAATACCATGGGGGTCTTCCGTTCCGGCGTGGATCAGTTTTATCCGTGGACACTATACTCCGTCGGATATATCCCCCGGGTCGCACATCATGTGTCGTATCGGGAGGCACTGACCATCGCCTATCCCCATTGGCTCCGAGGCATTGCCAAATACCACGCTGAAGATATCCATGCCCTGTTCACTGAGGTGTTCGGAATCGATGACAAACTTAACACCGGCGATGTGATTGAGGCTGGCTGCGCCAAGCTGAATGCGCTGCTTGAAAAAAGCGGTATCCCCATGAGTCTGGCTGCGCATGGTGCTTGCCCGGACAGAAAGTATATCCTGGGAGCATTGACCAAAGAGGATTTCGGTGAGTTTTCGGTGGAGGAAATGTACCAGATGGTATCCGCCTGCTATCAGCAGAAATAAAAAGAGAAAAGTAAATTCGCAGAAGGGACATTTTTAAGATGGAATATCGCACACTAGGGACTGATCTGAAAGTCTCCGCTGTCGGCCTAGGCTGCATGGGCATGAGCCACGCCTACGGCGCACCTGCCGACAAAAAGGAGATGACAGAGCTGATGGCCCAGGCTGTGGACATGGGCTATACCTTCTTTGATACGGCGGAAGTCTACGGAACGGCGGACAATCCCCATGATAACGAGGAGCTGGTGGGCGCAGCGCTGAAGCCTTTCCGGAATCGGGTGGCGATTGCCACCAAGTTCGGTATCCACTTCGATATGGCCAGCCCGGAGGTCAACAAGCCGCTGATTCCGGATTCCCGGCCGGAGGTCATTCGCGCGTCTGTGGAAGCATCGCTGACACGGCTGGGTACGGATCACATTGATCTGTATTACCAGCACCGAACCGATCCGAATGTCCCCATTGAGGAAGTGGCCGGCGTCATGGCGGATTTGATCAAAGAGGGTAAGATTACCCATTGGGGGCTGTCTGAAGCGACAGAAGAAACCATTCGCCGCGCCCATGCCATCTGCCCTGTCACGGCGATTCAGAACCGCTACTCCATGATGGCCCGGTGGCATGAGGCACTGTTTCCGGTACTGGAGGAACTGAACATCGGCTTTGTGGCGTTCTCGCCTATGGCAAATGGACTGCTCACCGGGGCGTACAACAAGGACAGCCGGTTCGACCCGAAGCTGGATTACCGTAGCAATATGCCCCAGTTTACCGCTGAAGCTATGGACCAGAACCAGGATCTTTTCCTGCTGCTGAATACGCTGGCCCAGCAGAAAGGGGCCACACCCGCCCAGCTTTCCATGGCGTGGATGCTGTGCAAAAAGTCCTGGATCGTGCCCATCCCCGGCACCCGAAAGCTGGAGCGTCTGAAGGAAAATGCCGGGGCGGCGGATGTGGTGCTGCTGCCATCCGAAGTATCTGCACTGGATAAAATTCTTGACACCATCCCCATGTCTCAGGTGTTCGGCGGGTCCAAAATCGTCAAGAAAGCATAACAGGAGGAACAAATCCATGAGAAAAGATTTTGGCGCAAAGCCCTACTTATTTCCCCAGCCGGTGCTGATCATCGGCACCTACAATGAGGATGGAAGCGCAAATGCGATGAATGCCGCCTGGGGCGGCATTGCGGGGGCGGACGAGATCATTATTGACCTCTCCAGCCACAAGACCACCGATAACATTCTTCTGAAGAAGGCATTCACTGTCAGTGTGGGAGATGTGGAACATCTGGCTGCCTGCGATTATGTGGGCCTCGTCTCCGCAAAGAACGAGCCCCGCAAGATGGAGAAAGCCGGTTTCACCACAACGAAAAGCGCATTTGTCAACGCACCTGTCATCAATGAACTGCCCCTGACACTGGAATGCGAGCTGGTGAAAGTCATCGACGGCTGCAAGTATCTCGGCGTCATTAAAAATGTCAGCGCTGATGAGTGTATTCTGGGAGAGGATGGGACCATCGATCCCGCAAAACTGCGGGCCATCTCTTTTGACCCTGTCCACCATGCTTATCTGGAGTTGGGCGAAAAGGTCGGCAGCGCCTTTCAGGATGGCGCGGCTTTGAAATAATCAAGAAATCTAAAGGAGGTATCATTATGGAATATGTAACTTTGAATAACGGAATCAAGATGCCTATGGCGGGCATCGGGACCTTTCTTCTGACTCCAGACGAGGCGGAGGCTTCTGTCCTCAGCGCACTGGCGTGCGGTTATCGCCTGATCGACACGGCAAACGCCTATGTCAACGAAAAAGCCGTGGGCCGGGCCATGAAGAAATCCGGTGTGTCCAGAGAGGCAATTTTTCTGGAAACCAAGCTGTGGCCCAGCTTTTATGAGCAGTCCGATGCCGTGGAAAAGACGCTGGAGCGGCTGGATACGGACTATATCGACCTGCTGCTGATCCACCAGCCCGCCGGGAACTACATCGCGGGCTACCGGCTGATGGAAAAAGCCTACATGGAGGGTAAGGTCAGGACCATCGGCCTGTCCAACTTCAACGAGGCGCAGATTCAGGAGATCCTGGATGTCTGCGTAGTGAAGCCCGCTGTTTTACAGACCGAGGTTCATCCTTACTCCCAGGAAAAGTCGTTCAAAGCATTCCTGGACAAAGCGGGTATCGTGATCCAGGCATGGTATCCCCTGGGTCACGGTGACAAAACGCTGATGGAGGAGCCGCTGCTGGCACAGCTGGGTAAGAAATATGGCAAGAGCAGCGCCCAGATTATTCTGCGCTGGCATATTCAGGATGGCAATATTGTCATCCCCGGCTCCAAGAATCCCGCCCACATCAAGGACAACTTTGACTTGTTCGACTTTGCCCTGACAGAAGATGAGATGTCCGCAATCGCCGAGCTGGACAAAAAAGTGCGCTATTACACCAGCACGCCGGAACTGCTGAAGCAGTATGCCGCCATGACCCCGCCGGTAGACGAGCAGAAATAAAGTAATCGCACAATAACAGGAGGAATTACAACATGAAGCACAGATTTGCCGCTTTGCTTTTGGCTGGAATCATGGCACTGTCCCTGGCCGCTTGCGGTCAGCAGTCCGCAGCGAACAATGGTTCCACAAGCGAACCTGACACCAGCGCGGTTCAATCCAACACGCCCGAAGACGCATTGATCATCGCCCAGCAGGGGATGTTCTCCGCTGGTGGCGCCGTAATCACCTCGGACGGTACCTTTGATGTTTCCAATTACTATATGTCCAGGGAAGGTTCTACTGCCCATGTGGACCACGCCAATGTGCTTTACCAGATTCCCGCCGAGGAGAGCAGCCTGCCCATGGTGTTTCTCCATGGCTATGGTCAGTCCCGTATGGGTTGGATGACTACTCCGGATGGCCGGGAAGGCTGGTCCGATATGTTCCTGCGAATGGGCCACAGCGTATGGCTCATCGACCAGCCCCGCCGGGGCGAGGCTGGACAGACCTCTGTGGCCGGTACCATCACCATGGAGCCCTCTGACCAGACCTGGTACACCCAGTTCCGCATTGGTACTTACCTGAATGACGAGTTTACCTACAATGAGGGTTCCCAGTTTCCCGCAGGAGAAGAATCCCTTGACCAATTCTTCCGCCAGATGACGCCGGATACCGGCATGGACAACGCGGGCGGCGACCAGAACATCGACAACGCCGTGGTGGCCCAGGCCGTTGCGGCTGCCATCGACGAAGTCTATGAGCGCACCGGTAAAGACTCTATTCTGGTGACCCATTCTCAGGGCGGTATGCCCGGTTGGGAGACCGCCCGATATACGGATCACGTTGCCGCTATTGTGGCCATTGAGCCCGGTATGGCTCCCCAGGTGGACAGCGATGACTACAAGGCGCTGCTGGAAAAGAAAGTCCCTGTCACTTTCTATTACGGCGACTACATCGGTGCAGAATTTACCGATGTCCCGGCTGCGGCCATGTGGGGCATGATGGCCTCCACCGCCGATACCTTTACCGAGGCTTATAACGCGGCGGGCGGCAGCAGCACTGTGGTACATCTTCCCGACGAGGGCATTACCGGCAATGACCACTTTATGTTCCAAGACCTGAACAATGATGTGATCGCCGACCACATTGAAAGCTGGATTCAGGCGAATGTAAAGTAAGACTCTTTCCAGGATTGGAGGCAACTGCAATGAGAACAACCCCTTTGAAGCGAGTGATTGGCTGTATTTTGGCAATGACCATGCTGTTTGCCCTGGCTGCCTGTGGCCAGCAGGCGCCACAAGCACCCGGTCAAAGTCAGGAAACACAGACATCCGCCAAAAATGAGGAAACCCCGGCACCGGAGACCGGCACTCCCGCTACTGACGGCGAAAACGGCAAAACGCTGGTGGTCTATTACTCGGCTACCGGCAATACGGAGGCGGTTGCAGGCTATATTGCGGACGCACTGGGAGCCGATACCTTTGAGATCGTCCCGGCGAAGCCCTACACCTCGGAGGACCTGGACTGGACGGACAAAAACAGCCATGTCAGCCGTGAGCATGACAACGAGAGCCTGCAAGCCGTGGAACTGGTCTCCGCCGCCGTGGAGAATTGGGAGGACTATGACACAGTGTTCATCGGCTACCCCATCTGGTGGCATGTGGCCGCCTGGCCGGTGAGCAGCTTCGTGGTATCCAACGACTTCACCGGAAAGACCGTGATTCCCTTCTGCACGTCGTCCTCTTCCGGCCTGGGAGAGAGCGGTGAGCTTCTGGCCGAGACGACGGGCACCGGCGACTGGCTGGAGGGTCAGCGGTTTCGGAGCAGTGTCAGCGAAGCTGATGTAGTGGAGTGGGTCAATAGCCTGGAAATTACAAGCGAGTCGTAAAGGAATGGCAAAGGAGCCGGGCCAGGCAAGGCTCCGGCTCCTTTGCGCCGCTTGAAGGAACAATTACGAACTTGAACAGAAAAAACAAATACTTTGCTTTCATCCTGGCGGCTTTCATGGCGGTATCACTGACTGCCTGCGGCGAAAACGGAAATTCCGTGCAGCAAACTCCGCCTGTAAGCTCTCAGAGTGTGGAATCCGCCGGGAATCAAACAGAAACACCTGATTTCTCCAAAGGCAAAATACTGATCGCCTATTTCACCGCCGATGAAAACACGGAGGTGGACGCCATCACTTCCGCCAGCGTGACAAGGGTAAACGGCATACAAAAGGGCCGGGTTCGGGCGGTAGCGGATATGATTGCGGAGGAGACCGGCGGCAATCTGTTCTCCATTCAAACCTCAGTGCAATATCCCGCCGATGGCGGCGCACTGATTGATCATGCCGCCCAGGAGCAGGATGATAATGTCCGCCCCGAGCTGACCAACCATATTGAAAACTTAGAGGACTACGACATCATCTTTGTGGGTTTTCCCAACTGGTGGTACGACATGCCTATGGTGCTGTATAGTTTTTTCGATGGATACGATTTTTCAGGCAAGACCATCATCTCCTTTAATGTCCACAACGGCAGCCGCTTTTCCAGCACTATCGACACCATCCAGGAGCTGGAATCGAATGCTACAGTCATTACAGACGGCTTCACCGTCAGCGAACGCAATGTTGCCGATGCTGCCGGAGATGTGGCCGATTGGCTTGATGGGCTGGAATTCTGATGATTGGGGTGAAAGCGATGAACATTCTTTCCGGGCTTTTGGCGATGAGCGTGATGCTGTCCGCCTGTGCAGCGCCGCCCCCAAGCATAGAGACAGATACCACTACCATGATTCAAACGCAGGTTTTCACAGATAGCCTGAATACAGTCAAAACAGGCTTCATCACCGAACAGATTCTCGCCGGAGCGGATGGAGACATCCATTATAGCTACTATCTGCCGGAAGGCTATGATGAGACCCGGAACTATCCGCTGATGATGACTATGCCGGGCTACGACATGATGTGGTTTGGAGAGCAGTCCTCCGGCAGCAACTTAGGCTGGACAGGCTTTCGCTCCTGGACCGAACTGGATGAGGATATGATCGTAGTCTCCGCCCAGCTCACGGACTGGGGGGAAAAGTCTGCGAGGCAGGCCATTGAGCTGACTGAGTATTTCATCCGGAATTTCGCAGTGGATGAAAACCGTGTCTATGCCGCCGGTTACTCCGCAGGCGGTGAAACCATGTCCAGAGCGATCTCTATGCGGCCTGACCTGTATACTGCCTATCTACATGGGGCCTCCCAGTGGGATGGCACTTTTGAGCCAGTTGCCGAAAACCGGGTGGCGGTCTACATTTTCATGGCGGAAAACGATGAATACTATGGCTCTCAGAAAGCCCGCAGCGCCTATAACGGCCTTCACGATGCGTACGAGGATGTGGGCCTGCGTGATGAACAGATCGACCAACTACTGCAGCTTGAGATTCCGGACAACGCCTACTTCAACGCGTTGGGCATCCACGGAAATTATCATGGCGGCGGGAATGTGCTGTTTGATGATGAGCAGATCTTGAACTGGATTCTCTCCGCCCGGCGTCCGGAAGGTGACAGAGTGGAAAACGCAGGCTTTTTTCCGATGAGAATGCGATTGCTGCCTATGCCTTAAACACAGTGGAGTGGGCCAGAGCAAACGGCATCGTGAATGGTAAAAGCGGCAATCGCTTTGACCCGAAGGGCAATGCCACCCGCGCTGAGGTTGCAACAATCCTACGGAATTACATGGAAACTCAATGAATGATTTAATGATTTAAGGAGTGAAGCACATGAAAAATCTAAAAAAGCTTACATCTGTGTTCCTTGCAGTTATCATGCTGCTGGCAATGAACACTACCGCATTTGCCGCCGTCAGTGACACAGGCTTTTCCGATGTTGCGGCGAATGCGTGGTATGCGGATGCTGTGACCTATGTTCGGGGCCATGGCCTGATGAGCGGCACCAGCACCACTACCTTCTCTCCCGAAGCCACCACCAGCCGGGGACAGATTGCTGCGATCCTTTACCGTGCTGCTGGAAGCCCTGCTGTGACCAGCGGTACGGATTTCCCTGATGTAGCGAGCACGGCCTATTATGCAGATGCCACCCGCTGGGCTTCTGCCAATGGAATCGTCTCCGGCTATCCAAACGGCAATTTTGGCCCAAACGATTCCATTACCCGGCAGCAGTTTGCCGCCATCCTGTGGCGTTATGCCGGAAGTCCCGCAGCCTCCCGTGGGCAGGATTTTGCCGATGAAAGCTCGATTTCCTCTTATGCTTCCACTGCCGTGGACTGGGCCCATGAAAACGGCATTATCAACGGCAAAGGCGGCAACATCTTCGATCCCGACGGTAATGCCACCCGTGCCCAGGCCGCTGTCATCCTCCGCAACTTCATGGAGCAGAATACTGATCAGCCTGATATCTCCGGCGGTTCCAAAGTTCTGGTAGCCTATTTCTCCGCCAGCGGCAATACGGAAGCTGTCGCAGAAACCATTGCGGATACGCTGAACGCCGACCTCTTTGAACTGGTTCCCACAGATCCCTATACCGACGCTGATCTGAACTGGACGGTCTCCAGCAGCCGTGTCAACCGTGAGCATGAAAATGAGGCTCTGCGTGATGTGGAGCTGGTGCGTGACACCGTCTCCGACTGGGATGAATATGACACTGTTTTCATTGGCTACCCCATCTGGTGGGGCATCGCTGCATGGCCGGTCAATGACTTTATTCAGTCCAACGATTTTACCGGAAAGACGGTAATCCCCTTCTGCACCTCCACCAGCTCCGGTCTTGGCCAGAGCGGCGAACTGCTGGAGGAAATGGCGGGTACCGGAAACTGGCTGGAGGGCCGCCGCTTCACGGAGCGTGCTTCTCGGCCTGACATCCAGAACTGGGCCAACGGCCTGAATCTGAACACCGACGCAACTACCAACAACAATGCTCCTGCTTCTCAGGAGTCCCGTGTGCTGGTGACCTACTTCTCTATACCGGAAACCACCAATCCAAACAACATGACCACCGAGGAGGACAACAGTGTGGTGGTCATCGACGGTGAGGTGCTGGGCAACACCCAGTACATGGCCTATGTCATCCAGGAGGCCACGGGCGCCGACATTTTCCGTATTGAGCCCCGGACGCCCTATCCCACCAACCACAGCACTCTGGTGGATCTGGCAGCGGAGGAGCAGGAGCAGAACGCCCGCCCTGCCATCAAGGAGCGTGTAACCAACATGGATGACTACGGTGTGGTGTTCATCGGCTATCCCATCTGGTGGAGCGATATGCCTCAGATCCTCTACACCTTCTTTGATACCTATGATTTCTCCGGCAAGACCATCATCCCCTTCAGCACCCACGGAGGAAGCGGCTTTGCCGGAACACCCCGCACCATTCAGGGACTAGAGCCTAATGCTACGATGCTGGATGGCCTGACCATCTCCCGCAACAATATCCAGAATGCCCGTCAGGAAATCATCGACTGGGTCAATGATCTGGATATCTAAATGGAAGTGTAGAAAAGAGTGTGTACGATGAAAGTATTATTGGTCAACGGCAGTCCTCACAAAGAGGGCTGCACCTAGACTGCTCTGACGGAAGCGGCAGTCTCTCTGGAACAGGAGGGAATCGGCACCGACATCTTCTGGATCGGGAACAAGCCCCTTTCCGGCTGCATTGCTTGCAAAACCTGTGTCACCAAGCACGTCTGCGTCTTTGAAGACAAGGTGAACGAGTTCCTTGACCTTGCGGCAGACTATGATGGTTTTATCTTCGGGACCCCCCGTTCACTGGGCGGGGGCCACCGGAGCTATGACATCTTTTCTGGACCGTGTATTCTATGCGGACTTCTGCGGTGGACGGAACAACTTTTACCTAAAGCCTGCGGCGGCTGTTATGTCCGCCCGGAGAGCCGGCACCACTGCCACCTGGGATCAGGTGAACAAATACTTCGGCCTGATGCAGATGCCCATTATCAACTCCCGCTATTGGAACATGGTTCACGGCACCACGCCGGAAGAGGTCCGGAAGGACCTGGAGGGCATGCAGGTCATGCGGATTCTGGGTAGAGATATGGCGTGGTTCTTAAAATGCAAAGAGGCCGGCGCAAAGGCCGGCGTTCCCCTGCCGAAGCAGGAGCAAATCAGTTTTACCAACTTTATTCAGGAATGAAGTGACAGGGAGAGAGAAACATGAACGCAAAGTCAACGCTGAAAATGGCGCTGGACCGTCTGATGGTAGTTCTGCTGCCGCTGCTGATGGCCTATTCCCTCATTGGAGAGGAGCTCCATGAGTGGCTGGGGGCGTCCATGTTTCTCTTATTCCTTGGGCATCATGCCCTGAACCGGCGTTGGTATCGTAGCTTGGCAAAGGGAAAGTGGACCGCAAGACGGCTGTTCCGCACTTTTGTAAATGCTGCCCTTCTGTTGTGTATGCTGGGCCTGATGGTCAGCGGCGTAATTCTTTCCCGGCATGTGTTTGATTTTCTTCCCATCAAGGGCGGACGGGGCTTTACCCGGACACTCCACATGCTGTCCTCTTACTGGGGCTTTTGCCTGATGAGCCTGCATCTGGGGATGCATTGGAATATGGTGATGGGTACTGTAAAGAAATTGACAAAAAGCAAATGGCAGGTTTTTGCACCCTTACGTCAGCTCTTTTTGATTATCATGATTGGATACGGCTTATATGCTGTGATCCATCAAAAAATTCTGACTTATTTGTTTCTAAGGAGCCACTTCGTATTTTTTAATTTTGGCGAGGATATTCTTATTTTTCTTTTTGACTATACAGCGATTATGGGACTTGTGGCTGCGGCAGGCTACTATGCGGATAAGCATTTTCCTCGCAGTACAGCATAAATTCCAATATTGAACGTGCAAAAGGCCCGGTACTCTCAAACGTGAGTACCGGGCCTTTGTTCCATGTTAAGCGTTTCCGAATCATCAAAGTGTGTAAGTTGTGTGTAAGCTCACACTACCCGTCAACGAAAGCACTTCAAAAGTGCGGGAAAACGACGATTTTTTACAGGGAATCATCGGAAAATCAAGGGTTAGAACGGTTTATCAATACATGCCGCCCGTCATGACCCGCTAAAACAGGGGGTTCCACGCTACTCTGCATAACTGCTCATATCCCTGTATTTGCAAGCGGTCCGGGATTTTCCTCTGGAATCCTGAATTTTCAAAATCCACCTAAATCTACGCAAGTCTGCATAGCTTTCGGCGAAAATGGTGTAGAAATTGGTGTATGACTGGCAGCTTGGTATATTCCGCATTTTCCGGACAAAGTCAAAGGTTTGCGGCTACCTGGTCGAAGGCATGCTTTACGACATTGTAGTCCGTATGGGTGTAAACATCCAGCGTCACGCTGGCGTTGGAATGCCCCATGAGATACTGAAGACTTTTGATGTCGATGCCGGCCTGCTGCATATTGGTGCAGAAGGTGTGGCGCAGCACATGAGGGGTCACCTTGGGGAAATCTCCGCCAAGCGCCCACGGATGCTTCTGCTGGAGACCCCGCATGAAGTTCTCCAGATGCATAGCTACTTTGGGTTTCCCGGCCTTATCGAAGAATATAAACCCGGTGCAGCCATCTACCAGCATTTCCACCTTGGGCGAGGCTCGATTCTTCAGGACGTGTTTCAGGGCCATATACACTGTGTCTGTCATGGGAATGGTGCGAATACCGCTTTTGGTCTTGGGGCTGCTGATAAAATAGGGCTGGTTCGCCGTTTTGGAGAGTTGCCGCCGCACATGAATACAGCGCCGGTCAAAGTCAAGATCGCTCTTGGTCAGCCCATACAGCTCACTGACACGGAGACCTGTCCCCAACAGGATCACCACATCATCATAGTAGCTGCCACCGCCGTATTCCATGAAGAACTGAAGGTACTGTTCCTGTTGTTCCCGGCTCAAAGCAGTCCGCACATAGGCGTCACGAGGAACCACATCGGACAGTTTGAACTTAAACGGGTTCTTTCGCAGGATGTCATCGTCAACAGCCATTTCGAAGGCTGGGCGGACAACGCACTGCATCACGCCAATGGTGTTTTGTTTATACCCGCGGTCATGCAGGGACACAAACCAGCTTTTTGCGTCAGACAGCTTCACATGGCGGATCTGCTTCTGCCCAAACGGGTCTTCCCGGATACGATTGATCACAGAATCATAGGCCCGGAAAGAATTCTCTTTCAGACTCCGCTTCAGGTTCATATACCGGGTGACAAGCTCAATCACCGTCATCTCCCCGGCGGCATAGTCAATCCCGTCCACCGTGTCACGCTGAATATCGGCTTCCTTTTGCCGCAATTCCTCGAGGGTCTTGGCATAGACATACCGCCGCTTCTTGTGAATATCGGTGTAACGGAACATATAATGGCCGTCATTCCGCTGGCTTTCGCCGGTTTTCAAAATACGGCCCTTCTGGTCTCGGCGCTTTTCAGACAAACTCAACGCTCCTTCCTTGAAAAGCGCTCAATAGGCTATGGCCCTATTGTACCATGCGACATGAGAAAGTTCCACTTATATTGAGTAAGCAGACTCCAGATACCGTTCAAACGCTTTCCTTTTGATCAGCCGCTTGCTCCCATTCCAGAGTACAAACGGACAATTTTCATCATTGGTCATATCCCGCAGCTTGTTGATGCCGATGCCGAAGTAGGCTGCGGCTTCCTCCAGACTGAGGTTGGCTTTCTCCCACACGGGAACTCGCTCATTCGCCATGCTCACCACCTCCGTTCGCATCAAACTTCAGAAGCCAGTGATCAGGTATGACGCGCAAACCTGGACCGATCTTGCAGAACTTTTTCAAAATGTCTATCTGACACGCAAAGAATGTCCCTCTGTCCAAGTAGTGTGCTTCCCGGTTTCCTTTGCCCGAGTCATAATACTCAGATAGCGATTCCAAACTGGACAGATACCCCGGCAACATAGACGGCTCACACACGCCGTTTTGCAGCAAATACTGCTGGAAAGCAAGCAGGTATGTATCGTCCAAATAAAGTTTCAACAAATGCAGACCCATATCGTCCATAGTAAAATAGCGAAAGCTGCTGTACTTCGTGAAATGAATCAGGCGGCTGCGGGGATTGACTGCGTGGGTGATCAGAGACTCCAACAAGTCCCAGCTCTCTCCCAACAGGAGGCTGCTGCCGAGAGTTCGACCACATCCCAGCGGGGAGGACTCCACATGGTCGAGGAACATCCGCTCCGCCTCATCAGACCAGCGCATATTGCTGTCGCCGAGGTAGTAGAGAGGGGAGTAGGCATACCTGGACACAAGAACACCTGACAGACGCGCGCCCTTGTTATCCCAGCCGTATTCCCTGGCAAGCTCATAGGCGCTGTAATAGGTGAGCTGTTTCTCTAGTGCGGCATCCTTCTGTCGCCCGGGCTGCCAGACGGCTTTCAGCTTTATAGCAGCCAACAGGCAGGCCGCTCCCCGGTGGAGCCGCAGTGTTTTCTTCCAGTTCCCGTGACCATTCTCCGGAGCCAGCACATGGGCTCGAACACGCTGCGCCTGTCCCGGGCTTACCCTTTGAAGCTGACCCAAGCCGGCCTCTGTCAGACTCAATGAGCGGACGATCCTTCGCCGGTATCCCTTCATGCGCCGCTCCTTCAGATACCCCTCCTGCACCAACCTTGTAACCAAGCGGCGATTATAATCATAGTACCCTGGCAGCTTCCGCACCAGCGGCACCGGCACCTCGCCGCACAGGCCCACAAACTCCATCAGCTTCACAGCCATACATCCATTCTTTAACTGCATCCCAATATCCTCCATACGTATTCTCACAGCAACAGCGCACTCAACAGGTCCGCAGCAGCAAACACGAAACACAATTCACAAGGCTGCCGGCGCCTCATACCCACACCCCTCAACTGACATGCGCCTTTCCATCAGGCTGCCTGACTGCGCTCATCGCCTGTCATCAAAATCCTTACCAACTCAATCCCACCCCCGACTGTTTGGCATTAGGAACCCCTTGCGCCCCAATGGGCTCACGGTCCTACATAACACCGAAAATCTGCAAGGGGTTTTCGACCAAAATAGGTATGTATTTTTCGGCCTATTCCTGCATAGTTTCGGTGGCGCTTTTCCAGCATTCCGGATGACTTTTCAACCATTCCGGGAACTGCTCCGGCGGCAAGATCCAGATACGGGTTCCGTCCTGCTCTCTCCGGTGACTGCACTGAAACGCAGAGCAAAGGGCAGCCGTATCGTTTGTGAGGAAGGCTGCCTCCAGTACATCCTGACAGTGCTTCAGTTCCAGATTGTCGTGGTCTATAAAACGGCGGTTGCGGTTGATGTCATAGATGTGCTCATACACCAACACGCAGGCACGGAACTTCGGCTGGTCATGTTCTCCGGGAAGGCCCTACGGATGGAATCCCGCAGCAGTCCGGCAAGAAACCGGGAGCGGTCAGCGTCATCCCGTCGGGGCATCATCCCTGGGAGGGAGACTGCCAGCCAGCCCTCTGGGGTGATCTCTACGACTGCGGCTTGGCTGCTGTCAGAAAACGCGTCTCCCGGAACGGTCTGTACAGGCTCCAGAACAGCGGCGGCATACTGCCGGAGCTGGATGGCAGCATTTTCTGCCGACCGGACGGCATCCAGTAGAATCTGATTTCTGCGAGTAAAGTACATGGAGTTCATGGCGGCTCCTTTCATTTTGGCTATGTCTTTTTGGAACAAGCGTGTTCAAAAACTTCTATCAAATTGGTGGAAGTGTTGCGATTTTTGCGGTTGGCACTTATCCACTTTGGAATAACCAGTGAGATTTTCAGATGGTTTTCCTTGGTTCAATTTGGGCCAGATTTACTACATATAGCCATCGGTGGAGCGAAAGCATGCGGGGGCCAGGATTGCTTCCATGAAAAGCAAAATTTATATTGGTTCGGTTCCCGTGTTGGCTTTCCGGAATAGATCTCAATAAACTTCCCGGACTCCAGTTCGGCCACATGGCGCCACAGGCTGGAGGATGTGATCCCGTACTTCTTTGCGGCAGACTGTGGGAAAACAAAATCACGTTTTCCACCGCTTTCCATAGCCATGCAAAGATAAAGGTATCTGGCCCCGATACCAAGGGCACGGAATTGTGGAGACAGCATCAGAGTATCTCCAACCTGTATAAATCGTTTTTCGTCGTTGCCCGGCTTGGCCGACAGCCAGGCAACAATCGTGGGTTTGGATCTTCGTTTGGGCATATCATGTTCCTTCCTTTGTGCGGCGAATGTGGCCAGCGCGCATGGGCCTCAAACTCGCTTGTAATAAACAGAGAAAACCGACGCCTTCTAGCATCCCGCTGCGAAAACCGCTATCGAATGGGATTTAGAATCGTTCCTCTCATAATAAATGTAGAAAACAGGCCCACTTTGACCAGTAATGTGAGCAAAAAAATTTTAAAAAACATTCAGCGTGGACCTAAGTACACAGAAGCAATTGTGTGTTTACATTAAGTCTACGCTGAATGTACTCTTTCGGGAAACTGTAGTATAAGTCGCAGTTATGTGTATGGCATGGAGATATTGCAGTGAAAAGGGCTGATATCATAGCCAATAAGACCACAACAGAAAAAACGGAATTATACTGTCATATTATTTCAGAAAAATGTGTAACATATAGTTTGATAATTCCAGAAAAATGTGATACGCTATTTATGCAATAGGAAAGGCTGGTGAGTCGCATGAAACGCAATGCAATTCAGGAACTTGTAGCATGGAAGTCCAGCGAAGACCGCAAGCCAATGGTGCTGAAAGGCGCCCGGCAGGTGGGAAAAACCTGGCTGATGAAAGAGTTCGGGCAGAACTACTACGACAGCTATGTCTACTTCAACTTTGATGAGGAAGATGAGCTAAAATCCATCTTTGAGACCAATAAAAACCCCCAGCGAATCATTGAACTGCTGTCCCTGATCGCCGGGGAGAAAATTCTACCGGGGAAAACCCTGATTATTTTTGACGAGATACAGGAGTGCCCGGAAGCGCTGAATACTTTGAAATATTTCAAGGAAAAGGCCAACGAATACCATGTGATCGCCGCTGGCAGTTTGCTGGGAACCCTTCTGGCGCAGCCTAAGTCCTATCCCGTGGGCATGGTCAATCTGCTGGACATCTATCCGTTGACCTTTGACGAGTTTCTGGAGGCCACGGACGAGAGCCTGTACGCATACTATTGCAGCATCCAAAAAGAGCAGCCAATCGAAGAAATTTTCCACAACCGGCTGCTGGAGGCATACAACTATTATCTGATTATCGGCGGAATGCCGGAGTGCGTTTCCTCATGGATTGCGCATAAAGACCCGGCCAAGATCTCACAGATCCAGAAGGAACTGATCGAGGTCTATGAAAATGACTTCTCCAAACATAACGGCAAGGTCAACAGCGGCCGCATTCTGATGGTATTCCGCAGCATTGTGGCTCAGCTCGCAAAGTCCAATGAGAAGTTCATGTATGGAGCTGTCCGGGAGGGCGGCCGGGCCCGGGACTTTGAGGAGGCCATCGAGTGGCTGGTCTCCGCCGGGATGCTGAACCGTGTCTACAATGTCTCTAAGATGGAGCATCCCTTGGCAGCCTTTGACAAGTTGGACCAGTTCAAGCTCTTCGTGTTCGACACCGGCCTGCTCAAGCACATGGCAGGCATTGACAACAGCGCGATTCTGTTAAAGACGGATTATCAGTTCAAAGGTCCGCTGACGGAAAACTATGTCCTGCAGCAGCTTCGCGGCCAGTTCGAGGTAGAGCCCCGCTACTACTCCGATAAAAACAGCGAGATTGATTTCCTTATCCAGTACGGTACTGAAATCATCCCTGTGGAGGCTAAAGGTGGAGAGGATAAGTCTGCACCGTCGTTTAAGAAGTATATCGCCGACCACCACCCGGAGCATGCCCTGCGCTATTCCAAGAGGGGCTATCGGAGGGATGGGGCCATTACTAATCTTCCACTGTACCTGGTGCGGAAGACAAAAGATATGCTTTGAGATAGTTGGAATCACAACGAGATTGGAGAAATAGAAATGGCTGTAAAAAAGAGCGAATTATACAGTTCTCTTTGGGCGAGCTGTGACGCATTAAGAGGTGGCATGGATGCCTCCCAATATAAGGACTATATCCTCACACTTCTGTTCGTGAAGTATGTTTCTGATAAATTTGCCGGTCAGGACTATGCTGATATCTGCACTATTTCTGCGGTGAAAACGGTATTGATGTGAACAATGATGAGGCGTATGCTAGAATGCGTGAACGGCTGTACCGGTTGGTCAATGCCATCATCCGTGCTTATGCTGAAGTAAAGCCTATGATGGGCGAACTGGGTTATTCTGTAACGCAACAAGAACAGTATAATAAAATGGTCAATTTTTATGTTGCTCTGAAGGCTACTATTGGTCGTTCCAGTGGCGATTTTATTGACCTGAAGGCATACGAACCCGGAATGCGATATCTGATCGATAATTACATTGTAGCGGAGGATGCCCGTATCATCGGCGATTTTGATGATTTTACTCTGCTCGATTTTATTTTGGCCCAGCGTGAAAAAATGGAGGGTGATGGGAATAAGTCCAAGGAGCAAGAGAGCGCAGCAGAGGCCATCGAAAATAACATCCGCAAGAAGGTTGTCGAGAAGATTGTCCTAAACCCCAAATACTATGAAAAGATGTCTGCCGTTCTGGAGCAGCTGATTCTGGAGCGCAAGCAGGGCGTCATTACATATGCACAATTGTTGGAAAAATATATAGAACTGGCGCGTAATGTAACAAAGCCAGAGGAGAATGAGAACTACCCTGAAAAAGTGCGCCATAGCGCTGCCATGAGAGCGCTGTATGACAATACTGGTTGTGATGCCGATCTTGCAGAAGCCCTTCACGCTGCTGTTATTCGTTCCAAGATGGACAGGTTCCGTAACGACCCAGTTAAGGAGCGCCGCATCAAGCGTGAACTTCTGAAAATCCTTAAATCCAAGGATGAAGTGGAACGTGTATTCAAAATTATTGTAGAACAAGAGGAATATTAATGCGTATGGTGGTAAACGGCATAGAAGTGTCCGTAACAAAAAAAGCAATCAAAAATATGCACCTCTATGTCAAACCGCCGGACGGTCATGTGGAGGTGTCTGCCCCGGTCAATCTGAGTGATGAGAGTATTGAACTGTTCATTCGGACGAAAATTGGCTGGATTCGGCGGCAACAGGAAAAATTTGAAAAGCAGCCTCGGCAAACAGCCAGAGAATATGTTTCCGGTGAGGCGCTGTATGTATGGGGCCGACAGTATTATTTGCTGGTCAACTACAGCAATAAGGGAAATTCTTTGATTTTGGACGGAGAAAAGGCCATTCTCACTGTGCGAGAGGGCAGCACCACCGAGCAGCGAGAAAAGTTTGTAAACGAATGGTATCGATGCATCCTTAAGGCGGAGATCGAGCGTGTTCTGCCCAAATGGGAACAAATTTCAGATCTCCACCCAGATGGATGGCAGATAAAAAATATGACTACCCGATGGGGCACCTGCAATGTGAAAACGCGAAAGGTATGGTTCAATCTTCAGTTGGCAAAAAAGACACCAGAGTGCTTGGAATATGTCATTGTACATGAGCTAATGCATTTAATTGAAAAGAGCCATAATGAGAAGTTTGCCACACTTATGGACAAGTACCTTCCTAACTGGCGAGAAATTCGTAAGAGTTTGAATGGACAAATTCTAGATTATCTTGATAGCGCAAAAGAATGCTAAAAGAAGAATAACCGCCGCTCACTTTAGCGTGAGCGGCGGTTGTATTTACCTATTAAGCGCTGAATTGGTGTAAATTTGGTGTAAATCAGCCACACCACTTACGGAAAATCCAGAAATTTCAAGGGTCAGCGGCTATCTCTTAGTACATGCCGCCCATGTCGGGGGCAGCGGGAGCGGCAGGCGCAGGGGGTTCGGGCTTATCGGTGACCAGGGACTCGGTGGTCAGCAGCACGCCAGCCACGGAGGCGGCGTTCTCCAGCGCGGAGCGGGTCACCTTGGTGGGGTCCACGATACCGGCGGAGATCATATCCACGTAGGTCTCGCTCAGGGCGTTGAAGCCGTAGCCCACCTTCTTGCTGTTCTTGACCTTCTCCAGCACCACAGAGCCGTCGATGCCGGCGTTGGCAGAGATTTGACGCATGGGCTCGGTCAGGGCCTTGGCAACGATGGCCACGCCGGTCTTCTCGTCGCCCTCGGCGGTCTTGAGCAGCTTCTCCACAGCGGGAATGGCGTTGACATAGGCGGTACCGCCTCCGGCCACGATACCCTCTTCCACGGCGGCGCGGGTGGCGTTCAGGGCGTCCTCGATGCGGAGCTTCTTCTCCTTCATCTCGGACTCGGTGGCGGCGCCCACACGGATGATGGCCACGCCGCCGGCCAGCTTGGCCAGACGCTCCTGGAGCTTCTCACGGTCATAATCGGAAGTGGTGACTTCGATCTGGCTGCGGATCTGGGCGACACGGTCCTTAATGGCCTTGCTCTCGCCGGAGCCGTCCACGATGATGGTGTTGTCCTTGGTCACCTTGACCTGGCGGGCATGGCCCAGCATATCGGCAGTGGCCTCCTTGAGCTCATAGCCCAGGTCGGAGGAAATGACGGTGCCGCCGGTGAGGATGGCCATATCCTGGAGCATCTCCTTGCGGCGGTCGCCGAAGCCGGGCGCCTTCACGCAGCAGACGTTCAGGGTACCGCGCAGCTTGTTGACGATCAGGGTGCTCAGGGCGTCGCCCTCCACATCCTCCGCCACGATCAGCAGCTTCTTGCCGGACTGGACCACCTGCTCCAGAATGGGCAGCAGCTCCTGGATGTTGGAGATCTTCTTGTCGGTGATGAGGATGGCGGCGTCATCCAGAACGGCCTCCATCTTCTCGGTGTCGGTGACCATATAGGGGGCGATATAGCCGCGGTCGAACTGCATGCCCTCGACGACCTCGCTGTAGGTCTCGGCGGTCTTGGACTCCTCAACGGTGATGACGCCGTCGGCGGAGACCTTTTCCATGGCCTCGGCAATCAGCTTGCCGATGGTCTCATCGCCGGAAGAGACGGCGCCCACGCGGGCGATGTCCTCGGTGCCGTTGACGGGCTTGGAGTTCTCCTTGATGGCGGCCACGGCGGCGGCGGTGGCGCTGGCGATCCCCTTCTTCATGATCATAGGGTTGGCGCCGGCAGCCAGATTCTTCAGGCCCTCGCGAATAATGGCCTGGGCCAGCAGGGTGGCGGTAGTGGTGCCGTCGCCGGCCACGTCGTTGGTCTTGGTGGAGACTTCCTTGACGATCTGGGCGCCCATGTTCTCAAAGGGATCGGGCAGCTCGATCTCCTTGGCGATGGTCACGCCGTCATTGGTGATGAGGGGGGTGCCGAACTTCTTGTCGAGCACGACGTTGCGGCCCTTGGGGCCCAGGGTGATCTTAACGGTATCGGCCAGGGTGTTGACGCCGCGCTCCAGGGCGCGGCGGGCGTCCTCGCCGTAGAGAATCTGCTTGGACATAGCGTATTACCTCCAAATTGTAATATGATGCTGGGATCAAAACGAAAGCTTACTCGACAACGGCCAGGATGTCGCTCTGGCGCACGATGGTGTACTCCTCGCCGTCCACCTTGACCTCGGTGCCGGCGTATTTACTGGTGATGACCTTCTGGCCCTTCTTGACCACCATCTTGACTTCCTTGCCGTCCACCATTCCGCCGGGGCCCACTTCGATGACTTCGGCCACTTCCGGCTTCTCCTTGGCGGCGCCGGTCAGGATGATACCGCTCTTGGTGGTCTCCTCGGCCTCCACCATCTTGATGATGACTCGATCTGCAAGGGGTTTGAGCTTCATTTGAGGTTCCTCCTTATATGTGTTTTGTGTTTAGCAAATTTAAGGGGTTAGCACTCGAATTATATGAGTGCTAACTTCGAGTATGATAATACCTCGACTTGCCAAAAAAATCAACCCCTATTTTTTAAAAACAGGGGTTGATTTTTTAAAAATTCATCTTTTGTTCACAAACGGAACGGGAGAGTGCTAGTTTTCGCCGCGGTAATCCAAATCGCCTGGGTAGAAAAAGGCGACCTTGCGCTCTGAGATCCGGACAGTAAAGGACTTGGCGCGCATCACTTCGCCGTCTATCACCGCTACCAGCTCTTCGGGGGAGGAAAAAGAGAAGGCGGGACCGTGGAAGTGGCGGATGACCTCGGGGTAGCTGCGATAACGGCCCTTGGCATACGCTCCCACCAGCCGGAAAAAGGTAAAGCGGCTCACCCGGGGTACCACGACCATATCCAGCACGCCGTCGTCGGGCTGTGCGTCCCCCACAGGCATGAATCCGCCGCCATAATAGCGGCCGTTGCAGATGCAGATGATAGAGGTCTCCTCCTCCAGGCGGTCCAGGCCCGCCTGGACCACGGTGGGGCGGGCGATGTCGGTGAGGAGGACGTTAACCCCCAGGGAGAGGAGGTAGGCACCGGGGCCCGTGACCAGCGGGAGGCGCTTATAGCGGTGGACGTCGGCGGCCACCCGGGAGTCCACGCCGGCACAGATCACGCCGATGCCCAGCTTACCGTTGCAGTCCATCAGATCAAAGGCGGCCTGGGGTCCCCTGGACAGGGCGGCCAGATCGGAGAAACGGGCGGCGTAATTGGCACCGAAAATCCTCAGAAAGTCATTGCCGGTCCCCTTCGGCACATTGGTGACGGCCGCGTTGGGGTAGCCAGCCGCGCCATTGACCACTTCGTTGAGGGTCCCGTCCCCGCCGCAGGCGTAGATGCGCACCGGGCCGCCGGAACAGGCCGCCCGCCGGGCGAGCTGTTCCGCGTCTCCTGCGGAAGAGGTGAGGACCACCTCGTGCTCCAGGCCCAGCGGGGAAAAGGCCTCCTCCACCCGGCGGAGCAACGCCTCCGTGCTGCCCCTCTTCCCGGCGGCGGGGTTGACGAGGAAGAGATGCTTCATGGCTTGTCTTCCTTTCGTGTTGGAAATGGAGCGTGAAATATGTATGGAAGAGTTACGCTGTCACCGCCGGGGCGGACTCCGGCGCGGTGTCGGCCGCGGCGCTGCGGTAGGCGGAGGGCCACAAGGTGATGCGCTGCTCGGCACGGGCCATACGAGAGACGATGGCGGCGGCCTCAGCGCGGGTGAGGCTGTCGGCGGGCCGGAAGGTGAGGCCGGCGTCGGTGCCGGAGAGGATCCCTTTGGCATACAGGCTGAAAATGGCGTCGGCGGCGTAATCCCCGGCCTTTACATCGGGAACGGATGCCTTGACCTGCGCCAGGCTGTTGCGCTCGGGTATGCTGCGGCCCAGTGTGGTGGCGGCAAAGATGCGCGCCATCTCGGCCCGGGTAACGGGGCGTTCGTAGTCGTCGAACTCACCCGGGGAGATCACGCCGCTGGCCTCACAATAGGCGACAGAAGAGCGATACCAAGGGGTCCCGGTGATGGGCTGGAGGTGGAAGCTGTCCCCCTTGGACTGGCTCTCCATGAAAGCAGCCAGCTTTAGGGCTTCCGCCACCGTCAGAGTCTGGTTGGGGGAGAAGGCGCCGTTTCCGGTACCCTGCATCAGGCTGACATTGTAGGCGATATCCACCCATACGGCGAACCAGTCCCTGGGCCCCACATCGGAGAAGGAGGGAAGGCGGCCCTTGATCAGCGGGAACTGGGCGGAAGGTACCTGCCGCTGGGCCATGAGGGAGGGGAGACTGGAGAGGGACACCATCGTGTCCACGCCGCCGGTGGCGAAGACCAGAACATCCAGCCCGTCTACCCGGTCCACCCGGACGGCATCGTAGGCGATGGGATAAAATTCCCATGTCTCGCCCCCCTGGCCGTCGGGGAAAGCGAGGATGCTCACCACGCCCCATTGGTCCCCTTTCTGGGCCAGATACAGCCCGTAGCCCAAGTTCTCCAGCGTGTCGTACTCCGGCTGGAGCAGATAGGCGCCGTCCTGGCGGATGAGCCCCATTTTATTGTTTGTGCGGACCAGGGCGGTGCCCAGCGTGAAGTCCAGGACCGACTGATAGCGGATGGGGACGACGACGCTGCCGGTGGTGTCTACAAAGCCCCACAGGCCGTTCTCTGTCGCCTGGGCCAGGCCCTCCTGGTAACCGTATACGATAGGGGCCGCGACGGCGGCGGAAATCACCGCAGCGCAGGAGAGGACCAGAGCGGCCAGCTTGCGGCCCGGATTACTTTTTGCCTTTCTCATATCGTACGCCTCGCTTTCCGTACAGGAACAGATCGCATTTTATCATACCGTTGTATAATTTGCGCCTTTTATCGGCAGTGCGGCCGAAGGTGCGCTCAAACTCCGTGTGGGACGAGAGCAGGGACAGGGTCCAGCCGTCGGGCAGAGAGCGGAAGGCCTGGCCGAATTCCCGATAGAGCTCCTCAGCCTCCCGCTTCTCCAGGATACGCTCGCCGTAGGGCGGGTTGGTGACGAGCCGGCCGTAGGGGGCCTCACGGCGGAACCGGAGGGCGTCCGCCACCTCGAAGCGGACCAGATCCTCCACGCCGGCCTTTTCAGCGTTGGAACGGGCGATGGACACCGCCTTGGGGTCGATATCCCCGCCCCAGATGTCGTAGGACCCGTCAAATTCCCGGTCCATGGCCTCGTCTGCGGCGTCCATCCAGGCCCCAGGGGGAAGAAAGCCCCACTTCTGTGCGGAAAAGGAGCGGTCCAGGCCGGGAGCGCGGTTTTTGGCGATGAGGGCGGCCTCGATGGCAATGGTGCCGGAACCGCAAAAGGGGTCGCAGAAAGGATCGCGGCCCCGGTATTTGGAGAGGAGCACCATGGCGGCGGCCAGAGTCTCCCGCAGAGGCGCCGTGACGCCCACCGCCCGATAGCCCCGTTTGTGGAGGCCGGGGCCAGTGGTGTCCAGCATGAGGACGGCGGTGTCCTTCATAAGGGAGAACTGGATCTGATAGAGCGGGCCGGTCTCGGGCAGCTTGTCCAATCCATAAGCGCCGCCCAGCCGGGCCGCCACGGCCTTTTTAATGATAGCTTGACAGGCGGGAACAGCGTGGAGGGCGGAGTTGAGACAGTGGCCCTTCACCGGGAAGGCCCCGTTCCGGGGGATGAGATCCTCCCAGGGGAGGGCGCGGGTCCCCTCGAAAAGGGCATCGAAGTCCCCGGCGGGGAAGGAGCCCAGCACGAGGAGCACCCGTTCTCCGGTGCGAAGATTCAGATTGAGGCGGGGAATGTCCGCCGCACGGGCCCCGCAGAGGACCCGACCATTTTCCGGGCGTACGTCGGTCAGGCCCAGGCGGCGCAGCTCTTCCGCCGCAAGACCCTCCAGCCCGAACAGAGTGGGTACGGCCAATTCCAGATGTTCCATCATTGCTCCGATCTCCAGACGATCTCATTACTTTATGATAGATTATAGCGGACTTCCCCCGGCTTGGCAAATCCTTTTCCTGTTTTACCCACAAAATTACCGGTTGCAGCCCGGAACGGGGCACAGAGACTTTTCAGAAATACTCTGGTATTTTACCCGGGGATATGGTACACTGATGACATCCCGTAAAAAGGAGGGGATCTATCATGAACATGAGCCTGTTCTGGCTCATCGCCCTCATCCTGTTCGGCGTTTTGGAGGCGGTTACGGTGGGCCTGACGTCCATCTGGTTTGCCGTAGGGGCCCTGGCCGCTCTCGTGGCCTGTGCCGCAGACGCGCCGATGCTGGTGCAGGTCGTCGTCTTCCTGGGGGTGTCGTTCCTCACCCTGCTGCTGGTCCGCCCCATGGCGCAGAAGTACGTCAATGACCGGCATGTGGCCACCAATGCAGACCGGGTCATCGGCAGGGAGGCCGTGGTCATCCAGAAGATCGACAACCTGGAGGGGCAGGGACAGGTCTCCGTGTCCGGGGCGGTATGGACCGCCCGCAGTCAGGAGGAGCAGGTCATCCCCGTGGGGGAGCGGGTCCGGGTCCTCCGCATCGAGGGAGTCAAGGTCTACGTTACGCCAGCATCCGGCCCGGTCGAGCCGTCTGAAGAGTAAAGGAGGAAGTTCCATGCATCCATTTGCCGCCCTGGGCACCTTTTTGGTGCCTGTCGTGCTGATCGTACTGGTAATTCTGATCCTGGCCGCCAACATCAAGGTGGTCCAGCAGTCCAAGGCCTATGTGGTGGAGCGCCTGGGCGCGTTCCATTCCGTCTGGGGCGTGGGCATCCACTTCAAGCTCCCCTTCCTGGAAAAGGTGGCCAAGGTGGTCTCCCTGAAGGAGCAGGTGGTGGACTTTGCCCCTCAGCCGGTCATTACCAAGGATAATGTGACCATGCAGATCGACACGGTCATCTACTTTCAGATCACCGACCCCAAGCTCTACACCTATGGCGTAGAGCACCCCATGAGCGCCATTGAGAACCTCACCGCAACCACGCTGCGGAACATCATCGGCGAGCTGGAACTGGACCAGACGCTGACCAGCCGCGACATCATCAATTCCAAAATGCGGGCCCTGCTGGATGAGGCCACCGACCCCTGGGGCATCAAGGTGGGCCGCGTGGAGCTCAAGAACATCATCCCGCCCCGGGAGATCCAGGACGCCATGGAGAAGCAGATGAAGGCCGAGCGTGAGCGCCGGGAATCCATCCTTCAGGCCGAGGGACAGAAGCAGAGCCAGATCCTGGTGGCCGAGGGCGAGAAGCAGTCCCTCATCCTCCGGGCTGAGGCGGCCAAGGAGGCCGCCATCAAGAAGGCCGAAGGCGAGGCAGAGGCCATCCGAAAGGTCCAGGAGGCCACCGCCGAGGCCATCAAGCTCCTCAACGAGGCCAATGCCAGCGACGCCGTGGTGAAGCTCAAGGCACTGGAGGCGTTCCAGGCCGCCGCAGACGGAAAGGCCACCAAGATCATCATCCCATCCGAGATCCAGGGCCTGGCCGGACTGTGTGCGTCCGCCAAGGCGCTGCTGGAGCCGGACGGCAGACCCACCGACACAAAGAAATAAGAGCTGAAAACAGGACGTACCGCTGTCGGCAGCGGTACGTCCTGTCAGTTTACCGGAACAGCGGGCTCATGTCCGTATCTGGCCGGTGCCGTAGACGATGTATTTGGAGCTGGTGAGCTCCTCCAGCCCCATGGGGCCCCGGGCGTGCATCTTCTGTGTGGAGATGCCGATCTCCGCCCCCAGTCCGAACTCAAAGCCGTCGGTGAAGCGGGTGGAGGCGTTGACGTACACCGCCGCCGCGTCCACCTCGTCCAGAAACTTCTGGGCGGTGAAGTAGTTGGCGGTCACGATGGCCTCGGAGTGTCCGGAGCCGTGGTCGTTGATAAAGGCGATGGCCTCGTCGGCGTCCTTTACCACACGGACGGCCAGGATATAGTCTCCGTATTCGGTGTCCCAGTCCTCCGCTGCGGCGGGGACCACGCAGGGGCCCAGAATCTCCGCCGTCCGGGGGCAGCCACGGAGCTCCACATGTTTCTCATCCAGCAGCGCCTTGGCCTTGGGGAGAAAGGCCTCCGCCACGGCCTCGTGGACCAGCAGGCACTCGGCGGCGTTGCACACGGAGGGGCGGGAGGTCTTGGCGTTGTAGATGATATCGGCCCCCATGTCCAGGTCGGCCTCTGCATCCACATAGACATGGCAGACCCCCACGCCGGTCTCGATGACAGGCACTTTGGCGTTCTGGACCACAGCCCGGATGAGGCCTGCGCCGCCGCGGGGGATGAGAACGTCCAGGTAGCCGGTGAGCCCCATCAGCTCATTTGCGCTCTTCCGGCTGGTGTCCTCCACAAGGGCCACACAGTCCCCGGGCAGCCCGGCGGTCTCCAGAGCGGACCGCATGACGGAGACGAAGGCCTGGTTGGAGCGGAAGGCCTCCTTGCCGCCCCGGAGGATGACGGCGTTGCCCGACTTGAGGCAGAGAGCGGCGGCATCCACCGTGACGTTGGGCCGGGCCTCGTAGATGATGCCGATGACGCCCAGGGGGACCCTGCGTTTGCCGATGATGAGGCCGTTGGGGCGGCGCGTCATTCGGGTGACTTCACCGACCGGGTCCGGAAGGGCGGCCACCTGGCGCACGCCCTCGACAATGCCCGCTATGCGCTGCGGGCTGAGGGCAAGCCGGTCCAGCAGGGATTGCTTCATGCCGCCCGCCCGGGCGGCGTCCAGGTCCTTTTGATTTTCAGCCAGGATGGCGTCCTGGTGCAGGCACAGCGCCTGGGCAATGGCCTCCAGAGCGGCGTTTTTCTCTGCGGCGCCCGCCACGGCAAGGACGCGGGCGGCGCGCTTCGCGGCCAGGCCCTGGGTCTCCAATGCGGTCATAGTGGGGATCCCTCCTTCAAAGATAAGAATTAAGAACCATCTGAGTCCGGTGCCTTTTCAGGACAGGGCGGAGCAAGGGGGCTTTGCGACAAAGCGGGTCCCCACATCCTCGCCGTTGACTACGCCGTAGAGGTCCTCGGGGCGGGCGCCATTGGTGATGACCATGTCCACGCCTGCGCCCATGGCCAGTTCGGCGGCGCTGAGCTTCGTCGCCATGCCCCCGGTGCCGCGCCAGGACCCGGCTCCGCCGGCCATGGCCCGCAGCTCCGGTGTGACGGCCTCCACCCGGTGGATGAGCCGGGCGGAGGGGTTTGCATGGGGATCGGCGTCGTAGAGACCGTCAATGTCGCTCAGAAGCACCAGCAGGTCCGCCCGGCACAGCCGGGCTACCATGGCCGACAAGGTGTCGTTGTCGCCCAGAACCTTGCACTTGCCGGTCTCGATCTCCGCAGAGGACACCGAGTCGTTTTCGTTGACCACGGGGATAATCCCCAGCTCCAGCAGGGACTCAAAGGTATTGTGGAGGTGCTCGGCCCGGACAGGGGCGTCCACATCCTCGCCGGTGAGCAGGATCTGGGCCACCACCCGGTTGTATTCCCCGAACATCTTGTCGTAGAGGTGCATCATCATGCACTGTCCCACCGCGGCGGCGGCCTGCTTCATCCGCAGCTCGGTAGGGCGCGCCTTCAGTCCCATCTTGGCCGTCCCGACGGCAATGGCGCCGGAGGACACTAGGATGACCTCATGGCCCATCCCCTCCAGATCGGAGAGCGTTCTGGCCAGCAACTCCATATTATGTAGATTGAGCCTTCCGGTGTCGTGGGTCAGGGTGGAGGTCCCCACCTTTACCACGACACGGAGACAATGCTTTTCCGTTTCCATCACACTCACGCTCCTGCTGTTACGAAAAAATCCCATCCCACTTTACCACATCATAGCACAAGCGCGGGCAAAGAGGAAGAGTAAAATTGAACGGTAAGATTTTTGCCGTTTCGCTCTGGAAAAGCAAGAAAATTTTGCGCAAATTCGTGTTTTTTATGTTGTAATTCCGCCTCCATTGCGTTACAATGTAGTGCGCTGGGAAACTGTCGATTGAAAGGGGCTTGACTTGTGTATGATAAATATCGTCCTGGTCGAACCCGAGATCCCCATGAACACCGGCAATGTGGCCCGCACCTGCGCGGCCACTGGCAGCACGCTCCATCTCATCGAGCCCCTGGGCTTTGACATCTCGGACAAGGCGGTCAAGCGGGCGGGCCTCGATTATTGGCATCTGGTGGACGTACACGTCTATGCGTCCCTGGATGATTTTTTTGCCCGGAATCCCCAGCCGGACCTGTGGCTCACCACCACCAGGTCTGCGCGCCGGTACAGCGACGCGGCGTACCGGGACGGCTGCTGGCTCTTTTTCGGGAAAGAGACGGCCGGGCTGCCGCCGGCGCTGCTGCAGCGGTACCCCGAGCGCTGCGTCCGCCTCCCCATGCGGGAGGAGGCCCGCAGCCTGAACCTGGCCAACACCGTGGCGGCGGTAACCTATGAGGCCCTCCGCCAGTTGGATTTCCCCGGCCTGATACAGGATGGGCACCGGGCCTGGGAGGAACAGAAAGCCTGCGCCATCCGGCGCTGAGCCGCCGCAATTCACCGTTTCGATCACACCTCCACCTGTAACCTTGAAAGGAGCTTTGCAAATGAACTATAACAAAAAGACCGTGAAGGACATCGACGTAGCGGGCAAGAAGGTCCTGCTCCGCTGCGACTTCAACGTGCCGCAGGACAAGGCCACCGGAGCCATTACCGATGACAAGCGCATCGTGGCCGCCCTGCCCACCATTGCGTACCTGCTGGATCAGAAGGCCGCCGTGATAGCGTGCTCCCATTTGGGCAAGCCCAAAGGCGAGTGGAAGCAGTCCCTGAGCCTGGCCCCTGTTGCAAAGCGCCTCTCCGAGTTGCTGGGCCGGGAAGTCCTCTTTGCCACGGATATCGTGGGAGAGGACGCCAAGGCCAAGGCCGCGGCGCTGAAACCCGGGGAGATCCTGTTACTGGAGAATCTGCGCTTTGATAAGCGGGAGGAGAAGAACGACCCGGAGTTTGCCAAGGAGCTCGCCTCCATGGCGGAGGTATATGTCTCCGATGCCTTCGGCACCGTGCATCGTGCCCATGCCTCCACTGCCGGCGTGGCGGCCTATCTGCCCGCCGTCTCCGGCTTCCTCATCGGCAAGGAGCTGGATATCATGGGCAAGGCGCTGGACGACCCCAAGCGCCCCTTCGTGGCTGTGCTGGGCGGCGCGAAGGTCTCCGACAAGATCAATGTGATCAACAACCTCCTGGAGAAGGCCGACACCATCATCATCGGGGGCGGCATGGCGTATACCTTTAAAAAGGCGGAGGGCTACACCATCGGCAAATCCCTCCTGGAAGAGGATAAGCTGGACTACGCGCGGGAAATGATGCAGAAGGCCGAGGCAAAGGGCGTGAAGTTCCTGCTGCCTGTGGACAACCTCTGTGCAGCGGAGTTTTCCGCCAGCGCAAAGCCTGTGCTGGAGGAGCAGAACATTCCGAACGAACTGATGGGAATGGACATTGGGCCCAAGGCCATCGAAGCCTTCTCCGATGCGGTGAAGGGCGCGGGCACTGTGGTGTGGAACGGGCCCATGGGCGTCTTTGAGTTCCCCGCCTTTGCCGGGGGCACCAAGGCCATGGCCAAAGCGCTGGCTGAGTCCGGCGCCATCACCATCGTGGGCGGAGGCGACTCTGCCGCGGCGGTGGAGCAGCTTGGCTACGCCGACAAGATGACCCATATCTCCACTGGCGGCGGCGCCTCTCTGGAATTCCTGGAGGGTAAGGAACTGCCCGGTGTGGCATGTTTGCTGGATAAATAAAAGCACAGGCAGGCGCATGGGGGAGACGGGAAAATGAAAAAGCGCCTGCGGCCTTCCGCCCGCAGGATATGTTTCGTAAAAGGCCGGGCTGATGTGCCGGTCGTTGCCCAACCCGCGCCGTGACAGCGCAATGAGCAAGAAGCGACAGATCAAACAGATAGAAAGGGGTCCGCGAAACCCATGAATAGAAGATACCGGAAAACGATCATTGCGGGAAACTGGAAGATGAACAAGACTCTCTCGGAGACCCGTGCCTTTGCCGAGGAGCTTAAGCCCATCCTGCCCAAGGGCAAGTGGTGTGACGTGGTGCTCTGCGTGCCCTATGTGAACATCCCCGCCGCGATCCGCCTGTTCAAGGACTGCCGGGTGGCCATCGGCGCGGAGAACTGCCACTATGAGGCCACCGGCGCCTACACCGGCGAGGTGTCGGCCGAGATGCTCAAGGAGCTGGGCGTAAAGTATGTCATCATCGGCCATTCCGAGCGTCGGCAGTATTACAACGAGACGGACCTCACGGTCAACAAGAAGGTACACGCTGCCCTGGAGGTGGGGCTGCGCCCCATCGTCTGCGTGGGCGAGAGCCTGGAGCAGCGGGAACTGGGCGTGACCATGGAGCTCATCGCCTATCAGGTGAAGTGCGCGCTCTCCGGCGTGAGCGCCGATAAGCTGCGCCATGTGGTCATCGCCTACGAACCGCTGTGGGCCATCGGTACGGGCAAGACCGCCACGGCCGAGCAGGCCGGTGAGGTCTGCCAGGCCATCCGCGCGGTGATCCGCAAACTGTACGGTGCCCGTGTGGCCCGCAGCGTGACCATCCAGTACGGCGGCTCCATGAATCCCAAGAATGCGGCTGAACTTCTGGCACAGCCCGACGTGGACGGCGGCCTGATCGGCGGCGCGTCTCTGAAGCCGGAGCAGTTCGTGGAGATCATCAACGCGGCCAACCAGGACGGCTGAGGAGGCCGCAGTCCACGGGTGAGCGAAGCGAACCGCGCCGGCAGGCGCGTCCAAGCCCAGAGGGCTTGCCGCAGGGCGGATTGATTCCGCCCGAGGAAGTCAAATAAAGGGGGTCCCCGCGCAATGGAAAAATTGCGTGGGGCGGACGGCGGCCTGATCGGCGGCGCGTCTCTGAAGCCGGAGCAGTTCGTGGAGATCATCAACGCGGCCAACCAGGACGGCTGAGAGACGTTCCCAATCTCCAACTTTATAGATTCGAGGTTCCATCATGAACAAAACGCCTACCACTCTCATCATCATGGACGGGTTTGGACTCCGGAAGGAGACCGCGGGCAACGCCATTGCCAACGCGAAAAAGCCAAACCTGGACCGCATCTTTGCCTCCAATCCCGGCTGTAAGCTGTCCGCGTCCGGCCTGGATGTGGGGCTGCCCGCAGGGCAGATGGGCAATTCCGAGGTGGGACACACCAATATCGGCGCGGGCCGGGTGGTCTTTCAGGACTTGCCCCGGATCTCCAAGGCCATTCAGGACGGGGACTTTTTCACAAACGAGGCCTATGTTTCCGCAATGGACGACTGCAAGGCGAAGGGGACGGCGCTCCATGTCATGGGACTGCTGTCGGACGGCGGCGTTCACAGCCACATCGAGCACATCTTCGCACTCCTGGATATGGCCAAGCAGCGGGGACTGTCCAGGGTGTATATCCACGCCTTCCTGGACGGACGCGACGTACCCCCCTCCTCCGGCAAGGACTTTGTGGCGCGGTTGCAGGCCAAGTGCGAGGCGCTGGGCAACGCCAAGATCGGTGTGATCTCCGGCCGGTATTACGCCATGGACCGGGATAAGCGCTGGGACCGGGTGCAGAAGGCCTATGATGCGCTGGTGCTGGGAGAGGGCCCCTTTGAGCCGGACCCGGTGAATGCGGTGCAGAAATCCTACGACGCCGGCGTGACCGACGAGTTTGTGGTGCCTGTTGTCTGCTGTAAGGAGGCGGTCATTGGCGGGGAGGACTCCGTTGTCTTCATGAACTTCCGCCCGGACCGGGCGCGGGAGATCACCCGTTGTCTGGTGGATCCGGACTTTACCGATGTGGAGCGGAAGAAGGGATTTTTCCCCCTCCACTATGTCTGCACCACCGAGTACGACGTCACTATGCCCAATGTGACGGTGGCATTCCCCCACCATAAGCTCACCAATATTTTCGGCGAATATATCTCCAAGCTGGGACTTACCCAGCTCCGGATCGCAGAGACGGAAAAATATGCGCACGTCACATTTTTCTTCAATGGCGGCGTGGAGCAGGTGTTTCCCGGCGAAGACCGGGTGCTCATCCCCTCTCCCAAGGTGCCCACCTACGATCTCAAGCCCGACATGAGCGCCCGCGAGGTCACGGACGCCTGTGTGGAGCGGATCGAAAGCGGCAGCTATGATGTGATCATTCTGAATTTTGCAAACTGTGATATGGTAGGCCACACCGGCGTCTACGAGGCCGCCCGCCTGGCAGTGGAGACGGTGGACGAATGCGTGGCCAGAGTGGTGGAGGCCACCTCCCGCATGGGCGGGATCACCCTCATCACGGCCGATCACGGCAATGCGGACCGGATGCTGGAGGACGATGGTGTGACGCCCTATACGGCGCACACCACCAATCCTGTCCCCTTCTATATCGTCGGGGCTGATGTGAAGCTCCGGGACGGCAAGCTGGCGGATATCGCCCCCACTATGCTGGACCTGATGGGGCTCCAAAAGCCCGCCGAGATGGATGGGGAGACCCTGATCGTTTCTTGAGATGCGTGTTCGGGCGGCGTGACCGCCCTGACAGGAATAGACGCGGCCCACAGGGGCGGCCGCGCAACTTGAAAGGAGATCATACCAATGAAGCAGATCATCGAAATCGTTGACGTTCTGGGCCGCGAGATTCTGGACTCCCGCGGCAACCCCACCGTGGAGGTGGAGGTCTATCTGGAGGACGGGACCGTAGGCCGCGCCGCAGTGCCTTCCGGTGCCTCCACCGGCATTTACGAGGCCTGTGAGCTCCGGGACGGCGACAAGAGCCGCTACCTGGGCAAAGGCGTGCTCAACGCTGTAGAGAATGTGAACACGGAGATCGCCGAGTGTCTGGTGGGCATGAACGTGCTGGACCAGGTGTCCATCGACAAGGCCATGCTGGAGCTGGACGGCACGCCCAACAAGACCCGTCTGGGCGCCAATGCCATTCTGGGCGCCTCTCTGGCCTGCGCCAAGGCGGCCGCGGAGAGTCTGGGCTGCTCGCTCTATAATTATATCGGCGGCGTGAACGCCAAGACCCTGCCCGTGCCCATGATGAATATCCTCAACGGCGGCGCACACGCCACCAACAATGTGGATATCCAGGAGTTCATGATCATGCCTGTGGGCGCCTGCTGCTTCCGCGAGGCTCTGCGGATGTGCGCCGAGGTCTTCCACACCCTGAAGGGTGTGCTGAAGGAGAACGGCACTCCCGCCGCCGGCGTGGGCGACGAGGGCGGCTACGCCCCCAACCTAAAGAAGGATGAGGACGCCCTGAAGGTCATTGTCCAGGCCATTGAGAAGGCCGGCTTCAAGCCCGGCGAGGACTTTATGATCGCCATCGACGCCGCCACCTCCGAGTGGTACAACGACGAGACCGGCTGCTATGATCTGCCCAAGGCCAAAAAGACCATGACCAAGCAACAGATGGTCAACATGTGGAAGAACTTCGCGGCCAAGTATCCCATCATCTCCCTGGAGGACGGCATGGGCGAGAACGACTGGGAGGGCTGGGCCATGCTCACCAAGGCCATCGGCGACAAGGTCCAGCTGGTGGGCGACGACCTGTTTGTCACCAACACGCAGCGCCTCTCCACCGGTATCGAAAAGAAGGTGGCCAACGCCATCCTCATCAAGGTCAATCAGATCGGCACCCTCACCGAGACGCTGGACGCCATCCAGATGGCCAACCGTGCCGGCTATACCGCCATCGTATCCCACCGCTCCGGAGAGACCGAGGACGCCACCATCGCTGATATCGCCGTGGCACTGAACGCCGGGCAGATCAAGACCGGCGCCCCGAGCCGCACCGACCGCGTGGCAAAGTACAATCAGCTCCTGCGCATCGAGGAAGAGCTGGACGATGTGGCGGAGTATCCCGGCAAGAAGGCGTTTTTCAACCTGAACAAGTAAGCGGCTGCCGCAGAGAAAAGGAGGTCCCCGACCATCGGCCGGGGACCTCCTTTTGTCTTACGAGTCGGCTCGAGGCCCTGGAATGGAAAACAGCACAGGGAGAACCGGAAAGAGGAGCGGCATCACAGCTTTTCCGCCATCACCCGCTTGACCAGATCGGCGGATACCAGATGTCTGACCATCTCCTTACAGGTGGTCAGAGCCTGGACGGACACGAACTCATAGCGTCCGTGGGCGTACTGGGTTCCGCATGGCAGGTTGGGGCAGGGGAGGCCCTTGCTGGTGAGCTGGCTGCCGTCGGTGCCGCCGCGGATGGCCACAGCCACCGGATCCTCCACACCGGCCAGGCGCATGGCGGCCACGGCCAGCGCCACGATCTCGGGCTTATCTTCCAGCCATTTGGCCATGTTGGGGTACTGGTCGGTGATCTCCAGGCGGATGCAGTCGGAGCCCCAACGGCGGCGCAGCTCCTCCGCGGCCTTTTCCATCACGGCCTTCCGCTCTGCAAAGCGGGCGGAGTCGTGGTCGCGGATGAGATAGATCATCCTGGTCTCCTCCACGTTGCCGGTGAGGGAGAGCAGGTGGAAGAAGCCCTCCCGCCCATCGGTGTGGAAGGGGGTCTCCAGAGGCGGCAGGAGCGCGTTGAAGTCCATGGACATCAGCAGCGCGCTCTTCATCAGCCCTTTGGAGGAGCCGGGATGGACGGACAGCCCGGTAAGCGTGACCTGGGCCTGGGCGGCGTTGAAGGTCTCATAGGCGTATTCGTTGGGGGCGGGACCATCCAGTGTGTAGGCGAAGTCCGCGCCGAAGCCGGGAATATCAAAGCCCAGAGGACCGCGGCCGATCTCCTCGTCGGGGGTGAAGGCCACCTTGACAGTCCCATGGGGGGTGCCGGCGGCGATAAGATCCTCCAGTGCCTGAAGGATTACGGCGATACCACCCTTGTCGTCCGCACCCAGGAGAGTCCGCCCATCGGCAAAGATCAGATCTTCACCCAAGAAGCGGTCCAGCTCCGGAAAGTGTTCGGCGTCCATCACCACGCCCAGCTCCCGGTTGATTACCAACTCGCCGCCGTCGTAGTGGAGGATTTGAGGGTTGACATCCTTGCCCGTCAGATCTGGGGAGGTGTCCATATGGGCCAGCAGGCCGATGACGGGGAGAGCGCCGCATCCGGGGGTGGCCGGAAGGGTGGCATATACATAGCAATGCTCATCCACATGGGCGTCGGTGAGTCCCAGCTCCCGCAGTTCATCCACTAGAAGCCGGGCCAGATCGAATTCCCGCGCGGCGCTGGGCAGGACGCCCGGCGGAGCACTGGGATCGCTTTCGGTATGGATGCGCACATAGCGCAGGAAACGGGATACGACTTTTTCCATGGTTTAACCTCCTATCCGGCCGCACTGCCGGGAGCGACCGGTACTGTATGGGGCTACGGCGGAACACAGTGGGAAAAGGGAGCGGTGGTCAGCCCTTGTCCGACGGCTCCTTTTCCGGCAGTACCACGACCCGGATCTCCAAAACGCGGCGGTGATCCACCTTCGTCACCGTTACATCCAGATTTTCATAGACAAAATGGTCGCCCTCCTCAGGCACCCTGCCCACCTCCTCCATGACCCAGCCGGAGACCGTGGTGGAGTCGCGCTCTCCCTTGATGGAGAAGAGGTCGTAGAGGTCGGTGAGGTTGGCGTTGCAGGAGATGAGGTAGCTCCCATCCTCCTGCTTTTTGAATTCCTCGATGACCTCGTCGTGCTCGTCCCAGATCTCTCCCACCAGCTCTTCCACGATATCTTCTAGTGTGCAGAGACCCTCGGTGCCGCCGTATTCGTCCACCACAATGACCATGTGGGCCTTCTCCCGCTGGAGGATGCGCAGCAGATCGGAGATTTTAGTGTTGGCGGTGGTGTAGAGGACGGTGGCGATAATGGCGGACACGTCGCTTTGACCATGGTAGCGTGCGGCATGGAAATCCTTTTCGTGGATGACGCCCACGATATTGTCGATGTCCTCATGGTATACGGGCAGGCGGGAATAGCCGTTTTCCGCAAAGACTTTGGCGATCTCGTCCATGGAGTCGGTATCCTCCACGGCCACGATATCCACCCGGGGGGTGAGGATCTCCTCCACCTCCAGGTCGCTGAACTCGATGGCGGAGCGGATTAGCGCGCTCTCATCCTGGTCCAGGCCGCCCTCGTTTTCGGCCTCAGAGACCATGGTGATAAGCTCCTCTTCCGTGATTCCCGCATTCCCCTGCTTCCGGATAATCAGACTGAGGAACTTCTTCCACTGGGCGGCCAGGAAGGTGAGGGGACGCAGCAGGGCCATGAGCAGCCGCAGAAAGGGGGCGGAGAACATGGCGAATTGCTCGGGAAACTCCTTGGCCATGCTTTTGGGGGAGATCTCGCCGAAGATAAGGATCACGATGGTGACCACGAGGGTGGCGACGGCCGGCCCCTGGGCCTCACCCAGCAGAGAGATGAACAGCAGTGTGGCAAGCGAGGTGGACGCATTGTTGACCACGTTGTTGCCGATGAGGATGGTGGACAGCAGCCGGTCATAATCATCGGCCAGGGCCAGGGTGGAGGCAGCCCGCCGGTCCCCGGCCTCCGCCCTGCTCTTCAGACGAATGCGGTTGAGAGAGGTAAAGGCGGTCTCTGTGGCGGAAAAATAGGCGGAAAAGACGACCAGGACAAGAATGGCGACGAGCTTGGCAATACTGGACGGGTCCATGAGGACAGATCAACTCCATTTTTTAGATTGAGATTTTGTGTACAAAAGGACAGCCCTATGCCGCGCTGCGGCTAAGGCTGCCCTCTTTGTCATCCTGTGCAGTTACTGGGCGGAGGTTGGTCCACGGGGACTCACCGACCCCTTTCAAAATATTTGTCTTTCAGTATAGCAGAGCTCTCCTGTAATTGCAAGGGAAAAATCAGCGCATTCCTTCTTCCAGTGTATAGCAGTTATGTTGAACACAAAAGGGAATGAGGACTTTCTCAAAGGTTGCGCAGATATCAAAAATTGATAAAATTGACTTTGGATAAAATACGGAAATGTATGCCAGTTCGAGAACTCCCGGTCTGCGGGGGCGCCCCATTTTGAGGCGTCCCCTTATTGTTTCGACGGAGGGTGCTCCAAATGTACAACAGACAAGAGAAAAGGAAAATCAGCGCCCATTGCGCTTGGGCATTTCAAAAAAGCGCATATCCCGTCCACACGCGCGGGTGAGGAAATCCTTGAAATCCGCCGCCTCTCCCACGGTAAAATCCGTTTTGCGGGCCAGAACACACTGTCCGCTTTTCAGAAAGACCAGAAAATACCGCTCAGTCTCCACCAGGTCGGTGACCTGAGAGTAGGGGGTCTCCACACTGCCCGCGCTGTCGGAGGCATCCAGTTTGTCATCATAGAAGCGGTAGCGGGTGGGGATGCCGTAGAATTTGTTTTTTTTGGCCGCCTTCACCACGCGGTCCAGCAGCCGGTGACACACCTGACGGGCGGCAAAACGGTCCACATAGGGGACCAACAGGAGCACGATGGCCAGCGTCGTGATGCCGGAGCCCAAAGCTCGGATCGAAGTGTAGTTGCCGCCGGCGGCGATCCACCAAACGCACAGGGCCAGTACGACGGCGAGGGCATACAGGCTTTTGATGGAGTTTTTTTCATGCAGCATATAGTGGGCGGTCACCATATTGTTGTAAGCATCCTGGTCGTGGGCGGTCTCCACCTGAAAGTTCGGCTCCATGAACATCAACTCCTCCTCAATTGTGCGCACTGCTCATCCGTAAGCGGGACGCCGCCGCCCAGCAGGCGGACGCCCAGACAGATCTGCGCGGTGTGCTCCAGCGTCTCCATCCGCCAATAGGCCTGCTCTAGGTCCGGACCCAGCGTAACGGCACCGTGATTGGCCAGAAGGACCGCGTCGTGGTCGTCGAGCAGAGGGCCGGCGGCGGCGGACAGTGCCGGGGTACCGGTACGGGCATAGGGGGCGCAGGGAACAGGGCCCAAGACCATCAGGGCCTCGCCCAGAATGGACGCATCCAAAGCTTTGCGGGCGCAGGCGAATGCTGTGGAGGCGGGGGGATGGGCATGACAGATGCCGCCCACATCGCGCCGGCGGCGGTAACACTCCAAATGAAGGGGCGTCTCGGAGGAGGGGAGGTAAGCCCCGCTGGACTCCACCACCCGTCCCTCGCTGTCCACGACCACGGGCATATCCGTGGTGAGAAAGCCTTTGCTGACGCCGGCGGGGGTCACCAGAAAAAGCCCCTCCCCCAGACGGCGGCTAAGGTTTCCATCGTTGGAGGCCACCCAGCCCCGCTCCCACATCCGACGTCCCAGCTCGCATATGAGCCGGCGCTGGGTCTCATAATCCATATTGCACTCTCCTTTATGCGGATCGACTGTATCTATCATTATAATGCCCCGAGACGGGGCTGGCAAGTCCGAAGGAAAAAGAAAGGCTCTCCGCGCTGCGGAGAGCCTTAAAATGCCGTGGGGGTCCGACTTTTCCAGAGGCGGAGAGGCATCGTCCGTCCCTCTGTGTCCTGTGCCGCCCAGGGAATACAGAGCATTCCGCCTCGCGGGGCGGGGTGATGGCCCTATCCCCGCCAGCTGAACACGTCCAGACCGGTTTTTGGCAGCCGGAAGGCGGTCGGGACGAGCCGGGGAGAAAAAGCTACCGCTGACCCAACGGCTGATAGGTCCGGTGTTGCCCCACATATTTGTAGGCGGGGCGGATGATCTTTCCCATATTGATGAGCTCTTCGATCCGATGGGCGCTCCAGCCGGCGATACGGGCCATGGCGAAGAGAGGCGTATAGAGCTCCAGGGGGAGATCCAGCATGTGATAGACGAAGCCGGAATAGAAGTCCACGTTGGCGGCCACGCCCTTATAGATCTTGCGCTCGTCGGCGATGACCTGGGGAGCTAGGCGTTCCACACGGGAGTAGAGCTCATATTCATCGGTGCGGCCCTTTTCCCGAGAGAGGGTCTCCACAAAGCCGCGCAGGATGTTGGCGCGGGGGTCGGAGAGGGAGTAGACTGCGTGGCCCATGCCGTAGATGAGGCCGGCGTGGTCGAATGCCTCGCCGTGGAGGAGGGCGCGCAGGTGGGCTTTGATCTCGTCCTCGTCGGACCAGTCCTTCACGCTGGCCTTGATGTCCTCAAACATCCGCACCACTTTGATGTTGGCGCCGCCGTGCTTGGGACCTTTGAGGGAGGCCAGCGCTGCGGCCATACAGGAGTAGGTGTCGGTTCCCGAGGAGGTGACCACATGGGTGGTAAAGGTGGAGTTGTTGCCGCCGCCGTGCTCCGCGTGGAGCATGAGGCAGATATCCAGAATGTGGGCCTCCCAGAAGGAGTAGGAGGAGTCGGCGCGGAGCAGCGTGAGGATGTTCTCCGCTGTGGAGAGCTCCGGACGGGGGGCATGGATGAAGAGGGAATTCCCCTCCTTGTAGTGATAGGCCTGATAGCCATAGACGGCGTAGAGAGGGAAGGTGGCGATGAGCTGCATACACTGCCGCACCACATTGGGCAAACTGATGTCGTCGGTTTTGTCGTCATAGGATGCGATGGAGAGAACGCATTTGGCCAGGGAGTTCATCATATCCTGGGTGGGGGACTTGAGAATGACGTCCCGGACAAAGTTTTTTGGAAGCGTGCGGTAGTAGGAGAGCTGGGCGGAAAAGGCGGAGAGCTCCGTCTCCGTGGGGAGCTGACCGAAGAGAAGCAGGTAAGCGGTCTCTTCAAAGCCGAAGCGCTTTTCGCGCAGGGCGGAACCCACCAGGTCCTGAATGTTATAGCCGCGGTAATAGAGTTCGCCCTCGCAGGGGATCTCCTCCCCGTCCACCATCTTTTTTGAGACGATGTCGGAGATCTCTGTCAGTCCCGCCAGGACGCCCTTGCCGTTCAGGTCGCGGAGGCCGCGCTTCACATCGTAGCGCACGTAGTCGTCGGCGGCAATGGAGCTGTTCTCCAGGCTGCGGCGCGCCAAGGCCTCAATGGCGGGGGTCACATCGCTGTAGTTGGGGTTGCTGGCCATGTTAAGATCGCACTCCTTTCTGTGTAAAGCACAGCCGGAGGAAGCTCCCCCGGCTGGTGGTCTATATTATCAGATTTACTTTATCATATAAATGTTACCATTCTGTGAATGGAGAAAAGTTTCGTTTTGCGAAAAAACTGCGGAGAACGGCGCGGCGGAGAGAAAGAGGCAGGGCGGTCTGCTTTGGCAGACCGCCCTGTTGGGACGGGGGAGGTAAGACTATTCCAGGGCCTCCAGCTCTTCCAGCCAAAGGACGGCCACGGCGTCCGATGGCATCCTCCAGTCGCCCCTGGGAGAGAGGGTGACAGAGCCCACCTTGGGCCCGTCCGGCAGACAGGAGCGCTTGAACTGCTGGTTGAAAAAGCGGCGGTAGAAGGTTTTTTCCCACTTCAGGATGGTGGCCCTGTCATAGCTCCGGCCAAAGGCATGCTCGGCAAGGCGCAGCACTTTTCTGGGCGGGAAGGCCCAGCGAATGGCATAGTAGAGGAAAAAGTCGTGGAGCTCATAGGGGCCCACCAAATCCTCGGTCTTTTGAGAGATCTGACCGTTGATGGCGGGCAGCAGCTCGGGAGATACGGGGGTATCCAAAATGTCCGCCAGTACGTGGGAGAGCTCCGGCTCGCTCTCGGCCTTGTCGCCGCAGACGTAGGAGACCAGATGCCGTACCAGGGTCTTGGGGATGGAGGCGTTGACGCCGTACATGGACATGTGGTCCCCGTTATAGGTAGCCCAGCCCAGGGCCAGTTCGGAGAGGTCGCCGGTACCTACCACCATGCCGCCCACCTGGTTGGCGATATCCATCAGCACCTGGGTCCGCTCCCGGGCCTGGCCGTTTTCAAAGGTAACGTCATGGGTTTCCATGCTCTGGCCAATGTCCCGGAAATGCTGCTTCACCGCCTCGCCGATATCGATGCGCTTCAGGGTGGCGCCCAGGCGGCGGGAGAGCTCCACGGCATTGTCCCGGGTACGGTCCGTGGTGCCGAAGCAGGGCATGGTGACGGCGATGATGTCGCTGGCCGGACGGTCCAGGAGGCGCATGGCGATGGCGGCAATGAGGATGGCCAGGGTGGAGTCCAGTCCGCCGGAGAGGCCCACCACGACGGCGGCGGCCCGGGTGTGCTCGATGCGTTTTTTGAGCCCCATAGCCGCGATCTTCAGGATCTCGTCGCAGCGCTCCGCCCGGTCTCCGGCGTCCTCGGGTACGAAGGGGGTGGGAGAGACATAGCGGGTGAGCGTGGTGGTGGAGGGGGCCAGATCGAAGCTCACCCGCAGCGTCGAGTCGTTTGGAGCGGCCGGGAAGGTGCTCAAACGGCGGCGCTCGGAGAGCAGACGATTGATGTCCACCTCTGACACGGTGAGGCCGGAGGCAAAATTGCGGCTCTCGTCCAGGAGAACGCCGTTTTCCGCGATGAGATCGTGCCCGGCAAACACCAGATCGGTGGTGGATTCCCCCTCGCCGGCGTCGGCGTAAAGATAGCCGCAGACCAGACGGGCGGACTGCCCGGTGACCAGAGAGCGACGGTAGACGTCTTTCCCCACGGTCTCATCGCTGGCCGAGAGATTCAGGATCAGCGTGGCACCGGCCTGGGCCAGTCTGACCGACGGCGGCTGGGGAGCCCACAGGTCTTCACACAGCTCTACTCCGATGGTGAGACCGGGCAGCGTCTCGCAGGAGAAGAGCACGTCGGTGCCGAAGACCGTCTCCTGGGAGCAGAGGGTGAAGAGCCGGTCTGCGGGCCCTCCGGGGGTGAACCATCGCTTTTCGTAGAATTCGCCGTAGTTGGGCAGATGGGTCTTGGGGACCACGCCCAGAATCTCACCCTTGTGGATGACCGCCGCACAGTTGTAGAGCTTGTTGTGCCGGCGGACCGGCAGCCCGACGGCAGCGATCATATCCAGGCTCCTGGTGGCCTCCAGCACCGTGGAGAGGGCCTCCTCGGCGCCGTCCAGAAGGGTGTCCTGGAGGAACAGGTCCCCGCAGGTATAGCCGGTGAGGCACAGCTCCGGGAGGCACAGCACCCGCACACCCTGGCGGTAGGCCTCCCGCATGAGGGTAAAGCAGCTCTCGGCGTTGTAACGGCAGTCGGCCACCCGGATGGCGGGCGTGCCGACGGCGACCTTGACAAAACCATCGCGCATGAAAAAGACCTCCTTTGCGTTGCAGATATTGTACCCCAAAATGGGAGCCTTTGCAACAAAAGGGAGAGGAAGCGAGGGGGAGCGAGCAAAAGTTTTCCATCTTTCACTTTTGACGGGCTTGACAAACGGGCGGGTATCCGGTATAATTCCACTGTTCAAAAGGGAGTAGTCGCAAGTTCCTCCATCAACATCACGGTCCGGTCAGGGCCTGGTGGAGGGCGCCGATTCCGGTGACAAGACTTTTGAGTATGGGCTTCGAATCCTCAAAGCCCATACTCAAAAGTCTTTTTTGCTATAAGCATAGCAAAAGGGTCATGCGCGCCTATGACGGCACGGTCCGGAATCAAAGCGTGTGGGCCTGGACGACCTGCATGCACAAAGACTTCATGTGTCCGCTTCTGCCCGTTTATCGTGGTGCGCCAATGGCGCATGAAGTTTTATGCCCGATTGGACAAGATAGATGCAGAAGGAGTGTGGCAAGTGTGGAATCCTCATTTTTCAACCGCACCGTGGATGAGACCCTGAGCGCCCTCGGAGGGACGAAGGCGGGGCTTACTTCCAAGGAGGCGGCTGAGCGCCTCCAGAAACACGGCAAAAACGCCCTGGCGGAGGGGAGGAAGAAGTCCGGACTCCAGGTGTTTCTGGACCAGTTCAAGGACCTGCTGGTGGTGATCCTCATCATTGCGGCCCTGATCTCCATGGTGTCGGATAACGTGGAGAGCACGGTCGTCATCTTTGCGGTCCTGATCCTCAACGCCGTACTGGGTACGGTCCAGCACTTCAAGGCGGAGAAGTCCCTGGAGAGTCTGAAGGCCATGTCCTCGCCCAGCGCAAAAGTGCTCCGGGACGGCGTGCGGTCCGTGGTGCCTTCGGCCCAGGTGGTGCCTGGCGACATTGTGGAGCTGGAGGCCGGCGACATGGTGGTGGCCGACGGAAGAATCCTGGAAAATTTTTCGCTGAAGGTCAATGAGAGCTCCCTCACTGGTGAGAGCGAGGGCGTGGAGAAGACCTCGGATGTGATCGCCGCGGAGAAGGTGGCGCTGGGCGACCAGAAAAACATGGTGTTTTCCGGCTCCCTGGTGACCTATGGGCGGGCCACGGTAGTGGTCACGGGCACGGGTATGGACACCGAGCTGGGCAAGGTGGCCGCCCTGATGAACCGGACCCAGCAGCGCAAGACCCCCCTCCAGGAGAGTCTGGACGACTTCAGCAAGAAGCTGGCCACGGCCATCCTGGGGATCTGTGTGGTGGTATTTGCCCTGTCCCTGTTCCATCATATGGCGCTGCTGGACTCGCTGATGTTTGCCGTGGCGCTGGCGGTGGCCGCCATCCCGGAGGCCCTCAGCTCCATCATTACCATCGTCCAGGCCATGGGCACCCAGAAGATGGCACGGCAGAACGCCATCATCAAGGACCTCAAGGCGGTGGAGACGCTGGGCTCGGTGTCTGTGATCTGCTCCGACAAGACCGGCACTCTCACCCAGAACAGGATGACGCCCCAGAAGATCTACGCCGACGGCTCCCTTCTGGAGGGGGACGACCTGGATTTGGTAAACGATGTGCAGCGGCTGCTCCTGAAGGCGGCCCTCCTGGCCAGTGACGCCACCACCAATGTGGAGGACGGTACCTCCATCGGCGACCCCACGGAGGTGGCCCTGGTCATGCTGGGGGACCGCATCGGCGTAGACGAGGAGCTTTACCGCAGGCACCACCCCCGTCTGGGGGAGCTGGCCTTTGATTCCGACCGCAAGCTGATGTCCACCCTCCACGAGATCGAAGGGGTCCCCACCCTATACACGAAGGGCGCCATTGACGTACTGCTGGACCGTTCCCGGTATGTCCTTACCCGGGAGGGACAGGTGCCCATGACGCCTGAGTGGAGGGAGCGCATCTCCCGGATCAACATGGAGCTCTCCATGGAGGGCCTGCGGGTACTGGCCTTCTCCTACCGTGAGCTCCCGGAGGTCCGGGCGCTCACCCTGGAGGACGAGCGGGACTTTACCTTCATCGGCCTCATCTCCATGATCGACCCGCCCCGGCCGGAGGCCGTCCAGGCCGTGGCCGACGCCAAGCGAGGCGGGATCCGCACCATCATGATCACCGGCGACCATAAGGTCACTGCGACTGCCATCGCCCGGCAGATCGGCATCTTCCGGGAAGGGGACGAGGCGGTGTCCGGCGTGGAGCTCTCCGATATGAGTGACCACGACCTGGATGAGCGCCTGGAGCGGATCTCCGTCTACGCCCGGGTATCGCCGGAACATAAAATACGCATTGTAGAGGCGTGGCAGCGCAAGGGAAAGATCGTCTCCATGACGGGCGACGGCGTGAACGACGCCCCGGCCCTCAAAGCCGCCAACATCGGCGTGGCCATGGGAATCACCGGTACGGAGGTGTCCAAGGACGCGGCCTCCATGATCCTGGCGGACGACAACTTTGCCACCATCGTCAAGGCGGTGGTCAACGGGCGGGGCGTCTATACCAACATCAAAAACGCCATCAACTTTCTTCTTTCCGGCAACATGGCGGGCATTCTCAGCGTCCTCTTCACCTCCATCCTGGGCCTGAGCATGCCTTTTGCACCGGTCCATCTGCTGTTCATCAATCTCCTTACCGACTCGCTGCCCGCCATCGCCATCGGGGTGGAGCCCGCGCGGAAGGGCCTGCTGGACCAGCCGCCCCGGGACCCCAACGAGCCCATTCTCACCCGGGGATTGATGCTCAAGATCCTGGCCTACGGCGCGCTGATCGCCTGTGCTACCATGGGAGCCTATTTTATCGGGCTCAATGCCGACAACGGCGGAGCGGGGCTGGCCATGACCCTGGCCTTCCCCACGCTGACGCTGGCCCGGCTGTTCCACGGGTTCAACTGCCGGGGCATCGAGTCCATCTTCAGGCTGGGCCTCACCACCAACAGGGCGAGCCTGGGCGCCTTTGCCGCCGGCGTGGTACTGCTGCTGGCGGTGCTGTTCCTCCCCGGCCTCAACGCCCTCTTCCAGGTGAGCCCCTTCACCATGGCCCAGTTCGGCTGGGTAATCCTCCTGGCGTTCCTGCCCACGGGGGCGATCCAGATCTACAAGGTGATCCATGACGCCGTGCGTCGGAAGAACAGATAAGTCCATTCAAACAGGGCCGCCCATGAAATGGGCGGCCCTGTTTGAATGGATCACGGCGCGGGGTGAAAACACCGGCGGAGTGCGAAGAGCCGGTTCATAAGGGCCAGACTCACCAACAGGCCGGCCAGGGACAGGGCGACGGAGAGCCACGGAGCCGGTCCGCCGCACAGGTCGGAGAGGGGCCCGACCAGGGCCAGGCCGGTGAGAAGCAGCACCTGGAGCGTCCGCAGCCGCAGCAGATGCCGGTCCAGGTCTGCGCCCTCCGGCTGGTACCGGGCGGCCAGCAGAGCCAGGTCGGTAAAAAGCTGGAAGTGGAAGTAGAGGGAGGCGGCCTGGAGGATCACGTCCAGAGGATAGAAGCAGCCGTCCAGACTGCCGCCGGTCCAGGAATAGAGCCAGCCGGCTCCCGCCCACGCGCCCAACAGGGCGCACAGGGGCCGGAGGAGGGACAGGTCCCGGACCTCCCCTTCCAGCGCACCGATGGCGCTCCAAAAGAGCAGATAGCCGACGAAGGCGGGGAGAATGCTCACCGTCCCCAGGTTGACGTCCAGATAGAGGAAGAGATAGCCCCAGGCGGCGTGGGAGACGCCCCGATAGAGGGCTTCCGGATGAGAGGTCATTCTGCGCCTCCTTCTACAGGGAGCAGGGTGGCCTGCCGGGAGGTCCCTCCGGCGGTGAGCTCCACCAGGTAGCCGGCGGGCCATACCGGCGTGTCGTTGGGGTCGCCGCCCAGATAAGTCCCGCCGCCGTCGGAGAGCGTACCGTCCCAGGGGCTGGGGCCGCTGTTGGAGCTGTTGCCCCAGAAGGCCCCGGTGCTGCTGCTGCCGCTTCCCGCGCCGTATTTGAGCGCGGGGTGGCTGCCGTCGGCAGAGAGGGGGACGGCGGCATAGCGGACCTCGCCCAAGGCGGCCCGCTGGTCCTCGTTGCCGGTAAAGACGACTGTGAAGGAATAGGACGCGTAGGCCCTGGCAAAGCGGGCATAGGGCTTGACGGCGGTGTCAAAGGCGGAGGCGCCCGGGTGCCAGGACAGGCCGGTCTGGGACTGTATGGCATTGTCCAGCACATGGACCGTCTGGTAGCGGAGCTCCAGGCGGAACTGCTCCGTCTCGGCGGCATAGGTCGCGGCGGCGGGCAGAGAGGCGTCCCCCCAGACCAACCATCCGCCGTCGTCCAGGGAACGGGAGGTCTCCGTCAAGGTGAACGCCTCCTGGGGAAGGACCACCCAGCGGTCTTCACGGCGCTCAGCCCGGACAGGCCGGGAGGCGAGCCAAAGGCAGTCGGGGTCCGAGGCGGGGGGCTGGTCCGGCCCGTCCGGATAGGCCCACTGGAGAGGAAAGACCATGAGAGCCCGGTAGCCTCCGCTGTCGGGGGTCAGATTGTAGAGAAAGTAGCCCGCCCGCGGATCGGGATAGCCGGGCAGGCCGCTCTCCCAGCGGGTGTAGACCCAGTGGTCGGGGCCCGTAGCGGCGGCCTCCATCTCGGCGGCCAGGGCGGGGTGCTCCTCCAGGGGGGCGCAGAGGGCGCGGTAGATGCCGTTTTGCTCCAGGACCGCCTTTCCATAGGCGTCCAGCGCCGCGGCGGCGGTGGTGCACCGGGCGACCCGGGCCGAGGCCATGGCGGTCTGGAAATCCAGGGCGTCGTCCCAGCGTCGGGAACCCAAAACAACGCCCCCGGCCCGGGTGCCGAAAAGGGCGGGCAGGGCCAGCACCGCCGCGATGCACACCGACACCAGGGCCATGCCGGCGGGGTAGCGCCTGAAGCGGGCGATGGCCTGGATGCGGGCGCGGATGTTCCGGCCGCCGTTGGCCATGGAGGAGGTGCCGGGGGCGCGGGCGTAGCGGTCGTCGGCCATGGAGAGGAGGATGCGCCCATAGTCCCGCCGCTCCTCCCCCTCCAGCCGCTCCAGCACCCGCTGGTCACAGAGGGACTCGGCGTCGTTCTGGGCGAGGTCGGCGCAGATCCACAGCAGGGGATTGCACCAGTGGAGGCAGCGGAACAGGCAGATCAGGAGCCCCCAGGCGGCGTCGTGGCAGCGGAGGTGGAGCAACTCGTGGAGGATCACCTTGTCGTCCACCGGGCGCTCCGCCGGGAGGGCCAGCACGGGACGGAACACCCCGCAGACAAAGGCCGAGGAGAGGCCGGGGACCGCCACGGCCCGGCAGGGCCGGCAGCCGTATGCGGCCGCCACCCGGCGGATCTGGGCCCCGTCGGCCTCGGCGCCCTGGCGGAGGGCCAGCCGAAGCCGCAGATAGGAGAGGGCGTACCGCAGCAGCAGCGCCGCCGCGCCCGCCAGATAGAGGAGATAGAGCAGGTCGGCGGGAGATGCCGGACGGCCCAGCCCCAGGGGCAGCGGGATGGGGGCGAGGACCCGGGTGAGGGAATAGTCTCCGGTGAGGGCGGTCTTGGCACTCTCCACCCACAGGGGCCAGTTGAACAGGGCGTACCGCCCGCCCCCACCGGCGGGGAGCAGCAGGACCAGCGCCAGCACCCCCCACACGCCGAACTGCCACCGGGGGGAGAGCTTATCCCGAAAGAGGGCCTTGACGGCCAGCAGCAGCGCCGCCGCACCGGAGGCGGTGAGGGTCTGGAGGAGAAAGGACCAGAGATCGGTCATCGGGCTCAGACCTCCATTTCGTCCAACAGCTTTTTGAGCCGTTCCCGCTCTTGGGGGGAGATGGGCTCCTCCTTCAGAAAGGCCGCCACCAGGTCCCCGGCGGAGCCCTGGTAGACCCGGCTGAGGAAGCTGCGCCGTTCCTCCGTCCGGCCCTCCTCCCGGCTCAGGGCGGCGCGGTAGCGGTGGGGGTAGTGCTCTTTGTCGATGGTCACCAGCCCCTTGCGCTCCATCCGGGTGAGATAGGTGAGCACCGTGTTCCGGCTCCAGCCGGTGTCCGGGCGCAGGGATGCCGCCACCTCGCCCAGGGCGGCGTCGCCGGAATCCCACAGAGCGGTGAGGACCCGCCACTCACTGTCGGTTAATCTGGACATAGAAAAGCCTCCTACAAGTGTAGTATCTATGATTGAATACTACACCTGTAGGAGGCTGCTGTCAAGGGGAAGCCGGCCTATTGGGCCGCGACCGCGTCCACCAGGGCGTTGAGGGCGTTCAGGTCGGGCGCGGAGACCGGCTCTCCGCTCACGCTGTACTCCAGTTTCAGGGAAAGGATGCGTCTGACGCTCTCGTCCAGCCGCGCCTGGGAGATGCGGCCGGATGCCGCCGCCTCCAGCAGGGCCGAGCGGGCGGCGTCCACGCTGTCCCGGCCGTGGCAGACCAGCAGCATGTCGCACCCGGCCTCCACGGCCAGCACGGCGGCCTCGCCCAGGCCGTAATTTTGTGTAATGGCGCCCATGGTGAGGTCATCGGTAAAGACCACGCCGCCGAAGCCCAGCTCCCCCCGCAAAAGGTCGGTCACCACCGCCGGGGAGAGGGAAGCGGGGAGGTCGGGGTCCAGTTGGGTCATCAGGATGTGGGCCACCATGACGGCGGGGACGGCCTCTGCCCTGCCGGAGGGGGTCTCGCCGCCCGAGATGAGGTCCCGGAAGGGAGGGAGCTCCTGGAGGGAGAGGTCCTCCAGGGACTTGTCCACCACCGGAAGTCCCATATGGGAGTCCACCACCGTGTCCCCATGGCCGGGGAAATGCTTGACCACCGGGATCACGCCCGCCGCCTGGAGGGCATTGGACACCGCGGCACCGAAGCCGCTGACCACTTTCCAGTCGCTGCCGAAGGCCCGCTTGCCGATAACGGTGTTGTCCGGGTTGCTCCACACGTCCAGCACGGGGGCAAAGTCCAGATGGAAGCCAAAGCCCGCGCACTCCGCCGCCAGGGCAGCCCCCAGGGCACGGCCCTGGTCCCAGTCCGACGTGGAGCCCACGGCGTACGCGCCGGGGGTGCGGTGGACCTCCGGCGGCATCCGGTCCACCAGCCCGCCCTCCTGGTCCACGCCGATGAGGAGGGGGATCTGGTCGCCGTTGAGGGCCTTGAGGCCGTTGGTGAGGGCCGTGAGCTGTTCCGCACTCTCAATGTTCCGCCCGAAGAGGATGAGTCCGCCCACCTGATAGTCCTGGAGAAAGACGGCGTCGTCGTCGCCGGGCTCGGTGCCCTCGAAGCCCGCCATCAGGAGTTGCCCCACCTTCTCCTCGGTGGTCATGGCATCCAGCCGGGCCTGAACGGGGTCCGGGGTGGGTGTGGGTTCCGGTGTGGTCGGGACCGTGGCCGTGGGTGTGGGCGCGGTGGTGGCGGAGGCCCCGGGACTGCCGCCGGGTACGGTCCCGGAGCCACACCCAGCGGCAGGGATGAATACACATAGCAATAGAAACAGAGATAAAATACGTTTCGTCATCGTTTTTTCCTCCCCCGCTCCCGTTTGGGAGGCCGATAGGCGGGCTTTCCGGAGGGGCGCTTCGCCTTGGTCCTGGTCTGGCGCTTGGGCGCGGCGGCGGGGATCGCCCGGGGCGCGGCGCCCTCCACGCCGGGAAGGGTGAAGTCGATCTGGCCGGAGCCGGCGTTGGCCGCCGCGCAGAGGACCTCCAGGGGCATCCCAAAGGAGTAGGTCAGCTTGGTCCGGGACCCGGTGAGGGTCATGCGCACCTCGTCGTATTCGTACCGGTCGTCGGGAAGGGCGGTGACGGGGAGGAGCCCCTCCACCCCGTTTGCCAGGGCCACGAAGAGGCCGAACCTGGTGACGCCGGAGACCGCGCCGGGGAAGGTCTCCCCCACATGGGCGGACATGAACTCGGCCATATAGCACTTCTCGATCTCCCGCTCGGCGCTCATGGCGGCGAGCTCCCGCTCGGAGGACTGCACGGCGGCGCGCTGGGCGGCGGCGGAGAGCGCCCCGGCGGACCGCCCCTCCCCCAGCGTCCCGTCCAGCAGGGAGGTGAGGATGCGGTGGACCATCAGGTCGGGATAGCGCCGGATGGGGGAGGTGAAATGGCAGTAGTATTTGGCGGCCAGGCCGAAGTGGCCCAGATTCTGCACGTCGTACCGGGCCTTCATGAGAGAGCGGAGGACCATGGTGTGGATGGCGGGGGCCTGCGGCGTCCCCCGCGCGGCGTCCAGGACCTTCTGGAGGCTGCCGTTGTCGGCCTCGCGGAGGGCAAAGCCCAGGGGAGCGAGCATGGCCTTCAGGTTGGTCGCCTTGTCCGCCGAGGGCTTTTCGTGGACCCGATAAACGGCGGGCAGCGCCGCCTTTTGGAGATGCTCGGCCACGCACTCGTTGGCGGCAAGCATAAAGGACTCGATGAGCCGTTCGGACGTGCCGGATTCCCGCACCCGGATATCCACGGGCAGACCATCGGCATCGCAGACGATATAGCACTCCCGGCTCTCCAGATCCAGGGCCCCGCGGGCCCGGCGCTTCTTCTCCAGGGTCCGGGCCAGCCCGGCCATGTCCCGGAGCATGGGCAGAATGTGGGCGTACCGCGCGGCCAGCTCGGGGGACTGGTCCTCCAGGAGGAGGTTGCAGTCCTCGTAGGTCATCCGCTCGGTGGAGCGGATGACGGTCTTGGCCAGCTTGTGGCCCAGCATCGCCCCGTGGCCGTCCATGGTCATGATGCAGGAGAGGGCCAGACGGTCCACCTGGGGATTGAGGGAGCAGATGCCGTTGGAGAGGGCCTCCGGCAGCATGGGCACCACCTGGTCGGCAAAATATACCGAGGTGCCCCGGTGAAAGGCCTCCAGGTCCAGGGGGGAGCCCTCGGTCACGTAGTGGGACACATCGGCGATGTGGACCCCCAGGACCCAGTTGCCGTCGCCGTCCCGCTCCAGGGACACGGCGTCGTCAAAATCCTTGGAGGAAGCGCCGTCGATGGTGATGACGGTCCCGCCCCGCAGGTCCAGGCGGCCCTCCAGGGCCGCCGGCTCCACCGCGGAGGGCGCCAGCTCGGCGGCGGCCCGCACGGGGGCGGGAAAGTCCCGCTCGATGCCGTACTGGTAGAGGATGGCCTCCACGCTGGCACTGCGGGTGCCGTCCCGGCCGAAGGCGGCCTTGAGGGTGCCCATGGGGGGCAGCTTGGCGCTGCCGAAGCTGCTCATGGACACGGCGATCTTGTCGCCGGGGCGGATGGAGGAGGTGCGTCCCACCACCTTGACGGCGTGGGGCAGGCGGTCGCTGCTGGGCTGGACCCAGACCTCGCGGCCACGGCGCTCCACCGCGCCGATGACGGTGCGGTTGCGCCGCTCCAGCACGGCGGTGACAACGGCGGTCTGCCGGTCCGGGTCCTTGGGGTCCGGGCGGATCACGGCGGATACCTTGTCGCCGTTCCAGGCCCCGCCGTCGCAGCGGGGCGGCACAAACAGGTCCGATTCCCGGCCCTCCGCGCCCTCAGGGGTGAAAAAGCCGAAGCCCTTGGAGGAGGCCTGGTAGATTCCTTGTAAACTCATAAAATGGATGATCTCCTTTGTATCTCATAACAGTCGATTCTAGTATAACACAAAAGGCGCCTGCGCAACAAAAAAGGACGCCCTCCTGTTCGGAGAGCGTCCCGGAAGCCTCTCAGGCCGCAGTGTTGGGCATCAGCGTCAGGACCATGGTCAGGATCATAAAGCCGATGGCGACCCACTTGGTCCAGCGGGCCAGCTTTGCGTCCCAGCTCTTGGCCTTGTTCTTGGACAGGAAGGTATCCGCGCCGCCGGCGATCGCGCCGGACAGGCCCGCGCTCTTACCGGACTGGGCCAGCACCACAAAGGTGAGGAATACGGCGCCCAGCACCTGGATGATGGTGAGGATCAGCTTGACAGTAGCCATGAAAGCATCGTTCCTTTCAAGCCCCAAGGGGCGTGGTCAGCATAAAATGGGCGCAATCACGCCCGAACAGTAATCAGTATATTACCACACTTTTCGAGGGAATGCAAGTCCCAGTTTGCGGGTTTACACATCCTTTCGGTTCGGAGCGGCTTCCCGGAGTTTTTTGAAGCGCGCATACTCGGCGAGAAGGGCCAGCAGATGGTCGTTTTTCCGATGGGCAGAGTCTGCGATCCCTGAGAGCTCTTCGGGGGAGATGGTTTTGACGGAGATGAGCCGGTCCAGTGCGTCAATATTTCGTATCATCCACAGGACAAGAGCTTGCTGTTCCGGGAGCAGGCATCTAAAACGCAAGATAAATTTTAGGGACTCCCAGTCTAGGCGTTTATACATTTTATACACCCTTTCTTTGCGATGGAATGTATACATTCCAATAATAGCGGAATTTTAGTGTAATATCAAGAGCGAAATGTATGAATTCCAATCAGTGGGAGAGCGTCATGTCACACAAGCTGAAACAGGATGTTTCGATTGGCGGCAATCTGAAACGCCTTCGCCTGAAAGCTGGATATACGCAGGAAGAGGTGGCTGCAAAGCTCCAAACAATGGGGCTTGCGGTGAGCCGAGAAATGCTATCTCAAATGGAACAGGGGAAATACAGCATACGCATCAGCGTATTGGCGGCGCTGCGAACATTGTATAAAACGAATTTTGAGGACTTCTTTGCTGGGCTGTAAGTGTGGGCAGGGAAGTCCTTTTTATCAAATTTATCAAAAGCGGTGGAAAAGAGCCCGGCGGAGACAACCATCTCCGCCGGGCTTCTTTTCTACTATCTGTTTTCCTTCAGAATACGTCTGCTGCCGCAGTAGGTGGCCAGGAAGTAGGCCCCATAGATGACCAGGATGAAGCAGGCCGTGACGGCGGAGCTGGCCGCCGAGTCCACCCGGCCCACCTGGGCAATGACCGCGTTGGCCGCCGTCATACCCACCGCGGCATGGACCACCGCCAGGGCCAGGGGGAGGAAGAAGGCCAGGAACACCTGGGTGAATACGGACCGGCGGCGCATCTTCTCCGGGGCGCCCAGCCGGGCCAGAATGCGGTAACGGGGGGCGTTGTCCGCCGCCTGGGAGAGCTGCTGGAGGGCCAGCACCGCCGCCGCCGTGAGAAGAAAGACCATGCCCAGATAGAGCCCCATGAAGAGGACCAGGATCTTGGAACCCATATTTTCCATATACACCCCGATCCGGGTGCCCAGGTGGAAGGAGGTCTCCTCCGTGTGGAAGTCGGGGGAAGCATAGGCGGCGTTGAGGGCGTCCTCTGCGGCCTGCTTGTCGCCCCGGTAGTTTGCGGCAAACACCTGGCGCCGGGGAGAGAGGCGGGCGGCTGTCTCATCGGAGACCACGGCCAGCCCGGTGAAGGCGCCGTAGCCCGTGAGAACGGGCTCCCGACTCAGCGCGGGGAGCGCGGCCGCGGCCAGGGGGGCCTTTCCCTGCATCGCCATCAGGGCGTTGTAGTCGCGCAGGGACACCGCGGCGTTCGCCTCCTCGTCGGAAAAGCCGGTGAGGACGGGATCATTATAATAGAGGAGAAAGTCCAGGCTGTCCTCCAGCAGGGCGTCCGTGTCGAAGCCGGCCTCGGTGAGCCGGGCGGAGATGTCCACCCGGACGGTGTCGCCGCTGTAGTTCTGGATGGTGAGGTCATAGGGGGCGGCGGAGGCGGTGCTCTGCTCAATGGTGTTGTTGAGGCCCACGCAGCAGGCGGTGATCCCGATGGCCAGCAGCAGGAGCAGACAGATCACCGTCATGGAGAGATAGGTGGTGTGGATGCGGCTGTTGAACTGCCGCAGCACAAACATATTGAGACCTTTGTAGTAGAGCTTTTTCCGGCTCTTCACCACCCGGAGGAGAAAGCCCGAGAGCGAGCGGAAAAACAGCAGGGTCCCCAGGGTGCCCAGGGCCAGCATGAGGAAAAAGAGCGGGTCGATATAGAGCAGTCCCCGGAGGAGCAGCATGGCATAGGCGGCGAGCAGCAGCGCGACGCCGGCCAGAAAGGTGAGCACGCTCCGCCACAGGGGGCGCTCCCGCATCTCCTCGTTTCTGCGCCCGCTCTGCATGAGGTCGATGAGCCTGGCCCGGGAGACGGACAGACCGGTAAAGACCATGACCAGCAGGAAGATGACACCGAAGTAGAGGGCGGTCTTCCCCACGGCCTTTCCCGACAAAACCAGGCCGAACGCCTCCCCGGAGGGATAGGCGGAGAACATGGCGATGGTGAGCAGACCCAGGCCTTGGGAGAGGAGGATGCCCAGGAGGATGCCGGTGACCAGGGCGGCCAGGCCGATGAGCAGGGTCTCCAGAAAGAGGAGGAGGGAGACCCGGGCCGTGGGGAGGCCCAGCAGGAAATAGGTGCCCAGCTCCCGCTTGCGCCGCTTCATGAGGAAGGTGTTGGCGTAGAGGATGAGGCAGGCGAGCACAACAGAGACGAAGGCGGAAAAGACGTTCATGAAGATGAGGATGCTCTCCACCATGTAATGGGCGCTTTTCGCCAGCATCTGCATGCACCACTGGCTCTCCAGGGAGTTGAACACATAGAAGATGCTCACGCCGAAGGTGAGGGTGAGAAAATAGACGGAGTAGTCCTTGAGGCTCCGTGTGACGTTGCGCAGGGCCAGCTTAGAGAACATCGGCGCCGTCACCTCCCAGTGTGCTCACGACCTCGAGAATGCGGCTGAAGAAGCTCCGGCGGTCCTGCTCTCCCCGCAGCAGCTCCCGGTAGAGCCCGCCGTCCTTGATGAAGAGGATGCGGCGGCACCAAGAGGCGGTGAAGGCGTCATGGGTGACCATGAGGATGGTGGCGCCCCCGGCCTGGTTGAGGGCGGAGAGCTGCCGGAGAAGCTGCCCCGCGGCCTTGGAGTCCAGGGCCCCGGTGGGCTCGTCGGCCAGCACCAGGGCCGGGTGGGTGATGATGGCCCGGGCGGCAGCCACCCGCTGCTGTTCGCCGCCGGACATCTGATAGGGATACTTGTCCAGGACGCGCTCCAGCCCCAGCAGGGCGGCCGCCTCCGTCACCCGCGCGTCGATGGCCCCGGCGGGTGTGCCCAGGATGGTAAGGGACAGGGCGATGTTCTCAAAGCCCGTGAGCGTGTCCAGCAGGTTGCAGTCCTGGAAGATGAAGCCCAGCCTTTCCCGCCGGAAGCGGGACAGGGCGGCGCCCCGGAGCGCGGTCACGTCCGTGCCGTCCACGGTGATGGAGCCGGAGGTGGGGGCGTCAATGGTGGAGACGCAGTTGAGCAGCGTGGTCTTTCCGGAGCCCGAGGCCCCCATGATGCCCACGAACTCGCCGGGGAGAACGTCGAAGCTCAGGTCGCTGAGGGCGGTGGTCCGGTTTCCGCGGCTGCCGTAGACTTTTTCCAGGTGTGAGACAGACAGAATGGGTTCCATAGGAAAACCTCCTTCGTAGTAACCAGAGTCTACTACGAAGGAGGTAAAATTCCCTTGAGAAGGTGTGAAGAAAACCTAAAGTTTCTCTGTCGGCGGCGGACGGCTCAGACCGTCAGATGGAACCGCTCCATCCAGACGTTGAGCTGCACCAGGTAGGCCAGCATCTGGGGACCGGCCATGAGCTGCCCGAACCAGGGCCGGCCGTAGTCGCCGGCGGAGGTGAGCAGGCCCTCCCGCAGGGCCCGGGCGTTCACCAGGGCGTGAAGGGGGGCCGCCGGGTCATCCAGAATGGCGGCCAGCCGGGCGCGCACCAGCTCTTCGTAGAGGGGATTGTGGGTCTTGGGATAGGGGGACTTGGGCCGTGTGCGCACGTCCTCGGGCAGCAGCCCCTCCGCCGCGTCCCGTAGCACCTGTTTGCGGCGGCCGTTCATGGCCTTCATGCTCCAGGGGATGTTCCAGACGTATTCCACCAGGTGGTGGTCGCAGAAGGGGACCCGGACCTCCAGGCCGGAGGCCATGGACATGCGGTCCTTCCGGTCCAGCAGGGTGGTCATGAACCAGTTGAGGTTGAGCCAGGCCACCTCCCGTCGCCGGGCGTTCTCCGGGTCCTCCCCCTCCAGCCGGGGCGTCTGGGCCACGGACGCCCGGTAGCGGTAGTCTACATAATCCGAGACGCCCAGACGCTTCCACAGTCCGGCATCAAAGACCTCCCGCCGGGCGTCCAGATCCCGGCACCAGGGGAAGGTGTCGGCGTGGAGCATTTCGGGCCGCTCGAACCAGGGATAGCCGCCGAACACCTCGTCGGCGCACTCACCTGAAAGGGCCACCACATGCCGCTCCGCCACCCGGCGGCAGAAATAGAGGAGGGAAGAGTCCACGTCGGCCATGCCGGGCAGGTCCTTGGCCGCCACCGCGTCGTCCAGCAGGGCGCACAGGTCCGGTATGGGGCAGGTGAGCACGGTATGCCGGGTGTGGAAGGCCTCCGTCATCCGCTCCACCCAGGGCTGGTCGGCGTCGGGCTGGAAGGAGGAGGGCGTGAAGTATTTGGCGTTGTCCGTGTAGTCGAAGGAATAGGTCTCCAGGGCGGGCAGCCCCCGGCGCTGGTAGTCCCGGGCCGCCACGGCAGTGATCACACTGGAGTCCAGCCCGCCGGAGAGGAAGGTGCACAGAGGCACGTCGGACACCAACTGCCGGGTGATGGCGCCGGTGACCAGCTCCCGGACCCGGAGCACGGTGTCCTCATAGTCGTCGGTATGGGGGCGGCTTTCCAGGGACCAGTACCGGCGCTTGCGGACGCCGCCCCGGCTGATGGTCATGGAGTGGGCCGGCTCCAGCTCCTTTACCCCGGAGAATACGCCGCAGCCGCTGGTACGGGCCGGGCCGATGCCCAGTACCTCGCACCATCCGGCGGCGTCCACCCTGGGCGTAAGGCCGGGATACTGGAAGAGAGCCTTGAGCTCGGAGCCAAAGACCAGCGCGCCGTCGTCGGCCAGGGCGTAAAAGAACGGCTTTACACCGAAGCGGTCCCGGCAGGCGAAGAACTGGTTTCGGACTCCGTCCCAGATCACAAAGGCGTAGATGCCCTCCAGCCGGGCGGGGACCTCCTCTCCCCAGGCCATATAGGCGGTCAGGAGGACCTCGGTGTCGGAGCTGGTCTCGAAGCGATAGCCCTGGTCCGAAAGCTCCCGGCGGAGGGCGTCCGTGTTATAGAGCTCTCCATTGTAGACGATGGTATATTCCGCGCAGTCCCGGGTCCGGGTCATGGGCTGACGGCCCCGGTCCGGATCGATGACGGCCAGCCGCCGGTGGATCAGGGCCCCGGCGGGACAGAGCCAGGTGCCCTTGTCATCGGGGCCCCTGTGATTGAGCGCCTCCCCCATAGAATGGGCAATGGCCGCCCACTGGGGGCGGCCATTGTCCCTGTCGAACGAAATGAAGCCGGCAATACCGCACATACGCAACACACTCCCTTCTGCATTCACCTTAGTATATGCAGAAAGGGGATGTTTGCCCCGGATGGAAAAAAGTCCCCGGACCTTCACAGAAAGTCCGGGGACTTAGCCCGAAAGGGAGGGGACTTACGCGCCCAGGGAGAGTGTGGGCAGCGTGACCGAGCTGGGGTACTCGCCGCCGATGTAGATGGTCTGGTTGGCGATCTTGGTCTCGGTCTGTTCGGCCCAATTGCCCACGGTATTGGTGTGGTTGCTGAACTCGGGGAAATCGGAGGAGGAGATGTCGATGCGGATGCGGTTGCCGGCGGAGACGGTCCAGACGATAGGCAGGGACTCGATCTCCATCTCCACCACCTGGCCGGGGACATAGTCGTAGACGGCCTGTGCATAGCGGTCGTTGCGGTAGGCCAGGGTCAGCAGCCCGTTTCTAATGTTGTGGGCGGTGCCGTCGGCGTCCACTTCGCTGATGGTATAGGTGAAAGCGGTGTCCTCCACATCGGTGCTGACGAAGAGATTGGCCACCAGGTTTCCGGCCAGGGTGGTGTCCTCGGCCAGAGGATCGCTGACGAAGCTGATGACGTCGGAGCGGTAACCCGCCGGGGAGAGGGGATGGCTTCCCCGCAGGTCCTTGGTGTTGTATTTGCTCTCCGCGTTGCTGCCGCCGTTGCTGTTCAAAAAGCACTCGCCGCCCTCGGCCCACTTGGGGTCGGCAGGGTCGTAGACATAAGAGACGGTACCGCCCGTGGAGGCCTTATCCCCAGACAGGAGATAGGCCGTGCCGTCGGACTGGGCGGGCTCCTTGGTGAGATAGTAGGTCAGTTCCCCGTCGCTCTCCAGGGGGAAGGAGTCCAGGTGGACCCACTCGTCATCGCCCACCACGTAGGCGTCCACGCCGGTGGCGGGCACCTTGCCGTTGACCATGATGCTGTAGAACCAATTGAAGGTGTCGGTATTTACATCGTAGGCGTAGTTGTCTCCACCCTTCCAGCCAGTGGTGTAGCCGAAGCCGTGGTTCCAGGAGCCCAGCACCATGTGGCTCTTGGCTTTGGTCTCATCGCTGAGCAGGTTCCAGCCCTCGATGGTACCCTCGAAGTGGTGGTCGTAGTAGCCGCCGAAGATGGTGGTGGGCACGTCGATCTTGCCGATGGCGTTCTTCAGGTCGCCCCAGACGCCTTCATTCCAGTAGTCGTCGGTAAAGTCCGGATGATTGACCCAGTCGGCGTAGCCTTCTACAGGGGTGCCCCAGAGATCGGTATCCACGCTGATCTGGGGGAGGTATTGGGCGGACTCCAAATAGAAATCATAGGAGTACTTGTCGGTGCAGTTCTGGAGGGTCCAGGCGGTGATATTGTCCACGGCCACCAGTCCGGAGTGGCTGACGGAGAGATTGCGCAGCACTCCGTAGCACTGGACATGGAGGGCCTCTACCTTATCAGGCAGGCTGTCTCCCACGATCCAGGTGGTGAGGGCCAGGTAGGAGTGACCGTGCATGCCGATGCTTTTGACCCAATCCTGATCGTTGAGCCAGTTCAGACTGGCGATGCCGTCGGCACGCTCGTCCACGTTGGCCACATACTCGCCCTCGGAACCGCCCTTGCCCCGGCAGTATTGATAGACGTAAGCCATGCCGCGCTTGGCATATTCCTCGCCCAGCGTATTTTTGGTCTCCTCCTGATTGGGGTAGGGCCCGCGGGTGAAGGCGGTGGGCCAGGGGCCGTCGCCGACCGGCTTATAGACCACGGTGCGCAGCTTCACGCCGTCATCCATCGGGACCATGACCTCATACCGCTCATACGCGTAGGTCTCTTTTACATCGTAGTCATTGGCACGGATGGTGTTGCGGGTGAAAGCCATGGAACTGGCCGCCGCGGTGGCAGAGGCGCCGTCCACGGTGATGTCGGCATCCAGGTACTGCTCGAAGAAGGACTGGTCCACATAGATGCGGTCGTCCTTCATGGTCATGGCCGCGCTGACGGCTCCCTCCACATAGCTCACGGAGGTGGTCCTGCGCAGCGGCTGGATTTGGATGGAGTAGACGCTGTTGGAGACGGTGGCGGTCTGGGTGGCCTGATCCCACTCCACAGAGAAGCCCAGGTCCTCGGCAATGGCCCGGAGGGGAACATAGGTGATCTCCGACTCCGTCAGAACCGGGTAGTGTTGGGGGGAGGTGTCGGACTCGGCGGCCAAGGCCGGGAGCGCCAGGGACAGTGACAGTGCGCTTGCCAGAAGCAGGGACAGAGTACGCTTTCTCATGGATACATTGCCTCCTCTATTTTTATTGTTATGGGGATATCGTAAAGAGGGGCGGCACGCGAAGGTGGAAACGCGTGCCGCCCGGGCAGAGAAGGGGAAAAACGGCTCTTGTGGGAAGAGCGGGGGAAAAACTCAGATGTCCATGTCCAGCAGATAGGAGGACAGGCCCTTGCCGTGCATGTCCACGGAGAGGGAGCGGGTCACTCCGCCGCCCAGAGCGGCGTACATGACGAAGTTGAGGGCGTGGATGTTGGGCAGCTCATAGCGGACTACCTCGCCCTTGACAATGCCCTTGAAGTGCTCCTTCACCTTTTCAGCGGTGACCTTTTCGCAGAGCATGGCGTAATCCTTGGGGTCGTATGCGATGAGGGACACATTGGAGATGTCGCCCTTATCGCCGGTGCGGGAGTGTGCAATATCCCAGAGTTTCATGGCTGATACTTCCTTTCTGTCCCTGAATCAGACTTCAAAAATTTCGGCTTCCGGCTTCACGTCGTAGCGGCTCACCAGGATGGAGGCCACGGACACGATGTCGCGGGTGCGCTTCACAGCGCCGCAGCCGCCGGCAGGGCCGTTGGTGTACAGGGCCTCCACCTCGTTGCCGATGAGGTCGGCCTCGGCCTTGGTCTTGGCGCGGCCGGCCACGCGGACCCGGACCTCGCTGGGCTCCTCGTTATACCGGTAGTCGGGATTCCAATAGAGGCTGTTGCAGCCGATGAGGTCGAACTTCAGTTCGTCAAACACGCCGGGGGCCACCAGCTCCAGACGCTCCTTGACGATCTCCAGCGCCAGCTTGGCGCGGGCGACGCAGCCGGGGCCGCCGTAGCTGATCTCGCCGTCGCCGATGTAGCAGTCCTTGTAGCCGATGGAGCATTTGAAGGTCTCGGTCTTGGGGCGGCCGGTGGCTCCCTCCACCTGGATCTTGTCCTTGGACACCTCGGTAAACTTGACCTGCTTGAAGTCGGCCACCACGTCGGGGGTCAGATACTTCTCGGGGTCATGGATCTCATAGCAGATCTGCTCGGAACAGGTCTCCACGGTGACCATGCCGCCGGCCTCGGGCACCTTGGTGACGAAGAAGGAGCCGTCCTCGGCGATCTCGATGATGGGGAAGCCCAGGTGCCCCACGCCGGGCACGTCCTTCTTGCCGGGCTCTGCGAAGTAGCCGCCGGTGACCTGACCGCCGCACTCCAGAAGATGACCCACCATGGTGCCCTTGCCCAGTTTGTCCCAGTCCTCCAGGGACCAGCCGAACTCGTGGATGAGGGGGGCCATAAAGATGGCGGGGTCGGACACGCGGCCGGTGATGACCACATCGGCGCCCAGGTCCAGCGCCTTCAGAATGCCCTCCACGCCCATATAGGCGTTGGCGGAGACGATCTCGCCGGGCAGCTCCCGGAGGGGCTTGTGGGTCTCCCACACCTCGGTGTCCATGTACTTGTCGATGACGGGCAGCAGATCGTCGCCGGTGACACAGGCGATTTTCATGCCCTGGAGGCCGTGCCTGCGGGCGATCTCCACGCAGACCTTGGCGGCGGCCTGGGGATTGGCGGAGCCCATGTTGGTGATGACCTTCACTTTGTGCTTCCAGGCCAGGGGGAGGGCCTTCTCCATGCGGTGCTCCAGCAGGCCGTTATACCCCTTGGTAGGGTCCTTCAGTTTGGCCTGCTGGCCGATGGCGATGGTGCGCTCCGCCAGACACTCGTAACTGATGTAGTCCAGATTGCCCTTCTCAATGAGCTCCAGGGAGGGCTCCAGCCGGTCGCCGGCATAGCCCGCACCGCTGCCGATACGGATGGTTTTCATAGCGTAACTTCCTTTCTAAATCGTAAATGCGGTAAGGGAGGGATCGACGTTCTGTCAGATGGTGATGCCGCCGGTGAGGACGCCCACCACCAGCATGATGAGGGAGAGCAGCCATACCAGAGGGATGGTCTTTTTCTGGTGCTCGCCCAGATCCACGCCGGCCAGGCCCACCAGCAGGAAGGTGGAGGCGGTCAGCGGAGAGACGGGGAAGCCGGTGGTCATCTGACCCAGGATAGCGGCCTGCCCCACGTTGACGCCTGCCACGCCGAAGCCCTCGGCGGTCTGTGCCAGCACGGGCAGCACGCCGTAGTAGAAGGAGTCGGGGTCAAAGAGCAGGGAGGCGGGCATGGAGATGACGCCCACGATGATGGGGAAGAAGCGGCCCAGGGAGGCGGGGATGAGGCTGGTGAGGGCGCCAGCCATCTCGGTGATCATGCCGGTGCCCTTCATGATGCCGGTAAAGCACCCGGCGGCGAAGAGGACGGAGCACATCATCAGGCACTCCTTGGCGTGGGCGTCCACGCGGGCCTTGGACTCCTTGACGTTGGGGTAGTTGATGACGGTGGCCAGCACGTAGAACACCATAAAGACCACCGCGGGGGCGAAGCCGGAGAACAGCAGGGAGACGATGGCAGCGATGATGAGGATCAGGTTGACGGGGAAGAGGTGGGGCCGCAGCAGGGCCTTCTGCTCTTCGGTGAGCTCGGCCATGGTGACGGCGGCGCTGCCCAAGGACACAGAGCCGATGCGGGCCTTCTCACGCTTACCAAGCAGGGCGGAAAAAACAATCACGCACACAAGGCCCACGATCACGGCGGGGAGGATGGGCATGAACAGCTCTTTGACCACGTCTACGCTCAGGGCGGTGGCGGCGCGGATGGTGGGGCCGCCCCAGGGGAGGATGTTCATGGTGCCGGCGGCCATCGCCACGATGGCGGCCAGGGTGGTGCGCTTCATGCCCACCGCGTCGTACAGGGGAACCAGCGGGGGTACACAGATGAGAAAGGTGACGGCGCCGGAGCCGTCCAGATGGACGCACATGGCCAGGATCGCGGTGCCGATGGCGATCTTCACCGGGTCGGTGCCCATCATCCTGGTGATGCCGCCGATGATGGGACGGAAGGTGCCCGCGTCGGTGAGGATACCGAAGAACAGGATGGAGAAGATGAACATGACGCCGGTGGCGGCCACGGAGCCGATGCCGGAGGAGCCGGTGATCATCTTGCCCAAGCTCTTGAAGTTGGCGACGAAGTCAACGACGCCTTGGGTTCCCTCGGGCGCGCCCTCGGGGACCACCGAGATAAAGAAACATGCGATGATGCCGGTGACGACCGGGACCGCGATGAGCGCCACCAGCGGGGACGCCTTTTTGGTCATGATCAGGATAAGCATGAGGATGACCGTGATGAAACCGAGTGCTGCTAACATGCAAGAAACCTCCTCTTGTAGTAATGCAACCAATTCCAACGTTGCTTGCACCCCTGTATAGAAGCAAAGGCCGTGCCAATTTTGCCGAAGCGGGGCGCAAAAAATCCGAAACACCTGATGCCCCAGGGTGTTTCGGATTTTTGGACCGTAGGCGGTCAGACAGTCGGTCGGCGGGTGGACTTCTAAAATTTTGGAAGCGGGCGACCCGGGGCGGCGCAGGAAGGGGAAAAAAGTCTTTTGAGATGGGCGGTTCCAGCAAATTAGAAGCGAATTCTAAAAATTTAGATCTCCGACGCCTTCAATTTGTTGTAGAGGCTGGCCAGGGAGATTCCGAGCTGCGCGGCGGTCTTTTTCTTCCCCTCCAGGCTGGAGCCGTTCTGTTCCAGCAGGCGGCTGATCTCCCGCTTTTCAAAGGCGCGGGTCCGCTGGGCCAGGGTAAGGAGGGGGGCGGACTGGGGGTCATGGGGCAGGCTGTCGGGGAGCGATTCCTCCGTGATGATGCCGGAGGAGGAGAGGTAGGCGGAGAACTCCAGCACGTTGCGCAGCTCCCGGACATTGCCGGGCCAGTCGTGGGCCTGGAGGCGGCTCACCGCGTCCCCGGTGAGGGAGAAGCTGCGGTGGAGCTTGCGGGAGAGGTCGTCCAGGATGGCGTCGGCCAGAGCGGGGATATCGCCGGGGCGCTCCCGCAGGGGCGGGATGTGGACGGGAAAGGTGCTCAGCCGGTAGTAGAGATCCTTGCGGAACCGGCCCTGGGCCACATAGTCCGGGAGGTTCGCGTTGCAGGCGGCAATGACCCGCACATCCGTGTCCAGCTCCTTGACCCCGCCCACCGGGCGGACCTTTCTCTCCTGAAGCGCCCGAAGGAGCTTGGCCTGGAGGGCCAGGTCCATCTCGGAGATCTCGTCTAGGAAGAGGGTGCCCCCGGCAGCGGCCTCAAAGAGCCCCAGCTTGCCCCCCTTTTTGGCCCCGGTAAAGGCCCCCTCCACATAGCCGAAGAGCTCGGACTCGAGCATGTTGGGGTTGAAGTTGGAGCAGTTGATGGCCACAAAGACCCCCTCCCGGCGGGGGCTGTGATTGTGGATGGCCTGAGCGTACAGCTCCTTGCCGGTCCCGCTCTCCGACTCCAGCAGCACAGTGGCGTCGGTAGCGGCGATTTTCTCCGCCAGGGCCTTGACCTGGGCGGCGGCGGAGGTGACGGCCACGATGTCGTCAAAGGTGTATTTCGCGCCGTTGGCCCGGCTGATGCTGCGCAGGACCTGACGGCTGCGCCGCTCCATGGCCTCCAACTCCTCCCGGGTCTGATAGGCGTCCTCCAGGAAGGTGACCACGGAGAGGCCGCCGGCCAGGACTCCGTCCTGATAGATGGGGTAGAGATTGACGAAATAGAAGTCCTGGATCTCCTGCCGGGTGATGTGGAGGATGGGCGCTCCCGCCTCCAGCACATCCGGAAGCCGCGCGCCGGGCCGCAGGTCCCGCAGCCGGTAGCCCTCGATCTCGCCGATATCGCCCCCGGCCTCTTTGTTCAGAAAATCCCGATAGGCCCGGTTTCCAAAGACGATGCGGCCCTCGGTGTCGATGATGGTGATGCCCTCCCGCATGGCGTCGAAGGCGGCGCGGGCGGCGGCGTTGAGCTCCACAGGCTTCCCTCCTTTTTATGCTGTCGGTGCATCCGATTATAGACTCTCGGGCGGCGGCGCGCAAGAGGGAGAGAATTGACGATTCTCCATTGTCAAGCGCGTCCCCGGCGTTTATAATGAAAAGAAGATCGAAAAAAGACAAAAAGCGGGGGCGAAGAGAGCGCATGGACACCATGATCATCGGGATAGCCGGGGGGACCGGCTCAGGCAAGACCACCCTGACCAAAAAGCTCCAGGAGGAGTTTGGAGCGCATGTCAGCGTGCTCTACCACGACAACTATTATAAGTCGCACAGCGAAATGCCCTTTGAGGAGCGGACCAGACTCAATTACGACCACCCGGACGCCTTCGATACCGGGCTGATGATCCGGGATATCCAGGCCCTCCAGCGGGGGGAGACGATCCGGTGTCCGGTGTACGACTACACCATCCATGACCGATCCGGCGAGACCGTGGAGGTCCGCCCCACCAAGGTCATTCTGGTGGAAGGCATCCTGATCTTTGAGAACAAGGCCCTTCGGGACCTGATGGACATCAAGATTTTTGTGGATACCGACGCCGATGTGCGTATCCTCCGCCGCATCACCCGGGATGTGAAGAAGCGGGGGCGGAGCCTGGACTCGGTGGTCAGCCAGTATCTCACCACCGTCAAGCCCATGCACGAGCAGTTCGTGGAGCCCTCCAAACGGTTTGCCGACATCGTGGTGCTGGAGGGAGGCCGCAACCTGGTGGCCCTGGATATGATCATTCAGCGCATCAAAAGCCATGTGGAGGCGGAAGAGACGCCATAACAGAAGAGCGGCGGACAGCGCGGCCCGGTCTCCCGAGGGGGACCGGGCCGCGCTGTCTGTCCCCGACGGGCACAGGCGGAGGAGAAAAAGAGTGAATTTAAGAATGTGACCCGGATGTAACCGAAGAGGTCTATGCTGATGCCGTTAGCTGGGCACGGGAACATGTGACGGTAAAGTTATAAAAAGAAGAAGAAAAATAAAATGCAAAAGAAAAATGTAAAATGTGACTGAAATGTAACCGAGGCGCGGTAAGCTGTAGACACTCCGCAGGAAACGGCTCCGTGATCTCGGAACGGACAGTCCAAAGGGGGGATCAACAGGCATGAAACAGACTGGAGAACGGGAGACTTTCGTCGTACGCATCCTGAACACCCAGAACGCCACGTGGCAGGGGACCGTCACCTGGACGGACGGGAAGCGGATGGAGTCCTTCCGAAGCGCTCTGGAACTGATCAGGCTGATCGACAGTACCTTACTGGAGCAGGGTGCTCCGGACACGGAAGGACCCCCAGAGGGGGGAGAGGCGTAGCGAAACAGAAAGCCGACCCAGCGCACGTGAAAAAGGCAAACCGGCCGAAAGGCCGGGACGCAAAGCTCAGGAGGCTAAGGCCGCGAGGCTAGGCCAGTCCGGCTGCCGCATGGTTTCAACGCCATCTAACTGATTAGGAGGAAGAATCATGTTGGCAAACAGCAAGAAAAGAGTGTTGTCCCTGTTCCTGGCGTTCGTCATGGTATTCGGATTGCTACCGACGGCGGCGTTCGCAGCGGCCAATGACGGTCAGATCGGAAAGTATGTCGAACTGAACGCCGATGACACCATTCAGGCGGGGACAGAGACTGCAACGTCCACAAAGACGATCCAGGATCCCAACGGATACGTGATCATGAGCAAGGACATTACCGGGACTGACAAGGAAAACGAGTTCCTGGTCACCCTCAAGGTGGAGACCACGGAGCAGGAGTCCACCATGACCGCCGCCTCCGGTGCGGACGTGGTCCTGGTCTTCGACGTGTCCACCAGCATGGACTATACCACCGGCGGGACAGCGCCAGGTGGGCGGGGCTGGAAGCTTTCTAACACCCGCTGGACCGCGCTGAAGGAGGCGGCCGAGAGCTTTATTACCGGGCTGCTGGCGAACAGCAAGAACCGGGTCTCTATCGTGATCTATGGCGGGTGGAATGGCTGGTCTGGAAATCCCAAAGTCCATAAGACCATCTGCAACTGGACCAGTAACGCCCAGACGGCCATCAACACCTTTAAGAACTATGATGTGGTGTGTCAGGATTATGTCTATAAAGATGGCGTGACCAATAAGACCAGCCTGCGCAAGGCCTATCTGAACGACGACGGTACGGACTATGGCGCCACAAACTGCCAGGCCGGGTTCCGCGGTGCGTGGCAGGCGCTGAATGCCCGTCCGAATGACGCCAGTACCCAAGAAAATTCCCAGTACGTGATCTATATGTCTGACGGCGAGGCAAACGAGTACTATGATGGGTATGGCAGCGAAAGCGCCGCAAAGAGCGAGGCTGGCGTGCTGAAGACCAAATACCCGGATTCCACCCTTTACACCGTGGGCTTCGGCCTGGGCGATAACGGCAACAGCGTGATGAGCCCGAGCGGGAAGAACGGCAACAAGGCGGTGGATCGGTATTACCCGGCGGACGACGCCGACGAGCTGGAGATCGTCTACAACAACATCAACACCGCCATTACCCTGCGCAGCAAAGCCTGGGAGGTTACGGACCCCATGGGCGCCATGATCGAGTTCGGCGAGATCAAAACTGCGGTCGGCACTGCGGTTGCCCGCGAGGAGAACGGCACCCTCACCTGGACCATCCGTAAGGATACCCCCGGCGCAAGCTATGACAAGACCATGGAAGGCAAGAAGTACACCTTCCACCCCTATGAGCTCCAGTATACCATTCGTTTGAAAACTGAGAGCAGCGGCTTTGCGGCGGGAGAGTTCTATCCCACAAACAAGCAGACCAAGCTGACCTATGTATTTTCTAACGCTGAAGGCAATATTCCGGAGGATGCCGAGCTGAAGGAGGCATTCTTCAAGGTCCCCACTGTGAAGGGCTACCTGGGAAGCCTCAGCTTCCGCAAGGAAGACGGCCGCGGGACCCCCGTGACGGGCGCGCAGTTCACGCTCAACTGTACCTGCGGAGACCCTGTGCATGGCGCTGCCGCTTCCGGCACCTCTTTGAACGGCAACGTCACCATCTCTAACATCCCCTCCGGGCACACCTATACCATGGCCGAGACCGTGCCTGCGAACAGCGACTTTGACCAGTCCAAGGCCGAGACCTATACCGTCACCGTGGACTACGGCAAGGTCACCGTGACCGACAGCAAGAATACCGTCGTGTACTCCGACGCGGAGAACAAAAAGGACATGACGGTGATTAACTACTACAAGCCCCAGGACCTGCCCCTGAACCTCACCAAGACCTGGGTGCCCGAAGCCCCCGCCGGTGTGACCGAGATCACCGTCACCGTGGACCGCATCACGGGCTATGATCAGAACGATAAGCCCGTCTTTGACGGCACCGGCGCGTATCAGCATGAGATCAAGGTCACCAAGAACGGTGATACCTGGACCGGCTCCGCCAGCCTTCCCACCAGGGATATCAACGACAACACCACCATTACCTACGGCGTGGTCGGCGAGACCGGCGCCTCCGGCTATGACCTGGTGAGCGGCACCAGCATGAACCTGGTTAACGTGAGCAACGGTGAAGACACCATCCAGTTGAAGAAGATCTGGAATACGCCGGACCAGACTGGCGAAGCCGTCACCCTGCGGGTGAAGGGCTCCGACGGCTCCGTGAAGGACGTGACCCTGGACGGCACTGTGGACAGCGTGGAGACCACGGCCTGGGCGGCCACCCTCAACCTGCCCAGCTACGATGCCGAAGGCAAGATCACCTACAGCGTGGTGGAGCTGGACCGGACCGGCGCTGAGAAGAGCACCGGCGTGGTGGAACTCGCCAATGGCGCTTATACCGTGAGCATCAGCGGCGGCACTGTCACCAACACCATCCAGCAGGACTACTACGGCACCCTCTCCGGGACCAAGGTATGGAAGAATCCCGAGGGGAACTATGACGACACCGTGGAGATTTCCCTCATCGCTACCGTGGACGGGAGCGAGTACACCGTGGCCGTCGACACCATCGGCGAGCAGGACCCTGCGACCGGGAGCCGCGACTGGGGTTACAGCTTCAGCTCTCTGCCCAAGTACGCCGTGGACACCGCGGGTAACAGCGTCATCGCCGCGCTGGTCGCCGAAGGCGTAGAGCTGGAGGGCCAGAGCATCACCTACAAGGTCACCGACGGCCTGACGGACTACAACGTTACCGACGGCACCTTTGAGCAGAACCTGACCAACCAGATCAAGCCCGCCGCCGGCACCCTGTCCGTCACCAAGACCTGGGAGGACGACGGAAACAGTTACGACACCCGTCCGGTCGAGGACGTGACCCTGGTGGTCACCCGTTCCTCCAACGGTGAAACCGACCCTGCGTTTGAAAAGACCGTGACCTTCGACCCCATCTACGGCCTGGACGAGACCCCCGAGGCAGTGGCCGTGAACACCGCTACCTATACCTTTGAAGAGACGTTTGACGTCTATGACGCCGACGGAAAGCTGTACACCTACACCGTGGCCGAGCAGGGCGCTGTGACCGAGAATCAGGTCACCACCATCGCCGGCAAGGACGGCGCCGAGTACGGCGTGACCTATCCCAAGCAGAATGTCACCTTGGTCGACGGCGCCGCCGAGTTGATGGCCCTCAACACCCTGGACGGCGATCAGGTCACCATCACCGTGAGCAAGACCTGGAAGGGCCCCGGCACGGAGGCCGCCACCGGCAAGGCCACCTTCCAGGTGAAGGACGGCGATACCGTGGTCGACTCCTGTGAGCTGACCGGTGACGACAGCCACACCTTTACCCTGCCCAAGCCCGCCGCCTCCTACGATGTGGTGGAGGTCGCCGTGGAGGGCTACACCACTGACAAGACTGTCAATGATGAGAAGACCGCATACAGCTTCACCAATACCATCGGGCAGAGCACCTTCGACATCACCGGCACCAAGGCGTGGACGGGCGTTCCCGAGGGGGAGAATCTGCCTGAGACCGTCACCGTAATCCTCAACCGCAACGGCGAGAAGATTGACGAGGACGTCATCACTGCCGCCGAGGGCTGGAACTATGCGTTCGAGGGCTTGGACAAGTACGACCTGACCACCGGCAAGGAGTACGTCTACACCGTCACCGACAGCGTGGGCGGCTTTACCGCCACGGACGGCGTGAAGTCCAACGGCTACCAGCTCACCAATGCCTTTGTCCCTGATTACTGGAAGACCAGCTTTGAGGTCATCAAGGCCTGGAACGACGGCGGCAACGCCGACGGCGACCGGCCCGAGAGCATCTATGTGGGCCTGTATGCCGGCGATACCTTCCTGAAGTACGCCGAGCTGACCTCCGATACCTGGAAGCATACCTTCACCGATCTGCCCAAGTACGCCACGGACGGCAAGACCCCCATCCAGTACACCGTGAAGGAGGGCACCGTGGCTGGGGATGTGTTCACCCCCGCCGGGGCCAGCATTGAGCTGGACGGCGTGACCTACACCATCCTCATTGCCGGCGGCCAGATCACCAACACCCGCGACAGCGAGACCGGAGGCTCCACCGTCACCTACTCGGTGAGCAAGATCTGGAACGGCCCCACCAGCGCGGACGTGGCCTTCGGCCTCTTCCGGAACAGCGAGACCACACCCATCCAGACCATCACCGGCGGCGAGATGACCGCGGCCCAGGCCACCGACGCGGTTTGGAGCGCCTCCTTCGCCCCCGTCGACAAGTTTGACGGCAGCGGCAGCCGCTACACCTATACCGTGAAAGAGGGCACCGTGGCCGACGGCGTGTTCACGCCTGCCGAAGGCACCATCACCCTGGGCGGCGAGACTTACACCGTGGAGGTCCGTGAGCCCGTGGGCAACAGCTACACCTTTGTCAATACCGTGCAGGATGCGCACACCTTCAGCGTCACTGCCACCAAGACCTGGGAGAACATTGAGAACGTCACCCTGCCGGAGACCATCCAGCTCCAGTTGCTGGCCAACGACGTGAAGAGCGGCGATCCCGTGGAGGTCAAGGCTGACGCCGAGGGCAAGTGGACCCACACCTTTACTGGCCTTGCCAAGTACGACGGCGCCTATGAGCCCATCACCTACACTGTGGAAGAGGTGGGCGCTTACGACTCCACCTCTGTGGAGAGCGACGGCGTGGCCGCCGTGAGGCTGGTGAAGTACGGCAACGACTACTACGAGGTGAAGTGTGACGGCCTGAACGTCACCAACACCTACACCAGCACCGACAAGTACTGCTACCGTGTGGACCGCGTCTACAACTACTACCTGGACGACGTGCTCCAGAGTGGCAAGACCGTGACCAAGACCGGCGAGCTCCAGTCCGGCGAGGCCAATGCCTATATCACCAACCTGGACACCGACGCCTACAAGAGCCAGGACGAAATGAGCAGCTACCAGTACGTCAGCGGTACGCCCACCGTGGTGATCGCCGATGTGGAAAAGGTGGGCGTGCAGCTCGTCGAAGCCAACCATGAGTACGTCATCACCTTGGTCTACGAGCTGCGTGAGGAGTCCTCCGATCCCGGCCCTGGCCCCGGCCCCGATCCCACCACCCGCTATGATCTGGTGGTGAAGTACCTGGAGGAGGGCACCGAGGAGGTGCTGGCCAGCGAGTACTCCACCCGCAAGGCCGAGGGCAGCAGCTATGACGTGACCGCCCAGACCGAGAAGACCATCTCCGGCTACACCGTCACCGATATCACCGGCGACGATGTCATCGGCAACATGAACAGCGACAAGGAGATCATCGTCTGGTACGTCAGGGAGACGGACATCGATCCCGATCCCACGCCCCTCGATCCCACCCCCGGCGACGACGTCGACATCATCGACGACAAGACGCCTCTGGACGACGGCAGCGGTATCGCTACCGGCGACGGCGACGAAGTGACCATCGTGGACGACCCCACCGCTATGGGCAACCTGCCCCAGACCGGCACCATGGCCCGCAGCGCGGTGAATCCCACTACGACCCTCGGCCTGCTGGCCCTGAGCCTCTCCATGGCGGCAGCCGGCCTGGCCATTACCATCGGCCGCAAGAAGGAAGAGGAGTTCGAGGACTGACCTATCCCTCTCAAGGCCCACACAGCAAAAAACATTCCCCCCGCCTGGCGCGGGGGGAATGTTTTTTGCCTGTTCGGGAACTTTTGGAGGGGCGCCGCCGTCAAAGGGAAAAGACGCGGCGGCCGGAGGCCGGAACGCCGGCTGCTGTACAAAACCGGAAAAAGCGGATATAATAGAGCCCGCGACCATTCCATCCACTATGATATGAGGTGAAGCGCTTGGTTTTTTCCAGCCTCCTGTTTCTGTTTCTCTATTTGCCTGTTGTACTGCTGATCTACTATGTGACGCCCCTGCGCTGGCGGAACGGGGTGCTGCTGGTCTTCAACCTCATTTTTTATGGATGGGGAGAGCCGGTCTATATCGTCATCATGTTCCTCTCCACCGTCATCGACTACACCCACGGAATACTGGTGGGGCGGTGCAAGCGCAGAGGCGACGACCGGGGCGCCCGGCTGGCGGTGTGCTCCTCGGTGGTATTCAACCTGGCGCTGCTTTTCTTTTTCAAGTACTGGGACTTTGTCGCCGGGAGCCTGGCCGCCATTGGGCTGCCCCTCATGCCCATTTTGGGCCTGAGCCTGCCCATCGGCATCTCTTTCTACACCTTCCAGACCATGTCCTATACCATCGACGTCTACCGGGGTGACGCACCGGTCCAGCGGAATCTCATCAATTTCGGCACCTTCGTCACCCTGTTCCCCCAGCTCATCGCCGGGCCGATCATCAAGTATAAGGAGCTGGGAGATCAGATCGACCACCGGGACTACCCGGTGGAGCGGTTTGCCTCCGGCATACAGACCTTCGCGGTAGGTCTGGGCAAGAAAGTACTGCTGGCCAACAATCTGGGGCAGCTCTGGGACGCCTACAAGGCTCTGCCCGCCGCGGAGCTCACCACGGCGGGCGCCTGGCTGGGCGTGATCGCCTTCTCCCTGCAGATCTACTTCGATTTCTCCGGCTACTCCGACATGGCCGTGGGCCTGGGCAGGATGCTGGGCTTTGAGTTTGCGAGGAACTTCGACTACCCCTATATCTCGCGCTCCGTCACCGAGTTCTGGAGGCGCTGGCACATATCCCTGGGGTCATGGTTCCGGGAGTACGTGTATATCCCCATGGGGGGCAACCGGGTGTCCAGGCCCCGGCTGTGCTTCAATCTGCTGGTGGTGTGGGGCGCCACCGGCATCTGGCACGGCGCGAGCTGGAATTTCCTGCTGTGGGGGCTCTACTTCGGCGTGCTGCTCATTGTGGAAAAGCTGTGGCTGGGGCGGTGCATCGAGCGGTGGCCCGTCCCGCTCCAGCACGCCTACGCCCTGTTCCTGGTGGCGGTGAGCTGGGCCATCTTCGCCGTGGAGGACTTCTCTCAGCTGGGGCTCTATCTGGGGGCCATGTTCGGTTTCGCCGGCGGCGGCGCGTTCGACGGCGCGTTCTTCTATTATCTGCGCTCCTATCTCCCCACCCTGGTCCTGGCCTGTGCGGCTTCCACGCCCCTGGCGGCCGGGCTGTGGCGGCGGTTGCCGGAGCGGGTGTGGAAGGCTGCACTGCCGGTTCTGCTGTTGTGTGTGCTGCTGCTGTCCACCGCCTATCTGGTGGATGCCACCTACAACCCCTTCCTCTATTTCCGCTTCTAAGGAGGTGAAGAACCATGTCCAAACGATATGCCGTTTTTCTGACTGTGCTGTTCTGTGCTTTCCTGGGGGTGTTCTTCGCCGCCAACCTCATCACGCCGGACCGGACGTTTTCCCCACAGGAAAACCGCTACCTGACCCAGCGACCCTCGCTGTCGGCGGAGGACTTCCGGATGCGCCTGCCCCTCCGGGACAGCGGCGACTTTTTTACCGGCACGTTCATGTCCGAGTTTGAGCAGTATATCACCGACCAGTTTGTGGGCAGGGACGGCTGGATCGCCGCCAAGGCCGTTGCCGAGCGGACCCTGGGAAAAGGGGAGAACAACGGCGTCTATCTGTGCGCGTCGGATACCCTTATCCCGCGCTTTGACCGGCCGGACGAAAAAAGAGTTGCGGATAACTTGAATTATGTGAACAAGTTGGTGGAAAATGTGGAGATCCCGGTGTACTTTTCCCTGATCCCGGGGAAGGTATCCCTGTGGGCGGACCGGCTCCCGGCGGGCGCGCCCAACGCCGATGAAAACGCGATCCTCAGCCAGGCGGAGGCGGCCACGCAGGCCAATTGGGTGGATATCGCCTCCGTGCTCCGGGCCCACGCCGGAGAGGAGATCTACTATCGTCTGGACCACCACTGGACCAGTCTGGGGGCCTACTACGGCTACGCTGCTCTGATGGACGCCATGGGGCTGGCGGCGGCGCCGCTGGACAGCTATCAGAGGACGACGGTGTCCACGGATTTCAACGGCACGACCTTTTCGACCTCCGGTGTGCGCTGGATGAAGCCCGATTCCATCGACATCTATGTGCCGGAGGAGGGAATCACAGCCACGACTTGGTCCGGGACACAGCCCGAGGAGGGCGTGCTTTATGACTGGCCCAAGCTGGAGGAGAAGGACAAATACGCCTTTTTCCTGGGGGGCAACAAGCCCCTGACGGTACTGGAGACCGCCCATACGGACGCGCCGAAGCTGCTGGTGGTCCGGGACTCCTACAGTGACAGTCTGGCCCCCTTCCTCACAGCGGATTTTTCGGAGGTCCATCTCTTTGACCCCAGATACAATAAGACCCCTCTCACCCAGTATATCGCGGAAAACGACATCGACCAGGTGCTGGTCCTGTACAGCGTGGCAAATTTCGTCACCGACAGCAATCTGTTCGTACTGAGCAAGTGAGTAAAAGCGCGGCAGACGCCTTTCAGGGGGCATCCGCCGCGCTTTTTTAAACCGAGTTGAGCCGCTTTTTCACGACCGCAGGGACCCCGGCGGCCAGGCTGTCGGCGGGGATATCCCGGGTGACCACGGAACCGGAGGCGATCACCGCCCGGTCTCCGATGGTGACGCCGGGATTGACGATGACCCCGGCACCCAGCCAGACCTGGTCGCCGATGGTGATGGGGCGCGCGTATTCCCCCTCATAGGGGATGTCATCCCGCCAGCAGCGGCGCTCTGCCTCCACCGGATGGGTGGCGGTGATCAGGCTGACCCGGGGACCGAACATGCACCCGTCGCCGATGGTGATGGGCGCGGAGTCCAGCATGATGCAGTCGTAATTGGCATAAAAGCCCTCGCCCACATGGATGTTGTAGCCGTAGTCGCAGCGGAAATTCGGCTCCACATAGACGTCTGTCCCCGTGGAGCCGAAAAGCTCCTTCAGCAGCGCCGTCCGCGCCGCCGCCTCTCCGAAGGGGTCCAGGCAGATGCGGCGGCACAGGGTCTGTGCCCGGCAACGGTCGGCCGCCAGGGTATGGTCTGCGGGGTCGTAGGGCAGACCGGCCAGCATTTTTTCCTTTTCCGTCATGACCATACCTCCCGGGAACAGGCGGGGAGCGGACACCGGTCCCCGCGGACGTCAACGCCTGCTTTCAAACAGGACCTACGGCTTCTCTCTCTCCTCCCGGCGTTTTTCCCGTCGCTTGTCGATCAGCGAACCCACGGCGATGCCCATGATGCCGCCGAACACGGGGCCCAGGACCGGTTCCTGGACCTTCATGCCGATGAACACACCCAAAACGGCGCCGGGCACGATCAGGATCCAGGTGAAAAAGGGGCGCTTGGCCATCTGGGACTCATCTTCGAATTTCCCAAAATAGGGGTTGTAAGGGCCGGAATGGCTCTCCCGGTCTTTTTTCTTCCGCGCCATACAGAGGACCTCCCGATGTGATTTCAGGAGTAGTGTATCATAGAGCGGGGGAAATTACAACTTGCACAGCTCGGCGGCGGTCTGCGCGGCCAGGCGGGCGTTGTTGAAGACGAGCTGGATGTTGGAGTCGAGACTGTCGCCGCCGGTGATGTCTTTGATGGTGGCCAGAAGGAAGGGGGTGGTCTCCTTGCCGTGGACACCCTGCTCCTTGGCCATGGCCACGGCCTTTTCAATGGCGGAGTTGATGACGTCGGCATCCATGGAGTACGCCTCGGGGATGGGGTTGGTGACCAGCATACCGCTGCGCATGCCCATCTCCTCACCGGCGTGGAAAGCGGCGGCCAATTCGGCGGGGGTATCGATCTCATAGTCCACGGAGAAGCCGCTCTTCCGGGTGTAGAAAGCGGGGAGCTCCTTGGTGCCGTAGCCGATCACGGGTACCCCATGGGTCTCCAGATACTCCAGGGTGAGGCCCAGGTCCAGGATGGATTTGGCGCCGGCGCACACCACCATGACGGGGGTGTTGGCCAGCTCTTCCAGATCGGCAGAGATATCCATGGTGGTCTCGGCGCCGCGGTGTACGCCGCCGATGCCCCCGGTGGCAAAGACCTTGATGCCGGCCATGTGGGCGATGATCATGGTAGTGGTGACGGTGGTGGCGCCGTCCTCGCCGCGGGCCACCAGCACGGCCAGATCCCGGCGGCTGGCCTTATTGACGGCGTGGCCCTTCTTGCCCAGATACTCGATCTCCTCGGGGGACAGACCGGCCTTCAGACGGCCGCCCAGAATGGCGATGGTGGCGGGCACGGCGCCGTTCTCGCGGATGATGGCTTCGACCTTGAGAGCGGTCTCCACATTCTGCGGGTAGGGCATGCCGTGGGAGATGATGGTGGATTCCAGGGCGACGACAGGCTTGCCGGCGGCGACGGCGGCGGCCACCTCGGGGGAGACGTCGAGATACTTGTTCATAGACATTTGAATGACCTCCATAAGAAAATGAAAATTAAAATAGAAAAAGCGGAGAGAAGGGGGCGGCTCATAGTCCGGCGCGGGCTCTGACCGCTGCGGCGGTCAGTTCGGGATTGATGGTCTCGGTGCCCTCCATGGCGATGGCGGAGGCGGCAAGGCCCGCGCGGGCGGCCTCTTCCAGGCCCAGGCCCTCCAGCCAGCCCCAGGCCAAGGCGGCCATAAAGGCGTCCCCGCAGCCGGTGGTGTTCACCATCCTGGCCGGGACACAGGGGACCTTTTGGTGCCCGCCCAGGTGGTCGGCGGCATAGACGCCGTCTCCCCCCAGGCTGATGAAGACCCGGTGCAGCCCTGTGGCGAGCAGAGCGTCGGCGCAGGCGGCCAGACTCCTGTCGTCGACGATGGGGACGCCGGAGAGAAGCTCCGCCTCGATGCGGTTGGGCTTGAGCGTGTGGAGCGCGCCCAGGACCGGCGCCACCTTCACCGCCTTGGCGGTGGAGACCGGGTCCACGAAGAGGGGGGCCTTGCAGTTTGCGGCCAGCCATTGAAGGCTCTCGGCGGGGATGTTAGTGTCCGCCACCACCAGCCGGGCGTTGTTGAGGAGCTGCTCCTTGGTGGCGAGGAACCGGGGTGTCAAATGGTCGTAGATCTCCATATCGGATACGGCCAGCTCCATATCCCCCTTGTCGTTGGTGATAAAGAGATAAGTGGAGGTGGTCCCGCCGGGCACCTGCAGAGAGGGGCCCAGGTCAATGCCCAGTTCAATGCAGGAGGTGGTGATCTTCTGGGCGTTCATATCGTCGCCCAGAGCGGTAATCATGCGCACGTCCAGGCCCAGAAGGGCCATGTTATGGGCGATGTTTCGTCCCACACCGCCCAGGGACATGCGCACTCTGCCGGGATTGGAGTCCTGGCCCACCAGCGGAGCGTAGGGCGTGCCGCCGATGTCCATGTTCACCCCGCCCACCACCACGGCGTATGGGGCGGTGCGGATGATGTAGCCTTTGCCGTCGATATAGCCCTTTTTCATCAGGTTGGAGATGTGGACCGCTACCGACGAGCGGGTGATCCCCGCCCGGTCCGCCAGCTCCTGCTGGGAGATGAGGGGATTTTCCTGGATCCATTGCAGGATCTGGGCCTCCCGCTGGGTCATGGTCTCGCCTCCTAAGCAATAATTTATTTTGTAATCATATGCTTAGTTTACTCGCTTCGGACGAAATGTCAAGAGGGAATTTTCCCAGGGCGGAACAAGAGCGGCGATGGCGCCGTCTAAAAGAAAAAAGGAGGTCGATTCTATATGGGGAAAAGAACCTGGATGGCGCTGGCGCTGAGCCTGGCGCTGCTCGCCGGCTGCGGATACCGGACCATGCCGGCGCAGGGGGAGGAGCCCGCGCCGGGGGGCGCCTCTTCCGCTGTGGAGACCGCTCCGGGCGGGGAGACCGCCATGCCCGCCCAGACCCCGGAGGAAGGCGTGCGCGCCGTCTGCCGGGTGGTGGACGGCGGCGCGGAGGGCGCCCTGATCCTGGCGGGGGAAGAGGCCGGTGAGGTGTATACCCTGGACGTCTCCGCTCTGGGACTGGAAGAGCCCCTGGCCGACGGCATGATGGTGGAGATTCTGTATGACGGGATGATCCTGGAGACTTGGCCCGCCCAGTTCGCCAATGTCCTTGCCGTGCGCCCGGCGGAGGGAGCTGCCGCCGACGACCGCTGTGGGCTCTGCCTCCAGGTGCTGGCGGACCTGTGGGAGGTGGACGCGGGCCTCAACGAGGATATCACCCAGCTGGGCGTGGACCTCTCGGGCTTTACCGGCCTGACTGAAGGGGAGAAGGCGGCCGTGGCTTACGCCTTCGGCATGGAGCACGACATCCTGCCGGTCATGGGCACCTGGGAGGAGTTGGCCGAACAGGGCTATATCGACAGGGAAAACCTCTATTGGGAGGACGGGTGCCTCTTCTCCATCACCGGAGAGACCGGAAAGTTCGACGCGCAAAAGTGGCGTTCGGGCCTGGGGGCCTATTTCTTCCTGGACTGCACCGCCTCCATGGAACAGGACGGGACCTGGACCTACACGGTCGGAGGCGAGGCCATCGCCTGAGCCGAATATCACGGCAGAGAGGCCGTCTGTCCCCAAACAGTGGACAGACGGCCTCTTTTTACTTTATACTGGGAAATAGAAAGGGGGAGGGGGCGTTGCGGGTAGAGGTCCATATCGATCCTGATTGCCGGGAGCCGCGGGTGACCATCACGGCCCCCGTCCTCACCGACGAGATCCGTGATCTGGCCGCTCGGCTGGAGGGCGGCGGAGGGCTCACGGGCTGGCGGGGCGAGACCGCCGTGCCTCTGCGGGAGGAGGCGATCCTCCGATGCTTTGCCCAGGATAAGGGGGTGAAGGCCCAGACGGCGGAGGGCGTGTACGATCTGCGGGAACGGCTCTATGAGCTGGAGGCCAGGCTGGACCGCCACACCTTTGTTCGGATCTCCCATTCGGAGATTGTCAATCTGCGGAAGGTCACGGCTCTGGATCTGTCCCTCACGGGCACGATCAAAATGACCCTGGCGGAAGGAGTCGTGTGCTATGTCTCCCGGCGGTATGTCAAGAAGATCAAAGAAGCGTTGGAGCTCTGAAAGGGGAGGTCCCATGTCTGCCGGACAAAAAAGTTGGATCGTCCGCATTCTGGCGGGCGGTTTGGCAGGGGCGGGCCTGGCAGGGGCCGGCTATCGGCCTCTGTTTATCGGCGGGTTCTCCGCGCCGCCCCTTTGCGGGGCACTGATACAGAGTTGCGGCATCCTGGGGGCTGTCGCCGTCACCCTGGCCCTTTTCTTCGCCTTTGGGGCGGCGGTGGGGGTGGCCACCCTGCCCTTTGAGGGCGAGGGGCGGAGCGTGCTCCTCCGCTCCGGACTCCACTTTTTAGTCACCGCCGGGCTCCTCGGGGCCATACTGCGGGTGTGCCTTGGTGTGGCGTGGAGATACCTCCCCGGGTGGCTGGCTCTGCTGGGGGCCATCTACCTGGTGGTCTGGCTGGGCCGCTGGGTGGGGTGGTACGCCGAGGTGCGGCAGCTCCGCTCCGCGCTGGGTCTGGAGGCCGGCTCATCCCCCCTGCGGTGGAGGGAGAGCCTGCCCTATCTGCCTGTCCTGCTGCTGGTCAACGCCGTCCTGCCTGCGGTGCTGGCCCTGCTGGACGCCCCCGACGTGCCAGTGCTGCGGGCACTGCTGATCCCCTGTCTGCTGCTCCCCCTGGGGGGCTTTTTCCCCGCGCTCTCACTGGGCAAGCGGCAGGGTGTGTGCCTGCTCTATCCGACGGCGAGCCTGCTGATCTTCCTGCCCGCGTCCCTGTGGGTCTACGGGGGACAGCGGATTCCCCTCTTTTGGGGGATCGCGCTGGCGTGCCCCCTGGCGGGAAATTTGGTTGGGGCCGCCTGGCGGCGGCGAAAAGAGAGGAGGCGACCCTAATGGAATGGCTGCTGTTGATTGCGTTTGCACCGCTGCTTCTGATGCTGTCGCTCCAGCTCTTGCTCCTGCGCTTCACCAGAAGACGGGCGAGGTGTCTGCGCTGGGTCCCTCTTCTCCTGCTGTCCGTGCCTCTTTGGGGTGCGGTGGCGTGCTGGCTGGATGGGGGCTGGTTCTGGCAGCTTGGGGTCGCCCTTTTTCTGGGGATCGGCGCCTCGGCACTGACCGGCTGGGGCCTTGCATGGGGGGTGTGCGCACTGCGCCGGAGGAAGGGGGCACCATGAATACGGCCGCAGGAGTGTGCCTCTGGCTGTGCGGCGCGGCGGCCGTCACGGGGCTGACCGTCCTCTGCAACGCGGGAGGTGCCTGGATGGGGGGGCCGGCGGGGCATGGGAGCGCATTGGCCACGGGAGGTTATCTCATTTTCTGGGCGGTTTTTACCTTCCTGAGCGGAACTGAGGGCGGACGGCCCCTCCTGCAGAGGATTCTCTTGATCGCGGGAGTGGTCCATCTGGTTTCCGCCGCCGCAGGGTTGCTGATGAGATGGGGGATACTCAGTATTTTGGCGCTGCCGCTGGCGCTTCCCGCCGCCGTCGTATTTTATGGCCTGCGGGCCTGGATGGGATGGACGGAACTCTACGGGACGGCGGCGCTGCTCTCCCTGCTGTGGGTATGCTGGGGAAGGGCCAGAAGATAGCTGCCCGCGCTGAAAGGCGCTGACGATGTTCAAACAAACCCTAGAAATCCCTTGTAAAATTCCGTTGGAGTCCGTATAATAGAGGGTACTGTGGAAGCCTACAACGACGTAGAGAGAGGAAGTACCCAATGGAACGCACAAAGATCGCGCAGATTTTCGCGGATCAGGAGGCATTCGGCGGCAAGGAAGTCGCCGTGTCCGGCTGGGCCCGCACGATCCGGGACATGAAGACCTTCGGCTTTATTGAGCTCAACGACGGCTCCTGCTTCAAAAATTTGCAGGTCGTTATGGATGCCGCCGCCCTGGAGAATTATAAAGAGATCGCCGGACAAAACGTGGGCGCCGCCCTGTCCGTCACCGGCACCGTGGTTCTGACCCCTGAGGCGAAACAGCCCCTGGAGATCAAGGCCGCCGCCATCTCGGTGGAAGGGGCCTCCACACCGGACTATCCCCTCCAGAAGAAGCGGCACAGCGTGGAGTATCTGAGGACCATACAGCATCTTCGGCCCCGGACCAACCTCTTTTCCGCCGCCTTCCGGGTGCGCTCCGTGGCCGCCCACGCCATCCATACCTTCTTCCAGGACCGGGGCTTTGTCTATGTGCACACGCCCATCATCACCGCCTCTGACTGTGAGGGCGCGGGGGAGATGTTCCGGGTCACCACGCTGGATATGGATCACCTCCCCAGAACAGAGGACGGGGTCGTGGATTACAGCCAGGACTTTTTCGGCAAGCCCGCCAATCTCACTGTGTCCGGACAGTTGAACGCGGAAAATTTCGCCATGGCTTTCGGAGACGTATACACCTTCGGCCCCACCTTCCGCGCCGAGAAGTCCAACACCACCCGTCACGCCGCCGAGTTCTGGATGATCGAGCCGGAGATGGCGTTCTGCGACCTGGCGGGAGATATGGATGTGGCGGAGGCCATGATCAAATTTGTCATCCGCACGGTGATGGAGAAATGCCCCGATGAGATGAATTTCTTCCAATCCTTTGTGGATAAGGGCCTGAAGGAGCGGCTGGAGCATGTGGCTTCCTCCGACTTCGGACGGGTGACCTACACCGAGGCGGTGGAGCTCCTGAAGCGGTCCGGCCACAAGTTTGACTACCCTGTGGACTGGGGCTGCGATCTTCAGACCGAGCACGAGCGGTATCTCACCGAGCAGGTGTTCCAAAAGCCGGTCTTTGTAACGGACTACCCCAAGGAGATCAAGGCTTTCTATATGCGCCTCAACGACGACGGGAAGACGGTGGCGGCTGCCGACTGCCTTGTGCCCGGCATCGGCGAGATCATCGGCGGCTCCCAGCGTGAGGAGCGGCTGGATGTGCTGGAGAACCGGATCCGGGAGTTGGGCATGGACCCCAAGGACTACTGGTGGTATCTGGACCTGCGCCGTTATGGCGGCTGCAAGCACGCGGGGTTCGGCCTGGGCTTTGAGCGGATGGTCATGTATCTCACCGGTGTGGGCAATATCCGCGACGTCCTGCCCCATCCCCGCACCGTGGGCAGCGCGGACTTTTAAAGAACGTGAAAATAATCATCCACCGGCAAAGCCGGTGGATGATTATTTTCACCTTTCTCTCGAGCCATGCCCCGGGAGGGGGTGGCGGTCCCTGTACCCAATATTTTGGGATTCATCGTGTTCTATCGCGTGATTATGGGTGACAAACGCAGGCATAAAAAAACCCTCGCATCCTTTGGGATGCAAGGGTTTTCCTTACTGGTGGAGGAGGATGGATTCGAACCATCGAAGTCGACGACAACAGATTTACAGTCTGCCCCCTTTGGCCACTCGGGAACTCCTCCATATGCAATTGACGCCTTTCAAACAGACGATGGAGCTGGTGGACGGATTCGAACCCCCGACCTGCTGATTACAAATCAGCTGCTCTACCAGCTGAGCTACACCAGCGTATCGGACACTATAGCTCGTCCGCAGCGACGTTTATTCTATCAGATGGAAGGGAGATTGTCAACAGGGAATCCGGGAAAAGCACCAACTTTTTTATGCGTGCTCAAAAAATACTACAAGCAAAGATCATGCCAAATTGGAGATAGACGATTGTAATTCTGCATCGAATTGTGTTATACTTTTGAACGGAAGAGAGTGAAGTATAATTGGTAAGGGGGACGGACGATGGAACTGAATATGTCGATGAAACAGACCCAGACCCTGTCGCCTCAAATGATGCAGTCGATGGAGATACTCCAGATGGGCTCCCAGGAGCTTCTGGAGTACATCGAAAATCAGGTGCAGGAAAACCCGGTCCTGGAGATGGAGGAAAAATACACAGGCAAGGATGAGGGCGTAGACCTGCAGCGAAAGCTGGAGTGGCTGGAGTCCACGGATGCGCAAAACCGGGTCTATCACCAACAGGACAGTGAGGATGACGGGACGGACCCCGTCTCCAATTACGGGAACGCAGATGAGACGGAGGAAAACCTCTATCTCTACGTGCTCTCTCAACTGGAGCTGCTGGACCTGGAGCCGGAGCTCCTGGAGGCGGGGCGTTTTTTAGTGGAGTCCCTGAACCAGAACGGCTGGCTGGACGAGCCGCTGGAGGACCTGGCAGTACAGATGGAGAAGCCCCTGGATTTGGCGGCACGGGCGCTGGAGATCGTTCAGAGCCTGGAACCGGCGGGGGTGGGGGCGAGGACCCTCTCGGAATGTCTGGTGCTCCAGCTCAAACGCCGCGAGGACAGCGGACTGGCAATCCGGATCGCCCAGGACTATCTGGACCCCCTCAGCAAGAATCGATACGGCTTCATCGCCAAGGCCCTCGGGGCCACGCAGGAACAGGTCTATGCGGCCTGTGAGCTGATCCGGTCGCTGAATCCCAGGCCGGGCGGCGGGTTTGCCGCCCGAGAAAATCTCATTTACATCAATCCGGATATTTTTGTCGTCAACTTTCCGGATCACTTCGAGTTGCTGACCAACGACTACTTTTTCCCCACCCTCAATGTGAGCTCCTATTATTGCAGGATGCTCAGGGACAGCAAAGACGACGAGGTGAAGGATTACCTGGTGAACAAGGTCCGGCAGGCCAAATGGGTGGTGCGGAGCATTGAGCAGCGGCGCTCCACTCTGATGCAGTGCGCGGAGGTTATGCTGGACCTGCAGGAGGACTTTTTCCGTCACGGCCCCGGCCACCTCAAACCTATGTCGCTGGCCGATATCGCGCAGCGGGTGGGGGTGCACGAGTCTACGGTGAGCCGCACGGTAAAGGACAAATACCTCCAGTGCTCCAGCGGCGTCTATCCTCTGAGCTACTTTTTCTCCCGCAGCCTGGGCGGCGGTGTGGTCGGCGGCCCGGGCGACGCCTCTTCTCCCGATACCGCCAAGGCGATGCTCAAAAAGCTTATCACGGAGGAGGACAAACACAAACCTCTCTCCGATCAGAAGCTGTGTGAACTCATGGCGAAGGACGGATGCGAGATCTCCCGCCGCACGGTGGCCAAATATCGGGATGAGCTGGGGATTCCTAGCACTACGGGCAGAAAGCAATACGAATGAAAAGGACGCCGGGCGGCCCAGCCGAGCCGCCCGCGATTTATGCACCGGAGGAACAGGCATGGATTATAAGGCCGTCATTTTTGACTTTGACTATACGCTGGGCGACGCCACCGACGCTATTTTTGCGGGGTTCCGGCACGGATTTTCGGTGATGGGGTACCCGGAGCCGGACCGGGAGACGGTGCGGCACACCGTGGGTATGCTGCTGGAGGATGCCTATACGCAGCTCACAGGGGATGCCACGGAGCAGGGAAGAGCGGCGTTTCGGGCGCAGTTTTCCTCCGTGGCGCGGCCCATGCAGGCGGCGGGCACGCCCCTGTGTGAGGGTGCGGAAGCGCTTTTGCACGCGCTGCGGGCGGCGGGGATCGCCACCGCCGTGGTGAGCACCAAGCATACGGAGACCCTGGAGAGTATTTTTGCCCAGCACGGGCTGTTGGACGTATTCTCCTTTGTGATCGGCGGGGACAAGGTCCGCCGCCCCAAGCCGGACCCGGAGGGGCTCAACACTGCTGTGGAGCGGCTGGGCCTGGTCCCGGAGCAGGTGCTCTACTGCGGGGATACCGTCATCGACGCCGGGACCGCGGACAACGCCGGGACGGATTTCTGCGCGGTCCTCAACGGGACGACGCCGGCCGCCGCCTTTGCGGCGTTTCCCCACGTCCATATCGCGCCGGACCTGCCCGACCTGAGACGGTTTCTGGGCCTGTAAGAGGACTTTACACAGAATGTAAAATTGTAAAACGCCGCCTCCGTTTCTTACGGAGACGGCGTTTTTTGCTGATTTTCGGGCAAAATAGGCTTTACGAAGAGTTTACACAGAGAAGAAAGCGGACTTTACAAAGGGCCGGTATACTGAAAGCTGTTCCGAGAAACCTATATGGATTGGAGAATGAAAAACAATGAAGAAATCGCTTGCAATGCTGCTCTCCCTGACCCTGTGCGCGGGCCTCTTCGCGGGCTGCTCCAACAGCGACAGCGGCACCCCCTCTGCTGAGCCCACTCAGACCTCTTCCGAGCCGGCCAAGCTCTCCGGCAATGTGGCCACCGACGGCTCGACTTCCATGGAGAAGATCATCGGCTCCCTGGGCGAGGCCTTTACGGAGATGAACCCCGACGTGAACTTTACCTACAACCCCACCGGCTCCGGCACCGGCATCCAGGCCGCCATCGACGGCACCTGTGACATCGGCCTCTCCAGCCGCGCCCTGAAGGACGAGGAGAAGGCCACCCTCACCGAGACCATTGTGGCCCTGGACGGCATCGCCATCATCGTCAATCCCGCCAATCCTGTGAGCGACCTCAGCGTGGAGCAGATCGCCCAGATCTACACCGGCGAGATTACCAACTGGAAGGACGTGGGCGGTGACGACCTGGAGATCTCCCGCATTGGCCGTGAGGCCGGGTCCGGCACCCGGGACGGCTTCGAGACGATCACCGACACCAAGGAAGCCTGCAAGTACAACCAGGAGCTGACCTCCACCGGCGATGTGATCACCACTGTGGCCGGCAACCCCAACGCCATCGGCTACGCCTCCCTCTCCGCTGTGAAGGACAGTGTCAAGGCTCTGACTGTGGGCGGCGTGGCCCCCTCTGAAGAGACCGTGTTGGACGGCACCTACACCATTCAGCGCCCCTTCGTCCTGGCCACCCGCACCGGCGAGGCCCTCAGCGAAGCCGCTCAGGCCTTCTTCGATTTCGCCACCAGCGCCGATGCCAATGAGATCATCGCTGCCGCCGGTGCGGTGCCTGTTGCAAAGTAAGAAAGCCCCCCTCCTCCCCCTCTTCGACAGCACCCAGAAAAAACTCCCGTGCCGATCCGCGGAACACCCGGCCGGGGGTTTTTTCTAAGGGACAATGTAAAGTTTGTAAATGACAGATAAAAACTTCGGGAAAGGTCTGGACGCGATATGAAACACAGCGGCGCCCATAATGCCTTGGAACAGACGATGCACCTGGTCTTCCTGCTCTTCGGCGTCGTCACCATCGGCTTTGTCCTGCTTATCAGTATTTATCTCATCGCCGCGGGCCTGCCCGCCATCCGGGAGATCGGCCTGGTGGACTTCCTCTTCGGCAAAACTTGGGCTTCCACGGCGGCGGAGCCCAAGTTTGGGATTCTCCCCTTCATTCTCACATCGATTTACGGCACTGCGGGAGCCATCCTCATCGGTGTTCCCGTGGGCTTTATGACGGCGGTATTTCTCGCCAAGGTGGCCCCCAGATCGCTGGCAGGGCTGGTCCGCCCCGCCGTGGACCTGCTGGCGGGCATTCCCTCGGTGGTCTACGGCCTGGTGGGCATGATCATTTTGGTGCCTGCCATTCGTACGGCCTTCGGCCTGGCCGACGGCGCCTGTCTCCTGGCGGCCATTGTGGTGCTGGCCATTATGATCCTGCCCTCCATCATCTCTGTCTCCGAGACCGCGCTCAACGCTGTGCCCAAGGAATACGAGGAGGCGTCTCTGGCGCTGGGCGCCACGGAGATCGAGACCTATTTCCGGGTCTCCGTCCCGGCGGCCAAGAGCGGCATCGCCGCCTCCATCGTCCTGGGCATCGGCCGGGCCATCGGCGAAGCCATGGCCGTCATGATGGTGGCCGGCAACGTGGCCAATATGCCCTCCCTCTTCCAGAGCGTCCGGTTCCTTACCACCGCCGTGGCCAGCGAGATGTCCTACTCCTCGGGGCTTCAGCGGCAGGCGCTCTTTTCCATCGCCCTGGTGCTCTTCCTCTTCATTATGCTCATCAATGTCACCCTCAACGCGCTCCTGAAGCGGAACAAGGAGAAGTAAGAACATGGATATGGAAAAGCTCTCCGGCGCACGAAAGCTCTATGACAAGACCCTGCGCTGCCTGCTCTATCTCTGCGCCTTTCTCACCTGTGCCCTGCTGGTGTTCATGATCGGCTATATCTTCTACCGGGGCCTTCCCCATGTGACATGGAACCTCATCTCTACCAAGCCCAGCTACCTGTCGGACAACATCGGCATTCTGCCCGATATCCTCAATACGCTCTATATTGTCATCGCCACGCTGGTGATCGTGCTGCCTCTGGGCGTGGGCGCCGCCATTTACCTCACCGAGTACGCCCGGAACCGAAAGCTGGTGACCGTCATTGAATTTGCCACCGAGACCCTCACCGGCATCCCCTCCATCATCTACGGACTGGTGGGCATGCTCATCTTCACCCCCCTGCTGGGCAAAAGCCTGCTGGCGGGCGCGCTTACGCTGGTCATCATGACCCTGCCCACCATCGTGCGTACCACCCAGGAATCCCTGAAAACCGTGCCCGCCTCCTATCGGGAGGGGGCGCTGGGCCTGGGGAGCGGAAAGTGGCATATGATCCGTACCATCGTGCTGCCCTGCTCCATTGACGGCGTCGTCACCGGCTGTATCCTGGCCATCGGACGTATCGTGGGCGAATCCGCCGCCCTTCTCTTTACCGCCGGCTTCGCCCATGCCCTCAACGGCTTCTTCACCGGGCTCACCAGCTCCGGCGCCACACTGACCGTGGCCCTTTACGTCTATGCCAAGGAACAGGGGGAGTTTGAGGTGGCCTTTGCCATCGCCGCCATCCTTATGATTCTCACCCTCATCATCAATCTCTCCGCCAATTTTGTGGGCAAAAAGCTCAAGCGGCGGCAGGGATAGGAGGTTACGTTATGGAAGCAATCTTATCGGCCAGGAATCTGGACCTCTATTATGGGCAGACCCAGGCGCTGAAGGGCGTCAGCATCGACATTCCGGCGCGGGAGGTCACTGCCCTCATCGGGCCATCCGGCTGTGGCAAGTCCACCTTCCTCAAGACGCTGGACCGGATGAACGACCTGGTGCCGGGCGTCACGATTACCGGCAGCGTGCAGTACCGGGGCAAGGAGATCTACGCCCCCGACGTGGACGTGACCTGGCTGCGCAAGCAGATCGGCATGGTGTTTCAGAAGCCCAATCCCTTCCCTATGTCCATCTATGACAACATTGCCTACGGGCCCCGGACCCACGGCATCCGGAACAAGGCCAAGCTGGATGAGATCGTGGAGCGCTCCCTGCGGGGCGCGGCCATCTGGGATGAGGTCAAGGACAGGCTCAAAAAGTCCGCGCTGGGCCTCTCCGGCGGCCAGCAGCAGCGCATCTGCATCGCACGCGCGCTGGCCGTGGAGCCGGATATCCTCCTGATGGACGAGGCGACCTCCGCGCTGGACCCAATTTCTACCTCAAAAATCGAAGATTTGATTGCAGATTTGAAAAATTCCTATACAATAGTAATTGTGACCCACAACATGCAGCAGGCCACCCGTATCTCCGACAAGTGCGCCTTCTTCCTGCTGGGCGAGCTTATCGAATATGGAGATACCAGCCAGCTCTTCTCCGTCCCGAAGGACAAGAGGACAGAGGACTACATTACGGGCCGTTTCGGCTAAGGAGGGCATGAGCACATGAGAAAAACATTTGACGCGGAACTGCTGGAGCTCAATGAGGCGCTGACGGCCATGGCGCGTACCGCTCAGGACGCCATCGATGTAGTGACGGAAAGCCTCTCCACGGACGACGAGGCCCATGCCAAGGCGGCCATCGACATGACGGCCTCCATGGACCAGATGGAGCGGGATATTGAGAACCGCTGCCTCCAGCTCCTGCTGCGGCAGCAGCCGGTGGCCCGGGACCTGCGGGCCATTTCAGCGGCCATGAAGATGGTCACTGACCTCCAGCGCATCGGCGACCAGGCGGCGAATATCGCAGAGATTTCCCTGCTGTTCTCCAGGCAGGGGGAGGTCAAGGTGCCTCAGGACATCGGTGTGATGGCCTGCAAGGCAGGGCTCATGGTGCGGCAGGCCATTTCGTCCTATACCGGGCGGGATGTGGAGACCGCCCACGCCGTGGTCAACCTGGACGACGAGGTGGATGAGCTCTTCCGGAAAATCAAGGGGGACCTGATCAACCAGGTGGCGGACAACCTGGACGAGGCGGATCTTTCCATCGACTTTATCATCATTGCAAAGTACTTGGAGAGGATCGCCGATCACGCGGTCAATATTGCCCAGTGGGCGATATTCTGCGTCACCGGAGAGCTCTGAGAAGCGCGAAGGCGAGCGGAGCAGCCAAACAGTGAAGTTTACAGACGGCGCCGGGACAGGTCCGCACCGCGGACCTGTTTTTCCTTTTAGACCGTCAAAATGACGGCGCTCCGGAGGCCGTGGAGCGGCGCAAGAGAAAAGGGAAGCATGAGGAGGACAAGACAATGCCAGAGACCATTGTGATCATTGAGGATGATGAGAGCATCCGGGAGATGCTGCGCTACTATTTTCGTTCCGTGGGGTATGAGGTGGGCTGCTTTGAGTCGGGCGAGGCCTACTTTGAGACGGGCGGGGAGCTGAAGCCATCCCTCTTCATTCTGGATATCATGCTGCCTGGTATGGACGGTCTGGAGATCCTCCGCCGCCTCCAGGCCGACGCGGACCTGGGGGATGTGCCGGTCCTGATGCTCACCGCAAGGACCTCCGAGATGGATAAGGTCAAGGGCCTGGAGGGCGGGGCAGACGACTATGTGGTCAAGCCCTTCGGCATTATGGAGCTTCAGGCCAGGGTCAAGGCGCTGCTCCGCCGCACCGGCCGGCCCAGGAGCGAGGCGGTCATCACCTGCGGCGACCTGGAGATCGATCCGGCCGCCAGAGAGGTGCGGAAAAACGGCGCCCTGGTGGAACTTACGTATAAGGAGTTTGAACTGCTGCGCCTCCTGGCCTCGCGGCGCGGCATGGTACTCACGCGGGACGATATCCTCCAGGCGGTGTGGGACTACGACTTTGCCGGCGAGACCCGCACAGTGGATATGCATGTGAAAACCCTCCGCCAGAAGCTGGGAGACGGTTATATCCAGACTGTTCGTGGCGTGGGTTATAAAATGCCGTGATGAACGGCTATCTCTGATTTGGGATGGGGGCCTTTTCTGTGAAAAGACGTTTGACTACTTATTTCTTACTCATTGCCACCTTGGGGATCGCGCTTTCCAGCGCCTTTGGGGTCTGGGTCTACCGGGACCGGGAGATCTCTTCCGCCCGGCAGACTCTGGTAGAGCTGCTGAACCTGATGGACGCCCAGAACTATTATACGGACGCTGAGGCTTGGTCGCAGCAGCTCCACACCGCCGCGCCGGACAAACGGCTGACCATCATCTCCCCGGAGGGCAAGGTGCTCTCCGACACCTATGGGCAGGTTACGGAGAACCATGCGGACCGGCCCGAGTTCAAGTCCGCACTCGAGACCGGCTGGGGCGAGGCGGAGCGCAAGTCGGACACCACCGGCGAGATGCTCCTCTATGAGGCGAAACAGTTCACCGATGGGAATGTGGGCCGTCTCTCCATGCCCATCTCCTCGGTGAATGCCCTGGTTCTTCAGGGCCTGGTCGGATTCCTGGTGGCTGCGGTCGTGGCGCTGGTCCTCATGCTCGTGCTGGCCCGAAAGCTGGCGGACCGCACGGCCCAGCCTCTGGAGCAGAAGGAGGAAGAGCTGGAGCAGGAGGGCGAGAAGCTCCAGACCGTGCGGAGCGAATTTGCTGCCAATGTGTCCCACGAGCTCAAGACCCCCCTGACCAGCATCAAGGGCTTTACCGATATGATGTCCTCGGGCATGGTGAAGGACCCGGAAGATCAGAAACGCTTCATCACCATGATTGGCGTGGAGGTAGACCGGCTTATTGAACTCATCAACGATGTGCTGAAGATATCCGAGCTGGAATCCGTGGTCATGCCCCAGTCCGACGACCGGGCAAACGTGCTCTCGGTGGCGGAGGAGTGCCGCGCCGCGCTGGGACAGATGGCCGAGGCGGCGAAGATCAGTGTCAACCTCTCCGGTGACAATGCCGAGGTGGCGGTGGCGCCCGGACGCCTGCGCGAACTGCTCACTAACCTGATGGAGAACGGCATCAAATATAACGAGCCCGGCGGACGGGTGGACGTGCAGGCGGCGCAGCGGGACGGAAAGGTGGCCATTACCGTCTCCGATACCGGCATTGGGATCCCCAAGGAGAGCCGGGAGCGGGTCTTTGAGCGGTTTTACCGGGTGGACAAGGGGAGAGCGCGCAAGACCGGCGGCACCGGATTGGGGCTTTCCATCGTCAAGCATATTGTGCTCCTCTACGGGGGAAGCATTTCCCTGAAGAGCGAGCCGGGCAAGGGGACAGAGATCACGGTCCTGTTTCCCGCCGTCCGGTAGAGAAAACGCATGAGAAAGCGGCACAGCTTAAGCTGTGCCGCTTTTGCTCTGCACGGAGAGAGGACAGGCCGCGCATAAAAAACTATGATTTCCGCCAGCGGGCGCCGAGAAAGGTCGCGGCGAGCATCAAAAGAAACGCGGTGCAATAGGCGGGAAATACGGAGTGGCTCCAGGGTGTCAGGGTAAATCCCAGGTTCATCAGCGGCAAATAGTAAAGCTGCGCCCAAAGACCGGCCGGATTACTCCAGTAGGCGCCCAAGACGAGCTCCTGCACGCCGACCAGAATCAGGTCGATCCCTGCCGCGAGGTTGAGACAGACGGCCAGGGTACGGACGCCTGCTACACAGGGCCTGGCAAAGAAAGCGATTGCCCCCCAGATCAGCAGAAACAGGATCGCAATCAAAGAAAAGGGCGGCAAAACGTCCGGGTAAGCCAACATAGCCCAGTTCATCAGTCCGCCGACCGCAAAGGGAAGGAGCCCCAAGAGAAACAATAAGAGCGGCATACCATGCCCACCTTTCCCGATTTCCGGTATCCGTTGTGCCGCCGGCCTCTTGAACGAAAGAAGTGCGGCAGGCGCTGGGAACTGTCCCAAGGTGAGGACATGATATCAAATGCGGGGGAGCCCTGTCAACGGCGCAGGGGGGAAATTCATGCGGTGAATGGAAACCTGCGTAATATTTGCAGCTCCGGCGGAAAATTTTCCGCCGGAGCTATATTTTTTCATCCACCTGCCATACTAACCGCATCAAGGAAAAGGCAGGCAGAAACCATGGAAACCTTTTGGATCAAGCCCAAACTCTATTTTGGACCGGAGCCCATGGCCGCGCTGGACCAGCTGGCCGGGAAGAGGGTCCTCATCGTTACAGACGCGTTCCTGGCCTCTTCCGGTCTCCTGGACCGGGTAAAAAACCGTCTCACCGGGGCAGTGGAGATATTTGACCAGGTAGAGCCGGACCCTTCCCTCCGCCTGGTGGCCCAGGGGGTGCGGATGCTGCGGGACTTCGGGCCCGACGCGGTGGTGGCCTTCGGCGGTGGTTCCCCGATGGACTGCGCCAAGGGAATGTGCTGGTTTTCAGACCGCCACCCGCCCCTGTGGTGTATTCCCACCACGGCGGGGACCGGCAGCGAGGTCACCTCCTTCGCCGTCCTCACAGACACGGACCAGGGCGTCAAATATCCGCTGGTGGAGGAGGACCTTCTGCCGGAGGCGGCCATACTGGACGCCTCTCTGCTGGAGGGGGTGCCGCCCCATGTCACCGCCGACACGGGCATGGACGTGCTCACACACGCGGCGGAGGCTGTCGCGGCCAAAGGCGCCAGTCCCTTCTCCGACGCTCTGGCGGAGAAGGCATTCGCGCTGGCCTACCGCCGCCTGCCGGAAGCCCACGCCGGAAGCCGGGAGGCCAAGCAAGACATGCTGTTGGCCTCCTGTATGGCAGGTATGGCCTTCAATGCCGCCGGGCTGGGGGTCTGTCATTCGATGGCACACGCCTTGGGCGGGCGGTTCCACGTGCCCCATGGGAGGCTCAACGCGCTGTTGCTGCCCGGCGTGATCCAATTCAACGCCGTGGAACAGAGGACGGCGGAGAAATATGCCCGCTTGGCCAAGCTCTGCGGCCTGGCGGCAAACCCCAGGGCCCTGTCGTCGGCGGTGACTCGTCTTCGGTCCGGGCTGAAGATCCCTCTTAAGCTCCCGGTACCGGCACAGGAGTTCAGGGCCGCGCTGCCCGGTCTGGCTGCGGCCGCTCTGCAGGATGTCTGCCTGCCGGGAAACCCGAGACCCGTGACGGCAGGGGAGATAGAGGCAATGCTGAGGGAGATCGGGGGATGACGGAGACACTCAAATCGGTGGGGATCGATATCGGAACCTCCACCACACAACTGGTAGTCTCCAAGCTGACGCTGGAAAACCGGGCCAATCCCTTCTCCGTTCCGCGCATCGCCATTACGGATCGGGAGATCATCTATCGCAGCCGCATCCACTTTACGCCCCTCCTCTCTGAAACGGTCATCGATGCCCCCGGCGTGCGGGAAATCGTGGCGGAGGAGTATCGGCGCGCGGGGTTGCGGCGGGAAGAAGTCCAGACCGGCGCGGTCATCATCACCGGGGAGACGGCCCGAAAAGAAAATGCCAGGGAGGTCTTGAACGCCCTCTCGGAATTCGCGGGAGACTTTGTGGTGGCCACCGCCGGCCCCGATCTGGAATCCATTCTGGCCGCCCGAGGGGCGGGGGCGGACGAATACTCCAAGGAAAAACATTGCCGGGTATTACACTTTGATATCGGAGGCGGGACCTCCAACCTGGCGCTCTACGAAAATGGAGCGCTACGGGATACCGACTGCCTCAATATCGGCGGGCGTTTGGTGAAGCTCACCAGCGATGGGAGCGTCACCTACCTCTCCCCGGCCCTGGCCGAATGGACGGCGGACCCGGGAGTCCGGCTGGGGGAGCGGGCCGAACGAAGGGCGCTGAGGCCCCTCATCTCGGCCATGGTGGACGGCCTGGAGCGGGCGGTGCCGGGGGACGTCAAGGTGCTGTCCTTTTCCGGCGGGGTGGCCGACTGCATGTGGGCTCCGCCGGAGGACTGGCTGGCCTACGGCGACATCGGGCCCCTGCTGGGTCCGGCCATCCGGGAGCGGTTTGAGGAGCAGGGCTATACGCTGGTCCGGGGGGCGGAGACCATCCGGGCCACCGTGGTTGGGGCGGGCGCCCACTCCATGGAGGTGTCCGGCTCCACTATCTTCTACCGGGAGGTGGCGTTTCCGCTCAAGAATTTGCCCGTCCTCCGTCTGAACCGGGAGGAGGAGCAGGGGAATGCAGCCGCCCTGGCGGAGGCCGTCCGCAGGAAGCTGAACTGGTATGCCGATGAGGGAGGACTCACCCAGGTGGCCCTGGCCTTTGCGGGAGAGCTCTCGCCCGCCTACCGGAGGGTGGAGGAGATCGCCCAGGGCATTCGGGAGGGGCTGGCTCCGCTGCTGGAGCGGGGGTATTTCCCTGTGGTGGTGCTGGAACGGGATATGGCCAAGGTCCTGGGACAGGCCATGGGGGGGAGCGGTCCCCTTCTGTGCCTGGACGGCGTGGCGGTGCACAACGGAGACTACATCGACATCGGCGCCCCAGTGGGCGGGGGGAATGTGCTGCCGGTGGTGGTGAAGACCTTGGCATTCCAGAAATTGTAATGCAGCGGACAGGGAGCGCCCTGACCGCGACAGGAGGAACAGGAATGATTTTAAAAACCAAGCTGCTGGGCCATGTCTATGATTTTCCTTCGGTACGGGAGGTCATGGCCAAGGCCAATGAAGAAAAGTCCGGGGACCGGCTGGCGGGCATTGCCGCCGAGAATGCCGAAGAACGGGTGGCCGCCAAGGTGGTGCTGGCAAACCTGACCCTGGGAGACCTGCGGAACAGTCCTGCGGTCCCCTATGAGACCGACGAGGTCACACGCATCATCCAGGATGATGTGAATGAAAAGATCTACGCGCAGATCAGGAACTGGACGGTCTCTGAGCTGCGGGAGTGGATCCTGGACGAGAAGAACGACGGCGCGGCCATCCGGCGCATCTCCCGGGGCCTCACCAGCGAGATGGTGGCCGCCGTGGCAAAGCTCATGAGTAATATGGATCTCATCTACGCCGCCCGGAAGCTGCGGGTCACGGCCACCTGCAACACCACCATCGGCGAACCGGGGACCCTCTCCGCCCGCCTCCAGCCCAACCACCCAACCGACGACCCCGACGGCATCATGGCCTCCCTGCTGGAGGGGCTCACCTTCGGCATCGGAGACGCGGTGCTGGGGCTCAACCCGGTAGACGACTCGGTGGAGAGCGTCACACGGGTGCTGGAACGGTTCCATGAGATCCGCAACCGCTGGGAGATCCCCACCCAGATCTGCGTGCTGGCCCATGTGACCACCCAGATGGAGTGCGTCCGCAGGGGAGCTCCGGCCGATCTGATCTTCCAGTCCATCGCGGGCTCGGAGAAGGGAAACGAGGCTTTCGGCTTTACAGGAGAGACCATCGAGGAGGCCCGACAACTGGCCCTGCGCGAGGGGAACGCCATGGGGCCCAACGTCCTATATTTTGAGACGGGCCAAGGCTCCGAGCTCTCCTCCGAGGCCCACAATGGCTGGGACCAGGTGACCATGGAGGCCAGGTGCTACGGCTTTGCCAAGCGCTATCAGCCTTTCCTGGTGAACACAGTGGTGGGCTTTATCGGCCCGGAATACCTCTACAATTCCAAGCAGGTCATCCGAGCCGGCCTGGAGGACCACTTCATGGGCAAGCTCACCGGCATACCCATGGGCTGCGACGCCTGCTACACCAACCACATGAAGGCCGATCAGAGCGATATCGAGGATCTGGCCGTCCTGCTGACCACCGCCGGATGCAACTATTTCATGGGGATCCCCCACGGGGACGACGTAATGCTCAACTACCAGACCACCGGCTATCATGAGACGGCGGCCCTCCGGGAGATGTTCGGCCTGACGGCCATCAAGCCCTTCCAGCAGTGGCTGGAAAAGATGGGCTTTGTGGAGAACGGCCGGCTCACCGCCCTGGCGGGAGACGGCTCCATTCTGCTGGCATAAGGAGGATTTCAGATTTGAACGAGCTGGAATTGCGCGCCTTGGTGGAGCGCATGGTGGCCGACCTGATGGGTCAGGCGCCTACGCCCCAAGTCAAGGCGGCGGACTATAAGCCCCTGGAACGGGGGCAGGAGAGCGGGAGCGGGGGCGAAATGCTTCCGGACATCACGGAGGTGGACCTGAGAAGGCAGTACCTGATGCCCAATCCGCAGAATGGCCCCGCCTTTCTGGACCTGAAGCTGAAGACGCCCGCACGACTGGGACTGAGCCGGGCGGGTGCCCGGTATAAGACGGAGACCATGCTCCGCATGAGGGCCGACCACGCGGCGGCCCAGGACTCGGTGTTCTCCCATGTGGACGAGGCGTTTGTAAAGCGGAATGACCTTGTTTTTGTGCAGACGCTCTGTCAGGACAAGGACGAGTACCTGACCCGCCCGGACCGCGGACGCCGGTTCGACGAGGAAAACCAGGCCGTGATCCGAAAGACCCTTGGCGCCGAACCCAAGGTGGCCCTGGTGGTGGGGGACGGCCTCTCCTCCGCGGCCATCGAGGCCAATGCCGAGGACTGTATGCAGGCCATCCGCGCGGGCCTGAAGGGCTACGGCATTGATCCCGGTCCAACACTTTTCGTAAAATACTGCCGCGTGGGCGCCTCCGATCACATTGGGGAGCTGACGGGAGCCCAGGTGGTGTGCATGCTGGTGGGAGAGCGCCCGGGCCTGGTGACCGCCGAGTCCATGTCGGCTTATCTCACATACCGGCCTCACATCGGCATTCCCGAATCCAAGCGGACGGTCATCTCCAATATCCACCGCCAAGGCACTACCGCTGTGGAGGCGGGGGCGCACATCGCGGAGCTGATCAAGACCATGCTGGAGAAGAAGGCCAGCGGCATTGACCTGGCCAGGGGGGTGAGTGCATGACAGGCGATCTGCTGAAATGCAATGTTCTGGCCACGCATACCATTGCCAACGTTTCGGAGACCCTGGCGCAAAAGCTGGGCCTGCCGAAGGAATACCGTTCCATCGGTATCCTCACCGCCGACAGCGACGACGTGACCTACTGTGCCCTGGATGAGGCCACCAAGGCGGCGGCTGTGGAGGTGGTATACGGAAGAAGCCTGTATGCGGGCGCCGCAAACGCCAACACGAAGCTGGCCGGAGAGGTCATCGGCATCCTGGCCGGTCCCAATCCGGCGGAGGTAAACAGCGGCCTGCGGGCGGCGGTGGGATTCATGGACAGCGGCGTGGGCTTTCGCTCCGCCAATGAGGACGACTCCATCGTATACTTCGCCCATACGGTGTCCCGGACGGGGAGCTATCTCTCCAAAACGGCGGGCATCAAAGAGGGGGAGGCCCTGGCCTACCTCATCGCTCCCCCGCTGGAGTCCGTGGTGGGGCTGGATGAGGCGATGAAGGCTGCGGACGTGGAACTCATGGCCCTTTTTGAGCCGCCCAGTGAGACTAACTTCGGCGGCGGCCTGCTGACGGGCACCCAGTCGGCGTGCAAAGCCGCCTGTGAGGCGTTTGCCGAGGCGGTCAAGGCGGTGGCCGCCCATCCAGTGGAGGTGTAGAGCATGATGATACAAATGGATCAGGACCTGTGTTCCATCCAGGAGGTGCGCGACCTCGTGCAGCAGGCCCGAAAGGCGCAGCGGGCTATGGAGCGCATGACGCAGGGAGAGCTGGACAAAATAACGGCGGCCATCTCCAGCGCCGCCGCAGCCGAGGCCGGACGTCTGGCGGGGCTGGCGGTGGAAGAGACCGGGTTTGGGCTCAAAGCCGACAAGGAGATCAAGAACCGCTTTGCCGCTGTCACACTGTACGACGCAATCAAGGACGAAAAGACCCATGGCATCCTGGCCCAGGACCGCGAGAAGAGGACCATTGACATCGGGGTGCCGGTGGGGATCGTGGCCGGGCTGGTACCATCCACCAATCCCACCTCCACGGTGATCTATAAGTCCATGATCTGCATGAAGGCGGGCAATCCCATCATTTTTTCCCCCCACCCCAGCGCAGTGAAGTGTATTCTGGAGACAGTGGAGGTGGTGCGCCGGGCGGCGGAGGCGGCGGGGGCTCCCAAAGGGGCCATCGCCTGCATCACCACCCCCACGCTGGAGGCCACCAACGCGCTGATGAAGCACGATCACACCCGGCTCATTCTGGCCACCGGCGGCGGCGCCATGGTAAAGGCGGCCTACTCCTCCGGAACCCCCGCCATCGGTGTGGGGGCGGGCAACGGTCCGGCCTATATCCACCATACCGCCGACGTTCGTCTGGCCGTCAAGCGCATCCTGGACTCCAAGACCTTTGACAACGGCACCATCTGCGCCAGTGAGCAGTCGATCATCGTTACCCGGGAGATGGAGCGGGCCGTGACCGAGGAGCTCCAGCGGCAGGGGGCCTATGTGCTCAGCGACAGCGAACACACCAAGCTCTCCAAATTCATCCTGCGCGCCAACGGTACGATGAATCCGGCCATCGTCGGCAAGAGCGTGGAGACTGTGGCCAAACTGGCCGGACTTGACCAGGTGCCCGCTTCCGCCAGGGTACTGGTGGCCCGGGAGACCGGTGTGGGGCGGGGCTACCCCTATTCCAATGAAAAGCTGGGCCTCATTTTGGCCTATTATGTGGAAAACGATGAGCCGGCGGTGCTGGAGCGCTGTGTGGAGATCCTGGAGTGGGAGGGCGCGGGCCATACCTTCTCCATCCATGCCGAGGACGAGAATGTGGTGAAGAAGTTTGCCGAGCGGGTCCCGGCCAGCCGGGTGCTGGTGAACACGCCCTCCGCCCTGGGAGGGATCGGGGCAACGACCTGCCTGTTCCCGGCGCTCACGCTGGGCTGCGGCGCGGTGGGCGGCTCCTCCAGCTCCAACAACATCGGCCCCCTGGATCTGATCAATATCAAGCGGGTGGCCTGGGGCGTCCGGGAGCTGGAGGATATCCGGGCCGGAAACAGCGCATCTCCCTGGGAGAACAGCCGGAGCGAGGTCAAGGTGGACGATGCGATGCTCCAGGAGCTGGTACGGCAGATCGTGGGGAGGCTGATGTGAGATGAAGGAGGCGGACCGCTCCGGCATCTACTCCAAGAATGCGGCGCTCGCCCCAAGCGGCGTGACGCCGCCCGCCGCGGGAACCAACGTATTTGATGAGGTGAACGACCCCGGCACCCTCATCAACCCCTATGCCAATCTGCTGCGGGAGATGGGCAGGCTGACCGCAGATATGGAGGCGGCCGATCCGGAGACCCCGCCCCCCTCCGGCGACGAGGTAAAGCCCTTTTCGGCGTCCAAGCGTCTGAATGCCGACGGCGGACCCACCGCATGGGCGCAGCCGGACATGGGGGGGACCGGAGCCAAGAAAACACGGGGCCGGAAAAAAGAGACCGGTGCCGACAACAGCAAGTCCGGCGGAAGAACGCCGGAAAAAGCAAAAACGGCCCCGACCGGCGGCGCGGGGCGTGGAGCCCCGGAGCCCAGACCCGAGTCCAAGGACGGCATGGCCGCTCTGGCTGCCTCTGTGATCGGCGGCGGGGCGGCGGCTCGGCCGGAATCAGGGCCAAATTCCAACCATCGGGGAGAAGCTCCCGCAGAGAGACGGGAGACCCCCTCCAACAACGAAAGGAGCGCGAAGAAAATGGCGAATACAAATGCACTGGGTATGGTAGAGACGAGAGGACTGGTGGGCGCCATCGAGGCGGCGGACGCCATGGTGAAGGCCGCCAACGTCCAGCTGGTGGGCAAGGAGCAGGTGGGCGGCGGTCTGGTGACCGTCATGGTCCGGGGCGACGTGGGAGCCGTAAAGGCCGCTACCGACGCCGGCGCCGCCGCCGCGGAGAAGGTGGGAGAGCTCATCTCGGTCCACGTGATCCCCCGGCCCCACGTCGAGGTGGACGGTATCCTCCCCCACAAGAACGGCGAATTCGATCAGGGACAGTAAGCCGTGGCGCTTCTGGATGAGGCCCGGGTCCGCCAGATGTCCAATGGCGGGACCCGGGGCCCTGTGGTGGTGACCCGGGGGGATGTGCTCACCCCTTCCGCCCGGTCCTGGCTCCGGGAGCACCGGGTGGAGGTGGTCTTTCCCCAGGGAGAGCCGGAAAAAACAGACGGCGGGCGGCAGGAAAAGGGCGGCGCTGCGCGCTATCGGACGTTGTTCGGCGCGGAGCTCCACGAGAAGCCGGAGCACATGACCCACCTGAAGGGAAACCTTCTGGTGTTCAAAGACCATCCACGCATCGCCTTTCGGGGATACATCGACCTGCTGGAGGCGGAGATCGTGCTCTGCCAGCAGGCATGTGTCCGGGAGGGATACCGCGTCTTGGCCGTGGAGCTGGAAGAGGTGCTGGGCTTTGTGCGGCGGTTCATCCGGTTCGACGTTCTGGATGAGCCTGTGGGAGAGGTGCGGCTGTGCGGCTACAGCCCTGCAGAGCTGCGGGAGTACTCCCATTACCCGGAGAAGCACTTCGGACAGCCCCATTTTATGCTCAGCTATACCGATTCTCCCGCTGTCGCGGCGGTAAATAAGGTGCGGGCGGTGGTCCGGCAGACCGAACTGGCGGCCTATCAGGCCTTCCGGGACGAGAACGGAGCTGTGGCGCGGGAGGACATCATTTTGGGGCTCAACCGCCTCTCCTCCCTCTTCTGGATTTTCATGATCAAGCTGAAGGCGGGGAAGTATGAACGCACATGAGATAGAACGTCTGGCCGAAGCGGTGGTCCGGCGGGTCACTGTGGAGATAGAGGCCAGTGGGCGCCATGTCCACCTGAGCCGGGCGGGCGTGGATCAGCTCTTCGGCGTGGGCTATCGGCTCAACCGGGTCAAGGACCTCTCCCAGCCGGGACAGTTCGTCTGCGCCGAGCGGGTGAGCCTTGTGGGCCCCAAGGGAGAGTTGAAGAACGTGGTGGTGCTGGGGCCTGAGCGGGGGGAGTGCCAGGCGGAGGTCTCCCTCACCGATGCTGTGGCCCTGGGGTGCAAGCCCCCGGTCCGGCTCTCGGGGGAGATCGAGGGGACGCCGGGCATCACCCTCCGCCACGGCAACCGGGAACTGCGGCTGGAGCGCGGCCTCATCGTGGCCAAACGGCACATCCACATGACCCCGGTGGATGCCGGACAGTTCGGCGTGCGCAATGGCCAGAGCGTCCGCCTGAAAGCGCTCACCGCCCGTCCTCTCACCTTTGGAGAGGTGGAGGTACGGGTCAGCGAAAAATTCTCCACCGTGGTCCACCTGGACTACGATGAGGCGAACGCCTGTGGATTCCAAAAAGGGGATCGGGGGCTGATCCTGTCATGACGATGGAGGAGCGGGAGGGCGCGCTGGTCATTACCCGCCTGCCTATCGAGCAGATGGGACTGCTGACCCTGGGGCTGGCCCTCACGGGAGAAGAGAGACAGGTGCTGGAAGCCCTCTTGGCCGGAAAAAAGGTAAAGGTCCTGGAGACAGGTCTGGAATATAAGCAGTATCGGAAAACAGCCCCTCTGGGGGTGTATCAAAAATTTGTCTCCCTGGAACGGGAGCTGAGGGAGATGGGCGTCTGTGTGGTTAGGGATCGTCATTGGTAACGTGTGGTGCACCAAAAAGGTCTCCGCCCTGACGGGGCAGACTTTCCTTCTGGTGGCGCCGGAGGGTCACCAGGGGCCGGCCCTGGTGTGCGCCGATCAAGCGGGAGCGGGCCCCGGCGACAGAGTGCTGGTGACGCGGGGCAGCGGGGCCAGAGTCGCTGCGGGGGAGTCCATTCCGGTGGATGCCGCCGTGGTGGGGATCGTGGACCGGGTGGAGCAATGACCGCCCCGGAATCATCAAGATAGGGGGCAATATTTTGTCCATTAACGAGATCATCGTCTATATCATGGTCCTGTTTATGGCCCTGGGGGCCTTGGATCGTATCATCGGGAACAAGTTCGGGCTGGGTGAGAAGTTTGAAGAGGGCATCCTCGCCATGGGATCCCTGGCACTGGCCATGATCGGCATCATCTGCCTGGCGCCCGTGCTGGCAAATCTCCTGCGGCCCGTGGTGGTGCCGCTCTATTCCCTCCTGGGGGCCGACCCGGCCATGTTCGCCGGGACCATACTGGCAAACGATATGGGCGGCGCGCCCCTGGCCAGAGAGCTGGCGCTCACCCCGGAGGCGGGGCAGTTCGGCGGACTGATCGTGGGCGCCATGCTGGGGCCCACCGTTGTGTTCACCATCCCTGTGGCGCTGGGTATCATTCAGAAAGAGGACCAGGAATTCCTGGCCAAGGGCGTGTTGGCTGGCGTTATCACCATCCCGCTGGGGGCCCTGGCCGGCGGACTGGCGGCGGGGTTTCCGGTGGCTATGGTGCTCCGCAACCTCATCCCTATCGTGCTCATCGCCGTGCTCATTGCGGTGGGGCTATGGCTCATTCCCGGGGGCATGGTAAAGGGATTTACCGTGTTTGGAAAGATCGTGGTGATCGTCATTACCGTGGGCCTGGCCGCCGCCATTGTGGAGACCCTGACCGGTCTTGTGCTCATTCCGGGGATGAACCCCATCGACGAGGGGTTTTCCACTGTGGGCGCCATCGCCATCGTGCTGGCTGGGGCGTTTCCCCTGGTATTCGTTATTACAAAGGTATTCCGGAAGCCGCTGATGGGGCTGGGGCATCTGCTGGGGATGAACGATATTGCGGCGGCGGGATTGGTGGCTACCCTGGCCAACAATATTCCCATGTTCCAGATGATGGGGGAGATGGACCGGAGAGGCAAGGTGGTCAACGTGGCCTTTGCCGTGTCGGCCGCCTTCGTATTCGGCGACCACCTGGGGTTTACGGCGGGATTTGACTCCACCATGATCTTTCCTATGATCGTGGGAAAGCTGGTGGGCGGTGTTACCGCTGTGGCAGTGGCCATGCTCATCACTGGAAAGGAGAAGACATATGGCTGAGCTGGATAAGGTCGCGCTGGAGGCGCTGGTGCGGCAGGTACTGTTGGAAAAGCTGGGCGCTGCCGCGGGATGCGGCCGCGGACACGGCGTACGAAGTGTGGCGGTCCCCGCCATACAGGTGACCGAACGGGACCGGCTGGACACCGGGCGCAGCGGGGACCGGGTGTGGACAAAGGACCTCTTTTCTCTGGAAGAGGCGCCCCGTCTGGGCTGCGGTCTCATGGTGATGGAGGAGACCACCTTTCCCTGGAAGCTCACATATGACGAGATGGATTATGTGATCGAGGGGCGGCTGGATATCCTGGCAGGAGGGGAGACCATCTCCGCCGGGCCCGGCGAGGTGATCCATATTCCCAAGGGAAGCGAGATCCAGTTCTCCGTCCGGGATCGGGCGCGATTTCTCTACTTTGTCTATCCTGCGGATTGGCAGAAGTAAAAAAGGGGCGCTGCCGAGCATGCTCGGCAGCGCCCCTTTTTCTATTGGTCACGATAGCGATCCAGAAAAGCCTCGTCCTTGATCTCAAGCCCGCGCTCCCCGGCCAGCCCCTCGATATGATGGGTGAACTCATGGGCCAGGGTCTCGTAGAGCTCCTCCTCCCAATTCCGCCGCGTCCAATCCTCCTCTTCGGCCAGCGCTGCAAAGGAGCCGTAATAGAGATTGATATACCGGCCCATCTGATCGTTGCAGTATTCCCCCATGATGTACATTTCACCGGGAGGAAAGTCCGGGTCGGGATGGGCTTCCGGGAGAAGCAGGATCCCGCCGTTCAAGTCGCTGAAAAAGGCTGGCGGAAAGGACTCCGCCATGGCGTCCAGCAGTTCGCCCGCCTCGTCGAAGGACAGCACCATATGGGATACGCCCCCTTTACAGATCGCCTTTGGGCTTTTTCATGGTCAGGGAGATGCGCTTTTTTTTCTCGTCCACCTCCAGCACCCATACCATGACGATATCGCCGACGGCGCAGACCTCGCTGGGGTGACGGACGCGGCGCTCGCAGAGCTGGGAGATGTGCACCAGCCCGTCCTGGTGGACGCCGATGTCCACAAAGACACCGAAGTCGATGACGTTGCGCACGGTGCCGGTGAGCTCCATGCCGGGTTTGAGGTCCTTGATCTCCATTACATCGGTGCGCAGGATGGGCTTGGGCAGTTCGTCTCTGGGGTCCCGGCCCGGCTTCATAAGTTCCCCTATCAGGTCCCGCAGGGTGGGAAGCCCCACGCCGCAGGCCTGGGCGGCCCGCGCCTCGCCAAAGTCGGTCACCCGATCCCGGAGGTCTCCGATGCCGCCCGCCTCCACCGCGTTCAGGTCGTAGCCGCACAGGGCCAGGAGCTGTTCCGCCGCAGCGTAGCTCTCGGGATGGACGGCGGTATGGTCCAATACATTTTTGGACTCCGGGACGCGGAGGAATCCCGCGCACTGTTCAAAGGCTTTGGGGCCCAGCTTGGGGACCTTCAGCACCTGCTTCCGGGAGGTAAAGGCGCCGTTCTCCTCCCGGTACCTGACGATATTTTTGGCCGTGGCGGCGCTGAGGCCGGAGACCCGGGAGAGAAGGGGCGCGGAGGCGGTGTTCAGGTCCACCCCCACGGCGTTGACACAGTCCTCCACCACACCGGAGAGGGTCTCGTCCAGCCTGGCTTGGGGCATATCGTGCTGATACTGGCCCACCCCGATGGCCTTGGGGTCAATCTTCACCAGCTCCGCCAGGGGGTCCTGGAGCCGCCGGGCGATGGAAACGGCCGAGCGGAGGTTTACGTCATAGTCGGGAAACTCTTCGGCGGCCAGCTTGGAGGCGGAGTACACGCTGGCCCCCGCCTCGCTGACGATCATATAGCTCACGCCGCCGCCCACGGCCTGGATGAGCGCTACCGCCATCTGCTCGGTCTCGCGGCTGGCGGTGCCATTGCCGATGGCGATGTGCGCCACGCCGTGCTTTTTGATGAGGCGGGCGAGAACGTCGATGGCCTCCTGCTTTTTGCGTTCGCTGAAGGTGGGGTAGACCACCGCCGTGTCCAGAACCTTTCCTGTGCCGTCCACCACAGCCACCTTGCAGCCGTTGCGGTAGCCGGGGTCCAGCCCCATGGTGACAAAGCCCTTTACCGGCGGCTGCATGAGAAGGGGCTTGAGGTTGAGCCCGAACATCCGGATAGCCCCTTCGTCGGCCTGCTCAGTGAGCATATTTCGGATCTCGCGCTCCACCGAGGAGGCGATGAGGCGGTCATAGGCGTCCTCCGCTGCACTGCGGACAAAGGGCATGGCGGGAGAGCCGGGGATCAGGACGCTCCGGCGGACCGTGATGAGAGCGGTCTCCCGGTCCAGCTCCACCGAAACTTTCAGGAGGTCCTCCCGTTCACCCCGGTTGATGGCCAGCACCTGGTGCCCCTGGGCCCGATTGACGGGAGTCTTAAAGTCGTAATAGAGCCGATAGACCGAGTCCCCCTGGTCCTTTTTTGCGGCGGTGGAGATCAGGACCCCCTTGGACCACCACAGCGCCCGCAGCCGCTTACGCAGGGCGGCGTCGTCAGAGATCTGCTCGGCCACGATGTCGGAGGCGCCCTGGAGCGCCTGCTCCGGAGTCTCCACCCCTTTTTCGGGGTCCACATAGCCGGCGGCCACAAGAAGCGGCTCGGAGCAGTCCCGGCCCTGGGCGAACAGGAGCGCGGCCAAGGGCTCCAGACCCTTTTCACGGGCGACGGTGGCGCGGGTGCGGCGCTTTTGCTTGTAGGGACGGTACAGGTCCTCCACCTCAGCCAGGGTGGCCGCGGCGTCAATGGCGGTGGAGAGAGCCTCAGTGAGCTTTCCCTGCCCGTCGACAGCGGCCTTGACCTCGCCTCGGCGTTTTTCCAGATTGCGCAGGTACTGGAGGCGGTCGGCCAGGGTGCGCAGGGCGGTGTCGTCCATGGCTCCGTGGAGTTCCTTGCGGTAGCGGGCGATAAAGGGGATGGTATTCCCCTCGTCAATGAGCTTGACCACGTTTTCCACGTGGATGGGGTCCTGGCTTAATTCCTTTGCCAGGATTTGGATCATAGCGTCCATGGGGTATGCTCCTTTATCAAAGTACGCGGCGCGGCCGCGGGCGCCGGATCCGGTCCGGCAGGCACTATTTTACCACGGAGCGGGCGGCTCCCGCAAGGGTGGGTACGGCTTGACTATCCCGCGCCGGGAAGGTAGAATAAATTGGATGAAACAGAAGAGGACACGAAGGGGTGCAGGCAGATGAAACAGCTCGGCTTTGACAACCGCAAATACTTGGAGACCCAATCCGCCCATATCAAGGAGCGCATCGCCCAGTTTGGAGACAAGCTCTACCTGGAGTTCGGGGGCAAGCTTTTCGACGACCATCACGCTTCCCGGGTGCTGCCGGGCTTTGCGCCGGACAGCAAGATTCGTATGCTGTGCGAGCTCAAGGAGGACGCCGAGATCGTCATCTCCATCTGCGCCAGCGACATCGAAAAGAACAAAATCCGGGGGGACCTGGGCATCACCTATGATGTGGATGTGCTCCGGCTCATCGACGCTTTCCGGAGCAAGGGGCTCTATGTGGGCAGTGTGGTGGTGACTCAGTACGCCGGGCAGAGCGCCGCCGACGCCTTCAAAAAACGGCTGGAGGATCTGGGGATGCGGGTATTTCTCCACTACCCCATTGCGGGCTACCCCAACAATATCCCCCTGATCGTCAGCGACGATGGGTACGGGAAAAATGAGTATATCGAGACCTCACGCCCCCTGGTGGTGGTCACCGCTCCGGGGCCGGGCAGCGGTAAGATGGCCACCTGCCTCTCCCAGCTCTACCACGAATATAAGCGCGGAGTGAAGGCTGGATACGCCAAGTTCGAGACCTTCCCCATCTGGAATCTGCCGCTCCAACATCCGGTGAACCTGGCCTATGAGGCGGCCACTGCCGACCTCAACGACGTCAATATGATCGACCCCTTCCACCTCCAGGCCTACGGCGTCACCACCGTCAACTACAACCGGGATGTGGAGATCTTCCCGGTCCTCTCCGCCATTTTTGAGAAGATCACCGGCGAGTGCCCCTATAAGTCCCCCACGGATATGGGGGTTAACCTGGCGGGCAGCTGCATTGTGGACGACGCGGCCGTCTGCGCCGCCGCCCGCCAGGAGATCGTCCGGCGGTATTACGCGGCTCTGTGCGACCGGCGCCAGGGCCGCTGTGGGGACGAGACGGTGTACAAACTGGAGCTGCTGATGCAGCAGGCCAAGGTGGACGCCTCCATCCGGCCTGTGGTGGCCGCTGCCGGCGCCGTGGCCGAGGAGACCGGCAACCCCGCTGCTGCCATCGAGCTGCCCGACGGCGAAGTGGTGACAGGAAAGACCACGGATCTCATGGGGGCCTCCTCCTCCACGCTCCTCAACGCCCTCAAGCGCCTGGCCGGGATCGGCCATGAGCACCACCTCATCTCCCGGGAGGCCATCGAGCCCATCCAGACCGTGAAGGTCAAGCATTTGGGAAGCGCGAATCCCAGGCTCCACTCCGATGAGACCCTCATCGCTCTGGCCATCAGCGCCACCACCAATCCCCTGGCCCGGCGGGCGCTGGACAAGCTCTCCGAGCTTCGGGAGTGCGAGGCCCATTCCTCCGTCATCCTCTCCCCGGCGGACTCCGGCACCTATGCAAAGCTCGGCATGCGCCTTACCTGTGAACCTACCTACGAGACCAACAAGCTGTACCACAAATAGAGCGGCGGCAAGAAAAGCGGGCCCATGGAAATTTTCCATGGGCCCGCTTTGTCTGGACGGCTCACAAGAGGCTATCCTCCGTGTCTCTGGGGGCAATTGCCGGGACTGTGGTCAGCAGAAGCAGCGTCTGGATCAGGGCGGCAAACGGAAAAACAGGAGGTCCGCCCTGGCAGATGAGCTGTGCAGCGGCATAAAGAACCAGGACAGTCAAAAAATCCCCCTTCGATGGATATTCCCGATAGGCAAGCAGGTCTTAAGACGGCTCTATTTTAAGGGAAAACCCCTTAAAATCCAACAAGGAATTTTCTATTATGGAATACTATCTGTGAGGTGACAGAGATGTATGATCGTATCCGGGCGCTCCGTGAGGATGCAGACCTGAAGCAAAAAAATCTGGCCGAGGTCTTGAACATCCGCCAGCCGACCTATTCCGATTATGTACGCGGAAATTTGAACGTGCCTGCGCCGGCTCTGATCGCGCTGGCCCGTTTTTATCACACCAGTGTGGACTACATTCTGGGATTGGCGGATATCCGGGAGCCCTATCCCAGGCACGAGGAGAAGGGAGAGCGGCAGTGGATGGAAATCACGCCATAAAACGTTGACTTTTGGCTTGACGCGGCCCCGGATTCGGGCGTAGAATAAATAGGATTTTTTTGTAAGGAAAAGGCAGGGGACAACGGGGTCCCGGGACAAAGGCGTCCCATGCGAAATGGGAGGAATGAACGATGGCGGTCAAGTACATTTTTGTCACCGGCGGCGTGGTATCCGGGCTGGGTAAGGGGATCACGGCGGCGTCGCTGGGGAGGCTCCTCAAACAGAGAGGGCTCAAAGTGGCCCTTCAGAAGTTTGACCCCTATCTCAACGTGGACCCTGGCACGATGAACCCCTACCAACACGGCGAAGTATTCGTCACCGACGACGGGGCCGAGACCGATCTCGACCTGGGACACTATGAGCGATTTACCGATGAAAATCTGACGGTGGACTCCTCCGTCACCTCCGGCAAGGTATACTGGACCGTCCTCAACCGGGAGCGGGAGGGGGGCTATCTGGGCGGTACGGTCCAGGTTATCCCTCATATCACGGATGAGATCAAGGAGCGCATCTACCGGGTGGGCCGCCGGGGCGATGTGGATGTGGTCATCACTGAGATCGGGGGCACCGTGGGCGATATCGAGTCCCAGCCCTTTTTGGAGGCCATCCGACAGGTGAGCGCGGAGGTGGGACGGCAGGACGTGATGTACATCCACGTCTCCCTCATCGTGGCCATCCCCGGTTCCAATGAGCTCAAATCCAAACCCACGCAGCACTCTGCCAAAGAGCTGCTGGCCCTGGGTATCCAGCCGGACGTCATTGTGTGCCGCTCGGAGCATGAGGTGCCTGAGGACATCCGAAATAAGATATCCCTCTTTTGCAACATCCCGCCCGAAAACGTCATCCCCAACCTCACCGCCCCCTCTCTCTACGAGGTGCCGTTGATGCTGGAGAAGGAGGGGCTGGCCGCCGTGGTGTGCCGGCGTCTGGGGCTTACCGCCGCGCCGCCGGATCTGGCGGAGTGGACCGCCATGGTGGAGCGGGAGAAGGCGGCCGTCCGCCGTGTGGAGATCGCCCTGGTGGGCAAGTACGTGGGACTCCACGACGCCTACCTCTCCGTGGTGGAGGCCCTGGCCCACGGCGGCATTGAAAACGACGTGAAGGTGGATATCCGGTGGGTGGATTCCGAGGAGGTCACCGATGAGAACGTCGGGCGGCGGCTGGACGGCTGTGACGGCGTGCTGGTGCCCGGAGGCTTCGGGAGCAGGGGCATTGACGGTATGCTCTCCGCCGTACGGTACGCCCGGGAAACCGGCGTGCCCTATTTTGGCATCTGCCTGGGGATGCAGATGGCGGTGGTGGAGTTCGCCCGAAATGTGGCGGGGTTGACAGGAGCCCACTCCAGTGAGCTCGCGCCGGAGACGCCCTATCCCGTCATCGATCTGATGCCCGACCAGGTGGGGGTCACCGCAAAGGGCGGTACCATGCGTCTGGGCGCCTACCCCTGCCGTTTGACCGGACACGGAGGCCCCTGCTACGCCGCCTATGGCGCCGATGCCATCTCCGAACGGCACCGCCACCGCTATGAGTTCAACAACCCCTACCGGGAGGTGCTGACGGCGAAAGGGCTCCGCCTGGCAGGACTTTCCCCGGACGGGCGGCTGGTGGAGATGGTGGAGCTGCCCGACCATCCCTGGTTCGTGGGGGTCCAGTTCCACCCGGAGCTCAAGTCCAGACCCAACAAGGCCCACCCGCTCTTCCGGGCCTTTGTGGGGGCGGCGAAAGCGCATCAGAGCTGAAAACGCAATGGAAGCGGCAATGGGGCCGGGATGGGAAAAGCCGTCCCGGCCCCTCCATATGTTGCATCCCGGCGAAATTTCTGATATGCTGTTTACCGGTACGAAATGATTTTGGAGGTGTTACATTTGAAGCGAATTTTCAGCGTGTTCTTAAGCCTGGCGCTGGCGGTCTCGCTGTTCCCGGCGGCCTTGGCGGAGGAGTCTGCGGGTATGGACCGCGGAGCACTGGCCCAGCGCTTGGCAGAGCTGTGCGGCTATGCCGACGAGCTGGAAGGCTATGCAGCCCAGCCAAGCGCCTTTTCGGATGTGGCGGAGGAGGACGAGTGCAGGGCAGCCGTTAACCTGCTCCGGGACAAGGGCCTGATGCAGGGCGACGGTTCCGGCGCTTTCCGCCCTTCCGTTCCTGCCACCCGGGCGGATGCCGTCACAGTGCTGCTGCGCTGGGCGGGGCTCACCGAGGCGCAGATCGGCGCGTACGGCTCCTATGACAGCGCCTGTCTGATGGCCAGCCTGGGCCTGTCCGGCGATCTTGCCGGCGGGATCAAGGATGAGGGCGAGCTGACAGATCTGTACGAGACCGTAAAGCCTCTCTACGATGCCCTGCACGCCGAGGTCCCCGCCCCCTATTTTGTGGACGGCGCGGCACTGCCCATCTTCCCCTATGATACCGTGATCCGCGAAGTGGTCTACGTGGAGACCGATGTGGATACCGATGGGGACGGCAAGGCGGACAAGGTGCAGGTGCTCGTCCAGCGTCCCGCCGCCACAGACAGGGGCATGAAGGCCGCCTCCATCTTTGAGGCCCGGCCCTATTCCGCCGGGTGTACCGACGCCTATGATCTGGATACCTGGAATGCGCACATCGTGGACGCCCGGCTCACCGAAGCCACGGCATCCACCTCCACCGGCAAGGAGGACTGGGACTGGCACGCCTCCAGCGAGCCGGGACCCGCCACGCTGGAGGTGCAGACCGCTGGCGGCGCCGGCGCGGCCGGAGACGGCGGAGATGTGTGGAGCAATACAGAGAATGTGGACGCTTACGACTACTGGCTGGTCCGCGGCTATGCCTACGTCTCCTGTTCCGGTCTGGGTACCTTGGGCTCCGACGGCTTTGAGACCTGCGCCAGCGCCGACGAGACGGCCGCCTTTGCCTCCGTGGTCCGGTGGCTTGCCGGGGATGAGGGTGTCAAGGCGTACAGCGATAAAAACTCCGGCGTGGAGGTGAAGGCCGATTGGTCCAACGGGAATGTGGCAATGTCCGGCCAGTCCTATGCCGGGTCCACCGCCTTCGCCGTGGCCTCTACCGGTGTGGAGGGGCTCAAGACCATTGTGCCCCGGGCCGGCATCGCAAGCTGGTATGACTATTACCGCTCCCAAGGTATCGCTGCCGGCGGGCTCTACTATCCAGGCGACGACTGCAACATCCTGGCCGACTACTGCATGTCCCGGCAGCTGGACGAGACGGACTATGCCTCCATCCAGGCAGACTATGAGGCCTATCTGGAAGAAATGATCGCCGAGCAGGACGCACTCTCCGGCGACTACAATCGGTTTTGGGACGAGCGCAACTATACAAACGGCGCGGAGAATCTGAAGTGCAGCGCGCTGATCATCCACGGGCTCAACGACTTCAACGTCCGTCCCAAGCAGTTCGACCTGATGTACGACGCCTTCCGGACCGCCAAACAGGAGGTAAAGCTTCTCCTCCACCAGGGTGCCCACTATACCCCGGAGCAGATAGAGGGGCTGGACCTCAACGGCATTTTGGGACGCTGGTACGCCCACTATCTCTATGGTGTGGACAACGGCGCCGAGCGGGAAGCCGAGGTGCGTGTGCAGAGCAATACGGATCTCTCCTGGAACATCTACGATGCCTGGGGAGACGCCGTGGAGAGCATTGTCCTCTCCGCAGGAGAAGGGGAGAGCCGCTTTACCAGTGATCTGGGAGTCACCAGCTTCGATACCTCTCTGGCCGATGTGGAGGAGGGGTGGATCGAGTACTGCTCCGACATGGATTATACCTGGGAGCAGGAGATGATCGCCGGCGCTACCGGTGCCAGCGCGGTCTACACTTTTGACATAGAGAAGGATATGCACATCAGCGGCACGCCCACCGTCACTGTGCGGGCCAGCGCGGACCGTCCCACCGGCATCCTCAGCGCAATGTTGGTGGACCTGGCGCCCGAGGGAGGCATGGAGGCGGTCATGCTCGAGCAGTATGGCGAGGGCGTGGCCACCGAGACAGTGGAGGCAAACGGACTGTGGTACGGCGGCGGTCTCGCCGCGAAAGATTTGACCCAGTTCTCCATGACATCCACTGACAATAAGATCGTCACCCGGGGGTGGATGGATATCCAGAACCGCACCTCGATCTACAGGGTAGACATGGTGGAGCCCGGCATGTTCTATGCGTTCACGCTGGAGCTCCAGCCCATGGATTACACCGTGAAGGCCGGACACAAACTGGCTTTGGTGCTCTACTCCGTCGATCCTGAGGTCACTTACTGGCCGGAGGCGGTGACCAACTTCACCGTGGACAACACCGGGACCTATGTGACCATCCCCGTGCGGTAAAGAGGGTAAAAAGCCCCCCGG
>CDZJ01011453.1_pt1 | contig 163022 bp, 113 predicted proteins | sample 557391 | NCBI WGS metagenome assembly CDZJ01 (sample SAMEA3182111, study PRJEB8094) | gut metagenome | biome: human; feature: gut; material: Stool; isolation source: human stools | place: Canada | collected 2013-05-07 | reverse complement strand
AGGGTCAGCTTCATGGCTGCATATTCTTTACGTCCCGAACCCCATACACCGATCAGCAGGTACATAGGAATCAGCGCGATTTCGTAGAACATGAACATGGTGAATAAGTCGATGGATATAAAGAATCCGAAGACTCCCATAGACAACAGTGTGAACCAAAGGAAATATTCTTTTGTCAGAGGCTGCAGACGCCAGGAGGCGAAAGTACCTGTGAATACAATAACGGCAGACAATAACAACATGGCTACCGAAATACCGTCAACGCCTACCGAGTAGGAGATGTGAAGCGGTGCATACCAGAGTGTATCCGCACGGAATAGCATTTCTGCCGTGTTGCCGGCACTGCGTTCTCCCAAATACATAAAGGTAAGTACGACGGAGGCAATCAGAAGTGCCGATGCGCCGGTAACCATAACCCCCCGAATCGCTTTGATTCCCCGTGCTGCCCAAAGTCCGGCAAGCATCAGTAAGGGGATGAGTACGAAGATTGATAAAAAATTCATAATTGAATTATTAAGTTTTAAGTATTAATTCGCAGCGACTTGTTGCGCAGCTTAATATCTAATACCTGATAGTTAATACTTGCTATAGAACTAACAGCAGGATAAGCGCCAGCGCTCCGCAAAGGAACACGTATGCGTATTGCTGTACCTGACCGCTTTGAAGACCACGTATCTCGTCGCTTGTCGTATTCGTAGCCCATGCCAGGAAATTAAAGAATCCATCCACTACATGACGGTCGAACCATGCGATAGGAGTCGAAATGCAACGGAAGATGATCTTATGCGTAATAAACTGGTATATATCATCAATATAAAAACGATGATAAGCAGCTGTCCACAATCCATTGAACCGTTTGGCAAGTGCATTGGCAACAGGCTGTTTGGCATTCTTATACATCCATGTGGCAATCCCGATAGAAATAATCGCAATTACAACGCTTGTGACAGCTACCGACAGATCGAGGTGAATAGAGTAAGACTCCCCATTCGAACTGATAAAATGTCCGAAAGGAATGAACCCTGCACCACAAGTAACAACCGCCAGAAACATCAACGGAAAAGTCATAGCCAACGGACTCTCATGCGGGGTGTGATGAGCATGAAGCTCTTTATTTTCTTTGCCCCAGAAGATGCCGTAGTAGAGGCGGAACATATAGAAGGCGGTCATTGCGGCGATTACTGTCATCACCCAACCCATTGCAGGGCTATATTGGAAGCAGGCAGCCAAAATCTCATCTTTTGAGAAGAAACCGGAGAACGGAGGAATACCGGCAATGGCGAGACAGGCAATCAGGAATGTCCAGTGAGTAATAGGCATGTATTTGCGTAGTCCTCCCATGGCTGACATTTCGTTGGAATGTACTGCATGGATAATGCTGCCGGCACCCAAGAAGAGTAATGCCTTAAACATGGCGTGTGTGAAGAGGTGGAACATGGAAGCCATATATCCCAGTCCTCCGTGGTGCGGGTCCATAGAAGTACAAACGCCCAGTGCTACCATCATAAAACCAATCTGTGAAATGGTCGAGAAGGCCAGCACACGTTTGATATCCGATTGTACGCAAGCCACGCTTGCTGCATAAAAGGCGGTGAAAGCACCTACCCAGGCAATCATATGTAAGGTGTCCGGTGCATAAGCAATGAAAAGCGGGAACATACGCGCTACCAGATAAACGCCGGCAACTACCATCGTAGCCGCATGGATCAAGGCACTGACAGGAGTAGGACCTTCCATGGCATCGGGCAGCCAGATATGCAACGGGAACATGGCACTCTTTCCGGCGCCACCGATAAACATCAGTCCCAAAGCCAATGGAAGCATGGAAGCGCCGCCACTGATCAATGATACCGTATCCGGTGTGAAGCCGAATGTGCCACCGTAGTATCCGTAAATCAGAATACCGATAAGGAAGCCTAAGTCTGCAAAGCGGGTGACAATGAACGCTTTCTTGGAAGCGGCAATGGCAGCAGGCTTTGTATAGTAAAAACCGATCAGCAGATAAGAACTGACACCCACCAGTTCCCAGAAAAGATACATCTGGAAAATGTTTGTGGCAACAACCAGTCCCAGCATAGACATCGTAAACAGGGACAGGAAAGCGTAATAACGTTGAAAGCCCGTCTCACCTTTCATGTAGCCGAAGGAGTAGATATGCACCATCAGTGACACGGTAGAAATGACAATCAGCATCATCACGGATATAGGATCTAGCAGAATGCCCAGATCAAATCGTAAAGTCTCGGTGAAAGGAAGCCACGTAAAATTATAAGGTATCAATGTGGCAAATGTTCCGTCTTCCAAACGAGGGGCGGAGAAATATTGGAAAGCCGTAACGTACGATAGTACTGCTACTGCTCCCAGTATCAGCGTACCGATAGCACCCGCTGTCCGATGAGACATCCATTTTCCTCCGATTCCCAGAATGAGGAAGGAGAGGAAGGGAAGAAGGAGTATTAGAATTGTTAGTTCCATACAGTTTATTTTAATTACTTGTTTTATTATTGTTCATATTTATCACGATATCCATCCGAATGGAAATTGGGTCGTGCCGCTTTGGCACTACCACTTCAGATCGTCCAGATTGCGGACTTGAATGCTTCGGAGGTTGCGGTAAATGTTAATCATGATGGCGATAGCTATAGCCGTTTCCGCAGCCGAAATGGCGATGGAAAAGAGTGCAAAGAAATAGCCTTCCATGCCTCCCGGAAAGAGAAAACGGTTGAACACGGCGAAGTTGATGTCCGTGGCGTTCAGCATTAACTCTACAGAAATCAGGATAGCCAGCGTATTACGGCGGGTAAAGAACCCATAGATTCCTGCAAACATCATGATGGTAGAAACTACCAGATAATATTCCATGTGTATCATATCTGAAATTATTAGGTTTTAAGTAATAAGTATTAATTCCTTGCGGTTCATTGCGCAGCCTAATACCTGATACTTAATAGTTAATACTTACTTATTTATCTCTTTCGGGCGATCATGATACCACCGATGATACAAGCCAGCAATAAAATACTGATTGCTTCGAAAGGCAATATATAACCATATTTGTCACTGCTTAATAAAGCATTACCAATGGTGTGGATGTTTATTTCCAGCGGAACCAGGTTGGTCGTTTGCAGGAAGTTATGCTTCAGGGTGATAAACAAGATAATCGCTAAACCGGCAACCATCGTAAAGAGTCCTGCCAGAAACCTGCTTCGTTTCAGTTTCTCGGCGCGGTCACCTTCTCCACTGGTCAGCAGGATGGAGAATACATAAAGGACGACGATACCACCGGCATAAACCATAATCTGGACAGACCCCAGAAAGGTGTAACCCAGCAGGAAATAGATGCCAGCCGTGCCGAAGAGCACGAAGAGCAGATAGGTGGCTGAGCGGACAATACGTTGGGTAGTCACCGTCATGATGGACATTGCAATAATAAATGCTGCCAAAAAGTAGAATACTACTGTTTCAAGTGTTGATCCCATATCTAAACTTCTTTTTTCTTTTCAATTACTTTACTACCGGTATGATTCAGTTGCAGGACAAGCTTCGTCCGGTCAAAGACGGCATGTTCGAAGTTCTGGTCGAACGTGATGGCGTCATGCGGACAAGCGTTGACACACAGTTGGCAGAACATACAAGCTCCGAGGTCATATTCATATTTTGCCAGGATTTTCTTCTTCTTGCCGTCTTCAGTCTCGATCGTTTCGCTGGTTACGGTGATTGTATCGTTCGGACAAGCTATCTGACACAATCCGCAGGCTACACAGCGGTGTTCGTTATTCTCATTGTGGGGCATTGCCAGTGTACCACGGAACCGGTCGAACATTTTCAGCTCTTTCCGGTTTTCAGGATACTGTTCGGTTACCTTCTTACGGAAGTATACCTTGATACTGGTTTTCATACCCGTTGCCAGAGTGCTGATACCATGTATCAGTCCTCCCAAGTACGTATATTTTTGATCTTTATATTCCATAATTCTTATTTTAGAAGTGGAAGCCAAAGGCAACACAACATGCCATTAATAATAGGTTTACCATAGAAATTGGAACCAGATATTTCCATTCCAGATTCAGAATCTGGTCGATACGCAGGCGTGGGAAAGTCCATTTGATCCACATTAAGAGGAACACAACGAAGAATGCTTTGGCAAAGAACCAGATGAAGCCGGGAATATAGTCCATAACAGCGTTGAATCCGTCCAAACCGACGATATGCAATGGCATCCAGCCTCCCCAAAAAATGGTAGCGGCCACGCTGGCTACGATAAACAGATTCAGATATTCCGCCAGATAAAAGAAACCGAAGTGCATACCGGAATATTCCGTATGATATCCGGCCGTCAATTCACTTTCCGCTTCGGGAAGGTCGAACGGGCCACGGTTACATTCTGCATTTCCGGCAATGAGATAGATGATGAAAGCGATAACGGCAGGAATATGTCCTTTGAAGATAAACCATCCGTCAGCCTGTCCTTCTACGATTTCGGAGAACTGCATGGTGCCCATCAGTACGACCATCGTCATGATGCTCATACCCACTGACAACTCATAACTGATGATCTGTGCGCCGCTTCTCATGGCACCGATCAGCGAAAACTTGTTGTTACTACCCCAACCGGCAAGCAGAATACCTACCACACCGATGCTGGAAGCAGCCAGCAGGAAGAATACGCCCACATTAAAATTCAGAATTTCCGCTCCTTTATTAAAAGGAATACAAGCGAAAGTGAGGAACGAGGCGATAATCACCATGAATGGAGCCAGATTGTAGAGGAAGCGGTCGGCATCCTTCGGAGTGAAAATCTCCTTGGTCAGCATCTTGAGTACGTCGCATATCACTTGAATAGAACCCCATTTACCGACACGGTTCGGACCGAGGCGGCACTGGAAGAAACCACAGACTTTGCGTTCCATGTAAATCAGTACGATAGCCAGAATAGCATATAGTGCAACGATGCACACGCCGACAGCTATGCACTCTATAAAGATGGCCCATCCCTCCGGCATAACGGAGAGCAGCAGCTCATGTATCCAGTTTGTTACTATACTAAAGTCGAACATATATATTTTAATTATTAGGTTTTAAGTATTAAGTATTAATTCCATGCGGAGTATAGCGTATATCATATTGCATACTCAGTTAATACTTACTACTTTATACTTAATACTTGTTTTTTATCTCTTGTTTATCGGTCGATGTCCGGAACTACATAGTCCAGTGTTCCTCCGATGGCAATCAAGTCGGCAATTTTCGCTCCGCGGCAAATCGTGTCGATTGCAGCAACAAGTGGCAATCCCGTAGCACGATAGTGCAGGCGATAAGGCATCTTGTCACCCTGACTTTCGAGAAAGACTCCGAATTCTCCGCGGCTTCCTTCTACGGCGGCATAATAACTGCCTTCGGGAACGCGGATGATCGGTTTCATCTTTTCCTGATACGGGCCTTCGGGAATGTTGTCTATCAACTGCTCGATAATCTTCAGACTCTCCATGATTTCGTCCATACGTACCAGATAACGGGCGAAACAGTCTCCTTCCGTATAAACAATTTCCTGGAAGTCCACCTTGTCATATACACCGTACGGTATCCGCTTACGTACATCGCAAGCCCAACCCGAAGCACGGCCTGTACCCCCGGTGCAACCGAATGAGATTGCATCTTCACGGCTTAACACTCCGACGCCCTTCATACGGCTCTGAGCGATAATGTTGCCGGTAAATATGTCGTGGTATTCGTGAATGATACCTCTCATATAAGGGATAAATTCTTTTACCCGCTTGACGAAGTTAGGATGAAGGTCGGCCTGTACACCGCCGATGGTATTGTAGTTCATGATCAGACGTCCGCCGCAAGTCTCTTCAAAAATATCGAGAATCTTTTCACGGTCACGGAATCCGTAGAAGAAAGCAGTCAGTGCTCCAAGGTCCATGGCGAGGGCGGAGTAGAACAGTAAGTGAGAGTCGATACGTTGCAGCTCATCCATAATTGTACGAATGTATTTGACACGGTCACTCACTTCGATGCCCATCGCTTTCTCGATGCACATACACAAAGCGTGACGGTTCTGATGTGCGCCCAGATAGTCGAGGCGGTCAGTCAATGCCAATGTCTGCGGATATGTAAGACTCTCGTTCATTTTCTCGATACCCCGATGGATATAACCGCAGTTAGCATCGATCTTACGAATAATTTCACCTTCAAGAGAAACGCGGAAGCGCATTACACCGTGAGTTGCAGGGTGTTGCGGGCCAATGTTGACTACATACTCTTCTTCTCCAAAGAGTTTCATTTCTCTGTTTTTAATCGTTCCGTCCGGATTAAGTTCTATTTCCTGTGTTGTATCGAACGTCTCTTCGTTAGTCATACAAAGCGGATTATCTTTCTCCGGATCATTATCTTTACGCATGGGGTATCCTACCCAGTCATTACGTAAGTAAAGGCGGCGCATATCGGGATGCCCTACGAAAACAATGCCATAGTAGTCGAACACTTCACGTTCGTAGAAGTCGGCTATTTTCCATATATCGCTGACTGACGGAATTTCCGGTCGTTCACGGTCGGTAACGGCTGTTTTCAGTGCTATCCGTTCTCCCGTAACAGTCGATTCCAGATGGTAGACAACGCCTAAACCACGGAGTTTCTCCGGTGCGTCTTTTTCGTCTGCTACTCCCCAGTCCATACCAGTGAGGCTTTCAAGGAAGTCCATCTGTTTTTCATTTCGCAAGCGCAGCATTTCGTCGTGTAACGCTGCAGGGACTATAAATTGTATTTCTTGCATAATTCTTCGTTCCTCATTCTTCATTTCATAAATTCCGGTTTCTTCTCTTTTCTGTTCGTTCCACCAAAGAATTTCTCTATTTTCACTTTGCGTTGTAGTTGCATCATGCCGTAATAGAAAGCTTCCGGGCGGGGCGGACATCCGGGGATATATACATCGACCGGAAGAATCTTATCTACTCCATTCAGCACATGATAAGACTTCTTGAAAGGCCCTCCGCTGACAGCACATCCGCCTACGGCAACTACATATTTCGGATCGGGCATCTGATCGTACAAACGTTTCAGTACCGGTGCCATCTTGTTGGTGATTGTTCCGCAGACCATGATCATATCAGCTTGGCGCGGACTGGCACGTGCTACTTCGAACCCGAAGCGGGCCATATCATAACGCGCGGCACCCAGTGCCATGAATTCGATGCCGCAACAGCTGGTTGCGAAAGTAAGTGGCCACAGTGAATTGCTGCGTCCCCAGTTGACAAGGTCGTCCAGAACCCCAAGAAAAACGTTCGCTCCTCCGGCATTAAGTTCCTTGACCAACTTTTCCAATGACTCATTGTCGATGAACTCATCATACGGAATTGATTTTATTTTCGGTTTTTTGGTTATTTCCATTCCAAAGCTCCTTTCCTCCAGGCATAAGCAAGGCCCAGAACCAAAATAATAAAGAAGAAGAGAATACTAACGAGCCCCTGAGGTCCCATGTCATGCATAACTACTGCCCAAGGGAACAGAAAAGCTGTTTCCACGTCGAACATCAGGAACAGGATGGCAAACAGGTAGTAACCTACACGGAACTGCATCCATGATTTACCACGCGTTGGTATACCACATTCATAAGCTTCAAACTTTTGTACATTGTACGAACGTGGTGAAATAGCTCGTGAAAGGGCTATTACTACACCGACAAAAGCGAGCGCTGTCAGTAAAACAACAACTAAAAATGTAAAATTCATAATTTCAATAGCTGTTTAGATTGAATATTATATAGAAATAAACAATTAGTTTCTCCACACCCGGATGAAACCAACTGTAATGAATTGACGAATAAGATAATGGATTGTACCGTCTAAATGACGATCTTCCTTAAACCATATATATAATATGTAATAGAATCGTAAAAGTACTTGGGAATATGGAGTGAATGAGTCTGAGACGTGTTTTGCTGGCTTTTGTATTCACGGAAATAAGTAATCAGCAATTGCACGCTTTTATCTGTAGGGATGTGTGCAACATCCGCATGACTCATATCACAAGACTGGGTAGAATAGAAATAATGAAGACGTTCAAGAGCATTATGAACAGGATGATCCTGAGATACGTAGCACTTCTCCTGGCGATATGTCGGGGGGGATACTCTGCAGTTATCTTCCATTGCTTCATTGGAAACAACATGGATCAGCAAAGCAAGTACCAGAAATAGTCCGTATTTTAAGCTTTGTTTCATCTTTCTCTTTTAACGGCTGCAAATATAGGATTAATATTCATGTTTTTTGCAAAGTCGGGGTTACAAAAAAGTATTTTTTAACTTGCTTTATTTCAAGTCCGTTTTTATTTCAGTGCTACTCTGGAGAATCTTCTTCTTTTATGGTATATATCCGTTCTTATTTGGTTAAAAGATGTAATAAAAAGAACGATTTACGTTCTTTTTGACGAATTACCCAAAGAAAATTCATTTTTTTGCAAATTGTATATAACACATTGATATGAAACACACACTTTGCTTTATAACAATCCTACTGGGTTCTTTGTTGAATCTTTATGCAAATAACGAGAATGATTCTCTATTGAAAGTTTTAGATAAAGTGATTTCTGAGCGTCTTGTGTATACAGAAAAGAAGGAAGCTACTATCAAAGAGCTGAAAGCAAAAAAGAAGGAACAAAAGACCTTGGACGATATGTATCGTCTGAATTCCGAGATTCTCCATCAATACGAAACGTTTGTCTGCGATTCTGCGGAACAGTACATTAATGAGAATATTGAGATCGCTAAGAAACTGGATAATAAAACCTATTTGCTGGAAGGAAGGCTGCAACTGGCTTTTGTTTATTCCTTATCGGGGTTGTTTATTCAAGCTAATGATATTTTCAAATCAATCAATTGTTCGGATTTACCTAGTCATTTACAGGCTTTGTATTGTTGGAATCGTATTCGGTATTATGAAAATTTGATTAAATATACAGATGATGCTCGGTTTGCCAGTGAATATTTGGTTGAAAAAGAAGCGTATCGAGATACAGTTATGAGTATCTTGTATGATGCATCGGAAGAATATTCGAAAGAAAGAGCTATAAAGCTTCAGGATCAGGGAAATACAAAAGAAGCACTTAAGATACTGACTAAAATTTATCAAAAGGAAAAACCAGGAACTCATGGGTTTGCAATGATGTCTATGGGGCTATCAAGAGCATATCGGCTGGTCGGAGAGCATGAATTGGAAGAAAAGTATCTTATATTAGCTGCTATGACCGATATAAAACTGGCAGTGAAAGAAAATGAGGCTTTGTTGACTTTAGCCGTGAATTTATACCATAAAGGAGATATCGATAGATCTTATAATTATATTAAAGTAGCACTGAGTGATGCTATCTTCTATAATTCCCGTTTTAAGAATACGGTAATAGCTCGTATTCATCCTATTATAGAAAATACTTATTTATATAGGCTGGAAAAGCAAAAGCAGAATCTTCGTTTTTATATTTTGCTCACTAGTTTGTTTGTTGTGGCTCTTGCTATCACTTTGTATTTTACTTATAAACAGACTAAGATTGTTTCCCGTGCAAAGAAGAATCTCAATGTTATGAATGAAGAGTTAGTTGCATTGAACAAGAATTTGGATGAGGCTAATTTAATAAAAGAAAGATATGTAGGCTATTTCATGAACCAGTGTGCCGTTTACATTAATAAACTGGATGAATATAGGAAAAATGTAAATCGAAAAATAAAAACCGGACAAGTTGATGATTTATACAAATCTTCTTCTCGTCCTTTCGAAAAAGAATTGGAAGGATTATATACCAATTTTGATAAGGCGTTCTTAAAATTGTATCCTAATTTTGTCGAAGAGTTTAATTCATTGTTGAAACCGGAAGATTATTATAAACTGGATAAAGACCAGTTGAATACAGAATTGCGTATTTTTGCTTTGATGCGAATGGGGATTACAGATGTTTCGCAAATTGCTGTTTTTTTGCATTACTCAGTACAAACGATCTATAATTATAAGAGTAAAGTGAAGAGAATGTCTTTATTGGATGGAAATATCTTCGAAGAAGAGGTGAAAAAGCTTGGTTCTTTGTCCCAAAAATGATTCTATTTGGTTTACCAAAACCTTAAAATGGTTGTTTGTTAATGCGTTGAATATTAATGTATTATCTAGAAGAGATGTTCAAAAACGTCTACTTTATAGCCTACTTCCAATAAGGAGTAGGCTTTTTTCATCTCTATATTTGCATCACAAGATTTTTGATAACTGAATACTAATCTAAAGAAACACAGCTATGGATTTTTCAGAATTGTATCTTACTTATTATTCAAAACTGGTTCGGTTTGCAAAAGAATTTGTAATACTGGAAGAGGATGCAGAAAACATAACACAAGATGTGTTTACCGACTTATGGGCGAAACGTGATTCTATGGATCGCATTGAAAATATGAACGCGTATCTTTTCAGATTAATAAAGAATAGATGCTTGGATCATTTGAAACATAAAATGTTTGAACAGAAATATATTGAATCAGTTCAAACCTCTTTCGAAATAGAAATGTCCTTGAAATTACAATCTTTAAATAGGTTTGATGTGTCTGATATCTCGGAAGGAAATGAAACGGAAATGCTCGTTCGTAACGCAATCAATAGTCTGCCTCGAAAATGTCGTGACATATTTTTATTAAGTCGTGTCGAAGGGTTAAAATATAGAGAAATCTCAGAACGTTTGGGTATTTCAGTAAATACTGTAGAATGTCAGATGGGGATAGCACTCAAAAAGTTAAGGGTAAAACTAAATATTTGCCTTGCAGCATGAGTTTTAATAATTTTATTGATATTTTTTTAGGGGTATTTACTGGGATAATCGTTCTTTTGTAAAAAGGAACGAATAATGGGAACTAATTTAAATAAATATTTTGCAGGTGAATTGACTTCAGAAGAAAAGGAAGTCTTCCTTCTGAATGTGAAGAATAATGGGGAAATGCGCGAGGAATTTATTGAGTATCAGAGTGTTGTTGCTCTTGTGGATTGGTCGTTCCCTAAAGATGATAAAGAACTTGCTAAGCAAAAACTATCTGAATTTATGAGTCGGATAGAGAATAGCGAAAATAAAAAGGCTTAAAAATACCATGAATAGACTTAATAACATCATATTACTAGTCGTCTTTATATGTACGCATGCTCATTCGCAACAAGCTTATTTTGTTGATGGATATCATGGAGGGATATACGGGCATTATCCGGTGAAGTGGAAAACTCAGTTTATTGTCGACCAGTTATCCAAGCATCCGGATTGGCGAATTTGTCTGGAAATAGAGCCTGAAACATGGGATACGGTGCAAATACAGACTCCCGGAGCCTATCGACAATTAAAAAACGTAGTAGTAACTAAGCAGGTAGAGTTTACAAATCCTACTTATGCTCAGCCTTATTGTTATAATATATCGGGCGAAAGCATTATACGTCAGTTTCAATATGGTATTGCTAAGATAAATAAACATTTTCCGGGAGTGACTTTTACCACTTATTCTGTGGAAGAACCCTGTTTCACAAGTTGTTTGCCTCAGATATTGAAGTTATTTGGTTTTAAGTATGCCGTACTCAAATGCCCGAATACTTGTTGGGGAGGATACACTAACGCTTATGGCGGCGAATTGGTCAATTGGGTAGGCCCGGATGGAACTCCCATTCTTACTGTTCCTCGCTATGCTTGCGAGAAATTGGAAGAGAATTCTACTTGGCAGACAACTGCTTGGTGTAATGAAGAATCTTATCTGAATGCTTGTCGTGATGCAGGGATTGAACATCCTGTGGGAATGTGTTTCCAAGATGCCGGATGGAAAAATGGTCCATGGTTAGGAAGTGGAAAGAATACAAAAAGTAATTCAGTTTATGTGACGTGGAAAGATTATTTTGAAAATATTTCCATTGGTAAAACGAATGATGACTGGCATTTCTCGCAGGAAGATATGCGTGTAAACTTAATGTGGGGAAGCCAAGTGTTGCAGAGAATTGCTCAAGAAGTACGTACTTCTGAGAATAAAATAATAATAGCAGAGAAGATGTCTGTTATTGCTCATCTTGCCAATGGGTACACTTGTGTTCAGGAAGATTTGGATGAAGCATGGCGTACTTTGATGCTTGCGCAACATCATGATTCTTGGATCGTACCTTACAATGGCCTAAATAAATTTGGAACCTGGGCGGATCAAATAAAGCGATGGACAGATGAGACAAATACTGTGGCTGATAAAATTACAGCTGCTTCTATATTCAGTTTTGATAACGATACTATTAATACTGAAAAAGCCCAGGGATTTGTACGTGTTTATAATACATTGGGAACAAAAAGAAAAGAACTGGTAACTGTTGAACTCCCTCAGGAATATGCAGACTTTGATTTGGAAGTCAATGATTATAGAAATAAAAAAGTTGATTATTCAATAGGAAAAGAAGGTGGAAAAATAAGATTGTTGTTTGAAGCAGATGTTCCTCCCTTTGGTTACTCCACATATCGTATTAAACAAGTAAAGACAGGTAAAAGAACGGTTTCAGGAAGCGAAAAGATTATAAATGAAGGAGAATATGTGGTTGAAAATGATATGTATAAAATTGTTTTTGACTTGTCGAAGGGAGGAATTATTAAAAGCCTTGTAGCAAAAAAAGAAGAAAACAAAGAATTTGCCAAACAATCGGGTGAATATTCTATAGGTGAATTGAGAGGCTATTTTTATGACGAAGGCAAGTTTCGCTCTTCTACAGAAGCTCCGGCTAAGCTGACGGTTTTGCGAAGTAATATACAAGAGACAAAGGTAAAACTGGAAGGGAAAATAGCTTCACATCCTTTTGTACAGATTATAAGCATTGCTCAAGGGGAGAAGCGTATCGATTTTGACCTTACTATTAATTGGAAGAAAAATGTAGGTATTGGAGAATATAAAGAAAATAGTTGGCGGGATAATCGCAGAGCTTATTGTGATGACAGATTTAAGTTAAGTGTACTTTTCCCTGTAAATCTTCATTCTCCTCGTATTTATAAAAATGCGCCGTTTGATGTTTGTGAAAGTAAGTTAGATGATACTTTTTTCAATAGTTGGGATCAGATTAAGCATAACATTATTCTTCATTGGGTTGATTTGGCAGAACAGGAAGGAGATTATGCATTGGCTTTATTCGCAGACCATACTACTTCCTATTCACACGGAAAAGATTATCCGTTAGGACTGACTGCCCAATATTCTGGTAATGGGCTTTGGGGACCTGACTATAAGATCACGGGACCGTTGAAAATGAAATATGCTATTGTTCCTCATCGTGGCAAATGGGACAAGGCTGCTATAGCCACGAAGAGCGATTGTTGGAATGAACCATTGTTATGTTCCTATCATTCATTTGCAAAATTGGAGTCAAGGTCACTGGTAGACTTAAAAAATACCGGTTATCAGGTGAGTGCAGCCAATATAAAAGATGGAAAAATAATCTTGCGATTGTTTAATGCGGAAGGTGACAGGAAGCAGCATAATATTACTTTTGATATGCCGCTGTCTAGTATAGAAGAAGTAGATCTGAATGGTAGAGTTATAGATAGAAAGACAATAAAAACACGTACCGGAAAATCTGAAATTAGTATTTCTATGCCTCGTTTCGGTCTAAAGACATTTGCTTTGAACTTGAATTGAACATATTCTAATAATAGTAAACTGTAATATTTTTATGTATAAAGCTAGCGCTAATATTTTAATAGCTTGCTCTTTTTTGTGGCTGACTGCTTGTTCTTCAGCAGGAGTAGTAACAGAAGATTTAATTCCGACTGATTATGTAAATCCTTTTATAGGAGCTAGTACCAGTGTAGGAGCTGCCGGTGTTTATCATGGATTAGGTAAGACATTTCCTGGCGCTACTACTCCTTACGGTATGGTACAAGTAAGTCCCAATACTATAACCGGAGGTGATAATAGTTCCGGTTATAGTGATGAACACAAAACCATTGAAGGCTTTGCCTTTACTCAGATGAGTGGAGTGGGCTGGTTTGGGGATTTAGGAAATTTCCTGGTGATGCCTACAACGGGCGAACTGCAAAAAATAGCGGGTAAAGAAGATGGTAGTATAAAAGGGTATCGTTCTTCTTATGATAAAGCTACCGAAACAGCTAAAGCGGGATATTATTCGGTAGAACTGACTGATTATAAGATTAAAGTAGAGAGCAGTGCGACACCTCATTGTGGAATATTGCAATTTACTTTTCCTTCGAATGAACAATCTCGTATTCAGATAGACCTGGCACGTAGAGTGGGGGGGACTTCTACTTCGCAATATGTGAAAGTATTGGATGATTATACCATTCAAGGCTGGATGAAGTGTACACCTGATGGTGGTGGATGGGGAAATGGTGAGGGAAATTCCGATTACACAGTTTATTATTATGCACAATTTAGTAAACCATTGAGTAATTATGGCTTTTGGAGTGCGGATATTCCCGATGAATGGGTTCGGAAGCGTGATGAAGTGGTAAGTATTCCCTATCTGACACGTATATCACAAGCTCCGGTCATTAAAGATAAGAAAGAACTGGAAGGAAAGCACCTTGGCTTCTTCACAGAATTTCCCACAAAAGAGGGAGAACAGGTTGAGATGAAAGTAGGCATTTCCTTTGTCGATATGGAAGGAGCAGCTAATAACTTTAAACAGGAGATTGCTTCTAAAAACTTTGCTCAAGTAAAACAGGAAGCGAGTGATTTGTGGAATAAAGAACTTAGCCGTATACGGATATCCGGTGGAACTGATGACGAAAAAACTGTTTTTTATACATCATTATATCATACGATGATTGACCCTCGAATCTATACAGATGTTGATGGGCGATATATTGGCGGAGATAAAAAGGTACATGAACAGGACGGTACATTTACCAAGCGTACTATATTTAGTGGTTGGGATGTTTTCCGTAGCCAGTTCCCTTTACAGGCGATGATTAATCCGCGTTTGGTGAGTGATGCGTTGAATTCGCTGATAACGATGGCAGATCAGAGCAGACGGGAATATTATGAACGTTGGGAACTTCTGAATTCTTATTCTGGCTGTATGATAGGTAATCCTGCACTGTCGGTGCTGGCAGATGCTTATATGAAAGGAATTCGCACGTATGATGTAGAAAAAGCATATCAATATGCAGTCAACACGTCAGCTAAGTTTGGGAATGATTCGTTGGGATATACTCCTGAACCGTTGAGTATTTCATATACGCTGGAATATGCCTATGCAGACTGGTGCGTGGCTCAATTGGCAAAGGCGTTGGGGAAAGAAGAAGATGCAAAGCGCTTTTATGAAAAAGGGAAAGCCTATCGTAACATGTTCGATGCGGAAAAAGGCTGGTTCCGTCCCCGAAATGCAGATGGATCATGGAAAGCATGGCCGGAGAATGCACTGACCGAAGAATGGTATGGTTGCATTGAGTCGAATGCGTATCAGCAAGGCTGGTTTGTGCCGCACGATGTTCCGGGAATGGTTGAACTGATGGGAGGCAAGGAAGAGGTTATAGCTAATCTGACTAATTTATTTGACCACACTCCTTCTGATATGTTATGGAATGATTATTATAATCATGCTAATGAACCGGTACATTTTGTTCCTTTCCTTTTTAATCAGTTGGATGTACCTTGGTATACACAGAAGTGGACACGATATATTTGTAAAAATGCTTATGCGAACAAAGTAGAAGGGATTGTGGGCAATGAAGATGTAGGACAGATGTCGGCCTGGTATATATTGGCTGCTTCCGGCATTCATCCTTCCTGTCCCGGTAACACCCGCATGGAAATAACCAGTCCTGTTTTTGACAAGGTAGAATTTAATCTGGACTCAAAATATCATCAAGGGAAAGTATTTACAATTATTGCTCACAACAACAACACAAATAATCTATATATACAAAAAGCTTTGCTGAATGGCAAGGAGTACAATAAATGTTACCTTGACTTTGCTGAAATCGCAGCAGGAGGAACATTGGAATTATTTATGGGCGATAAGCCCAATACAGAATGGGGTGTTTTATCTAACATTTAAATAACTGAATATTATGATGAATAAGTTTAGACTTCTTTTACTAGCATCAAGTTTGTTTGTACTGAATGGAATAGGGCATGCTCAGACTTCTACCATGTCACTGAACAGTTCCAATCCTAAGATAGTATGGGAAGTCAAACCGCAGGCAGATTTGAATAATATAGGGGGAGAACAAATCTCTACCCCGGGTTTTAAAATGCCGGACTATGTAAAAGGCGTAGTTCCCGGAGCTGTTTTTACAGCATATGTTGAAGCTGGAATCGTTCCCGATCCTAATTACGCTGATAATATATATAAAGTAGATGAGACGTTTTATAACCGTCCTTTCTGGTATCGTACGGAGTTTGAACTTCCGGCATCTTATTCAGCAGGTAAGCGTGTTTGGCTTCATTTTGATAATACCAACCGTTTCGCAGATTTCTATTTTAATGGAGAAAAAATATCGGGAACGAAGACATCCACTAAAGATGTGAGCGGACATATGTTGCGTTCTAAATTTGATGTGACACATCTGATTAAGAGATCAGGAAAGAATGCGGTTGCGGTTCTGATTACTGATCCTGATCAGAAAAAGACTCGTAAAGGAAAAGATCCGTATGGTGTTGCTTGTAGTCCCAGCTATCTGGCAGGTGCCGGTTGGGATTGGATGCCGTATGTGCCGGGACGTCTTGCCGGAATTACAGGAAATGCTTATCTGGCTATTACAGGTGATGCTGTGATGGAAGATCCGTGGATTCGCTCGGAATTGCCGACTTTGCAACAAGCAGAACTATCTTTCTCTACAGGAATCAAGAACGTTTCTTCTGCTCCGAAAGAAGTGGAAGTTTCCGGTGTTATTCAGCCGGGAAATATTACTTTCTCCAAGAACATTCGGGTGGAAGGAAAAGAAACAGTACAGTTGTCGGTGGATAAGAGCGATTTTGCTGCATTAGTCATTCGTAACCCGAAACTTTGGTGGCCTAACGGCTATGGAGAACCGAATCTTTATACCTGTAAACTGACTTGTTCGGTAGATGGAAAAATATCGGATGAAAAGGATATTACTTTTGGTATCAAGAAGTATGAGTATAAGATGATCAACAACGTAGTGAATTACCCGGTCCTTACATTCTTTATCAATGGGCAGAAGATTTATCTGAAAGGTGGAAACTGGGGTATGAGCGAGTATTTGCTTCGTTGTCATGGCAAAGAGTACGAAACGAAAATCAAGTTGCATAAAGATATGAACTACAACATGATCCGTTTGTGGACAGGTTGTGTGACTGATGATGAATTCTATGATTATTGCGATAAGTATGGAATCATGGTGTGGAATGATTTTTGGCTGTATGTCGCTTATAATGATGTAGCTGAGCCGGAAGCATTCAAAGCAAATGCTCTTGATAAAGTGAGACGTTTAAGGAATCATCCTTCTATAGCTATCTGGTGTGGTGCTAATGAAACACATCCGGCACCCGATTTGGATAATTATTTGCGTGAAATGATAGCTCAGGAAGATAAAAACGATCGAATGTATAAGTCTTGTTCCAATCAAGATGGTTTATCCGGAAGCGGATGGTGGGGAAATCAGCCCCCTAAGCACCATTTTGAGACTTCGGGCAGTAATCTGGCATTCAATAAACCTGCTTATCCGTATGGTATAGATCATGGTTATGGTATGCGTACTGAAATAGGAACGGCTACTTTCCCGACATTTGAAAGTGTGAAATTGTTTATTCCTCAGGAGTCATGGTGGCCTCTGCCTACTGATGAACAATTGAAAGATGATGATGATAACGTTTGGAATAAGCACTTCTTCGGCAAAGAAGCGTCCAATGCCAATCCTATCAATTATAAGAAATCAGTGAATACGCAATTCGGAGAATCTTCGAGTCTGGAAGAGTTCTGTGAGAAAGCTCAGTTGCTGAATATTGAAGTAATGAAAGGGATGTATGAAGCATGGAATGATAAGATGTGGAATGATGCGGCAGGGCTTTTGATCTGGATGAGTCACCCGGCATATCCATCATTCGTGTGGCAGACGTACGATTATTATTATGATCCTACCGGAGCTTATTGGGGAGCAAAGAAGGCTTGCGAACATCTTCATCTTCAGTGGAACTCATCTAATAACAGTATAAAAGCTGTAAATACTACTACCAAAGACTTGAAAGGCGCTTATGCCAAAGCGACCATCTACAACCTGAACGGAAAAGAGGTTGCGGCATATGGACGTACAAAACAGATGGATGTACCGGCAAGTAACATTGCAGAAGCGTTCACGTTAAACTTCAATCCGTACAATTTGGCTTTTGGCAAGAATGTGATAGCTTCTTCATCATCACCATCCAGATCGGCTTCTTTAGTAGCTGACGGAGGGGCAGGCAGTCGTTGGGAAAGTGATGCGAGTGACTCTCAATGGATTTATGTTGACTTGGGTAAGAAAGAAAAAATAGAGCATGTTGTGTTGAAATGGGAAACGGCACGTGCCAAAGAGTACGAGATCCAAGTGTCGAATGATGCGAGGAAATGGAAAACAGTCTATACAAACAAAGATGGACAAGGCAGTACAGATGAGATAAAACTTTCTCCGGTTACTGCACGCTATGTGAAAATGGCAGGAGTTAGCCGTGCCACAGACTTTGGATATTCACTGTATGAATTTGAAATATATGGTAAGAAACAAAAGAATGTTGAGGAACTGACTCCGCTCCATTTCATCCGGTTAGAACTGACTGACGCAAATGGTAATTTGATTTCAGATAATTTCTATTGGAGAAACGGCGTGACAGATCTTGACTATACAGCTTTGAATACATTGCCGGAAGCAGAACTGTCGTGCAAATTAGTTGATAAGTCAATGTTATCCGAAGGGAAGATGAAATTGTCGGTAAAGAATCATTCGAAAACTGTTGCTTGTGCTAACCGGATAAGATTGGTGAATACGGCTACACAAGAAAGAATCCTTCCTGTTATCATGTCTGATAATTATATAACTTTGATGCCGGGTGAAGAGCGGACTATTTCTGTTGAGGCGGAACCGGAAATGTTGAAAGGAGGAGTCAGTGTTTTGCTAAAACAATATGGTAAGGCTGAACAAAAGAAGTTGGATATATGATATACGTAGAAAACTAAGGGGCATCTTTTTAATTTGAACACCAGAAGACATTACCTGTCCTGTCTTCTGGTGTTTTTAATTTCCCTCTATATTGTGCCTGATATATTCAGGAAGAGTAGAAAGTGAACTTTCTTTTTTGAATAACCTGCTTGATTTAATAGACAATGATCAGTTTATTAATCTATTATGTGTACTTGCTTAATATCTTTTGGAACTAACAACAGTTCGTTTCACATACGTGGTCCTATCGCTTCACATACGTGATCCCATTAGCTCACGTACGTAGACCGAACGCTCCACGTACGTGAAACTAAGAAATGTTACTGACAAAGTTTATTAGTCTTGCCTTCTTCATATATTAATGTTACCGACATTTGTTTTATTTGTACCATGATAAATAGTCCTATGTATGAACAGAATGAAGAAAATAAGGCTTTAGAGTTGAATAAATAAGTGAGCATACTTGATTTGTAGTGGGATAGGGGTGACAATAGAAACTTATAAAATTCTATTATCACCCTTATTATCACCAGTTATTATCACCATTACTTGCTTGATTGATAGCTGTTTATCTTTAAAAAGTGACAAGTGACAATAAAAAACTGTTTTTTTCTTAGTGGGAGTTACTTGAAAAATAAAACATTTATTTTAGTGGTTAAGTAAACTTGAATCGTCTTTTTTAATAAGATTCTTTTTTATTCAAAGTTGGAAAAGAGAATGTTTTGAAAGATAAATAATTAAATTTGTAATAAAGTGTATAATCAAATGAATAGTAAAATAAACGTAAAGGTCTTTTTCCTGCTATTTCTAATCTGTGTTTGTTCTAATAGCCTGTACGCACAATCAATTCCACCCTTTAAAAAAGGAGAACGGGTAGTCTTTGTTGGAAATAGTATAACTCATGGTGGACATTATCATTCATTTGTGTGGTTATATTATATGACTCGTTTTCCAAACAAACCGATTACAATAATGAATGCCGGAATTGGCGGTGAGAGTGCGTGGGATATTAAAGATCGGTTGGACTACGATGTTTTTGACAGAAAACCGACTTATGTAACTCTGACTTTTGGTATGAATGACACAGGGTATGATATTTTCTGGAAAGAGAATGCTAAGGAGTTGTCGGAGCAACGGATTGAAAAATCTTTGGAAAGCTTTCGGGAAATAGAGAAGCGCTTGCTGGCAGAGAATAAAATGACCAAAGTGCTGATAGGTGGATCACCTTATGATGAAACTACGAAATTGAACAGTTTACTTTTTCTTCATAAAAATGATGCTATTTTAAAGATAATTGATGCCCAGCGTAAGGCGGCTAAGAAAAATGGATGGGGATTTGTGGATTTTAATCAGCCGATGGTACAAATAAGTCTGGAAGAGCAAAAGAAAGATTCGACATTCACTTTTTGTAGAGTAGATAGAATCCATCCTGATAATGATGGACAGATGGTGATGGCTTATTTATTTTTAAAGGCGCAGGGACTGGCTGGAGTCGAAGTTTCGGATATTTCAATTGATGCAAATAACAAGAATCTATTAAGTCATAGGAATTGTAAGGTCTCCAAACTAAAGAAAGAAGCTGGTGGTTTAAGTTTTGATTATTTGGCAAATTCACTTCCTTATCCTTTGGATTCTATTCCAAGACATGGTTGGGGAAATAAAAGGTCACAACGTGATGCTATGGATTTGATACCGTTTATGAAGGAATTTAATCAAGAACGTTTGCAGGTGACTAATTTAGAAAAAGGACATTATCGGCTGACAATAGATGGATTGTTTATCGATAATGTTTCATCTGGACAGTTGGAAGATGGTATCAATTTGGCCGATTATCCCAATACACCCCAATACCAGCAAGCCATGAAAATCATGTATCTGAATGAAGAACGTTTTGAAGTAGAAAAACGTTTCAGAGAATATTTGTGGACAGAATATTCGTTCTTGAAAAAGGAAGGTCTGCTGTTTGCTGATAATGAGAAGGCTATAAATAAACTTAGGGAGTATTTACCTAAAGATGGTTTTCTGAGGATGAGTTATGAGTGGTATACCAAAGCGATGTATCCTGAGATACGCGAAGTATGGAGTAGATATATGAAGATCATCGTCGATACAATTTATAAAATGAATAAGCCGACAACTCATAAAGTCAAGTTGACAAAGATAGGTTGAGTAATGCATTATCCATTGTAAGAGTGTTGGGGGGATGATCCATAGCTGTAATATTCGCAGAAACTTATTTATGAGGAATAAAAAACTGTTACTAGGTATAGGAATAATGTGTTGTCTTTGGTGTTTGCCAAAGATTGTACATGGGAAAGAAAACAAGGTCTCTTTTTCTTTAGTGGAGTTAAAATGTGAGAATATGGTTGATCCTTTAGGGATTGACAACGTTACTCCCCATTTGAGTTGGAAGTTGAAAGGAGATGGGGTGGTGGATGGACAAGCATTTTACGAAATTCAGGTAGCGTCAGATAGTCTTCTATTAATTGGGGGGAAGGCTGACTTATGGAAATCGGGGAAGTTGAAGTCTGATGTTTCTGTGATGGTGCCTTATCAAGGCTTACCTTTGGCTTCGCGTTCTTTATGCTACTGGAGGGTACGTGCCTGGGATCGGAAAAGGCATGTTTCCCAATGGAGTCCGGTGGCGCGTTTTTCTGTTGGTCTTTTGAATAAGGAACAGATACACGGTGTCTATATCGGTTCATCACCGGAAGGAGGTAAGGTTTGTGCTCCTTTACTTCGTAAAAAAGTGCAAATAGGTGAACTGGCAACGACTTTTCTGTATGTGAATTCGCTGGGATATCATGAAGTATATGTCAATGGAAAGAAGGTTACGGAGAATGTTCTTACCCCTGCAGTCTCTCAACTGAATAAACGTTCGTTAATGGTCACTTATGACGTATCTTCTTATTTGAAAGAAGGAGAGAATGACCTGCTGATATGGCTTGGACAAGGGTGGTATAAGAAAACTACTTTTGGTGCTGCTTATGACGGTCCGTTGGTAAAAGCGGAACTGAATATGCTGAGAAATGGAAAATGGGAAGTATTGACTGCAACTGACACTTCTTGGAGGGGACGAGAAAGTGGCTATTCGGATACAGGTAATTGGTGTGCTTTACAATTTGGTGGTGAAAGGGTAGATGGGAGAATAGTGCCGACAGATTTTTCAACTTATTCTCTAGATAAAATGAAATGGTATCCTGTGGTGGAAGTAAATGTACCAAGACACATTGTTTCACCTCAAATGTGTGAAGCTAACAAGATACATCAAACGTTGCAACCTGTTTCTATCAGGAAACTTAGTGAAGATACCTGGTTGGTAGATATGGGAAGAATACAGACCGGATGGTTTGAAATGAAGATGCCGATGTTATCTGCGGGACATGAGGTCACGATGGAATATAGCGATAATCTGACTAAAGAAGGAGAATTTGACAAACAAGGTGAAAGTGATGTCTATATTGCAGGTGGACAGAGGGGAGAATATTTTAGGAATAAATTCAATCATCATGCTTATCGTTATGTCCGTATCTCCAACCTTCCGGCAAGACCGAAAACTGAATGGATAAAATCTCTCCAGATTTATGGCGATTATCGGCAGACTGCGACTTTCGAATGTTCGGATGCTGACTTGAACGCCATTCATAATATGATTCAATATACTATGAAGTGTCTGACATTTAGCGGATATATGGTCGACTGTCCGCATTTGGAGCGGGCAGGCTATGGTGGCGATGGAAATTCGTCTACAATGAGTTTGCAAACAATGTATGACGTAGCACCGACTTTCACAAACTGGATACAAACATGGGGAGATTCAATGCGCGAAGGGGGAAGTCTGGCCCATGTAGGTCCTAATCCCGGTGCAGGTGGCGGTGGTCCGTATTGGTGTGGATTTATTGTACAGGCGCCATGGCGAACGTATGTGAATTACAATGATCCGAGATTAATAAAGAACTATTATCCGAAAATGAAAGAATGGTTCTCATATGTGGATAAATATACGGTGGATGGATTGCTGAAACGCTGGCCTGATACTCAATATCGGGATTGGTTTCTTGGTGACTGGCTTGCACCGATAGGAGTAGATGCAGGAGCACAATCTTCTGTTGATCTGGTAAATAATTGTTTTATCAGTGAATGTTTGGGGACAATGGAAAAAATAGCTCTGATGCTTGGGGAAAAAGAGGAGGCAGAGAAGTTTGCTATGCGCAGGAAGAATCTAAATGAGTTGATTCATCAAAAGTTTTATCATCCGGGTAAAGGTATCTATTCTACAGGTTCACAGTTGGATATGTGTTATCCAATGCTTGTAGGAGCTGTACCGGATTCTTTGTATGATGATGTGAAAAGAAAGATGATGACTGATACTGAAAAGCAGCACAAAGGTCATATTGCTGTAGGGTTGGTAGGTGTCCCAATTTTGACAGAGTGGGCTATTCGTAACAGGGAAGTTGACTTTTTATATCAAATGTTGAAGAAACGTGATTATCCAGGTTATCTGTATATGATAGATAATGGTGCTACAGCGACTTGGGAGTATTGGAGTGGTGAACGGAGTAGGGTGCATAACTGCTATAATGGAATCGGAACCTGGTTTTATCAAGCAATAGGGGGACTTAGAATAGATGAATCGGTACCCGGTTATCAACATGTATTTATTGATCCTCAAATACCGAAAGGTTTGACTTGGGCTAAGATGGCAAAAGATACTCCATATGGTGTGATTGTTGTTGACTGGGAATTGACAGATAATATTATGGATCTTCAAGTGGATATTCCAGTTGGGGTTACTGCTACACTCTGTATTCCCGATGAGGCTGTGTCCTGTATGATGGATGGGAAGAATATTCGCATAGAAAAGAAAATGATTCAATTAAAAGCAGGTAATTTTAAATATTATATTTACATGAAATAATAGATACGTATGAAAAAACATTTATTATCAGCGCTTTTAGCGATGTGTCTGGTTACTACGGCTTTTGCCCAGCAAGGGAAAGTGTATGAGACACGTACCGTAAAAAGTAAGATTCTGGGAATGGAACGTAGTTATTCCATTTATTTGCCAGCAGGCTATGAGGAAGGAGATGGTAGTTATCCGGTATTGTATTTGCTTCATGGATTAGGAGATAATCATACGGGATGGGTGCAATTTGGGCAGGTTCAGTATATTGCAGATAAAGCGATTGCTGAGGGGAAATCAGCTCCGATGATTATTGTTATGCCAGATGCTGACACGGTTCATAAAGGTTATTTTAACTTGTTGGATGGAACATATAATTATGAGGACTTCTTTTTTCAAGAATTGATTCCGCATATCGAGAAAACGTATAGAGTGCGTGCTGAAAGTCGTTATCGTGCTATCTCCGGTTTGTCTATGGGAGGTGGCGGAGCGTTGTTTTATGCCCTTCATTATCCGGAGATGTTTGTTGCTGCTGCTCCGTTAAGTGCTGTTGGAGGGGCATGGACATTCGATCAGATGAAGAATCAATCAGATTTATCGAAGGTGTCAGAAGAAAAAAAAGCGGAAGTTCTCGGGCAAATGGATATACAAACTATCTTGGAGAAATCTCCGAAAGAAAAGCTAGACCGTATCAAATGGATTCGTTGGTATATCAGTTGTGGTGATGATGATTTCTTATCGGTAACGAACTGTCTTTTACATAACACGTTGTTACAGCATCAGGTTGGTCATGAATTTCGTATGAAAGACGGCAGTCATTCGTGGACTTATTGGCGGATGGAATTACCTGAGGTTATGCGATTTGTTTCTAGAATATTTACTCAATATTGAGCGTAAGTAAAGTGATTCTTAACAAAATAGGCTTTGAAGATCAAGTCCTTTTATCGTATGAATTAAAATTTATAGATATTTTTTTATTTCTTTTTAGTGGTATTTGCTTGCTTGCTCGTTCTTAATATAAACATTGTTTTTTATGGGTTTATTTTAGGTAAAAGGTTAGGATTGGTGTTTGATTGGTTTTCAAGTTTATCCTCCGGTTAAAATTTGCTCCTCATTGCTCTTACTACAGCCGGAGGGAGCTTGTAAAATACCGTAGGTCAAGATAGGTAGACTGTTTTTTAAAGGTAAAAAGGTTTTGTTTTCAGTTAAAAACAGAAAAATAATGACTAGAATACAAAATCATATGACGAAAATAGTTCGAATATTAGTTTTCGCATTTCTGATGCTTATACCTGTTTGTGGTGTAGCGCAGGATAAAATTAAAATAGCATGCATTGGCAATAGTATAACTGAAGGGGCTGACAATTATCCGACTCCTTTGGCTCGTATGCTTGGAAATCAATATGAAGTTGGCAATTTTGGAAAGTGGGGCCATACTTTATTGCGAAAAGGTGATCATCCTTATATGAGTACCGATGCATTTATCAATGCACAGAAATTTCAACCGAACGTTGTAATTATTAAACTTGGTACAAATGATTCCAAGCCGGAGAACTGGAAATATAAGGATGAATTTGAAACTGATTTAGAGTATATGATCAGCATTTTTCAGAAGTGTGGATCTAAACCAAAAATTATTATATGTCGTTGTATTCCGGCAAGTAATAATTTATATGGGATCCGTAATAAAATAATAAAAGATGAAATTTATCCGATACAAAAGAAAGTAGCTAGGAAGTTTCATCTGAAATTGGTAGATCTGTATAGCCCATTAGAACATAAAGTTGATTCAACTTGCTATGTATGGGATAATGTACATTTGAATAAGAGCGGTTCGCTTATATTGGCGGAGCATATATATAAAGCTATTACAGGTAAAAAAGCTCCTAAATTGGAAAATGCATTTGCTAACTAGAAGAAAAATCATACTATAAAACGACACATGAGGCGATATATTTATTTTGTTTTTTTATTATGTTGTGCTGTTAATCTATTGTTAACTAGTTGTGTACGACAGAAATATGTTGTAATGGATATGGTACACCATAATCCGGGTGAGGCTATGACGGAATCGAAGTTTCTCGATCCTTCTTTTTTGAAAAAAAATGAATATGGAGCAAAAGTTTTTTTCTTGTTTGAGGCTGCACAGTTTGGAATTGATTGGAAGAGTTTTGATCCTTCTTTATTCCCGGATACGACTGAAGCCGGACGTTGGGTGGCAGAAAAAGCAGAAATAATACATAAAAAATATGATGCAGCAAAAAAGGAAGACCTTCAAGTATACTGTATGCTTGATATGTTAGTACTTCCTTCTTTGCTGGTAGAAAAACATAGAACAGAACTTACTAACGAACAAGGAAAACTTGATATATCGAAACCTTACACTCAGCTTTGTATTCGTGAATTGATGAAGGAAATGTTTGAAACGTTTCCACAATTGGATGGATTAGTGATTCGTACTGGAGAAACTTACCTGCACGATGCTCCTTATTATGTAGGCAATCATCCAGTACAAAATGGTATGTATGATCATATTACGTTAATTAATTTGTTACGGGAAGAGGTTTGTGAAAGACGTAATAAGAAGTTGTTTTATCGTACATGGGATATGGGGCAATTGCATTCGATCCCTAAATATTATTTGTCCGTTACAGACAGTATAGAGCCACATCCAAATCTTTATTTCTCTATCAAGCATACCATGACGGATTTTTGGAGATCAGCAATTACTGATCCTGATATGAATTATAATACAATGGATAAATATTGGTTGGAAGAATCAGGACAATATGGTGTTCCTTTTAATCCTTGTATAGGTATTGGTAAACATCAACAAGTAGTTGAAGTGCAATGTCAACGTGAGTATGAAGGAAAGGGAGCACATCCCAATTATATCGCTAAAGGAGTAATTGATGGTTTTGAAGAATTTAAGAAATCTAATATAAAGAAGCCGTATTGTTTAAACCAAGTGAAAGATAATCCCTTATTTAAGGGTGTTTGGACTTGGTCACGTGGCGGTGGCTGGGGAGGTCCTTATATCAAGAATGAGTTTTGGATCGAATTAAATGCTTATGTCATCTCACATTGGGCTAGTAATCCTTTGAAAACAGAAAAAGAAATACTATATGATTTTGTAAAAGCAAAAGGGCTTCCCGAGTCAGAATGGGAGATGTTCCGTCGACTTTGCCTATTATCAGAAGATGGAGTGATAAAAGGGCAATATAGTACTATGGGAGATACTTATGTTAATTGGACACGTGATGACACCATAACGGGAGATGTATATCAAAAGAGTTATTTTGATCGTATGATTGAAAGAAATCAAGTAAATGCTTATCTGAAAGAAAAGGAAGAAGCTGTTCGTATTTGGAAGGAAATAGAACTGATATCTCAAAAACTACATTTTCCCTCAGAAGAATTGAATCATTTTATTCGTATTTCCTGTTCGTATGGACGCATTAAATATGAGCTTTTTGCTGTTTCGTGGCAGATTATGCTATGCGGTTATGTGGCAGATACAACAAAAAAGTCTTTTAACCGGATAGAGATGGATAAATATATTACTGCATTTGATGATTTGTGGAAAGAATGGAACGACTTATCTCTAGAAAACGATAATTGCCCTTCAATGTATAAGATTTCTTCTAACTTTTTTGGTTTTCCTGTAGGTATACAAGAGACCATTGATAAATACAGGAAATAGTTTTCATTTTTTCTTCTTATATGTTATAGAATATAAAAAAATAAATGAATATTACTTAGTGGTTAGTATTAGTCTAGTCGTCTTGCTATTAATAGTAGCAAAAAGTATGAGAAAGAAACATAAAATAACGAAAGTAAAATTATGATCATTATTATTATATAAATTCTTAAAAACGGTATTTTCTATGAGAAACTTATTACAAAAATGTTTTAAATGGCAGTGGCTTGTCTGCTTGGCTGTAGGCTGCTGCTTTTCGTCTTGTAAAGATGATGAAGAGTCAACTTCGGGCTATGATCCGAATAAGCCGATTGTGTTGACTGATTTTTATCCGCCCGAAGGAAAACTTGCAACTCAAGTTATTCTTAATGGATCGAATTTTGGGGATAGTAAGGAAAATGTGAAGGTCTTTTTCAATGATAAAGAGGCTTCTGTCATTTCTGTGAAGGATGATAGAATGTTGGTATTGGCTCCTAAACGTGCATCTACAATAGAGGACCCAGAATGTGTGGTTAAAGTACAAGTACATGAACAAATAGAGGAGTACAAGCAGACATTTGATTATTATATCCAGACTACTGTGACTACGTTAGTGGGAGGAAGTACATCGGCACAGGTGAATCCAACAGGAACTATACCACTATCTGAAGCACAATTTAGAGCAAATATTGATAGGTGTATTTGTGTAGATCAGGATAAAAATGTTTTCTTTTTAGTAGATAATGATGGAAAGTTTGCTGCATTTATGTTAAATGAGGAGGCTGATAAATTAATATCTCTAAAGTCAGATATTAATGCGTTGTTTAACTCTCCTGTTTTGGGGTATAACAGTAAGGATGATATTGTCTATCAATTCTGGGCTAATAGAGATAGTCATGAAGTTTATTATTTTGACCCTAAGACGGATTATGCACCAACTACAGCTATAAGTTCTATTTCATGGGATGATCCAAATTTTCCAAATATTGAAGGATTTGGAGTATGGGCAGCCAAGTGTAATTTTACAATGGGACCAGATGGAAAAATGTATTCAAGAATGTTAGGTGGAAATCTGGTACGGATTGATGTAGAGAATGCTAGAGGAGAGAATCTAACGAATGGGGATTTGGTTGGAACCAAGGATGGTAGTGCTTATGGACTTGTTTTCGATCCTCAAGATGAGAATGTTTTTTATTTCTCAAATAATGATAAGCATTGTATTTATAAATATGATTTACGTACTAAAGAATGTGCATGTTGGGCTGGTCAAGAAGGTAAAAGTGGATATTTGGATGGACCAATAGGACAAGCTATGTTTAATAAACCTGGACAGATGTGTGTCGATTCAGAAGGTAATATAATTTTGACTGATACCGAAAATCACTGTATTCGTAAGATAACAATGAGTACAGGTTATGTATCTACATTAGCAGGAAAACCCCAAAATTCAGGTTATGTAAATGGTAGTGCAGAAGATGCTCAATTCAAAAAGCCATTGGGAATTTGTATTGATAACGACGATGTAATGTATATCGGCGACTCAGAGAATCGTGCTATTCGTCGATTAGCTGTCGAATAAATAATTAGTGAAACTTTATATTTAATATAATATGAATCGAATATTTGTAATTTTTGCTTTGCTTCTTGCGTTTGTAGCACAAGTACATGCACAGAAAGAGCAAAGCTTTATGTTGACTGGTACAGTCTTCGATGAATTTAATGAACCAGTTCCGGGAGCAAATGTATATGTTAAAGATAAACCAGGTGTGGGAATAACAACTAATATTGATGGTAAATTTCGGTTAAAGGTAAATATATATGATATAGTGGTTGTGTCTTTTTTGGGATATGAAAACTATGAGCAACGTTTGACGAATAAAATTGACAATGTTAAAGTTACCTTAAAACCGGCTACGGAGAATATTGATGAAGTAGTTGTAGTAGGTATGGGTACGCAGCGAAAGGTCAGTGTTGCTGGTGCAATTACAACGATGGATCCAGCGCAACTAGAGGTTCCTGCTACAAATATAGTTAATACACTAGCAGGTCGTGTTGCAGGTGTGATTGGAGTTCAATCTAGTGGTGAACCGGGCAAAAATATTTCCGAGTTTTGGGTGCGCGGAATTGGTACGTTTGGTGCTAATAGTGGTGCATTAGTGTTGATTGATGGTTTGGAAGGTAGTTTGAGTCAGATAGATGCTGCCGATGTTGAAAGTTTTTCTGTTTTGAAAGATGCTGCGGCTACAGCGGTGTATGGTAGTCGAGGTGCAAATGGTGTAGTATTGGTAACGACGAAGCGTGGTTTGGAGTCCAAATTGAAGATCAGTGGTCGTGCTAATATGACAATCTCACATTTAAAACGTTTACCTGAATATGTTAATGCCACTCAATATGCTGAAATGGCAAATGAAGCTTCTGTTGCAACCGGATTATCTCCTATTTATAACAAGACAGAAATGGATATTATAAAATATGGCTTAGATCCGGATCTGTACCCAAACATTGACTGGCAAGATGTTATTTTAAATCCCAATTCTTTCCAGCAAACTTATTATGTAAGTGCTCAAGGTGGTAGCAGTGTTGCCCGTTATTTTGCAAGTTTAGGAATGTCGAAAGAATCTGCGGCTTATAATCCATCCAAAGATAGTAAATACAATAAAGGTGTAGGCTATGATACTTATAATTATCGTTTGAATTTGGATATAGATTTGACTAAAACAACTAAAGTCTATATTGGAACAACTGGCTATATGTCGGTGAATACTCGCCCGAGCATGGGGGAATATTCTAGAGGAGTCAGTTTGACAGATTGGCTATGGAGTTCACAGGCAAAGACTACTCCAATAAGCTATCCATTACGCTATTCAAACGGATATTATCCTGCTGCAGGAACTAAGGATGAAATATCTCCGTATGTTCTATTGAATTATACAGGTAATGCTAGAGAACAGAATACCAGGAATTTAGTTACTTTAGGTATTACACAGGATTTGTCGATGATTACTAAAGGGCTATCAGCTAAAGTACAGGGATCATGGGATACACAAAGTTTATTTGGAGAAGCACGCTATAAAATGCCAGAACTAAATGAAGCTTTGAAGGAGCGTAACCCTAATGGAACCTTGAGTTTTGAGAAAATAGCTGATGAGAAAACCGTTACATATAGCAGTGCTGCTTGGGTTTGGAGGAAGCTATATTTAGAGGCAAATGTTAATTATGACCGTACCTTTGGCGATCATCGTTTAGGTGGTTTACTGTTTTATTATATAGAAGATACATCTGAAACTGGTGCAGATAAAAGTATGAATGCTATACCAAAGCGTTATCAAAGTCTTTCGGGCCGTTTTACATATGGTTTTAAAGATACATATTTTTGGGATTTGAACTTTGGTTTGAATGGATCTGAAAACTTTGAACCAGGTAAACAATATGGATTCTTTCCGGCAGGAGCTTTCGCATGGGTACCATCTTCATATGAATTTATACGTGAAAATGTAAGTTGGTTGAATTTTCTCAAGCTTCGCGTTTCTTATGGTGTTGTTGGTAATGACCGCATCAGTTCTAGACGTTTTCCTTATCTGACCCTAATAAAAGAAGAAAATGCTTCAAATCCTTGGGGAGGGACTGGTAGCTTAACAGAAGAACAAGTTGGTGCCAATAATTTGATGTGGGAAAAAGCAAAGAAATTTGATGTTGGTATGGATCTGCATTTGTTTAAAGATAAATTTACTTTGACTTTAGATTATTTTAAGGATACACGAGATGGTATTTTTCAGGAACGTAAACAAATTCCTGATTATGTAGGTTTGATTCAAATGCCTTATGGTAATATAGGTCGTATGAAAAGCTGGGGTGCTGATGGAAATATGGAATTCTATCAACAGATAGGAAAGGATGCACATGTGATATTACGTAGTAATTTTACTTTGAGTAAGAATAAGATATTAAATTGGGAAGATACAAAGAAGCCTTATACATATTTGGAAAATAATGGTTATGCCAATAATGTACAACGTGGATTTGTTGCTATGGGATTGTTTAAAGATCAACAAGATGTAGAAATGAGTCCTACACAATTTGGTACGGTACGTCCTGGTGATATTAAATATCGAGATATAAATGGTGATGGTAAAATTACTGATGATGATAAAGTTCCTTTATTTGCTTATTCAGGGGTACCACAGTTGATGTATGGTATTGGTGCTGAGTTTCGTTATAAAAGTTGGACACTAAATGTCTTGTTCAAAGGGACAGGACGTAATAAGTTCTTATATGGCGGTTCGGATGGTAGAAACTTCGATGGATACATGCCATTTAATCAGAAGGATAAAGGAAATATAATGACAATTGCTTATAATCCGGAGAATCGTTGGATTTCTGCTGAATATTCAGGAAATCAGGCTACAGAGAATCCAAATGCTCGTTTTCCACGTTTGTATTATGGAAAAAATGAGAATAATACGAAACCTTCTACATTTTGGATGGGTGATGCCCGTTACTTGCGTTTACAGGAATTGAGCTTGGCATATAATCTAAAAGTTCCTGCATTACAACGTATTTTGGGCATTAATTCCATGAATATTCAGTTGATGTGTGAAAATTTGGCAGTATGGGATTCTGTAAATATATTCGATCCAGAACAAGCGACATCTTGTGGACAGGCTTATCCTTTACCTGCACGTTATTCATTGCAGCTATATTTGAATTTCTAATACGATGTATAAACTTAATAGAAATTAGTTCATGAAAAAATATTTTATATTATCGGTTCTGTTATTGGTATCCGGCTTTTTTGCTTCTTGTAATTATTTGAATATAGATGATTATTTTGAGGATACCTTTCAAGAAGATTCTATTTATGCAAATAAGCGTAATATTGAACGTTATTTTAATGGGGCTGCCGCTCTGCTTCCTGTTGTCGATAAAATTTGGGAATATGGGAACACTCCTGGAGTTACAGGTTCAGACGAGGCTGTGAGCTGTGGTGATTGGAATGGTATGGTTGTTATACAATTCTCTGGAACGAAGTTAATGAATAATGAGATTACTTCTAGTTCAATGGGCGGTTGGACATGGGATTTCAATATTTGGCCTAAATGTTATAAGGTGATTCGTAAGGTGAATACTATATTGCCACATATTGATGGTGTTCGTGATATGAATAGTTTTGAAAGAATGGAATTTCGTGCAAAATGCCGTTTCTTAAGAGCTTATGCATATTATTTAATTTTGCAACAGAATGGTCCAATGATTTTGTTAGGTGATGAAATTGTTAGTAATAATGAGGAAGCGGAGTATTATGCAAGAACGCGTAATACGTATGACGAATGTGTGGATTATATTTGTTCAGAATTTGATGAAGCTGCTAAAAACTTACCTGATGCTACCACTTCGATGGATCAATATATTCCTACAGAAGGAGCTGCCTTAGCTTTAGCTGCTCGTGTGAGATTACAAGCTGCTAGCCCATTATATAACGGTGGAGAGGCAGCCCGTAGATTTTTTGGTGATTTTACCCGTTGTACAGATGGAGATCATTATGTTTCTCAATCATATGATGAACGTAAGTGGGCACTTGCTGCTGCGGCTGCGAAGAAGGTTATTGATTTAGGACGATATCAATTATATACTGTTGCTGCTTCTACTGATGCTGAACATCCTGAATCAGGGAATTATGGTACATATGTAGTCACTCTACCGCAAGAGGTTCCTACTGCAGAATTTCCAAATGGTGTAGGGATGGGAGATAAAAAAGTCGTAGATCCGTATCGCTCTTATGCCGAAATGTTTAATGGAGAGCTTGCTATTAATCAAAATCCGGAGTTCATATGGTGTAGTTCTACAGCGCAGGTTGGTAGCCATATGGGTTACGTATTCCCATTGAATTTTGGAGGATCTTCTTGTTTATGTGTACCTCAGCATATAGTAGACCAATTTTATATGGCAGATGGGCGTGATATTAAAAATTCTAGTAGTGCATATCCGTATATATCCCGTCCTTATGATAAGACTTGTGTGACGACAGAAGACAAAGTTTTATCTGAAGGTTATAAAATCAGCCAAGGAACATATTTGGCATATACTAATCGTGAACCACGTTTCTATGTGAATATTGGTTACTCACATGCTTGGTGGGCGATGGGATCTACTACTGAAAGTGCTAAGAAAAATGTTAATATTGATTATTGGAATGGAGCTAATTCTGGTAAAAATCATTCTAATAATAATGTTTATAATATAACTGGATATACTTCTCGAAAATATATCAATCCACAAGATGCTATGAGTGGTAGTGGGGCGCGTCAAAAAGATAAGTCATTTCCGATTATTCGATATGCAGAAATATTGCTTGCTTATGCAGAAGCCTTGAATAATTTAACTCAAGCATATGAAATTGATGGTCAGACTTATACTCGTGATACAGAAGCTATCAAATATTATTTTAATCAGATACGTTATCGTGCTGGTATTCCGGGATTAACAGCGGATGATTTGATTACAGTGGAAGCTTTTAATAAAGTTGTTCAACGTGAACGTTTGATTGAGTTATTTTGGGAAGGACAACGTTATTATGATATTAGACGCTGGGGAATTGTTGAAGATTTAGAAAGGGAACCTTTAATGGGGTTAAATGTAGAACAGGCTGAATGGGAAGGATTCTATCAGCCCACTGTCATTCAGTATAAATCAATAATTGAACGTGATTTCAAACCTAAGATGGTATGGTTACCTTTACATTTGGATGAGATTAGAAAGGTTTCTGTTCTTGATCAGAATCCTGGTTGGGATAAATAAAATTTTAAATGTATAAACTATGAAATATAGAAATTTTACAAATAAATTGATGCTTATGGTAGGTGTGACAGCTACTGCTGTTCTCACATCCTGCGAGCAAGAGTTTTATCAGGATGAACAGTATCGTAAGGAAATTTATATTGTTAGTGGAGAAGATAATATTTTCCAACGAGAATTTTCTTTCGGCGGGGAGGAAATAGGATACCTTTCTGTTTATGCAAGTGGTACAACTCCAATTGAAAAAGAAGTGATGGTAGAACTGGAAAGGAATGAAACTGTATTATCGGACTATAATCAAAAGAGATATGGGGATAATTACAAAAACTATGTCCTGGAGTTACCAGATACTCATTATAAAGTAGATGATTGGAGTATAAAATTATATCCAAATGCAAATTCATCTTATTCTTTATTTCCAATTAAAGTAAATATTGATGGGTTGGAACCTGAAGATAATTACTTTCTTCCTTTAAGAATAGCTTCTGTTTCTGACTATATGATTTCTTCTGCAAGGAGGAATGTATTGATGCAGATACTTATGAAAAATGATTATGCAACGACTAAGGAGAAGAGCTACTATACTATGAATGGAACAAGATTGAGAGTAGCTAAAGATACTTGGGAACCTTTGGACAAAAAGAATAATGCTCCAGATTATAAACCAATAAATGCCACAAAGTTAGTTGCTCCAGTTACGGAATATGGTATTCGTATTTTAACGGGATCTACACTTACATCGGATAGAAAAGAACTCCGTAAACAAGGGATTGTTGTTACGGTCCATCCTGAGGAGATGATTGATGTTCCTGTTATCGGGAGTAATGGATTGCCAACTGGAGAATATATCCAATGTCAAAAAGTGACATTAGATAAATGGTATAATGTAAATGGTGGAATTACAGTGTTAAATATTGAGGATACCCCATCATATTATAATCCAGAGAAGAAAGAGTTTACGTTGAATTATCGTTATAATTATAACTCAAATGATTGGTATGAAATGAAAGAGGTGATGTCTCCAGTGGCTATTGCTAACGAAAATAATTGAGTGGCTGATAATAAATGATAAATCTTATGAAAACAAGAAATATATATAGTCTTCTATATGTAACTTTCGTTGCAGTGGTGTTAGTTGCATGCAACGATTATGACGCAGCGCAAACTGCATATGAAGAAATAGTGGATAGTGATGTAACGACTACTCCTCCAAATATAGATTCGGCATGGGAATTACAGCTAATTCCTAATGTAGGTCAGCATAGTGGTGAGGTTTTTGTTTATAAAGACAAAAAGTATGATAAGCTATTTACTCGCACATTGGGATGGAATGGTGGAATTGGTGTGCAATCTACATCATTGTCTGATGGAAATGTTCTATGGGCTTTTAATGATAGCTATTTTGGAGTTGTAGATGCTGAAACAAGAGCAAGAGGTAATTGTAATTTCCCACATAATAGTATTATGGTCCAAACGACTGTTGGTGGTAGTCTTGGAGAAACGGATGATGATCTAAGATGGTTAGTTGATTATATACAAACTAATGATCCTGATGGAGAAGGTTATTATCAGGCGTATACACACATAGCTCCAGATGAGACTATTATGGAAGAAACAGATGAAGAGCATTTCTATCAGATAGGTGGTGCTACGATATTTGATAATAATGGAGTTAAAGAACTTCAAATGTTGTGGGGGGAAATGGATAATCATGAAGGTAAAATGACTCGAACTGGTACCTGTTTAGCTGTTTACAGTTTGGAAGGACAGCCGGGTAATAGTACTTATCTTAAAAGAATTAGTAAAAACGAAGAATTCAATACAGATGATGTTGGCTATGGTTCTACTATATGGAAAGATGAAGATGGACATATTTATCTTTATGTAACAGAGAATAACAGACCATTAGTTGCTCGCACCACTACTCATGATTTAACTTCTGAGTGGGAGTATTACATACGTGATTTAAGTGGTAACTTTATGTGGCAAAAGATGTATCCGACGAAAGAGGAGAGAACTCGCTCTACTATAATGGAAAATAATTATGTATGTAGTATGCCACAGATCTTTAAAAAAGGAGATTACTACTATATGATAGGACAAGCCGTATCTTATGGTCATTCTGTTTATTTATATCGTGGTGAGACGCCTTATGGACCTTTTACAGATCAAAAAATTTTGTTTAATGTCCCTTATGCTGTGGATAAGATAGGTAATCAGTATTATAAAAATTTGCTTAGAGTAAATTTGCATCTAGAACTTGCACGAGAAGGTGAATTAGTATTTTCTACTAATACTGATGCTGATACTGCTGGAGATAATTTTGATTTTCCGGGTAGTGCTGACTTTTGCCGTCCTTATTTTTATCGTGTTTTCAATTGGGAAAGTATATATGATGAAGATGAGTGATAGCTACTGACGAATTCATCTTGGTAAATTGATTTAGAAAGTCATTTCTTCATAAAAGGGAGAAATGACTTTCTTTTTTAATATGTTCTGAGCTTTCCTGCATACAAGTAAATTTATTAATAAAAAACATGTAATTGTTTTAGTGGTATATCATTTTTAAATCGTCATTAGATAAATAACAATAAAGTAGTACACATATTAAAAAGAACTAATAATAATGAATATTACCGTTTTTAGAGTTTATCAACTAAATTTATTAACCGCTATTTCTATGTATATGAAAAGCTTATTTTATTTATTCCTATCTATTGTAGGTGCGTGGCTTTTTTCGTCTTGCTCAGATGATTTTCTGGGTGAGACAGAAACCACGGACTTAGATCAGGCAACCGTATTCGCTGATAGTACTTATACGGCAGATTTCTTAAACCAGATTTATGTGGATATTGGTTTTGATATCCAACATAATCGGTATAAAGATCAGTATAATGATCATGGAGGATTGCAGACTAGTTGTGATGAAGCTGCGTATAAAGCTAGTACCGGGCTTACGACAGATGTAATGTTCGCTACTGGAACAGTCAATCCTGTTACTATTTCTGAAGACGATGTTTGGAGAATTGCATATCGAAATATTCGTCGAGTAAATGTGTTCTTTAAATATGCAGATGGATCCCGAATGGCTGAAGCGGCAAAGGAAGAGTATAAAGCAGAAGCACGCTTTTTGCGTGCTTGGTATTATGCAATGCTATTAAGACATTATGGTGGTGTGGCTTTAATTGGTGATGATGTTTATGAAACTGTAGAAGAAGCAATCAAGGAGCGTAACTCTTATGCGGATTGCGTTGAGTATATCGTGGATGAAGCTAATAAAGCTGCAGAAACATTGCCAGTTGAAAGAAGTGGAAACAAATTTGGACGTGTAACCCGAGGAGCTTGTAAAGCCTTAATTTCACGTGTACGTTTGTATGCTGCTAGCAAATTATTCAACGGTAGTGATTTTGCGCCTGCTGATTTTCCAAAAGAATTGTTAGGGTATCCTACTTATGATAAGGAGCGTTGGAAAATTGCTGTAGATGCTGCCCTTGATGTGATAAAGATGAAACAGTATGATTTGTACATTCGTAATGAAGATGAGAATAATGAGGCTTATCCGGGATGGGGATATTATGCACAGTTGTTACCTGCTGATTATTATGGAAAAGTGGGAACGGAGGTTTATTGCGGTACAATCTTTGAAAAGAAAGCAGGAGCTAGTATAGATACAAACCGATGGTTTGCTCCTCCTAGTACAGGAGGAAATGGTATTGGAGGGTATGTTTATCATGATTTGGCTGAACTTTTCCCAATGGCAGATGGCACACCGACTAAGGATAGTCCAGATTATGACCCTACGAATCCTGCTAACAAACGTGACCCTCGTTTCATGTTCACTGTTACTTATGATGGATGCATAATGAAGAGTAATATGCAGGATACTGAAATTAATATATCTGTGGGAACACAACAGGACGCTATCTATCGAGGGACTCCGACAGGGTATTATACACATAAATTCTTGAAATTCGGTTCAATGGCAAATCAAATGCTTTATGGAGGTTCGCAAGCACGACCATTGATGCGTTATACTGAAATTTTGCTGAATTATGCAGAAGCTGCTAATGAATATTATGGACCTGATCATAAAGATGTACTAGGAGATCAAGAAATTAGCCCATATATTGTATTGAGAAAGATACGTGAGTGTGCTGGCATAGAGCCTGGCGAGGATGGAACATATGGAATTAAAAATAATATGAGCCAGGCTGATATGACAGAAGCTATTCGGTTGGAACGTCGGTTGGATTTAGCGTTTGAAGGACATCGTTTCTTTGATGTACGTCGTTGGATGATTGCTGAAGATACAGATAATAGGATGATGCATGGTTTTGAAATCACAAGAAATGGTGAGCGGAAGACAGGAAGAATCATTGATACTCGTCAGCATACCTTCCGTAAAGCGATGTATTTTTATCCAATACCTTATAAAGAGACTGTGAAATCACCGGATTTGTTGCAGAATCCTTATTATGAATAGGAATGATTGTTATATTAAAAATAAGAAATATGAGATTTAAAATACAAACTACGGTTTTACTTTTCGTCTTATTAGGTACTGTGAGTGCTTGCAATACATTTAAAGATGAAATAGCTCCTGATTCTTATATGGAAGTACCAAAGCAGTTAGATGGGAAGTGGCAATTAAAAACTGTTGTACGCAATGGAACGGATATATCTGAAGTGATGGACTTTAGTCAGTTTCGTCTGATTATGAATAAAGATAATACATATAATATTGAAAACTATCTCCCTTTTTTAGTAAAGAAAAATGGTACATGGAGAATTGATAATTTGACATATCCTTTTTTCTTAACTTTTCAGGAGGAAGGTGCTGAAAGAGAAGCTATAACTGAAATCACTTACCCGATTGTACAAGGGAAACGCCATATAACCCTTACAATTAGTCCGGGATGCTCGAGCAACTCTTATGTTTATTCTTTTGAAAAAATAGAAGAATGATTTAAAAAGAAAAGCTTATGAAATATTATTTTAAAAAACATAGAATAAAAATCTTTTTTTTGTTGGTACTTTCCTTAATAGTCTTTGGATGTTCCTTTTTGATTAAGGAGGTAAATGTTAAACAAGAGAACGAGGCCGGAGAGATGGTTGCCTATATTAAGGCTGGTGAAATTGCAACTTTTACGTTTAGTGGAGAAATAAACATCGATGGTGATGCAAGCAATGAAACGTTTATTGTTGGATTCTTGGCTCCAAGAAGTTGGAATGTACGTCAGAATGCAACTGTGACATACAGAGAAGATAGGTATGAAACGGAAGTGGATCACAAAATGACAGTAATTCCAGATACTGAACAGCCTGTAAATTATAAAGGTATGAGTTGGTCAGCGGCATTGAAAAAAAAATATGGTGTACGAGGCAATGTCTTGAACGATATGGAATGGATTGCATTTAAATCGGATAACTATCCTAGTGTAAATGGAACAATACATTATACAGTAACAATTAAGTGTAATTCAGGAAAAAGCAACTTAAAATTCCGACCAAGTTTTTTTATCAATCACTCTAGTGATGGGATTGGAGGAGACGAGGCTCATTATTCTGTTAAGGATGCTGATGATTGCTTTGAAGTGGTAGAAGGATCAGGTACTGTGATTGATTTTTGTTCTACGCACTATTATCAAATTGAACCTTTGTCTGCTTTACAAGATGATTATGTAACATTCACTTTTCAAGGGGATATTAATACCAATGAATTGATAAAAGCTGAGAATGTGTATATAGAAGCTACTGCTTATACGATAGAAGGAAAGATATATACAGTCAATGAAAAGAGTGCGAAAACACTAATGAAAAGAGAAACGAAATTGCCAAGATATAATGTAACTCTTTGGCCTGGTGGATTTTTTAACATTCCGGACGGTGAAACAATTTCTCGTATAGAGTATATTTTCACAAATGAAGATGGAACAGTATCTATTTCCCAGTCAGATGACAGTAGAGATAATGAAGGAGAAGAGGTAGAAGAAGGAATAAAAGAGCCTTTCGTATTCGAATTTCAATGTGAATAGAGTTTAACCTTAAAAAAAGATTATATGCGTAATATTTTGAATAAAAGAAATAGTCGGTACTGTTTCACATGTTTTGTAATGTGGCTACTACTTGGCTTGGGACATTTGAATGCGGTGGCTCAAGAAGCAGGAGGAACGGCTAATATTACAGGTAAGGTAATCGATCAATATGGCAATCCTGTCTCGGGTGTTGTAATCACGATGAAGAATACTGATTTTAAGACTGTGACAGGTGATGATGGTACTTTTGAATTTCAGTATAAGAAGGGCGATATGCTTCGTTTTTCTCATCCAGGTTTTTTACATAAGGAAATTAAGGTGAACAAGCTAAGAAATCAGGAACGTATTTTTAAAGTAACGTTGACAGAAGAGTTCGTGAAATTTCCAGATGTAATAAATGGACCTTATGATACGAAAGATAAAGCAAGCTATTTAGGTTCAGCTGCTACGGTTTATACAGATCAGGTTAGTTCATTGATGGGAACTACTATTCTTCCTTCATTACAAGGGCGTTTACCAGGACTAGATATTGTACGTACTCGTGGTGCACGTAAGAGTCAAATTGAATCCAGTTCTTCTGGAACCATCTTTAACTTTAATAGCCCTACATTGGGTAAAGAGGCATATAGTGATAATACGGAATTTAATGTTCTATCACGCCACAATGCACCGGTGGTGGTAGTGGATGGTGTGCAAAGAGAATTATATTCTATCGATCCTGATGCTATTGAATCGGTATCAATTCAGAAGGATGCTTTGTCATCTATGTTTTTGGGGATGCGCAGTTCCCGTGGTGCATTAGTAATTACTACTAAAGATCCTATCAAACAGGGATTTCAGTTATCATTTACTGGACGGTTTGGTGTGCAGAGTTCAGTGAAAAAACTAAATCCGCTGTCTACTTCTCAATATGCTTATTTATTGAATGAGGCGTTGCTGAATGATGGTAAAAATCCCTTTTATTCTTATGATGACTTTATTAAGTTTCGTGATCATTCCAGTCCGTATACACATCCAAGTGTGAACTGGTGTGATGAACTGATGAACAAAAATTCGACTACTCAGTCTTATAATTTGAATGCTACAGGCGGTAACAAGTACGCACAATATTTTATTAGTGTAGGCTATGTAGGTGAAAATGGATTATTTAAAAATCCAGGTGGAGATGCTCACGATACAAATATGACATTTGATCGTTATATGATTTCTTCTAAAGTGAACATCAATATTACTGATGATTTGACAGCAAAAGTTACTTTGATGGGACGTATAGAAGAAGGTACCCAACCAGGAGGGACTGGAAATGGGTATGATGATATTCTCAGTTCAATTTATTCTACTCCAAGTAATGCATATCCTGTGACAAATCCAGATGGATCATGGGGAGGTAGTCAGTCGTTCAATAATAATTTGTTATCGCAGACTATTAACTCTGGTTATATAACAGATGGGGCTCGGGATGTATTGGGAGCTATTAATTTGCGCTATGATTTTGGTAAGTTAGTTAAAGGCTTGTCTGTTCGTATGGTAGGTAGTGTAACTTCTCAGAATCGTTCGACTACGAAACGAACAAAAACTTCCGAAGTTTTTGATTATACTATTGATAAGGATGGCAATGACGTTTATACTCGGTATGGAGAAAAGAAAACGCAATCAAATTCATTTAGTTCTGTGTCTACCTATCGGCAGATGTATGGTCAGCTTGCTGTTGATTATGAACGTCAATTTGGTAAGCACAAATTTAAGGCCAGTGTTCTAGGAGATACGCGAAATACTCTTACTAACTGGGATCTTCCTGAATATCCATCAAATATTATAGGTGATGTCTCTTATGATTATGCGGAGCGATATTTTGCACAGGTAGCATTAAGTGAAAGTTATTACAATCGTTATGCTCCAGGCAGAAGGTGGGGAACCTTTTACGCTTTCGGTTTAGGATGGGATATCAGCAAAGAGAATTTTATGGAAAACTGTGAGTGGCTGAATCAACTAAAGATACGCGGTGTGTATGGTAAGACAGGTAATGGTATGAATAATGCTGGGTATTATACGTATTATCAGACTTATTCCTCAGGAGGTGATGATTATCGGTTGGGGACTAATTTAGGACAAAGTTCAGGAAGTTTTACAGAAAAAGATAAACTGGCAAATTTATATCAAACGTGGGAAAAAGGCAATAAACTGAATATTGGTGTAGATATAGCTTTGTTTAACAACAAATTACAGGTAACTGCTGATTATTTTAATGATAAATATTATGACTTGTTGCAGGCTCGTGGAAAAAGTATCGAACTAATTGGCCAGAATTATCCAGATGAAAATATTGCTAAAGAACGTTGGTATGGAGGCGAATTCTCAATTACCTATCAAGATCACGTTGGCGATTTTAATTATTATGCATCTGCTAACTGGAGTTGTGAGCAAAGTAAAGTGTTATATAAAGATGAACAAAAAGTGCCTTATGAATATCTGCGTACTACAGGTAAACCCAAAGGGGCAATCTTCGGTTTGGTAGCAGAAGGTTTTTTCACTTCTCAAGACGAAATTACAAAGAGTCCTGTAATTGAAGGATTTAACAATATTCAGCCTGGTGATATCAAGTACAAAGATCAGAATAACGATGGAGTTATCAATGACTTTGATAAGGTAATGATTGGTGGCGATAAACCACTCTCTTATTTTGGTATTGATTTAGGTTTCGAATGGCGTGGATTAGAATTCTCAATGTTTTGGCAAGGAGTGTACAATAAAGATGTTTTAATGAGTGATTGGAATTTATTGGAAGGTTTTCAAACTCAAGGACAAGTTTATGGACAGGCATATGAGAATATGCTGGATCGATGGACTCCAGAAACTGCTGCTACTGCAACTTTCCCGAGGTTGAGTGCTGGTGGTAATAAGTATAATCAAGGCAATGGCTGGGGCTCTTCTTTTTGGTTACGTTCCGGTAATTATATTCGGTTGAAAAATGTTAGTTTAGGATATAACTTACCTGATTCATTCTGTCGTAATTATTTGGGTGGAGCACGTGTGAAAGTTTTCGTAAGTGGACAAAACTTATTCACAAAAGCTGCTAATGAACTCGTTGATCCCGAAGTTAGCTTCGGTAATTATCCGCTACAACGTTGCATCAGCACAGGTATTAATGTTAAATTCTAATATACTATGATATCTATGATACGAAATAAATATTTGACGCTAATCGGAGTTGGATTGTTGTTTACAGCTGTATCCTGTACCGATGGGTATGAACCAGAGCCAGTTGAACTGGTATCAATTGATTTTGTATTTTCAAAAACCGATTCTCTTGGTACGAATGCGGTAAAGTTTATGAATAATATTTATGCCACGTTGCAAAACGGGCACAATCGTGTAGGAAGTGATTATTTAGATGCTGCGTCTGATGATGCTATATCTATAAATGTTTCTGACCCGGATGTTTATAAGTTGGCAATGGGACGGTATACTGCGAGTACACGTGTTGAATCGGATATGCGATGGAAAGAGTATTATTCAGGAATCCGTAAGGCAAACATTCTGATTAATCATATTGATGTTGTCCCTTTTATGCTGACTTATAAGAACGCAAAGGGAGAAACCAAACCATTGAATGTTACAATGAAAGCAGAAGCGCGTTTCTTGAGGGCTTATTTCTATTTCGAATTAGTGAAACGCTATGGTGGTGTTCCTTTGATGGGTGATGATGTACATATATTGGGTGATGATATGGAGATCCCAAGAAATACTTTTGAGCAATGTGTACAGTATATTTGTGATGAATTAGATGATATTAAAGATGATTTGCGTACCAATCCAATGCCTGATTTTGAACAATATGCACATACTCCTACTCGTGAGGCTTGTCTAGCTTTAAAGTCTCGAGTACTATTATATGCAGCGAGTCCTTTATTTAATGAACGTCCTATTGAGATTGGTAATGAATTGATAGGCTATGCTTCTTATGATAGAGAGCGTTGGAATGATGCGGCTAAAGCTGCCAAGACATTTATTGATGAGTACGGTCCGAATGGTAATGGGGCATATGGTTTAACACAGTCTACATCTGATGGCGATAATCGGGATTTTCGTGACGTCTTTTTAGGTTTTTATAATAAAACTAATAATCCTGAAGTCATTTTTTATCGTCCGGGGGGGGAAGATAAGTCTATAGAAAGCAATAATGGGCCTTTAGGATTTTCTGGTGACAATTTAGGTAAAGGACGTACGCTTCCAACTCAAAATTTGGTAGACGCTTTCCCTATGAAGGACGGCATGTTTGCTGGACAAGGTAGTAAATATACTCTTAATCAGAGTAATCCATATGAAAACCGTGATCCACGTTTGGATTATACAATACTGCATCATGGGTCATCTTGGTTGAATAATACGCTTGATATTTCAATCGGAGGAGTTAATAATCCATCTAACTCTGCTGAATATTCTAAGACGGGCTATTATATGTGTAAGTTTATGGGTAAATTTGGTGAAGAGTCTCAATATGGGAATAAAATACATCTTTGGGTTATGTTTCGTTATGCAGAGATGTTGTTGAATTATGCAGAGGCAATGAATGAGTACCTTTCTTCTCCTTCTCAGGATGTGTACGATGCTATCATTGCATTACGGGCACGTGCTGGTATTGAATCAGGTAATGATGAATCTCCTTATGGGCTTAAGAAAAATATGACACAGGCAGAGATGCGTGAAGTGATTCAAAACGAACGGCGTATTGAAATGGCATTTGAAGAACAACGATATTGGGATATTCGCAGATGGAGAATTGCTGAAGAGATATTTAAGAATCCTTTGGAAGGTTTGGAGATTAGGGTAAAAGGAAATACTACGAGTTTCAATGAAGTGGATGTCCTAAGTACGACGTTTGATGTGAAACGCTATTTATATCCGATCCCATATAATGAGGTAGTTAAGAATGATAACATGATTCAAAATCCGAAGTGGTAATATTATGAAAAGACTATTATTAATATTAGTATGTATAAGCCTTTTTATCTCGGCGTTCGGTCAATCGTTCGTTTTGAAGGGAATTGTCTCTTCAGCCGACGGTGAGTTGTTGCCGGGGGTAAATGTAAAAATACAAGGTACAACAGTGGGTACAATTACCGATATTGACGGTAATTTCCAATTAAATGTAAACAAAGGTGCTGTATTGGAGTTTTCTTATATCGGTTTTAAGAAACAAAGCATTAAAGTAAATAGTCAGCAAATGCTGAATGTAGAATTGGCTCCTGATCAAACAAATTTGGATGAAGTCGTTGTCGTTGGTTATGGTAAGGCTAAGCGTATAACGTTGACAGGTGCAGTTAGTGGAATACAGGCACGTGAGATTCGTAATGTTCCAACTAGTAGTGTACAGAATGCTTTGACAGGAAAGCTGCCGGGTTTTTTTAGTCAGCAACAGTCTGGTCAACCAGGTAAAGATGCTTCAGACTTCTTTATCCGCGGTGTCAGTTCATTGAATAATGATGGTAATAAACCGTTGATTATGGTGGATGACATGCAGTATACTTATGAACAGTTGTCTCAAATTAATGTCAACGAAATTGAAAGTATATCAATATTGAAGGATGCTTCTACTACGGCCATCTATGGTATCAAAGGTGCTAATGGTGTATTAGTAGTAAAGACTCGTCGTGGGGAGCAAGGTAAACCGAAAATTAATGTACGTTTGGAAACTGGTATGCAAACCCCAGTTCGTACGCCTAAATTTCTGAACGCTTACGAATCTTTACAATTAGTAAAGGAAGCACATACGAATGATGGTACTTTGTCTGATTTCCCGTATACTGAAGACGATATGATCGCTTTCAGAGATCATACTGATCCTTATGGGCATCCTGATGTCAATTGGTATGATGAGATTTTTAAGAAAATGGCATTTCAGGAGAACATAAATGTTGATGTCTCAGGTGGTTCTAAGAAATTGAGATATTTTGTTTCTGCGGGATATTTTACTCAGAATGGCTTGGTAAAAGACTTTGGGGGTAATTCTGGTGATGGTGTGAATCCTAATTATTCCTATCGTCGTTTCAATTATCGCACTAATCTTGATTTTGATGTGACTGATAACTTCAATATGCGTTTGGACGTTTCTTCACGCTTCATGGATATCAATGAACCGTACAATATGAATGTAACAGGTGAGCTTTATGATTTCTCTAAAATGCACCCTTATTCGGCTCCACTTTTGAATCCGGATGGTTCATTTGCTTATTTATATGATACGCAAGATAGAAAACCGACATTGAACGCACGGTTGGCAAATGAAGGATATAAACGTACTAGACGTAATGATAATAATATTTTGTATGGTGCAACATGGAAGATGGACTTCTTAACGCCAGGGCTTGCAGCTGATTTTCAATTGGCATATTCCAGTAGTGATGAAAATTATCGTGCAGTGATGCGTACACGATATCCGACTTATCATTACGATTCTGCAACAGGTTTGTATAATATCAATCCGAATGGAGTCTATGATTATGAGCAGTATTTTGTATATAACAGTACAGATAAAGCTATCAAAGATTTGAATATCAAAGCATCTTTGAAATATGCTCATGTTTTCAATAATGCACATGATGTAAATGTTATGTTTTTGTACAATCGTCAGAGTACAACAAATGAAAAGGATGCAGCTGTTCCCAATAATTTCGAAGGTTATACGATGCAGCTAGGCTATAAATATAAAAATAAATATTTGGTAGATTTGAACATGGCATATAATGGGACCGATCGTTTTGGTAAAGATAACAATTTCGGATTCTTTCCAGCATTGGCTATAGGTTATGCTATCTCTCAAGAAGACTTTTTCAAGAATGTAGATTGGTTGGGAAGGAATGTGCAGTTATTGAAGTTTAGAACTTCCTATGGTCTTGTAGGGTCAGATGTAGCAAGCGGCGATCGTTATCTGTATCGGCAAGTATATAAAACAGGTGATTCTTATACGTTTGGTGAAGGTAACAACTTTGGTGTTAGTGGCATCAAAGAAGGTGATTTAGGAAATTTAAATGTAACGTGGGAGAAAGCGAGAAAGTTTAATGTTGGTGTAGATATGAATTTGTTTGATAAATTCTCCTTGACTTTCGACTGGTTTATAGATAAACGTTATGATCAGCTAGTTACCAGAAATGATATTCCGGACATATTAGGTATCGGCTTGTCTCCTGAAAATGTAGCAGAAACTACCAATAAAGGTTTTGATGGACAGATTGGTTATCAAGACCGTTTTGGTAACTTCAATTTTAATACCAATTTTGTATTTGGTTATGCTAAAAATCGAGTCGATTATAAAGCTGAGGCTCAACAGAAATATGAATGGTTGAGAGAAACGGGTAGACAGATTGGGCAGCCTTTTGGCTATCATTGGATTGGCTATTATACACCGGAAGATATTGAAAAGATTAATTCTGGTGCTGCGGACGCTCCGGCTAAACCTGATATTGCTGTGCAGGCAGGTGACTTAAAGTATGCAGATTTGAATGGTGATGGTACTATCAATGATTTTGATAAACGTGCTATTGGCAAACCGAACTTGCCTACTACAACATTAGGATGGACGATTGGAGGAAGTTGGAAAGGGTTTAGTATCAGTGTTTTATTCCAAGGATCGTTTGATTATAGTTTTGCTATCAATGGAACAGGGATTGAGTCTGGTAAGAGTCAGTTCCAGCCACTTCACCAAAAGCGTTGGACACAGGAACGTTATGAAAATGGAGAAAGTATTGAGTTCCCACGTTTGACAATGCAAGATGGTACAATAAATAGTGCTTCTGCTTATAATTCGGATTTTTGGCTGATTAATGCATGGTATATTCGTTTGAAGACTGTTGACTTGGGCTATCAACTTCCCAAGACAGCATTACCTAAGTTCTTAGACAATGTCCGTTTTTATGTAAATGCTTATAACTTACTGACTTTTACCGGTTATGATAAATATCAGCAAGACCCTGAAATTAAGACCAATACAGCTGGTGATGCTTATATGAATCAGCGTGTTATAAACTTTGGAGTTCAGTTGGGCTTCTAGTAAATAAGTAGGGTTTAGATAACAAGAGAATAATGTTTGCTATAAAAACATTATTCTCTTTTACTTTTTTAAGAAGTTAGTTTAGTGGTTATTGTATATTTGTTCGTCATAAAGTAAATTGAAAAATTGTATACTATAAAAAAGTAGTTAATATGAATAAGAATTTTGTAATCTCTCTATTCTTTCTATTAGGGAGTGCTACACTCTCTGCACAAGTGAAATTGCTTCCGATATTTTCGGATAATATGGTGTTACAGCAACAAACGCAAGCCCCTATATGGGGCGAGTCTAAGCCTAATAAGAAAGTAGAAATTACGACCTCATGGGATCAGAAAAAATATACTATTCAGGCTGATGCACAAGGGAAGTGGAGTACGAAAGTTGCTACCCCAGTAGCGGGTGGCCCTTATAATATTACAATTTCTGATGGTAAAAAGGTGAAGCTTTCTAATGTAATGATTGGTGAAGTTTGGATATGTTCCGGACAATCCAACATGGAAATGCAGGTAGAAGGTTGGGGTAAGGTGAAGAACTATGAACAGGAGAAAGAAGAGGCAAATAATTATCCTAATATTCGTTTCTTATTGGTAGAAAATGCGATGAGTCCTACACCTGTTGAGAATATTACAGTAAAAGAGAATGGTTGGCAAGTGTGTACATCAAAGAGTGTAGCGGACTTTTCTGCAGCAGGTTACTTCTTTGGACGTGATTTGAATAAATACCGTAATGTGCCAATAGGATTGATTGATACATCTTGGGGAGGAACAATTATAGAAACATGGACCAGTAATGAGGCACTATCCACTATACCGAGTATGAAGAAAAGACTCGAAGCATTGGTCGGTTTGCCTGCATCTCAGGAAGGACGCAAGAAAAAGTTTGAAGAAGATGTTGAGACTTGGAAAGCTGAAGTTGAAAGAATTGACAAGGGGTGTGTTAATGGGGAGGCTATATGGGCAGCTCCTGATTTTAACGATGCGGCATGGAAATCTATGAAAGTTCCAGGTTTGATGCAAGAACAAGATTTACCAGGATTTAGTGGGCTTGTTTGGTTTAGGAAAACAATTGATATTCCTGCTGGTTGGGCAGGAAAAGATTTGATCTTGAATTTAGGTGTTATTGATGATAATGATTTTACTTATTTCAATGGTATACAGATAGGACATACAGAAGGATGGATGGCACCTAGAAGCTATAAGATTCCGAAAGAACTTGTGAAGAAGGGAAAAGCGGTGATTGCTGTACGTGTAATGGATACTGGTGGTACTGGTGGTATCAATGGAAGTCCTGAAAGTATTTCACTTCATCTTTCCGATACAGAAGCTATCCAGTTGGCTGGTAATTGGAAATATCAGGTTTCTTTAGATATGAGAGAGGTTGCACCAATGCCTGTTGATATGTCATGGAATCCGAATTCTCCTACTTTCTTATTTAATGCTATGCTTAATCCACTGATTCCCTATGCTATCAAAGGAGCCATTTGGTATCAGGGAGAATCAAATGCGGGAGAGGCTTTTCAGTATCGTGATTTAATGCCGTTGATGATTACTGATTGGAGAAATCGCTGGGGATATGATTTTCCTTTCTATATGGTGCAGTTAGCTAGTTTTACAGCGAAACAAACAGCTCCTGTTGAATCTACTTGGGCGGAATTGAGAGAAGCTCAAACTCGGACTTTACATTTGCAAAATACAGGTATGGCTGTGGCAATTGATATAGGTGAGGAGTTTGATATTCATCCGAAGAACAAGCAAGAAGTGGGTAGACGCTTGGCATTAGCGGCCCGGGCGCAGACTTATGGCGAGAAGATTCCTTATTCCGGTCCGATATATAAATCTTATAAGATTGAAGGAAATAAAATTCGTATCTTCTTTGATCATATTGATGGTGGTCTGAAGACGGCGAATGGCGAAATGCCGAAAGGATTTACCATTGCTGGTGTAGACCATAAATTTCATTGGGCAGATGCTGTGATCGAAGGAAATACAGTTGTTGTTTCCTCATCTGAAGTTACCCTCCCGGTTGCAGTACGTTATGCATGGGCTGATTATCCGATATGCAATATGTATAACGGTGCGGATCTGCCAATGTCTCCTTTCCGTACTGATGATTGGAAAGGTATTACTTATGTCAATAAATAGTAAGTCTTTATTTAATTAATATATTCAATAATAAACCATGAAGAAACTAGTTTATTTAATTATCTTCTTTTTGTATTCGACTGTGATGAATGCTCAGCTAAAAGATCTGGTACAGTATGTGAATACGCTACAAGGTACCGATTCTAATTTTGGTTTGAGCTACGGTAATACTTATCCTACTACAGGTATGCCTTATGGTATGCATATGTGGTCTGCGCAAACAGGTAAAAATGGGGATGGATTTAAGTATATGTATGCTGTTGATAAGATTCGTGCTTTTAGCCAATCACATCAATGTAGTCCTTGGGTGAGTGATTATGCTGTATATTCTTTCATGCCGATGGTAGGGGAGCTGGTTGTAAATCAAGATGCTCGTGCTACCAAGTTTAGTCACGATAATGAGATAGCTAAACCTCATTATTATAAAGTAACATTCGATAATGGCATTACTACTGAAATGGCTCCGACTACCCGTGGTGTACATTTACGTTTTTCCTATCCTACTACGGGAGATGCTTATTTGGTACTTGACGGATATACGGATATGAGTGAAATCAAAATTGATCCGGCTAAGAGACAAATCTCCGGTTGGGTAAATAATCAACGTTTTGTGAACGATTCAAAATCATTCCGTAATTATTTTGTTGTTCAATTTGATAAACCTTTCGAAGATTACGGCGTATGGGAAAACCAAAAGGATGAAGTGTTTCCACAGAAATTAGATGGAGCAGGTAAAGGATATGGTGCATTTATTAAATTTAAAAAAGGCTCGAAGGTTCAGGCTAAAGCAGCTTCCTCATACATAAGTGCAGAGCAGGCTCTGATAACTTTAAATAAAGAACTCGGTAAAGATAAGAATCTGGAAGTAACGAAAGCACGCGGTCAGAAGACTTGGAATGAAGTATTGAATAGAATTGTAGTTGAAGGATGTACGGACGAACAGATGAAGACTTTCTACTCTTGTCTTTTCCGTGCTAATTTATTCTCTCGCAAATTTTATGAACGCAAAGAAAATGGTGAACCATATTATTATAGCCCATATAATGGTAAAATTTATGATGGTTACATGTATACTGATAATGGATTTTGGGATACATTCCGTTCTCAATTCCCTTTGACAAATATTTTGCATCCAACAATGCAGGGACGTTATATGAATGCTCTTTTGGCAGCCCAGGAACAATGCGGCTGGTTGCCTTCATGGTCTTCCCCGGGTGAAACAGGAGGAATGTTAGGAAATCATTCTATTTCATTGCTGGCAGATGCATGGGCAAAAGGAATTCGTGATTTTGATCCTGAAAAAGCACTGAAGGCTTATGCGCATGAAGCAATGAATAAAGGTCCTTGGGGTGGTGCTAACGGACGTGGATTCTGGAAAGAATATTTCCAGTTAGGATATGTTCCTTATCCTGAATCAATGGGTTCTAGTGCACAAACTATGGAATATGCATATGATGATTTCTGCGGATATCAACTTGCTAAAATGGTTGGAAATAAACATTACCAAGAAGTATTTGCCCGTCAGATGTACAACTATAAAAATGTCTTTGATAAGTCTATCGGATTTATGCGTGGAAAGGGTGTTGATGGTAAATGGCAGGAACCATTCGATCCACTGGAATGGGGGGGGCCTTTCTGTGAAGGAAATGCATGGCATTATACATGGTCAGTGTTCCATGATGTACAAGGCTTGATTGACTTGTTTGGAAGTGATGAAAAGTTTACTACTAAAATAGATTCTGTATTTACTATTCCTAACATAATTAAACCGGGCACTTATGGTGGAGTTATTCATGAAATGAAAGAAATGGAGTTGGCTAATATGGGACAATATGCACACGGAAATCAACCGATTCAACACATGCCTTATTTGTATTGCTATGCAGGTCAGCCGTGGAAAACTCAATATTGGGTACGTCAGATTGTTGAGAGATTATATAATTCAACAGAAAAAGGTTATCCGGGTGATGAAGACCAAGGCGGTATGTCTTCATGGTATATTCTGAGCTCATTGGGTATATATGCTGTTTGCCCGGGTACAGATGAATATGTGATTGGCAGCCCATTATTTAAGAAGGCTACCATAACTATGGAAAATGGCAATAAGTTTGTGATTGAAGCACCAGAAAATAGTAAAGAAAATTTATATATACAATCAGCTACTTTGAATGGCAGACTTTTAGATAAAAACTATATCCATTATGATGATATAGCAGAAGGAGGAGTCTTGAAATTTGAAATGGGAAGCCAGCCTAATAAAGAAAGATGTACTTCGAAGTATGCTGCGCCTTTCTCTTTGTCTAAAGAATAAAGAATCAAAGAATAAAGTTCAATAATACGATCGATTTTATCCGAATAGCGAAACAGGGTACTATTAGTGGTATTCCTGTTTCTTATTCGAAATAGACTCTACTAAAAGAACATCCGGAATGAAACATAAATTCTTATTTATTTTATTATTCTCTCTTGTTTTAGAAGGAATGGTTACAACACAAGCTGTGGCTGGTGACTATGTCCATCAAGTCAATACGTTGATTGGAACAAAAGGTACCGGACTGACTTCCGGATATCTTTATCCGGGAGCAACTTATCCTTATGGGATGGTACAATTTACTCCATCTTATTTTTCCAAAAGGTCGGGATTCGTTATCAATCAGTTGAGTGGTGGTGGTTGTGAACATATGGGAAATTTTCCCACTTTCCCTGTGAAGGGAAAACTGAAAATGTCACCTGATAACATCCTCAACTATCGTATAAATGTATCTGAAGAAAAAGGACATGCCGGTTATTATGAGGCTATGGTGCAAGAGGATATCAAGGCAAAACTGACAGTGACCGAGCGAACGGGGATGGCTAGTTATGAATATCCGGCAGATCAACAGTATGGTACAATAATCATTGGTGGAGGTATTTCTGCAACTCCTATTGAACAAGCTGCAATTGTTATTACTGCCCCGAATAAGTGTGAAGGTTATGCAGAAGGAGGAAATTTCTGTGGGCTCCGTACTCCGTATAAAGTCTATTTTGTAGCAGAGTTTGATACTGATGCTTTTGAAACCGGTACATGGAAGAGAGAAGAATTGATGCCAAATACAACTTTTGCAGAAGGTGAGTATTCTGGTGTATACTTTACTTTTGATGTAAACAAAAAGAAGAATATTCAATATAAGATTGGAGTTTCTTATGTTTCAGTAGAAAATGCACGTGAAAATTTGAAAGCCGAAAATGCAGAATGGGATTTCCAAAAGATACAGAATCAGGCGGAGGCAAAATGGAATCATTATTTGGGTATGATTGAAGTGGAGGGCACCAATCCCGATCGTACGACCCAATTCTATACACATTTATATCGTTCTTTCATTCACCCGAATGTTTGTAGCGATGTGAATGGGGAATATATGGGAGCGGATTTCAGAGTGCATAAGTCACGTTCTAAACACTATACTTCTTTTAGTAATTGGGATACGTATCGTACACAAATTCAATTATTATCCATGCTTGATCCGGAGGTAGCTTCCGATATTGTTGTTTCCCATCAATTGTTTGCAGAACAGTCCGGTGGCTCTTTTCCTCGTTGGGTGATGGCTAATATTGAAACAGGGGTAATGCAGGGAGATCCGACTCCTATTCTGATTGCTAATGCCTATGCTTTCGGAGCTCGTAATTATGATCCGAAACCTATCTTTAAGATTATGAGAAAAGGAGCGGAGGAACCGGGTTCTAAGTCGCAAGATGTGGAGACTCGCCCGGGATTGAAGCAATATTTGGATAAGGGTTATTATAATGCATCTATTCAATTGGAGTATACCTCAGCAGATTTTGCTATCGGACAGTTTGCATTGCATGCAGTGGGAGATGAATTTGCCAGTTGGCGTTATTTTCATTTTGCCCGTTCATGGAAGAATTTGTATAATTCGGACACAGGTTGGCTACAATCACGTAATCCGGACGGATCGTGGAAATCTCTTGGTGAAGACTTTCGTGAATCTACTTATAAGAATTATTTTTGGATGGTGCCTTATGATATTGCCGGTCTGGTAGAAATAATAGGTGGTAAGGAAAAAGCCGAGAAACGGTTGGATGAATTCTTTACGCGCTTGGATGCCGGATATAACGATGCATGGTTTGCTTCCGGTAATGAGCCGAGTTTCCACATACCTTGGATATATAATTGGATTGGTCGTCCATACAAAACACAGGAAATCATTAATCGTGTGTTGAATGAGCAATATTCAAGTAAGATAGACGGTCTCCCGGGAAATGACGATTTGGGCACAATGGGTGCTTGGTATGTGTTTGCTTGTATCGGGCTTTATCCGGAAATCCCGGGTGTGGGGGGATTTACGGTAAATACTCCAATCTTTTCATCTGTCAAGGTACATTTGAAAAAAGGTGATATTGTGATAAAGGGAGGTTCAGAAAAGGACATCTATATCAAATCCATGAAACTAAACGGAAAATCATATGAAAGTACATGGATAGACTGGGACCAGCTCAACAGCGGAGCTACTATCGAATACCGTACTTCGGGTAAACCGGACATGAAGTGGGGAGCAAAGGTCGTTCCACCATCTTTTCCTTAATTAATGAATTATTATAAAGAACAATCATGAAAAGAAAATTTCAACATATAGCTTATTTACTGATGGTTGCAGCAGTGATTACTTCCTGTGGAGAGAAGAAGCAAACATCCGAATTTCCCGATTGGGCATGGGCGGATTTTCAACGTCCGGAAGGTATTAACCCAATTGTCTCTCCTGATACCACTACTGTTTTTTATTGCCCAATGAGGCAGGATTCGGTAGCATGGGAATCTAGTGATACTTTTAATCCGGCTGCTACAATTTATGATGGTAAAGTGGTTGTGCTTTACCGGGCAGAAGATAATTCGGCGGTAGGAATTGGTTCACGCACTTCTCGCTTAGGGTATGCTTATTCTGATGATGGTTTGCATTTTAACCGGATGACTGTTCCTGTATTTTATCCGGCAGATGATAACCAGAAAGAATTGGAATGGCCAGGGGGATGTGAAGATCCGCGAGTTGCTGTGACAGATGATGGCCTTTATGTAATGCTTTATACACAATGGAATCGTAAGCAGGCCCGTCTTGCCGTAGCTACTTCTCGTGATCTTCAGATATGGGAAAAATATGGTCCGGCTTTTGCAAAAGCATATGGCGGACGTTTTTTTGATGAATTTTCCAAATCTGCTTCTATTGTCACAAAATTGGTAGATGGCAAACAAGTGATTGCTAAAATTGATGGAAAATATTGGATGTATTGGGGAGAAAAGTTTGTGAACGTAGCTACTTCCACGGATTTGATTAATTGGGAACCGATGCTTGATGAAAAAGGAGACTTTCTGAAAGTAATTACTCCTCGTAAAGGTAAATTTGATAGTGACTTGACAGAGTGTGGTCCACCTGCAATCATGACTGATAAAGGTATTTTATTACTTTATAATGGTAAGAATAAGTCAGGTGCAGAGGGTGATACATTGTATACTGCTAATTCTTATTGTGCCGGGCAAGCATTATTCGATGCTAAAGATCCGACTAAATTGATTGACCGATTGGATAAACCATTCTATATTCCGGAATCAGATTTTGAGAAGAGCGGACAATATCCCGCGGGAACAGTATTTATAGAAGGTTTAGTATTCCATAATCAGAAATGGTACTTATATTATGGTTGTGCAGATTCACGTGTAGCAGTTGCTGTGTATGATCCTTTTAAGAAATAAAATGCAATGAAAAAGATAGGACTCTTTTTGTTTGGTATTTGTTTTGCATTGCAAATGGTGGCACAAGAACAAAACTACTTCACAAATCCTGTTATTCGGGGAGATGTACCCGATCCTTCTGTCATTCGGATTGAAGATACATATTATGCTACGGGTACCTCTTCGGAATGGGCGCCTTTTTATCCAATGTTTACCTCGAAGGATCTGGTAAACTGGAAACAGGTAGGGCATGTTTTTACCAAGCAACCGTCCTGGACTTCTAATTCATTTTGGGCACCAGAATTGTTTTATCATAATAATAAAGTTTACTGTTATTATACTGCCCGCCAAAAAAGTACCGGGATATCATATATCGGAGTAGCTACGTCTGATTCTCCTTTACATGAATTTACCGATCATGGTCCGATTGTAGAGTATGGAAAGGAAGCTATCGATGCATTTATTTATGATGATAACGGGCAGTTGTATATCAGTTGGAAAGCTTATGGTTTGGATACGCGTCCGATAGAATTGTTAGGATGTAAACTGTCCGCTGATGGTTTGCATTTGGATGGTGAACCTTTTACTCTTTTAGTAGATGAAAAGGGAATCGGTATGGAAGGACAGTACCATTTTAAAGAAGGCGACTACTATTATATAGTATACGCTGCCCATGGATGTTGTGGTCCTTCTAGTGACTATGATGTGTATGTAGCACGTGCAAGGAATTATGGTGGACCTTATGAAAAATATTCTGGAAACCCCATTCTTCATGGCGGAGAAGGAGATTATAAATCATGTGGTCATGGTACTGTGGTGAGAACATCTGATGGTCGTATGTTTTATATGTGTCACGCTTATTTGAAGGGAGATGGTTTCTTTATCGGGCGTCAACCGATTTTGCAAGAAATGGAAATGACGGATAATCATTGGGTGCGTTTCAAGACTGGGAATTTGGCTATAGCTGAACAGCCTATACCTTTTGTCGGTACAAAGCAAGAGTCTCTTTCGGATTTTGAAGATAATTTTAAGGGGAATCAATTGAAAGTTGATTGGACGTGGAATTATCCTTATTCAGATATACACGCTGTGCTAAAGAAAGGAAAGTTGTTTTTATCCGGTACTCCAAAGAATAACAATAAATATGGTACAGCATTATGTTTACGTCCTCAATCTCCACAGTATAGCTGTGAGACGAAAGTAATGAACACAGGCAAAGGACTGAAAGGATTGACCTTGTATGGCGATGATAAAAACCTGATTGCTTGGGGAATTGAAGGAGATAAACTTATTTTGAAAGTGGTGAAAGACGATATTGAGTCAGTACTTTATGATTCAGCTTTTGCAAGTAAAGAGATATATTTGAAATTGGAAGTTGAACAGGGGTGTATATTCCACTTTTATAAAAGTCTGGATGGAAAAACATGGCAATCTGTGCAGAATACCCCTTTCAAGGGTAAATCCTTGATTCGTTGGGATAGAGTGCAGCGTCCGGGATTACTACATTATGGAGATAAGGATGTACCGGCAGAGTTTTCTTATTTTAAAATGAAGAATTTAAAATAAAAAGAAAGTAGATGGTGATAAAATTTTTAGTTTATACTATTAAATTATCCCTCATAGTAGATTAACAGTATTTGTAAAATATAGATTGATAACATGAAAAAGTTTTTAGTATTAGTTGCAGCAGTTTGCATGGCATATACTACTGCGTTTGCTCAGACCGTGAAACCTTTTAAGGAAGGTGATAGAGCTGTGTTTTTAGGAAATAGTATTACGGATGGTGGTCGTTACCATTCATTTATCTGGTTGTATTACATGACCCGCTTCCCGAATATGCCTATTCGTGTATTCAATGGAGGTATTGGTGGTGATACAGCGTATGATATGAATAAACGTTTGGATGGTGACATTTTTAGCAAAAATCCTACTGTATTGATGGTGACTTTCGGTATGAATGATTCCGGTTATTATGAATATAATGGTGATAATGCGAAAGAATTTGGTGAGCAGAAGTATCAGGAAAGCATCAAGAACTTCCAGCAGATGGAAAAACGTTTCAAGGAATTGCCACATACTCGTATCGTAATGACGGGAACTTCTCCTTATGATGAAACTGCGCAAATAAAGGATAATACGGTCTTTAAGAAAAAAAATGAGACTATTAAGAGAATTATAGAATATCAAAGAGAATCTGCTGCAAGAAATGGTTGGGAATTTACAGATTGGAATGCGCCTATGGTAGCTATAAATCAGGAACTTCAACAAAAAGATCCTAGTTTTACTCTTTGTGGTAACGATCGTATCCATCCGGACAATGACGGTCATATGGTGATGGCTTATCTTTTCTTGAAAGCACAAGGTTTTGCTGGTAAAGATGTGGCCAACATGGAAATCAATGCAAATAAGAAGCAAGCAGTGAAGGCAGAAGGTTGTACCATCTCAAATATTAAGAAAATAGGTAAAGATATTAGTTTTGATTATCTGGCAGAGGCGTTACCATATCCTTTGGATACTATTGCACGAGGCTGGGGTTCTAAGAAGAGTCAGGCAGAAGTTATAAAAGAAGTTCCTTTTATGGAAGAGATGAATACTGAATTGCTGAAAGTTACCGGTTTGAAGGGGCAATATAAACTGTTGATTGACGATCAGGAAATAGGAACCTGGGATGCTGCAGATTTGGCAAAGGGTATAAATTTAGCTGCAGAATCTAAAACTCCACAATACCAGCAGGCATTAACTATCATGCACCTCAATGAGTATCGTTGGGAACTTGAAAGAACATTTAGAGAATATGCGTGGTGCCAGTTTGGTTTCTTTCAACAAAAAGGCTTATTGTTTGCTAATGACAGAAAAGCTATTGAAGTGATGGATGAAAATGTAGAGAAGAACATGTGGTTGAAAGGACGTCGGGATCTTTATTCAAAGATGATGTTTAAAGAAATTCGCGACGCACGTGAACAAGAGATGGATGTTCTGATTTCCAAGATCTACGAAATCAACAAGCCAGTAGTAAGAAAGATTGTTCTGAGAAAAATATAATATTTCTTTAGATAAGAAAGGTTTGAATTGGTGTATGGTGGTGCCGGCTAATAGTCGGCACCTTTTTTATGTATGATATTTGATTTAATTTCTTTTCCAGAAATCGGAACTGAACAGCAGCAATACCGTAAACAACTCCAGACGTCCGAGAAGCATCAGAAAGGAGAGCAACCATTTGGCTGCATCAGGCAATTCACTCCACGAGAAGGCAGGGCCACACGTGCCGAGTCCCGGTCCCATGTTTCCTATACTTGATATGACCGTTCCGATAGATTCGAGAAATCCCACTCCGAAGCCCATCATGACAAGAATGCTGATAATGGCGATGATTGCATACAAAAATGTAAATGCCAGTACGGTAGACTGGATAGAGGGGGAGATCACCTGCTTATTCACCCGTACGGGCAATACTGCATTGGGATGCAGAATATGTTTAAATTCATTTTTGGCAACTTTGAAGAGGATAACCATGCGGATACATTTGATACCACCTGTCGTACTGCCTGCGCAAGCACCCATTATCATTACGATAAGAAGACAGCCCCAGAGAATGGAAGGCCAGAGCATATAGTCGGCAGTGGCAAAACCGGTTGAAGTCTGTAGGGAGATTACTTGGAACAGAGATTTCCGGAATGCTTCTTCTGCTCCCATCGAACTGGTCTGATAAAGCCAGACTGCTATGAAAACCGTGAAAAAGGCAACAGACATAAAATAAAACTTCAGCTCGGCATCATGGATAAACTTCTTTATTTTCCCATTGAACATCAGCAATAATAACGTGAAGTTGACTCCCGAGAGGAACATGAAAACAGATATTACATAGTCTATGTAAGGCGAGTGGTAATATTCGATACTTGTCTGCTTGGTGGAGAACCCACCTGTACTGGTCGTGGTGAAAGCGTGGCAGATACTGTCGAAAAGTCCCATGCCCCCGAATACCAGTAATATAATCAATGTCCCCGTCATACCGGCATAGATGCCCCAGATCCATTTGGCGGTAACACCAATACGGGGATGTACTTTGTCATGAGTCGGCCCGCTGGCTTCGGCGGCAAATACCTGAATACCTCCCATACCGAAAATCGGAAGAACGGCAATCGTAAAGAATACAATTCCCAGACCACCGATCCACTGAGTCATTGCCCGCCAGAAAAGGATTCCGTGAGGCATCGATTCTATATTATTCATGATGGTGGCACCGGTACTGCTGAAGCCGGACATTGTCTCGAAGAAGGCATCGGTGACACTTGGAATATACCCGCCTATATAATAGGGCAACATTCCAAAAAAGGAGAAAGCAATCCAGGCTACACTGACAATCACATATCCATCGCGGCGGTTGAGTGACTTTTCGGCCCCTCTTCCAATAGCAAGCATAATCACACCTACAAAGGCCGTGATAGCTGATGAAAGCAGAAAACTGTTTAAATCATCTTCCTTGTAAAATAGTGAAACACCACCGCAACACATTAACATAGCCGTTTCTATCAGTAACAGAAACCCCATGATGCGATATATCATCCTCGAATTAATCATTTTTTAAGTAATAGGTATTAAGTAATAGGTATTAAGTAATAAGTAATAGGTATTAAGTATTATGCGCCAAGTATCAGATATAATGTCAAGTACAAGCAGCTACGGTTATTACCTATTACCTAATACTTATTACTTAATACTTAATACCTATTACTTAATTAAAGAACTTCTCAATCTTCTTGATCATCATACTCAGGCAGAATACAACGACATGGTCTCCGGGACGAATCAGCGTATCTCCGGTTACGAGTACTCCTTCGCCGTTGCGGATCATACCTCCGATGGTTGTTCCTTTGGGCAATCCCAGGTCCTTGATTAAGTTTTTAGTAATCTTTGCTCCGGCGGGTACGGTAAATTCAGCCACATCGGCGTTGGCAAACGTCAGGCATTTGACATTGGATACGTCGGCATCCAGCATCATCTGATAAATGTGGCTGGCGGCAATCATTTTCTTATTGATGACCGTGCCTATATCGAGACTTTCCGCCATGCCGATATAGTCGATATTCTCTACTTCCGCTACCGTCTTTTCCACTCCCATACGTTTGGCGGCGAGACAGGCGAGGATGTTCGTTTCCGAATTGTCCGTCAAGGCGACAAATGCTTCGGTATTCTTTAAACCTTCTTCGATGAGCAGGTCCATATCACGACCATCGCCGTTGATGATCATGGTTTTGTCGTCCAATAATTCAGTCAGCCGGTTGCAACGGTTGATGTCGTTATCTACAATTTTTACCTGCATATAATCCGGCACGTACTGAGCGGTACGGACGGCGATACGGCTTCCGCCCATGATCATGACGTTGCGTACATCGGCATAATCCTCCTTGCCGGCTATTTTCCGGATATAAGGAATATATTTGCGTGTAGTGGTGAAATAAACAATATCGTGCAGTTTGATAACATCGTCTCCGCGCGGAATGATGGTTTCCGTTCCGCGTTTGATGGCTACCACGTGGTAAGGGATGTCCGGTGCACCCAGTTGATGGAGGGGAATATTCAGTATTTCCGCTTTTTCGCGCATCTTGGTACCGATCAGTATCAAGGCGCCTCCGCAGAATTCCCACCATTGACGTACCCAGCTCATACGCATGGAAGATACGATTTCTTTGGCAGCAAGCATTTCCGGATAGATCAATGAGTCTACACCTAGTTTCCGGAAGAATTCCTTGTTTTTGGGCAGAAGATATTCGTAGTTGTCGATGCGGGCGACAGTCTTTTTGGCACCCAGATTGGTGGCTAGCATACAGGCAGTCATATTCCGGCTTTCGTCGGGGGTGACTGCGATGAACAAGTCCGCTTCTTTCACGCCTACCTCTTTCAGTCCCGAGATGGAAGAAGGAGAAGCCGTGACAGTCAACAAATCGAAGTTGGCGCTGAGGGCACTTAGTTTTTCTTCGTCATCGTCCATCAGGATAATGTCCTGTTTTTCCCGGGACAATAATTTAGCCAGGTGGGTGCCTACGTTTCCGGCACCTGCGATAATTATCTTCATCTTCAGTTAGTTAATTCTTTTATTTTGCTCATGTCGGGCAGAAGTTCACATTGCTTCAGCAATTCTTTTGTCAGGCTGTCTTCATCCATTCCGCAGAGCTGATATAACTCGGCTACCGTGCCGTGTTGCACGAATTTATCCGGAATTCCGATGCGTTTGACTGTCGGGGTATATTCATGGTCGGCCATGAATTCAAGTACGGCACTTCCCATTCCTCCCTGAATCGTTCCGTCTTCTATGGTGACGATGTGGCGGAATGTGCGGCCTACTTCGTGCAGCAGTTCTTCGTCCAGCGGTTTGAGGAATCTCAGATCATAGTGGGCGATGCTTCTTCCCGATTCGGACTCGGCACGGGCGATGGCACTCCTTGCTTTATTTCCGATAGGTCCTATGCTGATGACAGCTATATCTTTTCCGTCCTTCAATTTCCGTCCTTTGCCTACAGGAATTTCTTCAAGCGGGCATTTCCAGTCCACCAATACGCCACGGCCACGCGGATAGCGGAGTACGAACGGACCTTTATCCGGCAGTTGTGCCGTGTACATCAGTCGTCGCAGCTCATGCTCATTCATAGGGGAGGCGATGGTCAGATTAGGTATCGGACGCAGATAAGCCATGTCGAACGCACCGTGATGTGTCGGACCGTCTTCGCCTACCAGTCCGGCACGGTCGAGACAGAGAACTACGGGAAGATTCTGAATAGCCACATCATGGATAATATTGTCATAAGCCCGTTGCATGAACGATGAATAGATGTTGCAGAAAGGCTGCAAGCCATCTTTTGCCATTCCTCCGGAGAAGGTGACGGCGTGGCCTTCGGCAATACCCACATCGAAAGCCCGCTTGGGCATTTTGGACATGAGGATGTTCATCGAACAGCCGGAAGGCATGGCGGGAGTCACACCTACGATCCTTGGATTGGCTTCCGCCAGTTCCACCAGTGTATTTCCGAAAACGTCTTGGAACAGGGGAGGCATTCCTTCCGTATTGGCTACGAAACGCTCTCCGGTGACGGGATCGAACTTGCCGGGAGCGTGCCATTCGGTGGCGTGTTTCTCGGCAGGGGCGAAGCCTTTTCCTTTGATCGTGTGGAGATGCAGTATTTTGGGACCTTTGAGGTCTTTAATGTCACGCAATACCCTCGAAAGGTTCTTTATGTCATGGCCATCGATAGGACCGAAGTAGCGGATGTTCATTCCTTCGAATATATTCTGTTGCTGGGCGGCCATTGACTTCAGACTGTTGCCGAAGCGGATCAGTGCCTTGCGACGTTCATCGTTCAGGATGCCGAGCTTGAACAACAGGCGGGAAGCCTTGAAACGCAGTTGGTTGTAGCGGTTCGAGGTTGTCAGGTTGAACAGGTATTGTTTCATACCGCCGACACTGCGGTCGATAGCCATGTCGTTATCATTCAGGATAATAAGCAGGTTGTTCGGGGTGGTAGAAGAATTGTTCAATCCTTCAAAAGCCAGTCCTCCGCTCATCGAACCGTCTCCGATGATGGCTATCACATGACGTTGGTCGTCTCCCTTCTTGGCGGCGGCGACAGCCATGCCGAGGGCTGCGGAGATCGAATTGGAAGCGTGTCCGCAGGTAAATGTATCGTATTCGCTCTCTTCGGGAGAAGGGAAGGGGCGAATACCTCCCAGTTTCCGGTTGGTGGAGAATGCTTCACGCCGTCCTGTGAGGATTTTGTGGCCGTACGCCTGATGTCCCACGTCCCATACAATACGGTCATAAGGTGTATTGTAGACGTAGTGCAGGGCTACGGTCAGTTCCACTGTTCCGAGGCTGGCAGCGAAGTGCCCCGGATTGCAGGAGAGTTCTTTAATAATGTCTTGCCTTAATTCATCGCATACTTCCGGCAGTTGGTCTACTTCCAGACGGCGCAGATCATCGGGGCTGTTGATTGAGTTTAGCAAGTTATATATCGGTTCATTCTTCATGATTCGAGAAAATTTGGTGCAAAAATACGAAAAAGAAAGCGGAAGCCCTTTCTTTTTACCTAAATTCTTATTGTTAAAGCGAAGTGCGAGGGTGGAATGGCATTCGGTCGTTGGTATATTGAAGTATGTGCCGTCGGGTTCCCGGAAGAACTGTAACTTTCTTTTTATTATGTGAAATGTGGATTAATATTACTAATCAAATGAAATCTCTATTAGGGAAATAAAAGTTGCATGAAAAAAGAGAACATGAACTTGCAGAAACGTTCGTATCGTTATTAATAAATTTGATGATTGTTTATTATAGACGTGTCTTCTGTTTATTAGAAACTCTAAAATGAGATTTTGTAGGAAAAAGATTGAATTAATGCAACAAAAAAGGCTGCAAACTTCATAGAGCTTGCAGCCTTTGGGCTATATCAATCGTCTTATTCCTTAGTAAAATGAGAAGGAATAAGCTGTATTTGTTGTAATATGATACTGTATTTTATCCATGTTTTCTATTCTTTTATATCGGTTATTCATTGATTTTCTGTTTTCGGTCTACAAATATACAACATAAAAAGCCATTTGTCAAGCCTTGAATAGATTTGCGATTAAAATAAAGCGGAATATCGTATCTTTGTCGTACTTTTGCAAGAGAGAAACAATCGAAAGAAGGAGAATATATGGATTTTCAAACAAAGGTAGAACTACCGGCGGGCTTGCCGCCTGTCAGTCATGCGGAACGGATTCTTTTGATGGGATCTTGTTTTGCAGAGAACATGGGCAGGTTGCTGGCAGAAAATAAATTTCGCGTTGACATGAATCCTTTCGGGATTCTCTATAATCCGCTGTCGGTCTCTACGGCTTTGGTGGAGATATTGAAGGGGAAGGTGTATCAGGAGAAAGACTTATTCCTATATAAGGAGTGCTGGCATAGTCCGATGCATCATGGTTTGTTCTCTGCGTCATCGCCGGAGGAAGTACTTGAAAAGATAAACACTCGCTTGTCGCAGGCCCACCGTTCGGTCCACGAACTTGACTGGCTGATGCTGACTTTCGGCACTGCCTATGTATATGAACAGAAAGAAACAAGGCAGGTAGTCTCCAATTGTCATAAACTGCCGGAGAGCTGCTTCAACCGCCGGATTCTTTCGGTAGATGAGATTGTGAACGAATATACTTCGTTGATAACCAGTATGGTGGCGCGCAATTCTCACTTGAAGGTCTTGTTCACGGTCAGCCCTATCCGGCATATACGTGACGGGATGCATGCCAACCAGTTGAGTAAATCGACCTTATTGCTTGCCATCGACCGCCTGCAACAGCTCTTTCCGGATCATGTGTTCTACTTTCCTTCTTATGAGATCGTTTTGGATGAACTGCGTGATTATCGCTATTATGCCGATGACATGCTTCATCCGTCTCCGTTGGCTGTCCGTTATTTGTGGGAACGCTTTTCGGAGGCCTTCTTTTCTGCCGAAACGAAGCAGGTGATCACTGCCATCGAAGATATTACTAAAGACTTGTCACACAAGCCTTTTCATCCGGAGTCGGAAGCGTATCAACGCTTTTTAGGACAAATAGTGTTAAAAATCGAACGACTTAACGGAAAATACCCGTACTTAGACTTTCAAAAAGAAACAGAACTATGTCATATACGATTGAATCCATAGCCGAATATATCGGTGCACGCCGTGTCGGAGAGCATGAAGCGACGATTGATTGGCTACTTACAGATAGCCGCTCTTTGAGCTTTCCGGAAGAAACCCTTTTCTTTGCTTTGCCCACCAAACGTAATAATGGTGCACGCTATATCTCCGAACTATATGATCGGGGAGTGCGCAACTTCGTGGTTACGGAAGAAGACTTTAAGAGAATGGAGAATGGAGAATGGAAAATGGAGAATGCTATGCAGCAGGATGGTGCGCAGCCTACTCCCAACTCTCGACTCTCCATTCTCGATTTCTCCAATTTCTTGATCGTGGCGAATCCTTTGAAGGCTTTGCAGAAGCTGGCCGAGGCTCATCGGGAGAATTTCAAGATTCCGGTAATCGGTATCACGGGCAGTAATGGAAAGACCATTGTGAAAGAGTGGTTGCATCAATTATTGAGTCCGGACCGCTGCATTGTCCGTTCGCCCCGCAGTTATAATTCTCAGATCGGCGTTCCCTTGTCCGTCTGGCAACTGAATGAAGAAGCCGAATTGGGTATTTTCGAAGCCGGTATCTCCGAAATGGGGGAGATGGGGGCCTTGAAGCGCATGATTAAACCGACTATCGGTATTCTGACTAATATAGGCGGTGCCCATCAGGAGAATTTCTTCTCATTGCAGGAGAAATGTATGGAGAAGCTGACACTCTTTAAAGATTGCGATGTGGTGATCTATAATGGAGATAACGAGCTGATCAGTAATTGTGTGGCAAAGTCGATGCTGACAGCCCGTGAGATTGCATGGAGCTGCAAGGATATCGAGCGCCCTCTTTATATCAGCAAGGTGACAAAGAAAGAAGACCATACTGTGATTGCTTACCGCTATCTGGATATGGATAATATCTTCTGTATCCCTTTTATAGACGATGCTTCCATCGAAAATGCGTTGAACTGCCTGGCAGCCTGTCTTTATCTGATGACTCCTGCCGATCAGATTACCGAACGGATGGCACGGCTCGAACCGATCGCCATGCGCCTGGAAGTAAAAGAAGGCAAGAATAATTGTGTACTCATCAACGATAGCTACAATTCGGACTTGGCTTCTCTGGATATAGCACTGGATTTCCTGGTACGCCGTTCGGAAAAGAAAGGACTGAAACGGACACTTATCTTATCGGATATTTTGGAGACAGGGCAGAGTACGGCTACGCTTTACCGTCGGGTAGCACAACTGATAAAGAGCCGGGGCATCAACAAGCTGATCGGTGTAGGAGCGGAGATTTCTTCGTGTGCCGCTCGCTTCGAAGGTACGCCGGAACGATACTTCTTCCCCGATACAGACGCCTTGCTAAGATCGGGCATTTTCAAAACCCTTCATTCGGAAGTCATTCTGATAAAAGGTTCCCGCGTATTCAACTTTGATCTGGTATCGGAAGAGCTGGAACTGAAAGTGCATGAAACGATTCTGGAAGTGAACTTGGGTGCGATGGTTGCCAATCTGAATCACTATCGCTCCATGCTCCGCCATCCGGAGACGAAAATGATCTGTATGGTGAAGGCTGCTGCCTACGGAGCCGGATCATACGAGATTGCCAAAACATTGCAGGAGCATCATGTAGATTACCTTGCTGTAGCCGTTGCCGACGAAGGCTCCGAACTGCGTAAAGCAGGCATCACCTCCTCCATTATCATCATGGACCCCGAACTGACATCGTTCAAAACGATGTTCGATTATAAACTCGAACCGGAAGTGTACAACTTCCATTTGCTCGACGCACTGATTAAGGCGGCCGAGAAAGAAGGAATCACCAACTTCCCGATTCATGTCAAACTGGATACGGGTATGCACCGTCTTGGTTTTTCCGTCGATGAAATTCCGTTGTTGATCCGTCGTCTGAAAAGTCAGAATGCGGTTATTCCCCGGTCGGTATTCTCTCATTTTGTGGGAAGTGATTCGGCGCAATTCGACTTCTTCACCCGTCAGCAGATTGAACTGTTCGAGAAAGGTTCGCAGGAATTGCAGGAAGCTTTCTCACACAAGATTCTGCGTCATATCTGCAATACAGCCGGTATCGAACGTTTTCCCGGTGCGCAGTTTGATATGGTGCGTCTGGGGATAGGACTCTATGGGGTAAGCCCGATCGACAATTCGATTATCAATAATGTAAGCACGCTTAAGACTACGATTCTTCAGATTCGGGACGTGCCCGGAGAAGATACGGTAGGCTATAGCCGGATGGGACATCTGACGCGTCCTTCCCGCATTGCGGCAATTCCTATCGGGTATGCCGATGGCTTGAACCGCCATCTGGGACGTGGCAATGCTTACTGTCTGGTGAATGGCAAGAAAGCTCCCTATGTAGGAAATATCTGTATGGATGTCTGTATGATTGACGTGACGGATATCGATTGCAGGGAAGGGGACAAAGCTGTCATCTTCGGTGACGACCTGCCGATAACCACACTTTCGGATAAGTTGGGGACGATCCCTTACGAAGTGCTGACCAGCATCTCGAACCGTGTGAAGCGAGTCTACTATCAGGACTAAAGCGCAGGCGGTAAAAACAGAATTATATGTAGTAGAATAGTGAATGGAAGACTATAAAGGTTAACGATGGATAAATGGGCGGTAAATGATAACGGGTATACTTAAATTATTTCCCGTTTCCCATTTATAGTTTCCTGTTTTTCTTTTATAGTCTGCCGTTTTTCTTTATATTTGCACCAACTAATAAACCTCTATAATTAATAAACATATGACAAACTTATTATTATTAGGCTTTTTGCCTAGTGGCTCTGAATGGATCATTATTGCTCTTGTTATTCTTCTCCTTTTCGGTGGTAAGAAGATACCCGAACTGATGCGTGGCTTAGGTAAAGGAGTAAAGAGCTTTAAAGATGGTGTGAACGAGGCAAAAGAAGAAATCAATAAGGCAAAAGACGAAATCGACGCACCGGCAGATTCAGCTAAGAAATAATAAGCAATGGCAGAAATGACCTTCTGGGATCATTTGGATGAGTTGCGTCGGGTACTTTTTCGTGTTATCGGAGTCTGGTTTGTATTGGCAATCGGCTATTTCGTAGCGATGCCTTATTTGTTCGACCATGTAATACTGGCGCCTTGCCATAATGATTTTGTATTTTACGACTTACTACGCTTTATCGGTCAGAAATTCGATTTGACTGATGAATTTTTTACGCAGGAGTTTAAGGTGAAGCTTGTCAATATCAATTTGGCAGCTCCTTTCTTTATACATATGTCGACAGCTTTCTGGATGTCGGTAGTGACGGCTATGCCCTATATTTTCTTTGAGGTCTGGCGTTTTATCAATCCGGCCCTTTATCCGAATGAGCGGAAAGGAGTCAGGAAAGCGTTGACCATAGGAACCGGTATGTTCTTTATTGGGGTGCTTATGGGATACTTTATGGTATATCCGCTGACACTCCGTTTCCTCTCTACCTATCAGCTGAGTTCGGAAGTCGAAAATATTCTGTCGCTCAATTCGTATATCGATAACTTTATGATGCTGATTCTCTGTATGGGACTGGCTTTTGAACTTCCGCTGGTGACTTGGTTGTTGTCTTTGCTGGGAGTCGTCAATAAGTCTTTCCTGCGCAAATATCGCCGTCATGCAGTTGTCATTATCGTAATAGCTGCCGCTATCATCACTCCGACGGGCGACCCGTTCACACTGAGTGTTGTGGCTATTCCGCTTTATCTGCTCTATGAAATGAGTATTCTGATGATAAAGGATAAGAAGGAAGTTCCTGAGTTGGAAGAAGAAGAGGAAGAAGAAGGCGTGGCAAAAGTCTGATAAGCCAATTATTTATCGTTCGTTTCCCCAAGTGTGTGTCAAAAGTCGATAGTAACTCAATTGAGGCTGACTTTTGACACACACACGTAATTTTTATCATATCCCTTTTGTCGTATGGAAAATGAAGGAAGAGAATCTTATGAAATTCTTTTAGCCGTTTGTAAGGCGGATCATTTGCAGCTGACTATTGGCTACAAACAGATGCGCGACTTGCTGGAAAGGCTTTGCCGCCTACATATGCACAACGGTGGTCTGCAGATGACCGATCTTTCCGCACGAATTAGTTTTGTAGCGGCCAAAGTGGGGCTTTCTGTAGCGGAGCAAAACAGACTGCATACCTTCCGACTGACCTCCAATGCCATTCTGAACCGACAACAGGAACCTACCCGCGAACACCTTCTGCGGGATGCGAAAACGCTGGCTTTCTTCATCCGTAAACTTTTTGAGGAAGATATTCCACAGGAACTGTATCGTTTGCTTCCCCGGACGGATGCAACTTATATCGTAGCTCCTCCAGCACACAAGCAGGTGCAGCGGATGCGCGTCTGTTTCCAGTATTCCGACGAGCAGTATCTGTATGTGACTCCTTTGGATGAAATAGCTGACGAACCGTTGCGTGTCCGTTACAATATTCCTCAGATCAATGAAGAATTTGCGGAAACCTGTCAGTTGCTCTGGCGCCATGCACAACTCAACTTGCTGGATGTCGCTGTTGACGAAGCAGGAATTCTGACCCCTTCGTTCATTGTCCTTGAACCGGATTATCTGCTTGATATCAGTTCATTGGCAGAATGTTACCGTGATTATGGACATCATCCGGCAAACTATTTCCTTTCCCGTCTTCAGCCGATAGAGAATGCACGCCCGTTGCTTTTAGGAAATATAGCCAACCTTTTCCTCGATGAGTGGATACATGCGGAAGGGGAGGTGGATTATCTGAAATGTATGCAGAAAGCTTTCCGGCGTTATCCGATTGAACTGGCTGCTTGTGCCGACCTGCGTGATCGGGAGAAGGAACGTCAGTTCTTTGATGACTGCAAACTCCATTTTGATCATATCCGTAAGACGGTGAATGATACTTTTCATGCCGCCGGCTACGAACTGGACAAGACGGATGCCGTGCTCGAACCTTCTTATATATGTGAAGCGCTCGGCCTGCAAGGGCGGCTCGACTATATGCAGCGCGATATGTCTTCTTTCATCGAAATGAAATCGGGAAAGGCTGACGAATATGCGATTCGCGGAAAAGTGGAACCGAAAGAGAATAATAAGGTGCAGATGCTGCTTTATCAGGCAGTTCTGCAATATTCGATGGGGATGGATCACCGGAAGGTAAAGGCTTATCTGCTCTATACACGCTATCCGTTGCTTTATCCTTCCCGTCCTTCATGGGCAATGGTCCGCCGTGTGATCGATCTGCGCAACCGGATTGTAGCGGATGAATATGGCATCCAGTTGCGGAACAGCCTGGAATATACGGCACAAAAACTGGAAGAAATAAAAGCCTCGGTACTAAACGAGCGGGGATTGTCGGGACGTTTTTGGGAGACGTATCTGCGCCCTTCTATCGATAATTTCCAGGAGAAGTTGAAATCTCTCTCCACTTTAGAGAAAAGCTACTTCTATGCACTCTATAATTTTATAACGAAGGAACTTTATACGTCCAAGTCCGGTGATGTGGATTATGAGGGACGTACAGGAGCCGCTTCTTTATGGCTTTCCACTTTGGCGGAGAAATGCGAATCGGGGGAGATCATCTATGATTTAAGAATTAAAGAGAATCACGCAGCCGACGAACATAAATCCCACCTGTTGCTGGTACCGTCCGGAGAACTTCAGAGAACGGTGGCGGATGATGCGCAGCACACCCTCCCTAACTTCCGTCAGGGCGATGCCATCGTGCTTTACGAACGGAATGCGGATACGGATAACGTCACCAACAAGATGGTATTCAAAGGCAATATCGACTATCTGAACGAGAATGAAATCTGCATCCGTCTGCGTGCTACCCAGCAGAATTCCTCCGTACTTCCGTCTGATAGCCTCTATGCTATTGAGCACGATGCGATGGATACTACTTTCCGTAGCATGTACCAGGGACTTTATGCTTTTATGTCTGCTACAAAAGAGCGTCGTGATTTGCTGCTCTCTCAACGGGAGCCGCAATTTGATGTGGCATTGGATAAGCAGATAGCCGAAGCTGCCGATGACTTTACTCGTATTGCTTTGAAAGCGAAAGCAGCAAAGGACTATTTTCTGCTGGTAGGGCCTCCGGGAACCGGTAAAACGTCTTGTGCACTGAAGAAGATGGTCGAAACCTTTTATAAAGAGGAAGGAGCCCAAATTTTATTGCTCTCGTACACTAACCGTGCCGTAGATGAAATCTGTAAAGCACTTTCTTCCATTCGTCCGGAAGTAGATTTTATTCGTGTGGGAAGCGAGCTTTCATGTGACGAGAACTATCGGGATCATTTGATAGAGAATGAACTTGCTTCCTGTATGCGTCGTACAGAGGTTTGCGAACGTATTAACCGCTGTCGTATATTAGTCGGTACAGTAGCATCTATCTCCGGCAAACCGGAACTTTTCCGATTGAAGCATTTCGATGTGGCTATTGTGGATGAGGCTACTCAGATACTGGAACCGCAGTTGCTGGGTATACTTTGTGCCAAAGGAGAAAACGGGAAAGAGGGTGTTGGCAAATTTATCCTGATAGGCGATCATAAGCAACTTCCGGCTGTCGTCTTGCAGAATACGGAACAATCGGAAGTATACGATGAAACCCTGTCTGCTGTCGGACTGAAGAATTTGAAAGATTCTCTGTTTGAAAGACTGTATCGCACAGCCCGTCAGCATACCGATGCCCCTCGTACTTACGATATGCTCTGCCGTCAGGGACGTATGCACCCCGAAGTGGCTCTGTTCGCCAATCAAGCTTTCTATGAAGGTCGGCTGCTGCCTGTCGGACTGCCGCATCAACTGGAAGATTCCGGAAATATCAACCGGCTGTCTTTTTATCCTTCGCAGCCCGAACCGATGGGTTCTTCTGCTAAAACAAACCATTCGGAAGCAAAGATTGCCGCCCGTCTGGCCGTAACTATCTATAAAGAACACTCAGAGGCATTTGATGCCTCCCGCACATTGGGGATCATTACTCCATATCGTAGTCAGATAGCTTTGATCAAGAAGGAAATAGAAGCTCTCGGCATTCCCGAACTGAATCAGATATTGATTGATACTGTAGAACGTTTTCAGGGAAGTGAACGCGATGTGATTATTTATTCATTCTGTGTGAACTATCCGTATCAGTTGAAATTCCTTTCCAATCTGACAGAAGAAGACGGAATTCTGATTGACCGGAAACTGAATGTTGCCTTGACACGTGCAAGAAAACAGATGCTGCTGACAGGTGTGCCGGCGCTGCTGGAGCGTAATCCACTCTATAAAAGTTTATTAAAATTAATAGAGAGCCTCCGGAATATTGCATAATTTTTGCAGACGTTAGTTTTTATTCTCTCTTTATGCAATTCATTAACACCTATCTGTTGAACAAACCCCTATCTTTGCAATACGTTTTTTTCATAGAGATTTAGATTTAAGGTTAGAAGAATTGTGGAAGTCGTGAGACTTCCCTTTTTTTCATCTTAACGTTTACTATCCTTCATTGTTTGAATGTGCAAGTTGTTTTGTAAAATGGTACAGGATGGCTATGAAGAATAAGTAAACCTAAAAAGCCTTCTTCGTGAGAAGAGGCTTTTTTGTTTTTGGAACTTTTTGAATAAATAATTGGTTAAAAAAACAGGAGGACAAACTCATACTGAGTGCCCTCCTGTTTTTTATTCTATATGATTATATCGGATTAATCCAATACGATAGGCTTATATTTAGGAACCAGTGCCTTCATGATAACCCAACCGATCAGGTAGGCCACTGCGCATACACAGAAGATTACAAAGTAGCCGGCCGGTTTTCCTTCGAATCCCATGAATGTCATCGCAGGGTGTACAAACTGTGCTCCTTGTTCCAGCAGTTCTTTTGTCATTTCCACTTCTTTACCGTCAACCATTGTTGTTCCGGAAGCATATACGAATAAGTTACCTGCCACTTTCTGAAGAATCATTGAACCGATACCACCGGCCATACCACCGATACCGGTGATACTTGCAATTGCTGTTCGGGGGAACATATCACCTACTGTAGAGAAGATATTAGCCGACCACGACTGGTGGGCAGCTCCGCCGATACCGATCAGGATCACGGGGAACCACGGAGAGAATGTTCCCAATGGCTGTGCCAGCAATACCACTAACGGGAAGAATGCGAAAATCAACATTGCTTTCATACGTGCCGCATAAGGGTTCATGCCGGTCTTGTTGATGAAGATAGTAGGAAGCTTGCCACCGTAGATGGATAACATCGTGATTGCGTAAAGCGTGAAGATAAGTCCCATTCCCAGAGGATCGGAAGTTTTGATACCGAATTGGGAGTTCAGGTAAGACGGGGTCCAGAACAGGAAGAACCACCATACACCGTCAGTGGTAAATTTACCGAAGACAAATGCCCAAGTTTGTTTGTAGCTGAAACATTGCCAGAATCTCATCTTTTTCTCGTCTTTCTCCTCTGTTTTCGGACCTGCACCGGCCTCATTCTGGTCTTGTTCGATATATTCAAGTTCGGCTTTGTTTACGTGCTTGCTCTTTGAAGGAGCATCATACATAAATACCCAGAAGCCCATCCAGATAAAACCAAGTCCACCAATAACGATAAACGCCATTTCCCAACCGAAAGCTTTGGCAAGGATAGGAATGGTGAGCGGAGCGATCAAGGCACCGATAGAAGCACCGGCGTTGAAGATGGAAGTAGCATAAGCACGGTCTTTCTTCGGGAAGTACTCGGCAGTTACTTTAATAGCGGCGGGGAAGTTACCGGCTTCTCCGAGAGCAAGTATACAGCGTGCAGCCAGGAAGCAGTACATACTGACAGTAGCGATGGTTACCACCACGTCTCCGGTGGCTCCGGCAAGTTCGGCAGCACTGTGCAGTCCTACCTGCGCTTCTGTTACAATACCACAGACTGCGTGCAGACAGGCACCGGCAGACCATACGCCGATAGCCCAGAGGAATCCTTTCTTCGTTCCCATCCAGTCCACAAAGCGACCGGCAAAGAGCATACATATTGCGTAAACAATAGAAAATACGGAAGTGATAGTACCGTAGTGTGATTCATCCCAGTGAAATTCCGGTTTGATAAATTCATCCCAGGTGAGCGATAGTACCTGGCGGTCGAGATAGTTAACTGTAGTAGCAAAAAATAGCATCGCACAGATCGTCCATCTGTAGTTTGTCATTTTTTCGCCTGTTTTTTGAAATGCATTCATGATAATGGATTTAAATAGATTTTGATTTGCTGACAAAGGTCGGTATTTCAGCTGGATTTTTTTTGTAATAATTGGTCAAAATCATGTATAATTCGTTGCATTATACATATTATTTGTACATAGTAATGTATTATCGTAACAATTTGGTCTCTTTGGGGGAAGAATATGACAAATCCGGAAAACTTCATTCTCTCCCCGTTTCGAGGAAAGAATGAAGTTTTTCGGATCACTTGATATGTGCTAAAGAGCTGCGCAAAGATTAGCGCATTTCTGTATATTTGATTTTATCCATGTCGCCATAGTCAAGATTTTCACCGGCCATACCCCAGATGAACATATAGTTGCTGGTTCCGGCAGCTGCGTGGATCGACCATTCCGGTGACATGATAGCTTGTTCGTTCTGCATCCATACGATGCGTTCTTCCTGAGGTTCGCCCATGAAGTGGCAGATGGAGTTGCCTTCCGGTACGTTGAAGTAGAAATATGCTTCCACACGGCGACTGTGAGTATGTGCTGGCATGGTGTTCCATACACTACCCGGTTTCAGTTCTGTCAATCCCATTTGCAGTTGGCAAGGACCTTCTTCAAGTACGTTGTTAACAATCAGCTGGTTGATAACGCGGTCGTTGCTTTCTTCCATCTTTCCTGCCGCGAATGAGTTGGCTTTCAGAGAACCTTTGCGTCCGTCGATGGTGATCAACTGAGTTTTGTACTCCTTGTGAGCAGTGGCGGAGTTGATATAGAATTTTGCAGGTTTGCTGGCATCTTTACTCTTGAAAGTAACTTTCTGCTTGCCTCTGCCTACATACAATGCATCTTTGAAGTTCAGCGTATATTCCTTGCCGTCAACAGTTACGATACCTTCGCCGCCAATGTTGATAACACCCAGTTCGCGACGTTCGAGGAAATACTTAGCTTTCAACGGATCGATAGTTTCAAGTACCAGCTCTTTTGTTGCAGGTACGGCACCACCGAAGATGAGGCGGTCGTACATGGAATAAGTCACGTTGATTTGATCAGGAACCATTACTTTTTCCATCAGGAAGCTACTACGCAGGCGGTTTGTATTATACGTTTTCACGTCTTGCGGATTGCAAGCCACCTGCATCTTGTAATTTACCTGGGCAGAAGCAGACATAGCTGCGATACCCATCATCATTGCAATTGCTAATTTTTTCATCTTTCGAATCTTTATTTGGATTATACTTATATTTAATCGTTAGCTGCGTTTTTCGCATCATTTCTTTTCATGCGGATACGGTTGTAGACTGCCATTCCCAGTGCAAGGGCTACGAGGATGGCAGGACCGATAATCTTCAGACTGTAAGTCAGGTGGAAGATACCCCAGCAGAAGAGGCTGGAAGCAAAGTCGAGCGCTCCGCCTTCGAAGCCGGCGGGGATATTTACTGTCGGGTCACCCGTAGCGGCATATACGTCTTTGGCAGCCATCGTGAAGAATCCTGCCAGTTCTGTTACGAAGTACAGACCTACGATCAATGCTACCAGTCCGATGATGAATGATTTCACCACATTACCTTTGGTGATAGGCAGAATCATCGGGAATAGGTAGAACATACCGGCCAGAGAAGCCAGCGGTAAGAAACGGTTACCCGGAAGGATCACTGCAAGGAAGATAGTAACCGGGATCAAAAGCAGGGATACAACCAGCGTTGTCGGGTGGCCGATGACAAGTGCAGGGCTCATACCGATGCTCAGGCCTGTATTACTCTTATATTTTTTAGCGATCAATTCGCGGGTTGCATCAGAGATAGGTTTCAAACCTTCAATGAAAAGGCTGGTGATACGTGGAATCAACTCCATAACCGCTCCCATTTTGATACCCAATCCAAGGATACCCGGAATGCCGTCCAGTACTTCTTTCCAGCTGGCACAGCCCAAAGCTCCGATACCGCAACCAATCACGATACCCAGGAATAACGGTTCACCCATCAGACCGAATTTCTTCTTCATTCCTTCAGAGTCGATATTCAGTTTGTCGAATCCCGGAATTTTATCTAAAAGCTTGTTGATTACAATCGCGAACGGAACGAAGCTCTGGCAGAAAGGCTGCGGGATAGAGATACCGTCCATCTTATCATAGAACTTCTGAAAAGCAGGAGCAGTCATGTCTGCCATTACCAATGTTATAATGTAGCAAATGATAGCGGCGAAAAATCCCCAGAAAATACTATCGGAGGCGAAGTATACGATAGCCCCGATAAATGCGAAGTGCCAGTAGTTCCAAAGGTCAATATTAACAGTACGGGTTGTTTTGGTCAGTAGCATCAACAGGTTTACTCCCAGGCAAACAGGGATAATGAAAGCGCCGACTGAAGTATTATAGGCAACTGCTGCTGCCGAAGGCCATCCCATGTCGAAAATACCGAGTTCCAATCCGTAGATTTCTACCATTTTACTTAATGCCGGACCAAGACTACTGGTCAACAAGGCTGTGACTACAGATAAGCCGACGAAACCGACTCCCACCAACAAACCGCTTTTGAGCGCTTTGGGGAGTTTAATACCGATACATACTCCTAAAATTGTGAAAATGATCGGCATCATTACTGCCGCTCCCAGACCGATAATGTACTTGAATACTTCTTCCATTCTGTTCTATTTTTTCTCTGTTTTTAATGATAAATTACTGTGTTTCCCCAGAGGGTATTAGTTGTAAACCGTGCCAAAAGTACGACCTTTTCCGCTTTATTCCAAAACGAAACTCTTAATTTATCAGTTAATGCATCAAAAATGGACATTTTTGACGTTTACGTGCACAAAATTAGTCGTTTCCGTGCACGAAAAACAAAAAATACACCTTCTTAACTAAAAAATCCCACTCTGTTTGGAGGAAATACACTACTTTCGTAGCATGAAAAAATAGCATGTATAATCCTTAAAACAATAAACCATGAGACGAAGCTCTTTTTATAAATTTTTGATATTAGTAATAATAATGTCAAGCACCATTTCACTGTCGGCGCAGCAGGTGGATGAAAAACTGCCTTGGTCGGTGCGGATGACTGAATCGGAGATGATCCGTTGCCCGGAATCCTGGCAGCTTGATTTTCAGCCCAGACTGAAATGGGACTATTGCCACGGACTGGAATTGGGGGCGATGCTTGATGTATACGATACTTATGGCGACAAGAAAATACGAGATTATGCAATTGCTTATGCAGATACGATGGTGCATGAGGATGGAAGTATTACTGCATACAAATTGACCGATTACAGTCTGGACCGTATCAATTCCGGAAAAATCCTGTTTCGTATCTATGAGCAGACCAAGGATGAAAAGTATAAGAAGGCATTAGACTTGCTCTATAGCCAGTTTGCCGGACAACCTCGTAATGAAGACGGAGGATTCTGGCATAAAAAGATATATCCGCATCAGATGTGGCTGGACGGACTTTATATGGGAGCTCCTTTTTATGCAGAATATGCTTTCCGTAATAATCGCCCGCAGGATTATGCAGACGTCATAAATCAGTTTATTACCTGTGCCCGTCATACGTATGATCCGAAGAATGGTCTTTATCGTCATGCGTGTGATGTAAGTCGCACGGAGCGCTGGGCCGATCCGGTGACAGGACAGTCAAAACATTGTTGGGGACGTGCATTAGGCTGGTATGCGATGGCGTTGGTAGATGTGCTTGATTTTATTCCGAAGCATGAGGCCGGAAGAGATTCGTTGCTTGCAATCTTGGATAATGTAGCAGTTCAGGTAAAGAAACTGCAAGATCCGGAGACCGGTGGATGGTATCAGGTGATGGACAGAAGCGGTGACAAGGGTAATTATCTGGAATCATCCTGTTCGGCAATGTTCATATACAGCCTGTTTAAGGCAGTACGTATGGGATATATCGATCCGTCTTATCTGGATGTAGCAAAGGCTGGTTATGAAGGTTTTCTGAAAAATTTTATTGAAGTGGATAAAGATGGAGTGGTGACTATAACGAAAGCCTGTGCGGTAGCGGGGCTGGGAGGGAAGGTTTATCGTTCCGGCGATTATGACTATTATATAAATGAAACAATCCGTAATAACGACCCGAAAGCAGTAGGACCATTTATTATGGCAAGTCTGGAATACGAACGTTTGCAAAAGTAAATTCTATCGATGAAAAGGAGTATTTTGAAAGGAATGGCGTTGTTTCTTCTGCTTTGTTCAGGAGGAACTTTGGCCTGTGCACAACAGCAAAAGCAAGACACAATAGTCGTGTCACGAGACGGAACGGGAAAATATCGGGATATTCAGGAAGCCGTGGAAGCGGTACGTGCTTTTATGGATTATACGGTGACTATATTTATAAAGAATGGTATATACAAAGAAAAACTGGTGATTCCTTCATGGGTGAAGAACGTGCAGCTGGTAGGTGAAGATGCCGAAAAGACGATCATCACGTATGATGATCATGCCAATATCAATAAAATGGGCACTTTCCGCACTTATACTGTAAAGGTAGAAGGAAGTGACATTACTTTTAAGAATCTGACCATTGAGAACAATGCCGCTCCTTTGGGGCAGGCAGTTGCGCTCCATACCGAAGGAGACAGGCTGATGTTTGTCGGCTGTCGTTTTCTGGGAAATCAGGATACTATTTATACAGGATCGGAGGGTAGCCGCCTGTTATTTACTAACTGCTATATTGAAGGAACTACAGACTTCATCTTCGGCCCTTCTACAGCTTTGTTTGAATATTGCGAATTGCATAGCAAGCGCGATTCATATATTACCGCGGCTTCTACTCCGAAGGAGGTGGAGTTTGGTTATGTTTTCAAGAACTGTAAGCTGACAGCCGCTCCCGGTATCAAGAAAGTCTATCTGGGACGTCCTTGGAGACCTTATGCTGCTACGGCTTTTATTAATTGCGAGTTTGGCGGACATATCCGTTCGGAAGGCTGGCACAACTGGAAGAATCCGGAAAACGAAAAGACTGCCCGTTACGCTGAATTTAAAAACACGGGTGAAGGTGCGGATGCTTCCGGACGTGTGAAATGGGCTAAACAACTGACTGATAAAGAAGCGGTGCAATATACTCCGCAGAATATATTTAAGGAATGCAGTAACTGGTATCCGTATAAATAAGATATTTGTAATAAGAGAATGATATTTCGAAAAGAAGTTATTAATGAACTTTGATTTTGAGCCAACAAAATAAGATTATGAAAAACAGACTGCTATTACTGCTTATAGTATTTATCCTTTTCTCCGCTTTTCGTGCGGATAAACCTGTATTGACCATCTTTACGATAGGTGATTCTACGATGGCTAACAAAAATCTGTACGGTGGAAATCCCGAACGCGGCTGGTGTATGGTGCTCCCCGGATTTTTCTCAGAAGATATACGTGTTGATAATCATGCCGCCAATGGCCGCAGTTCCAAAAGTTTCATATCTGAAGGCCGATGGGCAAAAGTGATTTCTCAGGTAAAGAAGGGAGATTATGTCTTTATCCAGTTCGGACACAATGATGAAAAGGCTGATTCTGCACGCCATACTGATCCGGGAACGACCTTTGATGACAATCTCCGTCGTTTCGTCAATGAAACTCGTGCCAAAGGAGGGATTCCTGTGTTGTTCAACTCCATTGTTCGTCGTAATTTTGTACAGCCGGAAGATGCCTCGATTGCCACAGATGCCCGTCGTGCTCCGGGTGAACAGGAACTGCCGAAAGAAGGAAACGTCTTGTACGATACGCACGGTGCCTACCTTGATTCTCCGCGTAATGTGGCAAAAGAGATGGGAGTAGCGTTTATCGATATGAACAAAATTACCCATGATCTGGTGCAGGGACTGGGCCCCGCAGAGTCGAAGAAGTTGTTTATGTTTGTCGAACCTGAAAAAGTTCCGGCTTTCCCGAAAGGCCGGGAAGATAATACCCATTTGAATGTGTACGGAGCACGGACTATCGCCGGGCTGACTGTAGATGCCATCGCAAAAGAAATACCGGAACTGGCAAAATATGTCCGTCATTATGATTACGTAGTGGCACAAGACGGAACAGGTGATTTTTTCACAGTGCAGGAAGCGATAAATGCAGTACCCGATTTTCGCAAGAATGTGCGTACTACTATCTTGGTCCGTAAAGGCACTTATAAAGAGAAGATTATTATTCCGGAATCCAAAATAAATATCTCTCTGATAGGAGAGGACGGTGCGGTACTGACAAATGATGACTTTGCCAATAAGAAAAATGTGTTTGGTGAGAATATGGGAACTTCGGGATCGTCGAGTTGCTACATTTATGCTCCCGATTTCTATGCGGAGAACATCACTTTTGAAAACTCGGCAGGACCGGTAGGACAGGCGGTAGCCTGTTTTGTATCTGCCGACCGTGCGTTCTTTAAGAATTGTCGTTTTCTCGGTTATCAGGATACCCTTTATACGTATGGCAAGCACAGCCGTCAATATTACGAGGATTGCTATATCGAAGGAACGGTTGACTTTATCTTCGGATGGTCTGTAGCCGTATTCAATCGTTGCCATATCCATAGCAAACGTGATGGTTATGTGACGGCACCCTCTACAGATCAAGGCAAAAAGTATGGATATGTTTTTTATGATTGCCGGTTGACTGCTGATCCGGATGTTGCCAAAGTATATCTGTCTCGTCCGTGGCGTCCGTATGCACAGGCTGTATTTATCCGTTGTGAACTGGGCAAACATATCCTTCCGGAAGGCTGGCACAACTGGGGAAAGAAAGAAGCGGAGAAAACCGTATTTTATGCCGAATACGATAGTCGTGGTGAGGGAGCCAATCCGAAAGCCCGCGCAGCTTTCTCTCGTCAACTGAAGAATCTGAAAGGCTACGAGATGGAAACGGTTTTGGCAGGTGAAGATGGCTGGAATCCGGTAAAGAATGGAAATCGGATGGTGGAAGTGAAACGCTGACCGGATCGGAAAGTAACATTATTTGATCAAAAATAAGAGAACGATTCTGTTAAATAAACACTGAATATAGATGTAAGTTCAGCTAAATCATTATCTTTACACCATTCAATATATGTGTGTAATAATGATAAAAAGAATCTTATATCTAATTCTTTTGTGCCTGACCGCGCCTGTAGTGCAGGCACAACAACACAGTTTTTTCACCCATTATTCTACCGAGGATGGGTTGTCTCAAAACACGGTGATGAGCATGTTGCAGGATCACAAAGACAACCTTTGGTTTGCCACATGGGATGGAATCAATCGTTTTGATGGCTATAACTTTAAAACTTATAAAGCACGTCAGGGCAATTACATCAGTCTGACCAATAACCGTGCCGACCGGATGTATGAAGACCGGTACGGCTTTCTGTGGTTATTGACTTATGACAACCGTGTCCACCGTTTTGACCCGAAAACGGAGACGTTCGAACAGGTTCCGGCAGCAGGTGAAGAGGGTAGTACATACAACATTCACGCTATTCAGGTATTGCCCGATGGTACGGTCTGGCTGCTGACGGAGCATGATGGAGCTATCCGTGTAGTCACGCTTCCTCAGAAGAATTATACAACGAAATCAGATATTTATTCAACGAAGTCCGGTCTGTTTCCTGCCGATCACTTTTATCAGGTCTATCAGGACAAAGCCGGCAATCACTGGCTGCTGACTGATAACGGTTTGGGAATGATACGCCCCGGTGAGCAGCAACCCGTGAACTTCTTTGTGGAGACGAAAGGGAAACAAGACGGCATGAATCAGGCATTTTATGCGGTCCGGGAATGTGAAGACGATATCTGCTTTGCTTCTGACAGGGGGAGAATCTGGTGTTATCAGAAACAGGGCGGAGAGTTTCGTCTGCTCGAACTTCCGACGAAAGCCCGCATTACTTCCATACACACCGTGGCCAATGACAACACTGTAGTGACAACAGATTCGGACGGGTTCTTTCTTTGCAACCTGAAGACAAACAAACATACGCATTATTCTCCCGTGACCTGCAAGGAATTGTCCGCTCAACCGATTCTTTCGGCTTATGTAGACCGCACGTCAGAGGTCTGGTTCGAACAGGAAGAGCCGGGAGTCGTCGTTCATTTTAATCCTGCCACCGGTGTGGTAAAGCGTGAACAGATGCGGGTGGAATACAGTAACGCCGATCGTTCACGTCCCGCTTTCCATATCCATGAAGATATCCACGGGCATATATGGGTACATCCTTATGGCGGCGGATTCTCCTATTTTGATCGTGAGCGGAACTGTCTCGTTCCTTTTTATGATGATTTGGGCAGTAACAACTGGCGCTTTTCTAACAAGATACATGCCGCTTTTTCTGATAAACAGGGGAATTTGTGGCTTTGTACCCACTCCAAAGGACTGGAGAAAGTAACATTCCGCAACGTACCGTTTTCAATGCTGACTCCCGTTCCGCATGAATATGAATCTTTGAGTAACGAAGTGCGGTCGGTATGCGAAGATAAACAGGGGAATTTGTGGGTCGGACTGAAGGACGGAATGATCCGCCTGTACGACTCGAACCGGAAATTCATGGGGCATCTGACAGGTAATGGAACTATTTCGATGACAGGTACACCTATGGAGGGTACAGCCTATTTTATTATGCAGGATTCAAAAGGGATTATCTGGATTGCCACCAAAGGAAACGGTTTGGTGCGTGCCGAACAGACTTCTCCCACAGGTCTGTCTTATAAACTGACCCGTTATCAGCACGACTCCAACGATATGTACAGTCTGAGTGACAACAATGTATATTGTGTTTATGAAGATCATCATGGTCGTATCTGGGCGGCTACTTTTGCAGGCGGTATCAACTATATTTCCCAGGGAGAACATGGAGAGACCGTCTTTATCAATCACCGGAATAATCTGAAAGGATATCCGATTGATGTTTGTTATAAAGCGCGTTTTATCACTTCGGATAATAACGGACGTCTTTGGGTAGGTACTACCACAGGCGCCGTTGCTTTTGACGAGAACTTTAAAAAGCCGGAAGATATACAGTTCCATCACTTCTCGCGTGTCCCGAACGATACGAAGAGTCTAAGTAATAATGACGTGCATTGGATTATCGCTACCCAGCAGAAGGAACTCTATCTGGCTACTTTCGGAGGGGGACTGAATAAACTGATTTCCATCAGCGAAGACGGTCACGGTGAATTTAAATCCTACTCAGTGCTCGACGGACTTTCTTCGGACGTCCTGCTTTCCATCCGTGAAGACCATAAACAGAATCTCTGGATTAGTACGGAAAATGGAATCTGTAAGTTTGTTCCTTCCGGCGAACGTTTTGAGAATTACGATGAACGCAGTATCAGTTTCCGTGTCCGTTTCAGTGAGGCGGCTTCTACGCTGACATCCGGCGGAGATATGTTGTTTGGAACCAGTAACGGATTATTCATGTTCAGTCCGGATTCTATCCGGAAGAGTAGCTATGTACCTCCTGTAGTCTTTTCCAAGTTGATGGTAGCGAATGAAGATGTAATTCCGGGAGAGAAGTCCATATTGAAAGTCGATTTGGATGATACACAGGAACTAGTGCTTTCTCATGATGAGAATATCTTTTCCGTTCAGTACGCTGCACTCGATTATACGAACCCGCAGAATATACAGTACGCATACATTCTCGATGGTTTCGAGAAGCAGTGGACTTTTGCCGACCGGCAAAGAAGCGTGACCTATACTAACCTGCCGAAGGGAGATTATATATTCCGTGTCCGTTCTACCAATAGCGACGGGGTGTGGGTGGACAATGAGCGCATCTTGAATATTACAATCCTTCCTTCTTTTTGGGAAACACCTTTGGCGTATGTGCTGTATGTCTGTTTTGTGCTGCTGATCATTTTCGTTGCGGTTTATATCCTGTTTACCATTTATCGGTTGAAGCATGAAGTGTCTGTAGAGCAACAGATTTCTGATATCAAGCTGCGCTTCTTTACGAATATATCCCATGAACTCCGTACTCCTCTGACATTGATTGCAGGTCCGGTGGAACAAGTTCTGAAGAACGATAAACTGCCGGCTGATGCACGGGAACAGCTGGTAGTGGTCGAACGGAACACAAACCGTATGCTTCGTCTTGTCAATCAGATTCTGGACTTCCGTAAGATTCAGAACAAGAAGATGAAGATGCAGGTGCAACAGTTGAATGTCGTTGCCTTTGTCCGCAAGATTATGGATAATTTTGAGTCGGTGGCGGAAGAACACAACATCGATTTCCTTTTCCAGACAGAGAAAGAGGCTTTGAATCTTTGGGTGGATGCCGATAAGTTTGAAAAGATTGTGTTTAACCTTCTGTCCAATGCGTTTAAATATACTCCTAACGGGAAAATGATCACCGTCTTTATCCGTGAAGATGAGGGCACGGTGTCTGTTGGTGTACAGGATCAGGGGATTGGTATCGCCGAAAATAAACGGAAGTCTCTCTTTGTGCGCTTTGAGAACCTGGTGGACAAGAATATTTTCAATCAGGCAAGCTCCGGCATCGGTCTTTCTTTGGTGAAGGAACTGGTAGAGATGCACAAGGCTACGATTTCCGTTGACAGCCGGCTCGGTGAGGGAAGTTGTTTTAAAGTGGACTTTCTGAAGGGCAAAGAGCATTATAATAGTTCAGTGGAATTTATTCTCGAAGATTCGGCTGCTCCGCTGAGCATGGAACGTATTGTGGATATCGCTAATTCTTCGCTTCAGACAGAAGCTGCCATCGCAGATGCGCCGGACCTGGAAGTATCTGCTGCCAAAGAAGAGGCTGAGGAAAGCAGTTCGAAAGAACTTATGTTGCTGGTAGAGGATAATCAGGAATTGCGTTCCTTCCTGCGCAGTATTTTCGCTTCAACTTATCGGGTGGTAGAGGCTTCCGACGGTATGGAGGGGTGGAGCAAGGCTCTGAAGTATCTGCCGGATATTATTATCAGCGACGTCATGATGCCGGAGAAAGACGGTATCGAAATGACGCGTGAACTTCGTGCGGATATGACGACCAGCCATATTCCTATCATCCTGCTTACTGCCAAGACGACGATAGAAAGCAAATTGGAAGGACTGGAATATGGGGCGGATGATTATATTACCAAGCCTTTTAGTGCGACTTATCTTCAGGCTCGTGTGGAGAACCTGCTGATGCAGCGTAAGAAACTGCAAAATTTCTATCGTGATAGTCTGACGCATGTGACGGTGTCTGAAACTCCGGTTGCTCAAGGGGAGACTTTAGCAGGTCATGCATCTGCTGAACCCGATAGTGTTGCAGCGGAAGAGCCTGTGATGCCGGAAATGTCTCCTAACGATCGTAAATTTATGGATAAACTGGTTGATTTGATGGAGCAGAATATGGATAACGGGGAATTGGTAGTGGATGATTTGGTTCGTGAACTGGCTGTCAGCCGTTCGGTGTTCTTCAAGAAACTAAAAACGCTTACGGGATTGGCTCCTATCGAGTTCATAAAGGAAATGCGTATCAAGCGTGCCGCACAATTGATTGAAACGGGAGAGTTTAATATGACTCAGATTTCTTATATGGTCGGTATCAATGACCCGCGTTATTTCAGTAAATGTTTTAAGGCGCAGGTCGGTATGACTCCGACAGAGTATCGGGAGAAAGTCGGTCGGTAATTGGAGCTTTTTGCAGTTTTATCTCCTTAGAAGTTTCATTGAATAAATAGCGTTCAGCCGTTTCAGCTTTCTTCGGAAAAGCTTTGATAGAAGGTGATAGCGGCTGAAGGCACAATTTCGTACCCTTGCGTAGACGTGCTCTGAGCGGGGAGGAGTGGTTTCAGTTCTTTCAGGTTTATAGTTTGAGTTTCTGCCTTTATAGTCGATAAGCTATGTATATCTTAAATTCTGAACAAAGGCTGGTTGATATGTAGGCAAAGGCTGACTGACGTACGGGCAAAGGCTTGCTGACCCGTCGGCTCAGGCTCGCTGACGTGTAGGCTTAGGCTTGCTGACCTCCGAGCTAAAGTTTGCTGACAAATAAGGTGAGAATGATAGAAACAGCGCTGAAAATATGATGAATAAATAGAGCCTCTGTTTAAGTAAAACAGACCTTTTACTTTTAGTAAATAGAACTTCTGATTGGAACAAACGCAGGCTCTGTTTTTGAAACTGAAAGAGCTGAATGCTGAAACCTCTTTTCAGAGACTACTGCTTTCAGCTGTATCTCCTTCTGATAGGGCTTTTGCGGAGATAACTGAAAGAACTGAATACCTGGATTTCAACTTTATTTAGTAGGTGGCTGATTCTTTCATTGTTAGCCTGGCAAGCAGGCTTTTTTATAAATTTGTATTAGAGTAAATAGAAAGAAGTACAAGAGTTGTTATGATGATGTACTAGAGTCACTCAAAGGATATAGAAGATTTAAGGAAAAGATGTATAAGAATTGAATGAATGGTGTACAAAATGCGAGCGAATGATATACGTCATTACTTCTTTGGAAGAATAATAAAAAAGATAGCGATGCCCGAATACGAGTATCGCTATCTTTTTATTTTCTCTCTAGAATTGTAGAGAGATCTGAAACCTAAAACAACTTAATTAGAACCATCTTGGATCTCCGATTTTCATATCTTTTATGTCTTGATTGCCTACAGTAAAATTACCTTCACTTGCATTTACAAATTGTGGATCAAGTTGAGTTATAGAACTGGAGTCATCGCAGAATTTACTTTTTTCTCCAATAACTGCTATTAAATTAGGACAATTGTAGTAATTGTTGTTTTCGAATACAGGTTTAGCTGTATTGCTATTATCAGAGAACATCGCTTCTTTAGTTCCATATACAATATTTTTCTTGAAGTTAATACTGTTTCCTTTGAACCGTACATACAATAGACGCCTGCTACTGGATGAGTTACAAATTCCTACTAATGTGTTATTGGTAATATTTATAACAGGTTCAACACCTGGAAAACTACTTGCTGCATCATCCATACGGATAAATTCACGACTAATACAACTATTGTATACGGTACTATTGGATAATGTAAACTCTTTGATTACTCCCTTACGGCAATCGAAGAGTTCTCCTCCGTTGCATTCTATATCATAAATAAGACAATTGTTTATGGTCAGTTTTTCTATTGATGTAGCATAGTTGATATAGAAGACGCCTTTGAGGTAGTTCTTAATTTCGCATCCTTCTAAAGTAACTGTTCCATTGGCTCCAGCTTCTTGGAAAATAAGAGCCTGGTCTCCTGATCCATTAATTCCGTCAAGAGTAATATTGGTCAGAGTAAGTCCTGCACCCGCTTTTAAACGGACGTTTCCATTGAGTATTACTTTACCTCCTGATTTGGCAGGAGTAATAGAAACTGTTTTTTCAATATTGAAATTAAGAGCTTCTCCTGTACCTATATATGTTCCATCCAATAAAGCGAGGGTTTCTCCTCCTTCCAGGCTAGCAAGCGCATTGATCAATTCTTCACTGTTCTCAATCAGTATAGCATCTCCTGTATCTACGGGAGTTGTGAAAGTTATAGTGCCACGAGTTTTTTCTCCATTCATTAATTTTGCAGTATAAGTTGTTTCACCACTCAATCCTGTAATAAGAGCAGCTCCATTAGCTATTTCTGTTGAAGTTACATCATGAATAATGCCTCCTGGAGTCAATGTGATTGTTTGAGCGTATTCACCAGCAGGCCAGCGTAGTGTAACCTGTGTAGCTTCTATATCTTCACTCGCAACTTCATGAAAAATTTGTTCTGCATCTGTTTTAAATGATTTAGAGGACCATTTGGAATCATTTTTAGATCCATCTGTTGTTGTACCTTTAACACGCACTGTATAGTCACTTTCGCCGTCCAGTCCGGAAATTGTATAAGGAACTTCATTACTGCTAATTGTATAAGTTTTAACCGGAGCAGTTCCTTCGTCAATAGTTTTACCGGAATACAGTTCTATAACATATTGATCGGCACCATTGGATAAATCCCATGAAACTATGGCGTTGACTTTGTTTGAAATTCTTGTAGCAAGATTGACAGGTGAAAGAACACGGTCAAGATTCAATTCTGTTATCTCGTCAATATCTTCACATGAAGTGAATACTGGACCTCCCGTTAAGAAGGCTATTAATAAGATGATTATGTGATTAATATATCTTTTCATAACGTTTGATTATTAAAATGAATTTAGAAAGTATACCAGGAATAATTACTCAAACTTCCGTTACTGGCATCAATATTGTATTGGAATATAGGCCAATACATAAACTTATCCGGATCATTGAGATAAAGTGCTTCTACTTTTTTATCTTCCAGTTTATCCTCGCTAATCCATGTCTTATTAAATTCATAAGAACCACTTGGAACTCCTGTCTCACCATGATTCAGTCCGTATATTTGAAGAGCTGCCTCTGGCGTAACATTAGTTGTATTGTTACGTGTCCATGTGAAATCCACCATATTATAATAAAGAGTGGTATTTAAATCACTATATTTGCCACTAAGGGTACGCAAATCACGCATTTTCTGTTTAGTTTCATCCAACTTTGTTTTTAATAATCCCCAACGTATTAAATCGATTTTACGAATCATTTCACCACAAAATTCAAAGGCACGTTCATCTACAATAGCATTGAACATGGATGTTTTGCTACCTGAAACGCTGGTTATATAAGATTCTACTTCTGTTGCCCAATTTGCTTCATCGAAAGCTCTTTGACGTATTTTCCTTAAATAAGGAACCGCTGCACTGGGGCCATTTAATTCATTTTCTAACTCTGCACGCATCAGTATAACATCAGCATAACGCATATATTGTTTGTTGATTCCATCATCATCACTGATATCATCTCTCTCCATCCATTCATAGCGATATTTCCCAAAATACCATCCATTTAAGGCATTAAGTTCTTGTTTATTGAGAGTCGTTTTTGACCATAGATAAGGGATGCAAGTTACATCGCGACGTGTATCATTAACTGAATAGTCATAGAAGAAGTTTGGAGTAGGGCCAACATCGCCTCCCCCTTTAGCTCCATATTGGTCTTTTTGGTTATGTTTCACACCAAAAATCTTAACCTGACGTCCACGAGGAGTCGGAGTATTAGCAAAAGGCATTTCCCAAAGAGATTCTCCTCCTGCAGTAATGACATCTTTACAGTTTTTGATAAAAATGTCTTCAAAATTATCTTCCAGGTTACAATATTTACCTTCCTGTTCCATAACGTCTTTGCATGCTTTCAGGGCAATAGGGTAGAGCACATCTTTAGATAATTCAGGATCACTGCTAAGTTTGTTTGTTCCGTCTTCTCTGACAGAATATCCTGCAGCTTGCATACAAATGCGTGCTAACAAACCTTTTACAAATGCTTTATTTACATGTTCTACTGTAGCTGTTGCGCTTGTTTCCGCAGGCCATGCTACTATATTTTCTGCTTCTTGTAAATCACTGATCAGTTGTTTGTAGATGTCATCTTTGCTTGAACGCGGAATATACAGTGTCTCTCCTGAGATTGGCTCAAAACGTGCAGGAACATCTCCCCAACAGTTGACGATATCAGAATAGATTACAGCGCGTAAAGTAAGTGCCTCACCTAATAATTGCGCCATTCGACTGTCAGACTCAGTATTTCCATATTCACGTAATCCGGAAATAGCTAAGTTACAACGTTCTACAGCTTCATATAGTTTAGACCATGGGTCTTTTGATTCAGCTATATTAAACTGTTCATTGTTCGGCCTGCATGCATAAGTTGTAATTTGGCTTTTCTCATTATTACTATCAGAACTATTGTACCATTCGATGTCTGTATTAAATCCATACCATGGTAATATACGTCCGCGATAAGAGTTTGTTTCACCAAAGGAATGATAGATACCGGTGATAGCACCATATGCCAGTTCATATTTAGAGAAAATTTGATTATCATCCATAGATGATTCGGAACGGGTATCCAGTAGATCATTACAAGAGGTTGTTAGTAAAGATCCTCCTATCAATGATATTGCAATTGCTGTTGAATATATTAAGTTCTTCATATTAATTCTATTTTCTGATTCGTTAGAAAGTTAAGTTAGCACCAATTACGTACTGACGGCTTTTCGGATATGCTGAGTAGTCTACGCCCGGAGTTAGGGCAGTCTTGTTTCGAGTAGATACTTCTGGGTCGAAACCGCTATAGTTTGTCAGACAGAATAGATTATATCCTGTAACGTAAAAACGGAGATTTTGTATTCCTACTTTATTTAATAATACTTTTGGCAATGTATACCCTACAGAAAGTGTGCTCAATCTCAAGTATGAACCGCTTTCTATAGCCCAATCTGATAATACGGCTTTTTGCATAGCAGGAGACCACATTGTTGTGGTAGCATTCATTTCTGCAAGTTTTGTCGGATCATTACATATTGTACCATCTGTATTCAGATTTGTCCAGCGTGAACCTTCTGCCATAATATCAATCATGTTACGATATTTATACTTACCTGCAGTAGTATATTCGATCTTATTGGCATTGTAGATGTCATTGCCTACACTCCATACAAAATTTGCTGTTAAATCGAAACCTTTGACACGGGCGTTAATATTGAAACCACCAGTATGGGTTGGATTGGTATTACCTATGATTCGGCGGTCGTTGGTCGTAACTTTGTTGTCTTCACTACCATCAATATTTTTGAGTTTCATGGCTCCGGGACGCAAATACTTAGAACCGATAATTTCCGAGCAGTCTGCTACTCCTTCTTTCAATTCCCATTTTCCATTAATAAATCCTTTGAAATCATCCACTTCGTAACGACCGTCACTAACATATCCGTAGATTTGTCCTACCTGTCCATTAACGTATGCCATGTAATCGGAACCAATTTCTGTAGAGGCCCAGTTAGAGGAAGCAGGATATTCATTCATCATACCTAGTGATAACACTTTGTTTTTATTAAATCCAATGTTTGCACCGATGCTCAAACCATAATCTTTAGTATTGATAGCATTCCAGTTGATAGAGATTTCGAAACCTTTATTCTGTGTTTTACCCATATTACGGAACTGACTGTCATATCCGCTACCTGATGTCGGGAATTCGATCAATAGATCCTTGATAGTATTCCAATACCATTCGAATGTACCACTTAGTCTTCCATTGAGTAAAGAGTAATCCAGGCCGACGTTACGAGTATATGTTGTTTCCCATTTTAAATCAGGGTTAGCCATTTGTTTACCCGTAGTCCAGTAGCTTGTTTCTCCATTTACCCAGCCTGTGGTTGAAGAAGACCAGATAGTGGAAGTCTGATCGGACTTAATATTGTTATTACCTGCCGTACCATAGCTGAGACGAAGTTTTAAATCATCGAGCCACGAACGAGTATTCTCCATAAATGATTCAGAAGAAATTCGCCATGCTACAGCTGCAGAGGGAAAATATCCCCAATGGTTATTTCCTAAGAACTTGGAAGTACCGTCAGCACGGAAAGTTGCACTAAGAAGATATTTACTCTTGAAGTCGTAATTGAGACGTCCGAAGAAAGATAGTAGAATATCATCAGCATTGTAGTATTTATCTATGGCATGGGCTGTACCTTGACTACTTAGCTTAAAAGCCTCGTCGGCAGTGAAGAAATCCGGGTAATATCGAACTTCATCTGTATTGGTAGTACTTTCTTCTTTGATATATTCTATACCTCCCAGGATATTTAAGTTATGATCTTTGCTCTTAAATAGCTTTTTAAAGTCGTAATTGGCTGTAGTGGTATTACGGAATTTCTGTCTGTCTTTATCGGTAAATGTAGTAATAGGTTTAGAACTTCCGTTGGTGCGGGAGTTGTAAGTGGTGATACCGTAAAAACGATTATCCTCACTTATGTTGTGTTCTAAACTGAATTCGGTTTTCAGCTTAAGATTATCAATAACTTCCCATGTGAAACTTCCGTTATAATTGAAATTCTTACGACTTTGTTGACGATCATTGTCCGTAACGGATACTAATGGATTGGTTAATTGTGAATCTTCGTCATAACCATCACTTAAATCACTAAAGTTGAAAGGTGAATAGATCATAACGTTTTTCATACGTGAGTCTGCTGTTGAAATCTCTGATTTTGATTCATTGGCACCAGCTCCGCGAATAGAGGTATTGGAGTAACGGATAGAAAAATCTAATGATACTCTTTTATGAGGTTTGTTATTTACTTTTAAACTCAAGTTGTCACGGCTATAATTAGAACCTTGCATAATCGCTTTGTCATCAATGTGACTATAACTAAATGCATATTTAGTTTTGTCACTTCCGCCACTAATACTAAGATTGTGGTTAAAAGTATGTCCTGTACGTCCGAATACTTGATCCTGCCAATCAATGGCCTCTACATTGTCATACAGATCTATATCCTGATAATTACCAAAATATTTAGTGTAATCACTTGGATTGATTTCATCTGGTTTTGATGAATTCTGATCAAGCATAGCACGTTCGTATTGCCATTTTACATAATCTTTGGAAGAAAGGGTTTTCAGCTTCTTGCTCATTTGCTTCCATGCATAATAAGCATTATAGTTCACACTGATCTTTCCTTCTTTTCCACTTTTGGTAGTTACGATAATAACGCCATTTGCGCCACGTGAACCATAAATAGCAGTAGAAGAAGCATCTTTCAGCACAGTGATGTCTTCGATATCTGTAGCAGGTATGTCGGAAATAGATTCTACAGGGAAACCATCCACAATAAATAATGGAGTGTTGTCACCTGTAATAGAGCCACCGCCGCGTACGCGGATTCTCATTTCAGCATCGGGAGAACCTTCTGTTGTAGTAATTTGTACTCCGGCCATTTTTCCTTGCAAGGCTTCGGTTGCGTTTGCAACAGGGATAGCCGCTAAAGTCTCGGAGTTAACTGTGGCAACAGAACCTGTCAGGTCTTTTTTTCTGGCAGTACCATAACCAATTACTACTACTTCATCCAATGCTTTTGCATCATCTGTAAGAGTTACGTCGATTTTGCTTTTACCTTTGATTGCAACTTCCTGTGTTTTCATACCGATATATGAAACGATAACAGTTGCATTGGCAGGAACCTTTAGGGAGAAATTACCATCAAAATTTGTGATTGTACCATTGGTAGTATTCCCTTTTTCTACAATGGAAGCACCGATAATCGGTTCTCCGGTTGTGTCTTTCACATTACCATTTAAGGTAATAGTCTGCGCTGATACGCTGAGCGATAATGCTGCGAAAATCATTAGCAGCAAAGTGCGCATGTTTTTCATTCCTTTAGGCATCTTTTGTTCTTTTATATTAGATTATTAATATTCGAGTGTGTCCACTCTTAGAGTTCTCACTGGTGCAAAATTATGTTTTTGGGGCTTGTGGGATGTGTAATATTTGTTTTTACGATAGTATTTTTTGTTTTTCCGGCATAAAATGGATAAAGACGAGGATTTATGGGGAAATGTACTCTCGTCTTAATCTTTTATAACTGTTTATTCGGGCTTTTAGTTTTATTTTTTAGAATCCGTAGGATACAGATGATTCACCAGTTCATTCAGATATACCTCCAGATTGGTGTATTCTTTACTCAAACTATATTGTGCGCCGTCGCTCGGATCATTCGGATTCAGATTGTGCTTTTTCTCCCATTCGTCCGGTATGCCATCTCCGTCAGAGTCGGTTGGGGCCGGTTCGGATTTATATTCGGGCCAGCCTCCTACGTCTATCGGTTGGTCAACCATTCCGTTGGTGCTTCCATGAGACCCTTCATAGGTGTAATTCCCTTTGCGGGTTTCTTCTACGATTCGTTGGTCTACGGCATCGCGGCGGTGAGAGGCTCCGGCAAATTGAAGTACATCTTTATAGGCTTTCTTTACCGGCTGCAATGAAGTATGCTCTGCTATATCAAATGCTTTTTTGGATAATAAATTCTTTTCCGGTGCGAAGTCGTTTTTGACGATCAGGCCAAATGTATTATCCATATTGACTTTATAAAGAGCTTCTTTCTGCTTGTCAGTCAGGCTGGGACAGGTGGCGTCCATAAAGTTTCCTTTAAAGTGGAAGACTCCATGTACCCCTGCCTCATTTTGATTTTTGCCGTCGTCCGCATAAGCGGTGAACAGGCGTCGGTATGAACCTTTGGTAGCACTATAGGGACCCGGCTTATAGTAATTATTGAGAAAGTTGTACGAACCGCCTTCACCGGCATAAGCCCCGTCACTACCATAATTGTAGATTACATTATTGAATAATTCCACCTTTTCTTCTTCCGGTTTGCCTGTATAACGGCTGCCGCAGAGTCGTGGAGTACGATTGGTGTGATGTGCCAGCAGATTATGATGGAAGGATGCTTTTTGTCCACCCCAAATGCCACCATAGCCATGTGCTCCTTTCTCATGAATGGAGTTGGCGAGGCTTTCGCTGATGATACACCATTGAAGGGTGAAATGACTGTTATCATAGAAAGTGGCACATTCATCCGTGCACCAGCTCAAAGAGCAATGGTCTATGATTATGTTACTGTTTCCTTTGGTACCGTTCATTGCATCGTCACCTTTTTGCTTGATGTCCGCTCCCATACGTGAACGGATAAAGCGGACAATCACATTGTCTGCTTGAATGGAAAAGGTGTAGTTCTTCAGACAGATGCCATCTCCGGGAGCTGTTTGACCTGCGATTGTCACATCTCCATTGCTGAGTTTTAAAGGCTTCTGCAATTCAATGATGCCGCTGACTGCGAAAACGATTGTACGGGGGCCTTTTTTGTTGATAGCCCAGCGGAAAGTTCCTTCCGAACCGTCATCTGCCAGTGAAGTTACAGTGTATACTGTTCCACCGGCACCTCCTGTTGTATATTTCCCTGCACCGTCGGCGCCCGGGAAAGCCGGAACTTTTGAACGGTCGGGAGTAGCATTCTCTTTGTACGAATTGTCAGTATTTGTATTCCCTTGGATAGAAGGGAGCATAAATAAGGCACATAGCCCTACCAGGATTTTTTTGTTCATAGCTACTTAGTTATTGGTTGGATATAAGGAGTTTACCAAACTATTCAGATAGACTTCGAGGTTGGTATATTCCTTGCTTAAGTTATATTTGTTTCCGTCACTGCCGTCGTTGGGATTCAGCTCGTTGGCTGTTTCCCATTCGTCCGGTATCCCGTCTTTGTCACTATCCTGCTGTGTAGTGGTAGTGGATGCGTATTCACTCCATCCTTCCACATCAGTTTGTGTATCGATCAGTCCGTTCATTCCTCCGTTTGAGCCTGTGTATGTGAAAGTGCCTTCCTGGGTTTCTTTTACAATACGTTTGTCAATATGGTCACGCAGATTGGAAGCACCAGCGTATAGTAATACGGACTGATAGGCATCTTGTGCAGACTGAACGAACGAATAATCATCTAAGATAGGAAAACGTAAAGATACAAGCAAATCTTTTGTTGAAACTTCGTTGTTTTTTACGCAAAAAGCGGTTGAGGAGGTATTATCTGCATTTGCATTGGCCAATTCTGTCTTTTGTGAATTAGATAACTTCTCATGTGTTTCGAAATAATTCCCGTTTATATAAAATTTTCCATATACTCCTTTTGCCTGTTGATTCTTGCCATCATCCAGATAAGCGGTGAAAATACGGCAATGTACTTTCGCTATGGCATTAACAGGGCCCGGCTTATAGTAGTTATTCATGATATTATAAGAACCTCCCTCTCCCGCATAGGCCCCTTCGCCAGTCCAATTATAGATTACATTATTGCATAAATCGGCTTTCTCCATATCTTCTCTGTTAGAGTAGCGACTTCCGCAGAAGCGGGGCGTGCGGTTGCTATGGTGTGCCAGCAGATTATGGTGGAAGGTTGCAGGGCTTCCTCCCCATATTCCGCCATATCCATGTCCTCCTTTGTTATGAAGAGAATTTGTCAGACTCTCGCTGATGATACACCATTGCATGGTAAAGTCGGTATTTCCATAAAATGAAGCACATTCGTCCATACTCCAGCTCATTGAGCAATGGTCGATAATAATATTCCTTTTGCCGGGATAAGAATCTTGATACCCATTCATCGAATCATCTTCCGTCTTACATTCATCCCCCATGCGTGAACGGATAAATCGGATAATGACATTGTTTGCGTTGACACGTAAAGTGTAATTTTTCAGGCAAATACCGGGGTGGGGAGCTGTTTGACCTGCGATGGTTATATCATCATTCTTTATTTGCAGCTGTTTGCTTAAAGGGATGACTCCACCAACAGCGAATACAATCGTCCTTTTGCCCGACTTCTCTATCGCCCAACGGAGAGTACCTTCTGAACTGTCATCTTTGAGAGAAGTTACTGTATATACTGTTCCTCCGGCTCCACCACTAGTTAGTTTTCCGGCTCCTTCGGCACCGGGAAAAGCTGCGACTGTCGAACGGTCGGGAGTCGGATACTCCGGCAGCTGATCCTCTCCCGAATCATCCGGATCAGTAGAATCTCCCGGCTGTTCTGTTGGAGGATTTGTGTCCTGTTCGAGATTTTCTTCCGAACAGGCTGTGAATGATATGAAGACAGATGCAAGAAAAGCTCCTAAAAAAGTTTTATTCATGGCATTAGTTCTTTAAAATATTGGTTGTACTCACGTATTGTGTTAATTATATGGTTGCAAATGTATAGGGAAGAAAAGACGTCGGTGTGCAATATTTGTTTTTCACATTGTATTTTTTGTTATTAGATTCAATTAGAGCATAATTTATTGCGCTTTACTCTGTCCCATTCACCGATTTTTATCCGGTATTCATCGGTTTACTGACCGGAAATCATCTGAAAAGCCTGTAAGAGCACAAAGAAATGATGTATCTTTGAACCATCAATCATTAATCATAGAAACGATGGAACAGAAATCTAAATTCTCATCTCCTACAGGTTTTTCAGGAAAACTTTTGGTAGCTTCATTATTTATCCTTTCAGGGATTTTGTTGTTCGCCCGCAATATGGGTTGGATTACTGCTGAATTATTTAGTATAATAGTATCATGGTATTCTCTTTTTATTATAATGGGAATTTATTCGATGATACGCCGTCATTTTGTTGGTGGAATTATCCTTGTATTGGTAGGTGTTTATTTTTTGCTAGGAGGTCTTTCATGGCTGCCTGAGAATTCTCAGGCAATGGTCTGGCCCTTAGCTTTGATCATAGCCGGAGTTTTATTTCTTTTTAAATCCGGACACAGAGGACCATGGAATGATAAACAGCGTATGTTTCGTGACCATAGAGAATGGATGAAACATGGACATTATGGTCATGCGGGCATGAACTTTGCCAACAATCAGCAGCAAAGTGAATCGGAAGATGGCTTTCTGCGTTCTGATAACACTTTTGGAGCTGCACGTCATGTTGTGCTTGATGAACTTTTTAAAGGAGCAGTCGTCCGTACCTCTTGTGGAGGAACAACGATTGACCTGCGCCATACTCATATCGCACCGGGAGAAACATACATCGATTTGGATTGCAGTTGGGGAGGCATCGAAATATATGTCCCTTCTGACTGGAAAGTAGTATTTAAGTGCAATGCTTTCTTTGGCGGTTGTGATGACAAACGCTGGCAAAACGGGAATATTAACAAGGAAAGTGTATTAGTCATTCGGGGAAGGCTTTCTTTTGGCGGACTGGAAGTTAAAGACTAACGTATGAAAACACATCCGATTATAGATTATCCTTATCGTTGGGTGCCGGTATTGGTGGTAGCGCTGGTTCTGGTGTTAGCTCAGGTAATGATAATGAGTGTATACACAGGTGCGGACTATGTGCCTGCTGTCATAGACGGAATAGCGACAATCGGTTGGTTGATGGCATTAGGTTATTTGGTCTGGTTTGTTGTCGGAGTAGTCTCTATCTTTCAGACGGAAGTCATTACTCTGGTGGCAGGAATACTGATCTGGATAGCCGGCAGCTTTATGGTTTACGATATTGTAACAAGGATAGCCGGTATACCCTATATCACTTTTGCGTCTACCATCCCTTTTCGTCTGTTGTTTGGCATTCCGACCTGGGTTGCCATTCTTCTTTGGTATCGTTTGATTGTCGCTAAAGAAGATGCACTGAATCAGGAACTGGAAAAAGAATTGATAATGCATCAACCGGTTAGCCTGCCGGAAGAACCGCAGATAGAGCAGATCGACCGTATCACAGTGAAAGACGGTTCGAAAATTCATTTGATTAAAACGGATGAATTAATCTACATACAAGCATGCGGAGACTACGTTATGCTGATTACTCCTTCGGGGGAATATCTGAAGGAACAGACGATGAAGTATTTTGAGACTCATTTGCCTTCCGATACCTTTGTTCGTGTCCATCGCTCAACGATTGTCAATGTCACTCAAATCTCCCGTGTAGAATTGTTTGGGAAGGAAACGTACCAGCTATTATTGAAAAATGGGGTTAAACTTCGGGTAAGCCTTTCGGGTTACAGGTTATTAAAAGAACGTTTAGGACTATAAGAAATAGCTATTTGATCAACGGATGATTCATTTTCGTTCGTTATCAGCTAAAATTTGAGTGTCCATCAGGCGGCTAGCATTTAGAGTAATGAATGCTAGTCGCCTGATGGACACTTTTATTCTAATCCAAGCAAATACTGAAAATGACTAGTCGAAATTACTATATAAAGTAAAATATGGAATTTTTGGTATTTTAATCCCAAAATCTCGTATCTGATATTTTAGTGATAAAATAGTGCACCTAAACGCTCAAAAAGTCCCCTCGCTTTATGTTTTATATAACTTCTTTTGCACATATGAAACAAAAAATAAGAACTATAAACCAGGAATATTAATGAATAAACATAAGATAATTCCTGTTTCAATTTTCCCCATGTTTTCAACGATTGATTTGCATGTAATATAAGTATTGATTAGATAGTAATATGTATTAACTTTAAATTGAAATGAATGAAAAATTGTGCATTTATTAAGAAATGGAAATCCTGGTATCAACGCTTTCCTGTGCTTATTAGAACGACGTTTGTGGTAACTCCAGTCTTTTTCAGACGTTACCTGGTACAATATCCTTTTTGTGCTTGTCTTTTATTTTTAGGGGCGTGTACCGATGTCAAAGGGTTTACTAATATGGAGTTAGGTCCCTATGCGAAAGGACCGGAGGTATTAAAGGCTTTCCCTACAGCTGAAGGCTTCGGTAAAAATGCTACGGGAGGTCGTGGAGGAAAAGTCGTTATAGTGACCAATACCAACGATGACGGAGAGGGCTCTTTTAGATGGGCATTGCAGCAATGCTCACAAAACGAAGCAACTACTGTTGTTTTTGCAGTTTCGGGCAAAATAGAATTAAAGTCGGAAATCCGTTGCAAAGCTAAGAACTTCACGCTGGCTGGACAAACAGCTCCCGGTGATGGTGTTTGTATCATAAAGAATGAAATAAATTTTGGTGGTTCGGAGAACTTTATTATTCGGCATATGCGTTTTCGTGTCGGTGAAAAAGATGCGAGTGGAAAGGAACATAATGCTGCCTGTCTGCGGGTGGAAAATGCGAATAACTTTATAATTGACCACTGTTCCTTCAGCTGGGCTAGTGAAGAGAATACCGATTTTATTGATACTCATTTTTCTACAGTGCAATGGTGCATTTCCAGCGAGGGGCTTTATTATTCGGTCAATAAAAAAGGTGCACGTGCTTATGGTGGTGCGTGGGGAGGAACTTCATCTACTTATCACCATAATCTGTTTGCTCATTGTAATAGCCGGACACCATTGATGAATGGCGCACGGGGGAAGGATCCTGGACAGGATATCGTTGTTTATATGGAATATATTAATAATGTGAATTATAATTGGGGTAGCCAAATGGCTACTTATGGAGGTATGGACGAGTCTCAGGATCCGGAACATCATGGATGGTCATGTAACTTTGTGAATAATTATTATAAACCGGGGCCCGCTACGACAGCCCGGGTAAAAGAACTGAAATTCTTCCGGCAATCAAGTGCCCGTGAACCCAATAAAGCACCTTTACGTGCCGTTTCAAAGTGGTACTTTCATGGCAATGTAATGGAGGGTAATTCTCAACTGACTTCCGACAATTGGGAAGGTGTATATACGGATGGTAATTATCCTTATTCTATCGATGAGATGAAAGTTTCTTCTTTCATTATTCCTTCAGGGAAAGAGAATTATGAACAATATTGGTTCGACTGGGAATCATACACTTTATCTGACCAATATGAATCTGCGGAGAAAGCTTATCAATCTGTGTTGGCTGATAAAAGTGGTGCCGGCGCATTTCCCCGTGATAAAGTAGATGCGCGTATTGTAAAAGAAGTGAAGAGCGGACTTTGTACTTATACAGGAGCCGGAGACGCCAATAGTGGTGCTATCCCGGGCATAATAAATAGCCCGGATGAGGCTGAAGGTCTGGATGGACTGACGTATAAAACCAGCGGAACCATTACGGATGCGGATCAGGATGGCATGGATGATGCCTGGGAGAAAAAGGTTGGTTTGGACCCTGCTAATCCGGAAGACCGTAACAGGACAACAGAGGTTGGTTATACAGCTTTGGAAGTATATCTTAATAGTCTGGTAGGTGAAAGTATTTCCTACAACTTTAAGAAGTGAAATCAGTGTTAATATTAAAATAGAATGCTATGAATTTATTGAAATTAATGACAGTAGGGTGCCTGTTAAGTTGTTTTTCAGGACTGATGACAAGCTGTTCGGACGATGATGATGCCGGCTCAAAAGTATTGTTACGACCGGTTACTGCTATGGAGATAGTGCAAAACAAGGCATATCTTAGTTGGAAAAGCGTAGAAGGAGCGACCGAATATATCGTCGAGGTGTATAAGGTGGTGGATAAAGGGGAAGAACTTTATAAGACGGAGACCGTGCCGGGTGACCGTTCTTCCTGTGTGATAGATTTAGACTGGGAAGAAAACTACAAGTTTAAGGTGAAATGTGAAGGTAACGGAAGGCTGTCCGGTTATTGGGAAACAGAGGTGACGGGTGTTCTTTACCGCCCTTTGTCGATAGAGTTAGGAGAAGCTCGTACTATAGATACACAGGCTCTTATTTCGTGGACGCCTAATGATACTGTTGTGATTACAGCTCTGACTGCTGTTCCGATGGGGCTGGAGACTGTTAATTCTCAAGATATAAAGGTTTATAACGTTTCTTCCGAAGAATATCTGGCCGGCTCCAAAATTATAGATGATTTAACTCCGGAGACTTCTTATCGTGTTAGTTTTTATTCGGGTGATGAACAGAGTTCGGATACTTATCAGGCACGCATAGAAGTAAAGACAACTGTAACCGAAAATCTGGATGAAGATTATGGGACGGCAAACCGGATAGATTTGCGTAACGAAGCATTTGATCCTGATTATTTTAATAAACTTGACTGGAACTCTCTGGCAGAAGGTACAACCTTTGTGCTTCCGGCAGGTAAGACGTACGTGTTGAATAGTGGAGAAACTGTTATTGAGTTTGCACATTCAGTTCATTTTGTTACTCCGCAAACGTTGGAAGATTATCCGACATTTAGTTTTGATAACGCTTTCCGTATAGTAGAAGGCGGAGTTGTAGACAAGGTTACTTTTAAACGCATCAATCTTAGGGCTTCCAAATCATTAAGTGAGGTTGCTGATAACAGTTTGAGTGGTAAACAAGTGATTTGTCCGGAGTCCGATGTTTTTCTGATTAACACGATTGATTTCACTAATTGCTATATTGAGAATTTCCGTTCTATTGTCCGTTCAAAAAAGGCTACAGGAAATGTAGGAGCTATTGCTTTCAAAGAATGTACCATTAACGCAATCGGTAATCAGGGTATAGTTTCGACTGATGGCAAAAATGGAAATTACATCAATGATGTCTCTTTTGATGAGTGTACTATCACTAATATTTGCGGTATTGCAGATTTGCGGAATAGTAGCAGCGGAAAGAGTATTTCGATTACAAATACTACATTCTGTTATGCGCCGATGGAAAACTCCTTCTTATTCCGGGTAGATCCGAGTATTGCTGTCAAGATTGAAAATTGTGTATTTGGCGGTTCCATGAAAATAGACGGAAAACTTCCGAAATTTAATGAACTGGGGTCCGGAGGACAGGATGATTATACCGGCGTATATCCTTTCAGTTCGGTTAATAGTTTTCAGGCTAATGATCGTACCTCAAGCAAAGGAAACCTCGGACTGAGTGATTCTAAAATGTCAACTGCCACTCTGTTCACTGCTCCGGGGACTAACAATTTTAAATTGAACGAGTTATTCACAGGTTGTTCCAGCGTAGGTGCTTCAAAATGGAGACGATGAACCGCGCATTAAATAATATATATAATATGAATAAACACATTGTATTTATGAAGTTCAAGAGATCTTCATTCATTAAAAAGGTAGGCGTGCTATTGTGTTTCGTAGCATTTGCGCTGTCAGCCAATGCACAGACCCGAAAGGTTACAGGACAGATAGTGGACGAAAGTGGCCAGCCGATTATCGGAGCTACTATACGGTTACAGGATGCTACGACAGGTACTATTACTGATATTGACGGTCACTTTTCGCTGAATGTGCCGGATGGGAAAAAGGTGGTAATATCTTATATCGGATATCTGAAACAAGTAATCCTGCCGAAAGGCGATACTTTGAAAGTCATTCTTCAGGAAGATAACCAGAAACTTGATGAAGTAGTCGTAGTAGGTTACGGTAGTATGAAACAGAAAAACATTACCGGTTCCGTATCGACTATTTCTGCTGAAGAACTGGAAGATCTTCCGGTATCCAATCTTTCGGAAGCCTTGCAGGGAATGGTGAATGGCTTGAATGTACAGTTAGGCTCCAGCCGTCCGGGTACGAATGCCAATGAGGTTTATATCCGTCAGAACCGGACTTTCACCGGCATATCCAAGGATGGCGGTAATTCCACCCCTTTGATTATTATTGATGATGTCATTCAGTTAGGAACGAATGGACAGCCGAGTATGGAGCAGTTTAATATGCTGGACCCTTCGGAAGTAGAAAGTATAACTGTGTTACGTGATGCCAGCGCAGCGATTTACGGTTCTCGTGCTGCCAATGGTGCAATTCTTGTAAAGACCAAAAGAGGGAAAAAAGGAGTACCTGTTATTTCCTATTCAGGTAAATTTGCCGTGAATGATGCCGTTAGTCATTCCAAGGTGCTGAAAGGTTCTGCTTATGGACGTTTCTATAATGCTTTGGCGATAGGTTCCAATAAAGCGAGTGGTTATGATGACCTCGACGTGTTGTATAGTGATATGGAATTGGCTGAGATGGATAACCTGAATTATGATTGGCTGGATAAAGCAGGTTGGAAATCGGCTTTCCAACAGACACATACACTGAATGTTACCGGTGGAAGTGAACGTGCTACATATTATGCCGGAGCTACTTATTTTGACCAGGGAGCTAATTTGGGTGATCAAAGCTATAAGCGTTATACTTACCGTGCCGGTGTTGATGTGCGTTTGACGAATGATATTAAATTATCAGCCACGGTTGCCGGTAATGAGGGTAAATCCGATCAGATCTATACAAAAGGGGCTCGCTTTAAACTGTACGGGATGAGTGGAAGTACGGAAAAATCAGACTATAGTGCTTTGCATCATATGCCCAACCATATGCCTTGGAGTGTGACTTTACCGGATGAGAACGGGCAAGATCAGGAATATTGGTTGGGACCTATAGAGAATACATATAGTAGTCCGAGTTTTAATAGAGATTATGTCACTTCCTGGAATTATTTTGCGTTGAATAATAGTGGTTCGTTCAGTAAGAACAGAAGCAACAGCTGGAATGCTGATATCTCATTGACCTACGAAGTTCCTTTTGTGAAAGGTTTGTCACTCCGTGCCACTTATTCGTCTTCGCACTCAAGTGAAGCAACCGAGCAGGCTAGTTTCCCTTATGAACTGGCGTATGTAGGCGGCAGAATGCCTGCCGATCAGCATTTGGTTTATACCATCCCGAGCAGTTCCTTTAAAACGGCTATCTTTGATAAAAACAGTACATTATCATTTAAAGATAAACAGGCGGAAAGACGTCAGATGAACTTTTACGTAAACTATGACCGTACGTTTGGCCAACATAGCATTTCGGCTATGGCTTCCATCGAGCGTTATGAATCATTCTATGATTCTCGTGATATTGAATATGCCGATCTGGCTCATGACATTTCTGATACTTATCTGGGAGTCGGTGGTCCCTCCATCGTCGGGCCGGACGGCAAGTCAGCTCTGGCTTCCGACAATACAGTGACGCTTAAAGGTGAATCGGGCTCGCTTTCTTACTTGGGACGTGTGGCATATTCTTATGCTGACCGCTATATGCTGCAGTTTATTTTCCGTTCGGACGCTTCGACTAAGTTTGCTCCGGAGAATTACTGGGGATTCTTTCCCGGTATCTCTGCAGGATGGATCATGTCTGAAGAATCATGGTTCAAACGCTCGCTTCCTTGGTTTGAATTTTTGAAGGTACGTGCATCCTGGGGACGTACGGGACGTGACAACATCAAAATGTGGAAATGGAAAGAACAGTACAAGATGGACTTGAAAGGAATGCAGTTCGGTGCCGAAAGCGGAAAACCAGGTACCAGTCTGATCCCGCAGTCATCTCCGAACCGTAATGTGAAATGGGATGTTTCCGACAAGTTTAATCTTGGTTTTGATACTCGTTTTTTTGATGGTCGTTTAAGTGCGGTATTCGATTTCTACTATGATATCAATGATAACATCTTGAATCAGTTTATGGCTAGCCAACCGGGAATTCCCGTGTATGCCGGTGGTTCGTATGCTGAAGAAAATTTTGGCCGTGTTGATACATATGGCGGCGAGTTGTCTTTGACATGGCGTGACAAGGTAGGACAGGTGAACTATAATATCGGTATGGATTTCGGTCTGAACGGTAGTAGAGTGAAAGAGTGGGTGCCGGGTTTGCGCTATAACAAATATCCGTCCAGCTCAAGCTGGGAGGAAGGAATGTCTACTTATCTGCCGGTATGGGGATTCAAGGTATGGAAAGGAACCTCGAATGGTGACGGAATTTTGCGTACGCAGGATGATATTAACAGGTATTGGTCTTATCTGGAATCATATACTCCCGAAGGCGGACAAACTAAATATCTGGATAAGACAAGTAAAGACGATTTGCGTCCGGGTATGCTGGCTTACCAGGATTTAGGGGGCGAAATGGTCAATGGAGTTCAACAAGGTCCCAACGGACAGATTGTATTGGAACAGGATTATGGAAAGTTATGTGAAAAGAATAAGACTTATAATGTCTCGACAAGGCTGGGTGCTAGCTGGAAAGGACTTGCTATCAGTGCCAATATCGCTACTTCATGGGGTGGAGTACGCTTTATAGATCGTGCTTCTATGGGTGGTAATAAGAGTACAATGATATGGGCGCCGGATTCTTTCTGGGGAGATATGTTTGACGAAATGTACAATCCGAATGGTAAATACCCTAACTTGGGAACAGAATCTCTGATTTCCAGTTCGGCTATCGCCAACTCTGATTTTTGGATGATTAGTACCTTCCGTTGTTACATACGTAATCTGTCTGTCAGCTATACACTTCCTAAAAAGTGGATTGCTCCGTTGAAAATGTCGGCTGTCCGTTTGAATCTGACCGGTAATAATTTGTGGGATTTGTACAATCCGTACCCTGACCATTACCGTAATATGTATGATGCTTCTTCTACAGATTATCCTACTTTAAGAACTTGGTCATTAGGTGTTAATGTTACATTTTAATAATTGTGTCAACGATGAAAAAGAAAAACTTTTTATATACAGGAACTTTAGCCCTCGGTATGTTTATGTCCGGTTGCAGTGATTCATTTTTGGATATGAATAATTACGGAGCTTATGATGATTTTAATTCTGAAACGAAAATCACCTGGTATCTGGCCGGATTATATCAGACTAGTTTTGAAAACTATACATCTCCGACGTCTCAGTATTTGGGATTGTATACTTCTTATGCGCAGGATTTTAACGAATTCACGGATGAGATGTGGGGAATCACGTCTACTAGCCGGATTGACCCGAGTACGCAATATTCGACCATTGATGATATAAAAACACAGACAGATGCATCCAGCGGTAAAAGTTACGACCCGTTGTTTGCCGGTTATTTCGGCAAGGCACTAGGTTCAAGTGTTACAAACAATGCTTATACGCGTATACGTAACTGCAATATCCTGCTTCGTGACATTGATGCTTCCTCGGTTTCGCAGGATACCAAAGATAAGGCAAAAGGGCAGGCCCTCTTTCTACGTGCCATGCAGTTGTTTGATTTGGTTCGTATGTATGGTTGCGTACCTATTGTGACAACAGTGCTGAATGCTGAGGTGACCGATGCAGGACTGCCAAGAGCCTCTGTGACCCAATGTGTGGAACAGATTGTGAAAGACTTGACCGATGCGGCCGCTTTGCTGCCGGATGAATGGGGAACAAACGATTACGGACGTCTCACACGTGGCGGAGCATTGGCATACAAGAGCCGTGTGTTATTATTCTATGCCAGCCCCATCTTTAATAAGAATTGGAATGATCCGGGCAACCTTCGTTGGCAAAAAGCCCTGGAAGCTACTCAGAACGCTATTTCCGGTATTACTGCCAGTGGATTGGACGGTGTGACGGATGCTGCAAGCTGGAGTAAAATATTGGCGGATGACGATAATGAACATTCTAACAGAGAAACATTAGTTGTCCGACTATTGGCTAAGGAAAGCAACTCGTCATTAGGTTACAAGAATAATCGCTGGGAGAAGAATATCCGTTTGAGTTCTCAAGGAGGAAGCGGTGGAAAAGGTGCTCCTATTGAGTTGATCGATGTATTCCCTATGGCTGACGGTACACTTCCTGATGCCGCTCATCAGGTTACCGAAGGTAGTTTGCGCTTTATGGAAAACCGTGATCCGCGTTTCTACCAGACATTTGCCTTTAATGGTTTGAAGTGGGGACATAAAGATGTCACCAATGATACGGTCTGGGCTTATCGTTGGCGAACTTCGGAGTCAACTACCAGCGGCTTTGCCTATAGTGAAGGAGTAAATATAACCAGTCCGGTATTCGTACGTAAGATGAGTGGACTCAATACTGCTTCTGCCAACAACTACGAAGCTTCGGGAGTGCATATCTATGATTTCCGTTATGCGGAATTGCAATTGAATCTTGCCGAGTGTTATGCGGCAACCAATCAGATTGATTTATGTAAACAGGCAATCGGGAAATTGCGTGCGCGGGTTGGGATTCCTTCCACTAATAATTACGGTTTGGATACTTATGTGTTTGACCGGGCATCGGCGTTGGCTGCCTGTTTGCGTGAACGTCAGGTCGAACTGGCATATGAAGGCAAAAGATATTGGGATATTTGGCGTTGGATGCTTTATGATGGAGGACGGGGAGAAGCTATGCAGTTGAGTACCACTAATACCTGTTCATTCCTGGGAGTAACTCCGTTGACCGAAAGATATCGTACAGCTAAATATGTGGATGTAAAAGATGGATATACTCCAGGCAGTAAAGATGTGTTGTCGGAACTGCGTAAGAATATATTTGCAGACCCTGAATCTGCCGATTTCCAGAAGCAACTTAAAGAAGTGGCTGATTTTTGGGAGTCTAATTTCCAGTACGGGGAGCCCAATGTGCAACCTGATAAGAACAACAGCAATGAATGGATTAAGATCGGATGGCGATCTAATTATTATATAATGGGTCTGTCAAAAGATATTTTGGACAATAACTCCTGGCTCGGACAGACCAAAGGCTGGACAGACCAAAATGGTGCTGCCGGAACTATAGATTGGCAAGATGATGAAACTCTGACCATAGATTAAAACTGTTTTCAGGATTAGATTAAGGGCCATAGTAAGGAAGAATTTTATAATACTTTTCTACTATGGCTTTTTTATGAATTATTTTCCGGAGATATACTTTGTTTGAGTACAATTTTAATAGACGAACAGGTAAATGACTATTTTTTACTCCTAATCTGTCAATAATTGAACTTAGGGGGAGTAGACTTCCATTACTTTTGCTTGTGAAATGGGAAAAACATATCAATGAAGATATGGATATTTCTGTAAGTAGTTATCAATAGGAACCCGATAAAATAAATTAAAAAGAGATGAATGGAATTTTGAAAAAGGATTTGAGAGTTGTGCTGACAGGTGTTATGATATTTATATCATATCAGGTTTATTCAAATCCGGAAAGTGGAACAAAAGAACAGGGAGACGTATACAGGAATCTTCCGTTTTCAATGCCTGAAGTGAGCCAACCTTCCTTTCCCGATTATGAGGTTAATATCCGTGATTTCGGCGCACTCAGCGATGGTGTGACCTTGAACACAGAGGCGATAAACAATGCAATCAAGGCGGTAAGTTCCAAAGGAGGGGGGAAAGTTATCATACCCGAAGGATTATGGTTGACGGGGCCCGTCGTACTTTTGAGTAACGTTAATCTATATGTCGAGAAGAATGCTCTCATTGTATTTAGCAGCGATACATCTCTATATCCCATTATCGACACTTCTTTCGAAGGGCTGGACACTAAGCGCTGCCAATCGCCGATTTCGGCAATGAATGCTGAAAATATAGCCATCACCGGCAATGGTGTTTTCGATGGGGCAGGAGATAGATGGCGTCCGGTCAAGAAAGATAAGATGACGGAACGGCAATGGAAAAATCTGGTGAGTTCGGGTGGTGAAGTGGATGAGAATGGAAAAGTATGGTATCCTGATGCGGGTGCTTTGAAAGCCTCTGTACTTATGACCGGACAAAATAACGGGCAGAAAGAAATAACCGATGAAGAGTGGACTTACATGAAAAGCTGGTTGCGCCCTGTCATGCTGAATATAGTAAAGAGCAAACGGATTCTGCTGGAAGGAGTGACCTTCAAGAACTCACCGGGCTGGTGTATCCATCCTTTGTCCTGTGAATCTTTGACTTTGAACGATGTGAAGGTGTTCAATCCCTGGTATTCGCAAAATGGCGATGCGCTGGATGTGGAGTCGTGTAAAAACGTACTGGTCACTAATTGTTTTTTTGATGCGGGGGATGATGCCATTTGTCTGAAATCGGGTAAAGATGAGGATGGACGTAGGCGGGGAGAACCTTGTGAGAATGTGATTATTAAGAATAATACGGTTTTGCATGGGCATGGCGGATTTGTAATCGGCAGCGAAATGTCCGGTGGTGTCCGGAATGTATACGTATCGGGCTGTTCTTTCGTGGGCACAGATGTCGGTTTGCGGTTTAAGAGTACCCGCGGACGTGGTGGCGTAGTGGAGAACATTTTCATAGATAATATCAACATGATTGATATTCCCAATGATGCTCTGACGATGGATTTGTATTATGCTGTCAATGACTCTCCGGAAACTCCGATACCGGATGTGAATGAGGAAACTCCTGTTTTCAGGAACATTTATATTTCAAATGTTCTTTGTAGAGGTGCGGGACGGGCAGTATATTTCAACGGGCTGCCGGAAATGCCTCTTAAGAATATCTTTATCAAGAACATGACTGTAACTAATGCCAAGAAAGGTATTGTAATCAATCAGGCTTCTCAGGTGAATATGGAGAATATCAAAGTGGAGGATCCCGAGGCTCCGGGCATACAGATAAAAAATGCTACAGGCATTATTATTAACGGGAAAGAATATAAAAAGGATTCCGGAAAAATGCTGCTTTCCGGAAATCAGCGGAATTAACAGATACGGAACTGTTGCTAACTTATTGGAACATAGGGATAAATAAGTATCCTGCTAGCCAAAATCTTTTATGTCTTTAGTCGTTTTTCTTTCGTTGCACCTAGGTGAGACGAATGTGTTACCTAGGTGCTTCAGTTATCTGACCTGGGTGCTACGATTGTCTGACCTAGGTGCTACGAAAGAAAATAGCCGGTTATGGTGATTAATGAATGCGTACGGTCGGCTTCTTTTTTTATTTATTCTTCTCTTTATATTCGGAAGGCGTGATACCTACTACCTTCTTGAAGCATTTACTGAAATACTTCGGGTCATTGAAACCGGTCATATAGGCTACCTGTGAGAAATTATATTCCCCGCTGTCTATTAGCTGTGCTGCACGTTTGATGCGTACTTCACGTATGAAGTCTACAGGAGTCAGTCCGATGATGGACTTCAGTTTCCGATAGAAGATGGTGCGGCTGAGCATCAGATGCTCTGCAAATTCGTCGATGGTCAGTTCGGCATTATCCATCTGTTCTTCTATGAACTCCATTACCTTTTGCATGAATTGCTCGTCGTAGGGAGTAATCTGCGGTTGCGACGGGGTAAGAGCTTCTGCGACAGCTATTTCTTTCCCTTCCGTCAGTTTGGCCATATAGATTTCCTGCAAGGATTTGCGTTGGCGGAGCAGTGAAGCGATACGTGTTTTCAGATATGTGGCGCTGAAAGGTTTTGTGATATAGTCATCTATACCTTGCTCCAGTCCGGCAATCCTGTCATCCAAAGAGGCTTTTGCCGATAATACAATAATGGGAATGTGACAGATGTTATTGTTTTCTTTGATTTTCCGAATCATTTCCAGGCCGTCCATAACCGGCATCATTACGTCACTGATGATAAGATCGGGGATATTATCAACTGCGTGTTGCAATCCTTCTTTTCCGTTCGGAGCGGTGATTACAGTATAATTCTCAGACAAGATGTTTTTTAAGAAAGCTTTCAGTTCTTCATTGTCCTCAACCACCAATATAGTAAACGTATCCGGAGCTGCATTATTCTCCATATCTTCTTTGTCTTCCGCTTCTGGTCTTTTCTCAGTCTGGAGGCTGCTGTCCGGATGGGTAGTCGGACTTTGACTGTCATTCAGAATAAATTCCACCTGACTATCTTGTTCGAAGACTTCTTTTTGAAGAGGCAGAGTTACCATGAAACGGCTTCCTGCTTCCGGCTCGCTCGTTACTTTGATTGTACCGTGATGCATGTCGACCATTTCTTTTACCAATGACAGGCCGATGCCGGAAGACGGTTGGAGCATATTCTGCTGTGCCAGTGTTTCGAAGCGCTGGAACAAAGTACGCAGTTTAGTCGGTTCAATTCCGATGCCTTCATCCACCACAGAGATAGTCACTTTATCCGTCTGTTTTGTCACTTCTATTGTAATTGCCTTCTCAGCCGGTGTGTATTTGAATGCGTTGGATATCAGATTAAAGAATATCTTTTCAAACTTATCGCGGTCTATCCATGCATATATTGACTTAAGTTCGCTTTCCAATCGGAAATTAATCTTCTTTTCTTCTGCAATCAAGCGGAAGTTGATCATTACTTTTTCAAGAAGTGGAATCAGGTCTGTCTTCTCCACCAGCACTTTCATCTTCTGATTCTGTATCTTGCGGAAGTCCAGAATCTGATTCATGAGACGTAACATACGTTCGGCATTCTTTTGTACTACAGTCAAGTGCTCACGGGCTGTGGCGGATAAGTCTTCATTTTCCAGAACTTCATTGACCGGACTGCTGATCAGAGTCAGCGGTGTCCGGAGTTCATGAGATATGTCAGTAAAGAAACGGAGCTTGATATTGGATAGTTGTTGCTCGATATCCACTTGGTGGCGCAACCGATAAATATAAAAAAGTACATATACGATACTGCCCGTAAAGAGAACGAAGAGAATAACGTAGAGCAGCCATGCCCAGCCCGTCTCCCAGAAAGTGGGCAGTACGTTGATGGATAAAGTGCGGATATTGTCCATCCATACTCCGTCGCTGTTGGTGGATTTGATTTGCAGTTTATATTTGCCATTCGGCAAGTTGATGTAGCTGGCAGAACGGTTCTTGTCCCCGTCGTGCCACTCTTCTTCCAGTCCTTTCAGTCGGTATGCGTAACGGATTTCTTTGGAATCGACATAATCGAGTGCTGCAAACTGGAAAGTAACATTACGCTGAGAGGGGGTGAGGCGTAATTCTTCCAGATCGTCAATGGCGATGACAGAAGATTGTCCCTGCACTTTCAAACCGGTAAAGACAATGGGAGGGATATAGGAACTTTTCTGCATCTCTTTGGAAGAAATCTCAATGAATCCCTTGTCTGTACCGAATACGATTTGATTGCGAGCGTTGATCACCGGTGCCGCTTCTGAGAAGCTAAATTCCTGGTGCAGAGAGTTAAGCCCGTAATTCTCGAAAGTCTTTCTTTGAGCGTCGAATTTAGAAATGGCATTTTCCGAAAGAATCCATAAGTTGCCTTGTTGGTCTTCCTGCATGGCTTGTACCAAGTCCGAAGCCAGTCCGTCATCCGTTGTATATGTCTTGAACTCAATCTTGTTGCTGAGCAGGTTCTTGGATACGATTTGGCTGATGCCTCCCGTAAAGCTGGCTATATAGGTTCGTTTTTGCTTGTCGGTGTACGTATGCATCACATCATTTCCGCTCAGGCTGGTACTTATTCCTGACTCGCAACAATTACGATAAAACTTGATTTCTTCCGGTCTCTCAAATTGATTGGAGAAAGTCAGTAATCCGTTGGTGGTTCCTATTAACAGCACACCGCCCGGCGCTTCGGATATGTGGCGGACTTTCGAAGCGTAGCCGGTCGGGTAATTCTTCAACTCATTATCGCTGTGTATAAATTCTGTCTTACCGTCCTTATTGTAGGTTAGCAAATTGATTCCTCCGCCATAGCAGCCTATCCAGATACGTTTATGGCTATCTTGAAAAATGGAATATACACTGTTGCCACTCAAGCTGTATGGCATATTCGGTTGATGAGTGAATTGTTGTACGGAATAGGAATCCGGCGACTTTTTCTTTAACAGATAAATGCCGTTTTCCTTTGTTCCTATCCAGATATTGCCTTCATGGTCTTCAAGAAAGCAATATACGCTTGTAAAACTCTGTTTATCTTTGCTTATTTTTCCTTGTGGCGTCAGATAGCCTTCCAACTGTCCGTTCGGTTGGTACACTCTGATCACCTGTGCCTTCGAAGAAACCCACAGCCTCTTTTCACTGTCGCATAAAAAAGCGCGGGTCTCGAATCCATTGTCAATATGCACCAGATTATAGGTATGTGGAAAGAAGGACAATTTGTAAATGCCACGTGTACTGGTCAGCCAGCAGTTGCCTTGATTGTCCAGTGTGTAAAAGCGGACGAGCGGACTGAAAACAGACTTCGGATTGTTGCTGTCCTTCAGCATGGGTTTCAGTTCTTTGTTTTCACGGTCATAATAAGACAGATTCCCTTCCGGGGGGAGAACCCATAACGTGTGTTGCCGGTCTTCAAAGATCACATTCTTATTTTTCCGTTCATATCTGATCACTTCGTCGGCCGGTGTGAACAAATGCTGCATTTCCTCGGTGGATGGATTATAACGGATCACTCCTGTCGTTTGGGGGAATATCCATAGTTCCTTGTAATGGTCTTGATAAACTGACTGTACGACGTTGGAAGGTTGCGTTGATGTGCGTATATCAATTAACTGGAATTCTTTTTCTTTTATCTTATAAATAATCAGTCCGTTGTCTGTAGCCAGCAAAAGTGTATTGGAGTCAAACTTCTTGACTTCGTTAATCATCGAAACATGATAAGGAATCTCTATGAATTTGAATTGTCTGGTCTTAAAGTTGTAAGAGGCCAATTTGTCCGATTGGGAAACCAGATAAATAATTCCATCCGCTTCTTTAATATATTGGAACGGGAAATCGCTGTCTACCTGCTTCTTTCCTATGATAGAAATTCCTTTGTTGGTCAGTATCCATTCATCTCCTTCGGAATCTTCGAAAACGGTATATATCTTGTCTCCCTTCAAGTTTTGTTTGAAGGAGCTGTATAGAGTGATTCCTTTCCCCTGTTTGCAAAGTTGGTCATCTATGCGGATGGCGGCACATTCGTTTTGAAAGGTGATCCATGAGATTCCTTTGGAAAGGGTATAAATATGGTCGGCATAATTATTCGTTATCATCGTTTCTGCTACTGAACCTAAAATGTCGATGAACTTCTCTGTCTGATTGTCGAACATATACACCCGTCCGTCATAGGCTTGGCACCAGATATCCCCATATTTCGTTTCCGCTATCTGACTGATCCGGTTGGTATTCAGAATATAGCCGTCTTTGTAAGATGTCTTATAGTTTTTGAATGTATATCCGTCGAATTTATTCAGCCCGTTCCATGTGCCGAACCATAGAAATCCTTTTTTGTCTTGTATGATCGTCTGTACTATTCCTTGAGACATTCCGTCATTGACGGAATAATGCTTGATCTGATAGGTAGGCTGGGCCACTAATATGCAAAAGTTAAAAAGAGAAATAAGAAGGAGCCGGGCGCGTTTCATAATATCGGTGTTTTTTGTTAGAACAAAAATAAATAAAAGGATGGAAAACAAGAAGCCCGGACGCTACATTGAACGGATAATACGAAAGTTTGCCTATTTTTTCCTCCCTTTCGCTGTCTTGTCTGCCTGCTTATGCTAAAAATCCTCTTTATATTCTGTTTTTAGAACATAAAGAGGATAGTTTATTGACGAGAGTCGCATGGGGTATGGTGAGATGAAATCATAATTGGGGAATAATTGCACAAGACTTTCACAAGTATCCTCCCGTCAATGCTTAAAATCACACAAAACTAACTAAATAGTTTCTGCTTTCGCAATAAATATTAATTTATCTTATGCACTTTATGTTTTTTTTAATATATTGAAGATATTTTGGGGCATCTTTCCGTAACTCGCTGTTTTTTCTTATGTTTGCCACACAAATAACAAATGAATTAAATAGATATGTCTTATCAAATACAATATAATGATTTCCCAACCTTTCTGCGAAAACATTTTCCTTACAAAGTGCAGAAAATATCATTAAATGCCGGTTTTACTTGTCCTAATCGGGATGGGACGAAGGGATGGGGCGGTTGTACGTATTGCAATAACCAGACTTTCAACCCGGACTATTGCCGGACGGAAAAGTCGATTGCTACCCAACTGGAGGAGGGGAAATGTTTCTTTGCCCATAAATATCCGGAGATGAAATATCTGGCGTATTTCCAGGCATATACCAATACTTATGCAGAACTGGAAGGACTGAAACGTAAATATGAAGAGGCGTTGCAGGTAGACGGGGTAGTAGGATTGGTGATCGGTACGCGTCCGGATTGTATGCCGGAAGAACTGCTTCAGTATCTGGAAGAACTGAACCGCCATACATTCCTGATGGTGGAATATGGCATTGAGAGTGCCAGTGATGAGACATTGCGGCGTATCAATCGCGGACATACGTATGCGGATACGGTAGAGGCTGTTCAGCGTACCGCCGCCTGTGGCATACTGACGGGCGGGCACGTCATCCTCGGTCTTCCGGGAGAGACACATGATACAATGGTAGAGCAGGCAGGAATCCTTTCCGCGCTTCCTTTGTCCACACTCAAAATTCATCAGTTACAGTTGATTCGTGGTACTCGCATGGCGCATGAATACGAAGAGAATCCGGAAGGTTTTCATCTGTTTACGGAAGTGGACGAATATATTGACCTGGTGATTGACTATGTAGAGCATCTCCGTCCGGATTTGGTACTGGAACGTTTTGTTTCGCAGTCTCCCAAAGAATTGCTGATTGCTCCGGACTGGGGACTGAAGAATTATGAATTTGTAACTCGTTTGCAAAAAAGAATGAAAGAAAGGGGAGCTTATCAAGGTAAGAAGTACAGGGATTCAGAAAAAAGAGTTATTTTTGCGGAAGATAACTTCACCACAGAATAAATCTCTGTCCTCAGAGGATCATAGCTGGTGAGCAGAAATTAATTAAAGTTGAAGAATGGAACAGAAAACAAGAATTAAAGGAAATGTCCACTATGTGGGAGTAAATGACCGTAATAAACACCGTTTTGAGGCGTTATGGCCGTTGCCCTATGGAGTTTCGTATAACTCTTATTTGATTGATGATGAAATGGTGGCGTTGGTGGATACTGTAGATATCTGTTATTTTGAAGTCTACTTGCGCAAGATCAAGCAAGTAATCGGCGAACGTCCTATTAACTATTTGATTATAAATCACATGGAACCGGATCATTCGGGCTCCATCCGATTGATTAAACAACACTATCCGGATATTATTATTGTCGGCAATAAACAAACCTTCGGCATGATTGAAGGATTTTACGGTGTTACCGGCGAGCAATATCTGGTGAAAGACGGAGACTTCCTTGCATTAGGCAAGCATATGCTTCGTTTCTATATGACTCCGATGGTGCACTGGCCCGAAACGATGATGACATTTGATGAAACGGACGGAATCCTTTTTTCAGGTGACGGATTCGGATGCTTTGGCACCGTAGACGGCGGATTTCTGGATACTCGTATCAATGTAGATAAGTACTGGGGTGAAATGGTGCGTTACTACTCCAATATCGTTGGCAAATACGGTAGTCCGGTACAGAAAGCCCTGCAAAAATTGGGAGGACTGCCTATCACTACCATTTGCTCTACACACGGACCGGTATGGACAGAGAATATTTCCAGGGTGATCGGTATCTATGACCGTCTGAGCCGTTATGATGCGGATGAAGGTGTGGTTATCGTATATGGCAGTATGTATGGAAATACGGAACAGATGGCGGAAGCTATTGCTGCGGAACTCTCAGCACAGGGAATCAGGAATATTGTGATGCACAATGTGACGAAGAGTCATCCTTCTTATATCCTTGCAGATATTTTCCGTTATAAAGGATTGATTGTCGGTTCTCCGACATACAGTAATCAGATATTCCCGGAAGTGGAATCGTTATTGTCTAAGATTCTGGTTCGCGAACTCAAAGGACGTTATTTGGGATACTTCGGTTCCTTCACCTGGGCAGGAGCTGCTGTGAAGCGTATGGCTGAATTTGCGGAAAAGAGTAAGTTCGAGCTGGTAGGCGATCCGGTAGAGATGAAACAGGCGATGCAGGATATTACTTATACCCAATGTGAGAATCTGGCACGTGCGATGGCGGACCGCTTGAAAAAAGACCGCTAAATAAAGAATGAACAATTATTTACTAACCTATAAAACAATCGACTTATGAGACTTATTATTCAGCCGGACTATCAGTCCGTATCTCAGTGGGCTGCACATTACGTTGCCGCAAAAATAAAAGCTGCCAACCCAACTCCGGAAAAACCTTTTGTATTGGGCTGTCCTACGGGATCTTCACCTCTGGGTATGTATAAAGCTTTGATCGATTTAAATAAGAAAGGAATCGTTTCTTTCCAGAACGTCGTAACATTCAATATGGATGAATATGTAGGCTTGCCGAAAGAACATCCGGAAAGCTATTACTCTTTTATGTGGAATAACTTCTTCAGCCATATCGATATCAAAAAGGAAAATACGAATATCCTGAACGGTAATGCTCCCGACCTGGATGCAGAATGTGCACGCTACGAGGAAAAGATTAAGTCTTATGGTGGCATCGACCTTTTCATGGGTGGCATTGGTCCAGACGGACACATCGCATTCAACGAACCGGGTTCTTCACTGACTTCCCGTACCCGTCAGAAAACGCTGACTACGGATACAATCATTGCGAACTCCCGTTTCTTTGACAACGATATTAACAAAGTTCCGAAGACAGCTCTGACTGTTGGTGTAGGCACTGTGCTTTCTGCTAAAGAAGTGATGATTATCGTAAATGGTCACAATAAGGCCCGCGCATTGTATCATGCAGTAGAAGGTTCTATCACTCAGATGTGGACTATCAGTGCTTTGCAGATGCACGAAAAGGGTATTATCGTTTGTGACGATGCTGCTACGGAAGAGTTGAAAGTAGGTACTTACCGTTACTTCAAGGATATCGAAGCAGGTCATCTGGACCCGGAATCATTGATCAAGTAAGAAATATTCAGGCACGGATTTCACGGATTAACACGTTTTTTAGATATGTAATCTTTTAAAACCGTGAAATCCGTGTAGTCCGTGCCTGATTTATATATTCTCTAAGTTAATAGTCTTCGGGATTAAATCCCTTCCAGCCAGCCTTTTCCCTGACGGACAATTTCCGGTTCATCTTCTGTGCACTTCACTACTGTAGAAGGTTCTATGCCTCCTATTCCTCCGTCGATTACCAGATCCACGATATCACCGAACTTTTCGTCAATCAGTTCGGGATCGGTCATATATTCCAGATCTTCATGCTCATCGTATGGCAGTGTGGTGGTCATAATAGGAGCATCCAGTAAGCGGGCGATTTCACGGATGATATTGTTGTCCGGCATACGGATACCCACCTCTTTTCGGTTACGGAAGATTTTGGGCAGCCGGTTGGTGCCATTCAGGATAAACGTGAACGGGCCGGGGAGATTATGCTTCATGAGCTTGAACTCATTATTACCCACTTTGGCATACTCGCTGATACTGCTTAGATCGTAGCAGATGATAGACAGGTTGTTTTTGCGCGGATCAATATCTTTGATCCGGCAAATCCGTTCAATAGCACGTTCTTTCAGCCCGTGGCATCCGATGGCGTACATCGTATCCGTAGGATAGATGATCAGTCCGCCGTCGTTCAGGATGTCGGTTACCCGTTGCAAGTCCTGCGGGTTATTGTTTTTATCGTACAGTTTCAGAAGCATACTCTCTTCTCCTTTTCTTATTTAAGTTTCTTCTTTAAGAAATCAAGTGCTTTCTCTGTAGCTTTTTCCGTCACTTTCTGTTTGATGGAATCTTTGTTGGCAGTCGTGGCAGAATCCAGTCCGAGCTTTTCTCCCAGTTTGCTGATTGCTTCGTCGGCTACGGATTCAAGTGCCTGATTGGCCATACTCTTTGTATCGACACTGACTTTCGGGGAAGTGAATGAACCTCCGATCTTCAGATCGAGCGTCATCAGCTTGGAAATGCCGGTGGATGCCGGAAGCTTGATCTTGCCGGAGTAGTCGATGGTCTGGTCAAGTCCTGTGCTACCGGAGAGATTCAGATTATAGTCACCCATTTTGATATCAAACGGTTTGGTTTCCACCCGTCCGTCTTTGATGGTGAAATCCAGTGTCATATCTTTCACTTTCATTTCTTTCAGACTCGGCTGGCTGATGGCGTCGGCTATCTGGTCGATTGCTTTCACACCACTCAGACTGAGGTCGCGGGTAGACAAGCTGCCGTCTCCTTGCATCGTTTTCAGTACCGGGCTCATGGCTGCGTCCAGGTCGGTCAGCACATTGATGCTACCGGAGAAGTTTCCTTTCAGGTTCTCAAAGATAGGAGCCAGTTGCTGAACCATATCCAGTTCTTTGTATGCCTGTGAGAAGCTGATATCCGACAGTTTGAATCCGGCTTTCATTTCCGGTTTCTTTGCATTGGTGGTAGAGTAATATCCGTTCATCACCACATTGCCGCCCATAGTGCCCATAGAAAGATTCTTCATATCTACCTTTCCGTCTTTGACAATAAGTTTACCGTTCATATTGTTGAATGTCATCTTGTCAAACAGCACCTGTTTCAGATTGGCGTCCATCTGGAAGTCGATATTGCGCGGAACTTCTATCACACCGGCAATTGCCGTGGAGTCTGTGGCAGCTGCTTCGGTAGTTGCCACGCTATCTGCGGATGCTGTCATGAAATCATTCAGATTGAAATAATTGGAATGAATGTTCAGCGTTCCTTTCAGTGTAGTACCTTTCAGTGCATAGCCGATATAGTTCTCGAAACGGCTGTCGGCAGTAATATCGTTCTTACCGATATTGACCGTCGTTTCGCTCAGTTGCAGATATTTCGGGGTGAAGGTGAAGAGTGATTTCTTGATGTCTACATCCGGCATATCCTGCATTTTCAGTTTCATATTGGTCAGACCGATGGTTCCGGAGGCTTTCATGTTGTCGTACTGTTCTTTCTCTATATAAGAAAGGCGTCCTGACATTTGCATATCGGCGTTGATGGTTCCGTTCAGTTCCATATCTCCCAAAGGATATACCTGTTTGATCATACCCAGATCGAGCGTACCTTTTGCCTCAGCTTTGAAATCGGGGTCGCTGATCGGTGTTTTCACGTCCGCAGTCAGACTGAAAGGATTCCCTGCCAGACGGAAGCTGAACGGGTTGATTTGGATGGTGGTCAGGTCTATATTTCCTCCCGGATTCCGGACGTTGGCACTAATGTTGATCTGATCGACTCCTGCGGGCAATGCCGGATAACGGAACATAGCGTTCTTGACTTGCATGTCGATGTTGAATGCGGGGACAGTATCTCCTTGCAGCGTACCTTTGGCTGATGCGGCAAGAGTAGCGGTTCCGTCTGTTTTCAGACTGGAGAATTCCGTTGCGTAAATGGCGGGAATCAAAGACAGTATTTCCTTGAAGCCTACATCATTGGTGTTGAGTTTGAGATCCATATCGATGGCGGGATCTTTCAGTTCCACCCAACCGTCGATACCTGCCTGAATGGCGTTGAGGCGAATGGTATTGTCTTTCAGTGTATACTTGTTGTTGGCAAGATCGGCGTCTACGTCCATATTGGCGGAGATGTTGGCGTTTGCTAGGAAAGGAATGCCATTCATCTTGTAAGTCAGTGATTTGGTTTCCGCTTCCAGTTTCAGCGTAGTGCGGTCACTGCCCAGGTCACCGGCACAAAGGGCGTTGAAATCACGGATGTCGGCATACATTTTACCTTGCTGGTCGTCATAAATCAAATTCATGTTCTTGATGACGAAACGTTGCAGCTTGACTTTGAAAGGAGATGACTCTTCTTCCGTGGCAGGCGTTTCCTGCGTATCTGTCGTGTCGGGCTTCATGATATCCCAGTTGACATGACCGTCCGGCAGGACGATGGCGTGCAGGCGGGTATCTTCTATGAATACTTTGGAAATGTCATAACCGCTGTCTCCGAAAAGGGAGAACAGATTGATGGTGGCAGTCACCTCTCCGGCTTGTACAAGGGTATCGTTTGCGAATTCTCCCGCGCCTTTCAGCCAGAAATCTTCGAGAGTAACAGAAGCCTGCGGAAAGTTGCGGAACAGGCTAATGTTGAGTTTCTTGAAATCAAATTGTGCATTGAGCATCTTGTTGCCTTCTGTTTTTACAATACCTGCTATCTTCCCTTGGAAGGCGAAAGGGAGGAGGAGCATCAGAATGATTATTACCCCTACAACGATAGCTGCGATTTTCAAACCTTTTTTCATTTGCTTTTCTTTTAAGAGTTTGACGTACATACGAAGGCAAAGTTAATAAAAAGTTTTTGATGTAAGATGATATTCAATAACTTTCACAATCAGAAGACTTCTGATACACTACCAACTTATTTATGATTTTTTCTTTCTGAGTTCTTCGGCAATTCTCCATTGTATGGCGGCTTCCACTTCTTTCCCCACTCTTAACAGGGCATCTCCGAAGAGCTCGTGTGCGCCGGCATGCTCGGGTTTCAGACTTGTAGCCTTGTCCAGGTCTGCAATTGCCCCTTCTGTATTATCGATTTTCAGACGCAGTTTTCCACGGTTGTACACAGCTTTAAAGTTTGCAGGATGAAGGCTGACAGCGGTATTGAAGCAGTTTTCCGCATCAAAATACTCTTTGCTGTTGAACAAGGTGATTCCTTTTCGTATCCAGGCGTCTATATAATTAGGGTCGAGGCTGAGCGCTTTGTCATAATTGGCAATGGCGGCACGGGCGTCGTGGGCTTGGGTGATACATTCATTTCCCATTAACAGATATTCATGGGCATATTGCCGCAGACGTTCCTGCTGTTCCCGCATTTGCTCTTTGAGCTTTTTGTTCTGCTCCTGCAAGGTATTGATAATCCCCAGTTTCCGGCGGATTAATCGGCGAGGAACAGGTTTCTCTATATCATAACGGGAGTGAATGGCACGGAAAAATTGTTCCAGACATTCCTCCATATCCCCTTTGTCGAAAGCACGTGCGGCAGCGGCATACTGAACATCGGCCTGCGCCTGTTTCAGAGCCTTGTCGATGGCTTGCCGGTCGTTGAACCGTCCGGCAAAGTTTACGATTTCGGGACGCACAAAGATATCCGCCCGGTTGATCGGTTTTTTGAGCTGGATGCCATCCAGTGAGGTACAACGGCTGAGTGCTACATACGCCTGTCCGCCGGCAAATACACCTCCCGTGAAGTCAATCACTACTCTGCTGAAAGTCAGCCCCTGACTCTTGTGGACGGTAATGGCCCAGGCCAGCCGGATGGGATATTGGGTGAAGCTGCCTAGTACTTCCTCTTCAATCTCTTTCGTCTTTTCGTTGTAGCGATAGCGGATGTTACGCCATGATTCCCGTTTTACATCGCATTCCTTGCCGTCATCGGTGATGACGTATATCGTTTCTTCTTCTTCGTCGATACCGGCAATCACTCCGATGGTACCGTTTACCCACCGGCGGTCGAAATCATTCTTGATAAAGATGATTTGAGCACCCGGTTTCAGAACGAGTTCCTGTGAGGTCGGCAGACTGCTTTCGGGGAAATCCCCTTCAATGCTTCCTTCAAAGGTGATCGGTTCTCCTGCCAGCTCGGCCAGTTTCTTCTCATTGATCGAGTCAACCGTATCCCTTCGGGTGGCAAGCGTGATGTACATATCGGCTTCCGATTCTTCGATATGGCTTCCGTATCGGGTGTTCAGCAGTTGCAGGTCGGCTGCTCCGGCGGTGTTGGTACGGATATGGTCGAGAACGCTGACAAAGACGGAATCAGTCTGCCGGTATACTTTCTGGAGTTCGATGGATACCAGATCGATCTGGCTGAATACTCTTGCCGAAAAGAAGTATGGAGTAGGATAGGCACGGTTCAGAATCTCCCGCTCGTCATTCTTCACGACAGGTTCCAGCTGGAAAACATCGCCTACCAATAACAACTGTTTGCCGCCGAAAGGTTCCCGTAAGTTATGCGAATATACACGTAAGATGCGGTCGATGGCATCAATGAGGTCCGCCCGTACCATAGAGATTTCGTCTATGATGACTAGTTCAATCTGTTCCAGTAACTTCCGGTGCGGTTTGGTGTACTTGAAGAACTCGTGAATGCGTCCTCTCTGGAGACTTAAATTCGGATCGTCCGGCAGTAACGGATAGAAGGGGAGTTTGAAGAAACTGTGCATCGTACTTCCTCCGGCGTTGATGGCTGCGATGCCGGTAGGTGCGAGAACGACATGTTTCTTCTTGGTATGTTCGCAGACATAACGTAGGAATGTAGATTTACCTGTACCCGCTTTTCCGGTCAGAAAAACCGACTGGCGGGTATACTGAATAAGATTCAGGGCGTCCTGAAAAGCTGCGTTATTAGTGTCTACGCTCATAAAGTTAGTGACGGATAAGCAGATGTGCTGACCGGATAAATGAATTAGATAATCCCGAAATGTTTCATAGCCTTGCTGATGCCGTCCTCATCAATGGGGGCTGTCACATAGTCGGCTGCGGCTTTTACATCCTCTTTGGCCTGCCCCATAGCGACTCCGATAGCTGCGTGGCGGAGCATGCTGATATCGTTTCCTCCGTCGCCGAAGGACATCGTTTCTTCCAGCTTGATACCAAAGTGCCGGATGATTTCATCGATGCCTTTCTGTTTGGTATCGCCTTTGGCTGTGACATCCGCAAAAGCCGGATACCAGCGGCCTATTTCGCAAGTCGGGATGGATGGAAGCACTTCTTTTTCTTCTTCCTCCGTGATGAAGGGAGTCATCTGGATCACTTCCTTATTGCTTGCTTCTTCAAAGGAAACTGTCGGGATGACATTTACATGCAGGAAGTCATAAAAGATCTTCTTCACCATCTCATTCGGTTGGCAAACAGAGATATTATGCTCCTCCACGAAGATGCAGGGGACTCCTTTCTTTTCGCAGAAAGCAGCCATTGCTTTTACTTCTTCCTGCGGGATGGCACTTTTGTAAATTACTTCTTCTCCGACAAAACAATAGGCTCCGTTCATGGTTATATATCCATCGATCAGGTTCCGGTCCTGCAATTCGGAAAGATTGTTGATAATGGCTTTCGGGCGTCCGGTAGCGATAAATATTTTAAGCCCTTTTGCGTGGGCGGCTTCCAATGCCTCAATGGTAGAAGACGGGATACGGTGTGTTTCGAAACTAACCAGCGTTCCGTCTATATCAAAAAATAAAGCTTTCGTCATAAATTCCTTTTTGAATTGAGTACAAATGTACTACTTTTGTCTCACATAACATAAAAACCTCATGCAGTATGAACTATAATTTTGATGAAATAATAAACCGTAACGGTACGGACTCCGTAAAATGGGATGCCGTAGAGCGTCGTTGGGGGCGTAATGACTTGATTCCGATGTGGGTGGCTGATATGGATTTCCGCACAGCCCCTTTTGTAATCGATGCCTTGAAGAAACGTCTGGAACATGAAGTGCTGGGCTATACATTTGCCTGCAAAGAATGGGCCGAATCCATTATTAACTGGCTCAAAGAACGGCATGGATGGGAGATTCGTGAAGAAATGCTGACGTTTACTCCCGGCATTGTCCGTGGACTGGCATTTGCCATCCATTGTTTCACGGAGAAAGGAGACAAGGTGATGGTCATGCCTCCTGTCTACCATCCTTTCTTTCTTGTGACACAGAAGAACGAACGTGAAGTGGTTTACAGTCCGTTGGTATTGAAAGACGGGCAATATCATATTGATTTCGACCGTTTTCGCAAAGATGTGCAAGGATGCAAACTGCTTATCCTGAGTAATCCCCATAATCCGGGCGGACGTGTATGGACCAAAGAAGAACTGTCGCAGATTGCCGACATCTGCTATGAGAACGGTACATTAGTAATCTCTGACGAGATTCATGCCGACTTGACCCTGCCTCCTTACAAACATCCCACCTTTGCTTTGATTTCGGAGAAAGCACGGATGAACTCCCTTGTCTTTATGTCTCCGAGCAAAGCGTTTAATATGCCCGGACTGGCAAGTTCGTATGCAATTATTGAGAATGACGAACTTCGTCATCAGTTTCAGGTATATATGGAAGCGAGCGAGTTCTCCGAAGGACACTTATTCGCTTATCTCAGCGTAGCAGCAGCCTACAGCCATGGTACTGAATGGCTGGATCAGGTCATTGCCTATATCAAAGGAAATATTGACTTCACGGAAAGTTATCTGAAAGAGCGGATTCCTGCCATCAGAATGATTCGTCCGCAAGCATCCTACCTTATCTTTTTGGATTGTCGTGAGCTGGGATTAAGTCAGGAGGAACTGAATCGCCTGTTTGTAGAAGATGCTCACTTGGCTTTGAATGAAGGAACGACGTTCGGCAAAGAAGGTGAAGGGTTTATGCGGTTGAATGTAGCCTGTCCGCGTGCTACGCTGGAGAAGGCTTTGAGGCAATTGGAACAAGCTGTCAACAATAGGTAGAAGTTTTGTCGAATGCTTTACACAAATCCGGTAACATAATACCTGTTTTTTATTCCTCACAAAGATATACAGACACTCACTACCAGACAACGGAAAAGGGCGATAATATATTTGATAACCATTTTAATTTATAACGATTATGCGAATATTTTTCCTGATATTCCTGCTTGCCTATGTAGGTGGTAATGTTTATATCTTTATCCGTACATTACAGATGCTTTCCGGCTTCTCGCTGGCTATGAAGATTCTGTTGTCTGTCGTCTATTGGCTGGTAGCTTTCTCGTTGGTGATAGCTATGCTGACCCGTCATATAGATATGCCTGTCATCCTGTCGAAATCCATGTTTCACATCGGTTCGGTATGGCTGGTGTTTACACTGTACATGATTTTTGCTTTGTTGATAGCGGATGTGACGAAGATATTTGTGCCGTCACTGAATCACGGTTTCTATTATGCGTTGGGAGCGACTTGCTGTCTGCTTCTGTACGGTTATTATAATTACCGTCATCCGCAGGTCAATAAGATTGATGTCTCCCTTGATAAGCCGATAGAAGGTAACGGAATCAATATCGTAGCCGTGAGTGACGTCCATTTAGGGTATGGTACGGGAAAAGCTATGCTGAAAGAATATGTAGATATGATAAATGCGCAGCATCCCGACCTTATACTTATCGGTGGAGATTTGATAGACAATAGTCTTACCCCATTATATAAGGAGAATATGGCGGAAGAACTGGCACGGCTGAAAGCTCCCTTGGGCATTTATATGGTTCCGGGAAATCATGAATACATCAGCGGTATTGATGAAAGCGTCCGCTTCTTGAAAGATACTCCCATACAACTATTGCGTGATTCCGTAGTAACATTGCCTAACGGTGTGCAGATCATCGGACGTGACGACCGTTCCAACCGTTCCCGTCATTCCCTGCCTACCTTATTAAAGCAAGCGGATCATAGTAAACCTATCATTCTTTTAGATCATCAACCCTACAACCTGGCCAAAACAGATTCTTTGGGAATAGACCTGCAATTCAGCGGACATACGCATCATGGACAGATATGGCCTATGAGTCTGATTACAGACAGAATATATGAACAGAGTCACGGCTATCGCAAATGGAGTCAATCACATATCTATGTTTCCAGCGGATTATCTCTTTGGGGGCCTCCTTTCAGAATAGGAACAAACAGCGATATGGCGGTATTTCATCTGAATCAGATGGCGAAATAGTACTCACTAAAGTTTCAATATCAGAAAATATAACTATATTTGTAGCGTATCTCCGCAATGGAGCTACGCTTTTTTATTTTGGAGATAGCGTTTTTATTATCTGCTCTCATAAATCTGGTGGATTTAGTTATATCTCAAAAGTCCACACTGTAATATTTTGTAAACCAATGATTTATATTCCGACATGTTTTTATTAAGGAACAAATTAGGAACAGAAACACAAATTATCGCATTTTCCTGTTTTTTTGTTTGCACTACCTTTCTTTCTCTTCACTTGTTCGTACTTTGAGCATTTTTCCAAACCTTTTTGCTCGATTTTCATTCTTTCGCGAAGAGTTATTGTTTCTGTATTCATTAGCGAAAAATCGCAGCCAAAAGAAAAAAGGAGCTAATCTTTTTTTCAAGGAACATTGTTTTTTGCAAAGGTAGCTATTTCCCTCGAAACACATATACAGGCAGCCCAATATATCTGCCTATATTTAGTTTACTTTAGTTTAGCATATATATAGGCTAATAGACTAAACTAAACCTTTCCCAAACGACCTCCCCATACTTTTATATTTGCAGTCAAAAGAGAAGATAGTCACACCGATATTTTCTCTTTTCGCTGCAATCCCCTTTTATTCCATAGTCCCATTTACAGATTACCCATTGCAGGTGTACTCCCACATTCTTGCATATCGACTTTCAGGCTGCCTGATGAGAATTGTGTCGCAAAGGTACTTGTCATGGCTTTCTTGTATTCAAGGTCACAGCCTGACGGTTCCCGACAAAATCTCCACGCTCCGCTTTGCAGAGGTCGTATTTGGTCGTGAAACCCTGCATAAAGAGCCATAACACCTTTTGAGGCGACATAATTTTCAATCAAGCCCGAAAGTAGCTGAAATGCTAAAAGAGGGAAAAATAAAAAACTTAAAACTTAGGATTATGGCAAATTACGCAACAAACCTTTTCTTCGCAACTACAGAGAATGAACAAGACCTTGATAAAATAGAGGTTTTCTTGAACGACAATTTTGGTGACTGTTATCTTGAACGTGCTGATGACGCTTTGGAGGGCGAGTTTTCTTCTCGTTGGGCTTATCCAGAGGAATTGATAGACGAATTGGTAGCATCTTTAGAGACTAAAGATAGTATCTATATTCGAGTTCTGACATATGAAATGGGATGCGAATATGTTAGCTTTCGGACATACTCACAAGGCAAATGGCATATCAGGTTATGACTGTAAAATGACATGACTATGTACGAATACGAAGAAGATAGCGAAATTATCGGTGCGCACTGCACCCTGCTTACCCCCTATAAAGGCTATACCGAGGGAACAGTTGTCGGCGACTTCGGCAATAAAATAGTGGTACGTCTGAACAGTGGCAAGGAGGTGGTCGAGTACCGTGATGAAGTGATTATTTACGATTAAATACAAGAGCGATGCAACAGGTAGCAATGAAATTCGTCCAATGGGACGTACCCGAATTAGAGAAGCTGAAAGACAGCAGGGTTTACCAATTACGGGAACAACTTGATAACGGAGACAAGTTGAGCCGTGAAGACAAGAACTGGATTACCCGAAACGTGAAAGAGTGCATCCATTTCAAAAGAGGTATCGCATTGATGGGCTACTTCTTTGATTTCTCCGATGTTCTCAAACGATATTTCGTAAAACAGCACGGACATATCGCCGAGTATTACGCCATTGACAAAACAGCGTTGCGCTCTGTCCTGTATGGTCGAATAGAAGACATAGTAGAAGTATAATTAAAATCAAAGAAACATGAAAGCAACGATTGAGCATAGCTTTTGTCCTTATTGTGACGAGGTAACAGAACTCTACTTCCGTATCATCAACACGATTCTTTTCTCCACCGATGAAGCGGAACTGCGTACCGGCATGGAACGCCTACAAGAAAAAACACGCCTTGATGATTATTTCGTCTTCGGCTATGGCAAGCATCATCTATGGGTTTGCCAAAGACGTCCCAGTAATCAAAAAAAGATTTTCGAGCATCGGGTAATCATGGCAGAATTTTGATGATACAGGCAGGAACGGGATAATCTTCCATTCCTGCCATGCCGCATTCCCTTTTTTACATTTATCTCTCTCTTTTGGCTGCGCCATATCCTTTTGTAAAAACCAGCCATTCGTGAAAAGCTGCCGTCCGCTTTTTCCGATAAGCCGGGTTCTTTCCTTTTTCCCTTTTGTCCCCTTTTCTTTCTGCCGGACGGGAACATGGCAGCACCCCGATACCCCGTTCCGCCTTTTGTCGCCACTTCGTTGATATTCCCTTCTGCGGTACCGCAACCTGTTGTCAGTTCAGTGTTCTGTTTGTAGCCACCTCAATTCAGTCCGACCGAATTACACGAAAATCCCTGCCGATTCTGCGGACTTACAGCCGAAACGCGCACCATTGTGCCGGTGGATGGATTGCACTTTCACTTCCCCTGCAACTACGGTTTCCCGCTCATTTTCAGAATAGTTTTCCGTCGAAGTCATCATCATTTTCCGATGCAAAGATAGTATGCAGACGGGAACGACTTTGGAAGTCTTGACCAATGGCACAGCCGTACAATCTTCCTTTATCGAGCCTTCCGGTTTTGCCTACGGACAAAAATAAAGAGTATTGATGCGTCCGGCCTTGGTGCATCCCCTTAACTGCACCTACTTTTTGAGGCAGCGTAAAATTGATTTAATAACTTCTAAAAACAATTCATTATGAAAAAGATTGAAAACAATTTCGTAGTAACCGGTTTCGTAGGAAAGGATGCAGAAATCCGTCAGTTCACCAACGCAAGTGTAGCACGTTTCCCTCTGGCAGTAAGCCGACTGGAGAATAATGGCGAGGAATCCAAACGCGTTTCCGCCTTTATGAATTTTGAGGCGTGGCGTAAAAACGAGAACACCGGGTCGTTCGACCAACTGACCAAGGGTACGATGCTGACCGTCGAGGGGTATTTCAAGCCCGAAGAATGGAGCGACCAAAGCGGCGTGAAACACAACCGTATCGTGATGGTCGCCGTCAAGTTCTATCCGCCCGTCGAGAAGGAGGAAACTCCTGAAAAGCCGGCCAAACCAGCGAAAAAAGGCAAGAAATAATCCTTGCCTTATCACGACAAAAGCGGCCTTCGGGTCGCTTTTGTTTTACTCATTACAGTGTTGTTGCACCATCTGTATTTTATACTCTACTTGTTCTCTTTTACCGCATTCAGAAATGCTTTGGCAGGTTTGAATGCAGGGATATTGTGAGCGGGAATTTTAATTGTCGTATTCTTCGAAATGTTCCGGGCCATCTTTTCAGCTCTCCGTTTGATGATAAAGCTGCCGAACCCACGCAAGAACACCTCGTTTCCCGCAACCATCGACTCTTTTACATTTTCCATGAATGATTCCACCACAGTCATCACAACCGTTTTCTCTATTCCGCTCTGCCGTGAGATCTGAGCGACAATTTCCGCTTTTGTCATATTGTTCTTGATTTTAATGAATACGGTGCAAAATTAACAAATATCCGCCTGTTATAACAATCCAAACTTATTTGTCATCCCGAAAGCTGCTTTTACTGAATCCGCCGAAGACGCCCCTCAAGAGCCTGCCCACTACCAAAAACACCAGCAATAAAATTATAATATCTCCCATAGGTCTTATTTTTTATAGTTATATTCAACTTAAAGATACGAAAAAATAATGAATTACGCAAGTAAACTACTGATTTTCAATATCCATATTTGATTTATAAGTTCTATTTCCGGATGCCCGGCACGCGTCCCGGTGTCCGGTTAAGCTGAACCTTGTATTTATTGAGAATGCTGTACACGGTGCTTTTACTCCGGACACCGCTCTCTTTCCAAATATCACGGATTGAATACCCATTGTTATACATATCCACGATTTTTTTGTCCCGTTCAGTTTTACTCATACTTTTTTTGGTAATCGGAATACTGATACTCTGCTGCAGGCGTATAATCTTATCCGACGACTTCCGCAAAACAGCCACTTCCTCCGGTAATGCCCCGAACATGGCCAATACTTCCGCCAGTGTCGTGTCCGGAAACAATTTGTTGCCGGTGTCAATTTTATCGTGAATGGAGATAATACGCACGACCTTGATGCGGCATAGCTCGATCAATGCCGATAGTTCCCGTAAACCACGCACGGCATTGCTGAATTTTGACACCACCAATTCGTCGCCTCTTTCAAGATTCGACATCAGTTGTTTCCATCTCGGTCTGAGCGTCTCGTGTCCGACCGATTCTTCAACCACTTGTACACACCCGTACTGGCGCATCCATTCCTTATCCGCATCAAACGCATCGTAGGAATTCGCCTCGAATATATAACCGACTTTTGCCATATCAATATACAATATTCATGATAACAAGTGCAAATATACAAGTTTTATTCGAGTATATGAATCATACTATATTAAAAAACGAAAATCGTACATTTTTTCATGTTTTTATCTTCACTTGTTTTCATTGGTAATCATATCATTAAGTACGATATTAAAAAATGCACAAAATACGGTTTTCTGGATACGAAGTATCAAAAATAATATATAGTTTTGCACTAAATAGTACGAAACAATATAGTATGAAAACATCAAAATCGAACTTAAAACAGCCGATAATCTTTGCCAAAATAATTGCCGTTTCGATTGCCATATTCCTATGCGCGTCATGCGACAACGGCAATGGCAAACGATTGGCGAAAGCCAAGAATGATCCTGCCGGAACATACAGGGAATACCTGTCCGACATACGCAGGCAGAAAAAACTCTCCATTAAAGAATTGACCGGACACCTCAAGCAATGGCAAACATTGAGGGATTCCGTATTCCTGTATCTCGAATGTGATACGCTTGGCCGACTTCATTCCACTGTAAGAGAAGAGTGTGAACAGGTACATGATTCCATCCGCATGGAATTTTCACGGATGGTGCTGTCTCAGACACGCACTTATAAGGATATACTGTGGGTAAAAGAACAAATCTCGCCGCATCTTGAAGACAAAGAGTTGCACCGTGCGGCTGAAACAATCCGGCCGTTCTTTGCCTCATTGGATAACCAGCCCGTCAGTCAGAGAAACCGACAACACATTCTTGCCACTTATCGAACTACCCTTGCTGAAACGATTGATTACGGTATTCATTGTATGGCAGACCTGACGACCTTTATCGAAAAGGAGGATGCTGTGTACCGGGCATTCCTTTCACGTCTGCCTGATTTCGACGGCGAGAATCTTTCCGACATCACGCATGACACGGAACGATGCTGCGCACAGGTATTCCTTGCCGCCGAACGGAACGACATCACCTATCGCAATGCCATGATTTATTTGGCCATGCGCACCAACCGCAGGCTGATTCAGAATGTCCGAACCTGTATCGACGACATCTGCAATAAAAAAGTCAAGACACCGGCACAGGCACAAGCTTACATCTGGATGCTTCTCCAGCCTTATTCGTCGTTGGACGGTTTCTGCCTGGCGTTGCTTTCAGCCGAAGAAAGAGAGCAACTCGATATGCTTGCCTCGCAGACACCCGACGCTTTCAGGGAGTTGGGCAGGATGCTGCACCCCGGAGACAACCGCTTGGACGAGCTGCCCGGAATGCTGATGGAAGCATTCATACACACGCTGTAAAATATAACAACAGAAAAATATATGAATATGTTACGACATTTTTATAATGACTTCATGGCATTCGTCCCCCTGCAACTTCCGCAGTTGCTCGATGTGACGACGATGGAAGAACCGCAGTTCTACGGCGACTATGTGCTGCTTACGTTTCCGTTGCGCACCCCTTACGAACTGGACGAAGTAATGGATATGTTTGAGGACGACATGGAGTTGATCACGCTTTACCACCATATCCCGATGCGGACGGAAAAATTCGGTCATAGCACTTGTGCATACTCCAATCCCGCTTTCGGACAGATGTTCAAGATGAACGCCAAGACGGATGCCGAGGGCAATGTAAACAGCATCCTTGTTACCATCTATGATTCTTTGGAGCAGATGTACGGGGACCTATGCCTCGATTTGGAACTTCACTCCAAAAGCGGGTTCCTGAAATACAAGAAAGACAAGTCCGACGTGCTGATGAATTTCATATGAGAGAAACTTTATACCGACAGATGGTCTATTGCATCAACACCTACCGGACGTGGATAGAGGTTGCCGATGACAATCTCTACAAGGAGCATATCATCTCAAGAACCGACCGCACCGACTACCTCGTTTCCCGTACATTGGTACTGCGTGCCTTCAAGACGAACGGCATACACGCCGAGGGTATGACATGGACTATTCCCGAACACGAACTGGACAAGGCTTTGGCCATCTACCGAAAGCAAGACAGTACATTCAAGCAGCGCATCAAGAAAGCGGCCATGTACTTTTCGCCCAAGGATGCCGAAACCCTTATCCGGCTGGCAACATACGGCATTATCCAATTGGAACTCATTGTGTGTCCCGCTCCCATACCCGAAAAGCCCTATTACTTATGTTACTGAATATCCTGCTACTCATTTTCTGCGTGATACCTTTCGGGGTATCCATGTCATTGTACAAGAACAACAAGCGGTTCATGGCAACCTTTTACATGGCAATGGCACGAAGCGGCAACGCCCGTAAACTATATGTGCAAGTATGGCTGATATGCCTGCTTCTTTTCCATTATGTATATGCCTGTGGACACATGGGCGAGTTTGGAATCCTACTCTCTACCGGTGTCTGTGCCGCGATGTTCTCGTTCCGACGGACGGACAACTGGTTACGCAGGTTGCTTGACCGCCCCCGTGCATTTGTCACACTCGCGTCGGTCGCACTGGTCATCGGCTTTGTGCCGCATCTGTACACCTTGGCAATAACCATTGCCTATCTTCTTCTGGCAGCCCTGTTCTATCCCTCCGTTCGGGTCATGTCCGAATGCAAGGATACGGGCACACTTTCCGGATGGGCAAAGCATCCCGGAATGTTGTCAGAATCCTATCACGACAATCATCACGCAAATCTGCCGCATGAAGCGTACAGCGGCAACACTGATATATCCGCACAATATGAATCATTAAAACCGAATGAAAATGAAAAATAACCAAAAGATACCTGTTTCCATATTGGCAGACAGGGAGGTATTCGAATATCTCAAGGAGAAAGGGGATGAACGCAAAACACGCACCGAAGCGTACTGTGACCTGTTGGACAAATCACTGGTAGGTTTCGTCTCCCCGTTTTTAAGAAAGAAGGACTACGTGCTGCAACCCAACCAGTGCCACCTGACCGTTTCCGACCTCGCATCGGAGTGGCATTGGCACAGGGCTACTGTCCGTTCTTTTTTGAGTGCAATGGAGGCATTCGGCTTGCTGACCCGCATCCAGCTTCCCAAAAGCGTGGTCATTACCATGACCGTACAATCCGGTCAGGCAGCACAGCCCCGCAATGCACAGGAGCAGCCGGACTTTACCGGACAGCTCCGTGAGGTATTGTCCGATTGGGTAATCGGCAAAACGACCGCTGCCGAAACCGGCACAGCGTGTGGACAACTCGTAAGTCAGGCGATGTCCGAAACTGCCGACCGTGACACCGGACTCTGTTCGGACACCCATTCCAACACGACCTCCGCACATTCCGGCACTTTGGTCACGGAACATCGTGAAACAGCCTTGTGCTGCATTGCCCACGCCGCCCTGCAAAAAATCCTGCACAAGTCGAGATTCGATGACAGTTCGCCGCTTGTGGATTTCTTCCGGTTTGACCTCGGTGAAGAATGGGCTGCTTTCATCGAGTCTGCCAAAGACCTCGCCGGGCTGATTCTCGACACCGAGGCATCAGTGACGGACTTCGACATGGACGAGGACAAAGAACGCTTCAAATCGCTTTGCAAACCCTTTTTATCGCTTCTGGCGAAGGCACAGGCGATGGTGGATTGAACCGGGAGTCGAAAACAGATTGTATAACGCGAACAATCCACCTCCATCCCTTAACGGTTATCCTGCCGGTTATAAGAGGCACACGGGCTTGCCCGTCTGCCACGAAACAAAGGGAAGGGGGAGCCTAATACCCCGACCGTCTATCGACCGTCGGAAGGCTGTCCGTTCAAGCAGCAAGCTGGGACAGGGCGGATTGTCCGAAACAACACGAAAAGAGTATGGCAGATCAAAAACAGGTACTTGATGTGAAGGTGTCGAAAGGCATCACCGCAGCCCAGAGCAACGAACATTTGCGCGATCGCAGTGAAAGGGCGGAAAAGTACGCTATGGATAAGGGGAATTACGACCCCACACGCAAACACCTGAACTTCGAGATTGCACCCGGAGGCAAGGTACGTCCCATCGACACGAGCCGCAACATTCCCGAACGGATGGCGGACATATTGAACAGGCGCGGGATTAAAGACCCCAACGAAGGACTGGCAGAACCGAAGTACCGCACGGTGGTGAACTTCATTTTCGGCGGTTCCCGTAAGCGGATGCACGAACTCGCGTTCGGCACGCAGAACGTGGATTTTGATGAAGGTGCGGACAATACCCGTATCAAAAGAATGAGCGATATTGAACGCTGGGCGAAAGACGTCTATTCATTCGTGAGTGGCAAATATGGCGAGCAGAACATCGCCGCATTCATCGTACACCTTGACGAATTGAACCCTCATGTGCATTGTACTTTGTTGCCAATCAAAGACGGCCGTTTTGCGTACAAGGAAATATTCGCCGGTAAGGACAAGTTTGAATACAGCGCAAGGATGAAACAGCTTCATACCGACTTTTTCACCGAAGTCAATACAAGGTGGGGAATGTCGAGAGGAACAAGCATATCCGAAACAGGCGCACGGCACAGGACTACCGAAGAATACCGCCGTATGCTATCGGAAGAATGTACGACCATCGAGGAAAATATCAGCCGTCATCAAAAAATTTTGGCTGACCTCCAATCGGACATCCGTCTGGCAGAGCGCAGGGTCAAGGGGCTTACGACAATGGTCGATAACCTTGAGAAGTCGAAAGCCGAAAAAGAGGTCCTGCTATCGGCAGCCGAACAGGATTTGAAAGCGAACAAGGGCGATGCGGAACAATTAGCCGCACAAGTGAAAAGTCTGGAAAAAGAACTGGCTGGAATCAACTGGCAACTGGCAGACAAGCAGGAGAAATTGCAGACGGCTGACCGGCAGCTTGCCGAGCTGAAAGAGAACATGTATGCCATTGAGGAACGTACCGGGGAACTCAAGGAGGAAGCCTACAAATACTCCCATGATGTACATTCCAAAGTGGACACGTTGCTCAAGGATGTCCTGCTGGAAAATGTGGTCGGCGAGTATAAGAACGTATCGGCACAGATGGACGTGGCGGAACGGCAACTGTTCGACGGCTCGCTCGTCCAGTCCATAGCGGAACAAGGTACGGACGTGATGCACTGCGCGACGATGCTGTTTCTCGGTATGGTCGATGATGCCACCACTTTTGCCGAAACTCGTGGCGGCGGAGGTGGCGGCAGCGACCTGAAATGGGGGCGCGACGAGGACGAGGACAACCGTGCATGGGCACTCCGCTGCATGAGGATGGCGAGCCGCATGATGCGTCCGGCCATTGGCAAGAAACCTAAACGGTAAGTGGCATACGCCTTACTACAAATCAAAAAGTATAACGAATAATATCATTGGAATATGACGAAACAAATCTTTTTTATATTGGCCGTGCTTTGCACGTTGCAGGCACAGGCAAGTGTACGACCCATACAGGTGGATACTGTACAACATACACCGTACTATGATGTCTCGGAGAAACTGCAACCGATACAGCCCGTCTATCTTGATGGAGTGGTACTTCCGGCATCCCGGACTGGCAACTGGTTTGTCAGCATTGCCGGGGGTACGTCCGCCTTTCTCGGCACACCTCTCGGCTGCGAAGACCTCTTCGGACGCTTGAAACCCTCGTACAGCTTCGCAGTCGGAAAATGGTTCACTCCGTCCGTCGGCGCACGTATCAATTACAGCGGTGTGCAGTTCAAAGATGGCACATTGTCCAATCAGGACTACCACCATATCCATGCGGATCTGCTGTGGAATGTCCTTGGCCGCAGATATGCCCGGCAAGAACAGGTACGCTGGAATCTTGCTCCCTTTGCCGGTGTCGGCCTGCTGCACAACGCCTCTAACGGGAATAATCCCTTTGCCGTTTCGTATGGCGTACAGGGAGAATATCGGATATCCAAACGAGTAAGTGCCATATTGGAACTCTCCGGCACGACCACCTTTCAGGACTTCGATGGTTACGGACGCCCGAACCGCCTCGGCGACCACATGGTATCGCTGACCGCCGGTTTCACGTTTCATCTCGGAAAGGTCGGTTGGAAACGCGCGGTTGATGCGACATCTTACATTCGTCAGAATGAGTGGCTCGTGGATTATGCCAATGTCTTGTCCGGAGAAAACAAGCGTTATAAAGACTGGTACGACCGCAACCGACGGACGCTCGCAGAATTGCAGAAAATTCTGGAAATAGAAGGCTTGCTTGACAAGTACGGTCATCTGGTTAATGACGATGAGACCGACCGCCGTCAAGGTTATCCCAGAAATAATTACAGCGGATTGAACTCACTTCGGGCAAGATTGAAAAACCGGCATTGGGATGGAATATCGCCACTTGATTCTGCAAGTATTGTATATGGCAACAACGGAGATGATTCCGAAAAACGGGGCATAATCGTCTCTGAAAGGACGGAACTCATACAAGCCGGAAATTGCATCGGGTCGCCTGTCTATTTCTTTTTCAATCTCAACACGGCGCACCTGACGGATGCTTCCCAAATGCTTAACCTTGATGAACTGGCTCGCGTGGCCAAGAAATACGGATTATCCGTGAAAGTAACTGGTGCGGCCGACAGTTCGACTGGAACTCCCGTGCTTAATGGTTCATTAAGCACATTGAGAGCGGATCATATCGTTGCAGAATTAGAAAAGCGTGGCATACCAATCGAACGCATCGTCAAGGTAAGCAGGGGGGGCATAGCCGACCATGTGCCGGTCGAAGCCAACAGGCATACGAAAGTAGAGCTGTTCTTTTAGTTCTTACATTCATTGTTATCAAGTCCCTCAATCCATAATTCGGATTGCAGGGACTTTCTGGTAAATAGCTGTCATGACATTATCAATGAGAGTAATAAGATTATAGGTTTACTGAATTCTGATTACGATTCGTATGACTGATAATATTTTTTGTCGAATTATGGAAAAATCCGCTTACGAGTACAAGATATTCCGGTAGAATTCCATTCTTTCCCCAGAGCAGTTCTATCCCGAAAAGTTCCGAGAGAGTACGTGCTATATCGAACCCGAATGCTTCAAGCGAGGGACGTACTTTGTCCGGATGCAGACAAGGACGGTTGCACTTGCGGGCACATTCCGCACCGTGACAATATAAACACTTGCCGACATAGGCGAATGCCCGACCTCCGAATCTGAGTTCCAGTTTCAACAGTTCTTTTTCTACCCTGATTCGTTCAGGCCTGATTAACTCTTGTGATTTGTCTATCGGGATGCCTTTTTCGATAGGAACAATTTTGGTAGCTATAAGATAGGCATACTTGTATTGGCGCAGAAATTCTCCGGTATCGAAATCGAACGGCGGACATCCCCAACTATTACCGTAGTTGGGGCATTGTTTGCAAAATTCGACAAAACGTTTTTCGTCTCGGAAGCGTGAAATGTATTCGTCCACGCTTATATTTGCCGTGAAATTCTCTGTTACATATCCTTTTTTCATTGCTTTACTTTAATGAAACCTGTTATGATATCGAACGTCACGCAATTATTTCGGAAGAGCCGTTCAATGCAGTCGCTCCGACGCATCTCCTCGGTCAACAGAACCGGTTGTCCGGGAAAAGGACTATAAAGGCTATATCGAGTGATGTGCCGGTTTATCGGCTCGAGTCCATTGCAACGGTAAAATATTTGTTTGAGCATGCGCATATAAATCAGATGATTCGAGTGAATAGGTCAAGCTGGTGCAATAACGTGAAAGTAAAGAAGATGCCGATGACCAGGCACAGCGTAATGAGCAACGCATCGAGCACATGGGCCGAGGGTTTCATCGGCCGGTCGGCGTTGCTTCGGACATACTCCCGAAAGAAGATGTAGAGTGCAGGTATGGTGCTGCACGCCAGCAGGTAGTCTTCGGGGATGCCGAAGAAGTAGACTTTCGACAGACCGATGAGTGCCCAGTGGCAGAGGAACATCGCCAGCACGATATTGACCCGCTCCGAGAAGGCGAGCATCAGTCCGATGGTGAAGACCGCCACCGAACAGGGCATGACGGGCGAGGTCATTATGGGGAATTCGTGGCCCAGCGCCAGCGAGCAGAGTGGATATATCAACGGCATGACAAGGAGCAGGATAGCGAATGCGTTGTGCTGGCCGGTGCGTTCGAGCGAGGCGTGCTTCACCAGCAGCTCATAGATCCATATTCCACCCATTATGGCCCAGAAAAGCGCCAGCATGCCGTGATATTCGCGCGGACGGCAATAGATCATGTAATAGACTCCGGCGATCCAGAAGTTGAGAAACGCCATGAAGAGTTTCATGGCGATCCGTACTGCGGGCGTCGGACGGAGGTAGAGTAGCACAAGCAGCATGGCCGCCACGAGCGTGAAACCGATCTGCGCAGGCCAGGTTGCGGCATTGTAGGCCGCGATCGTGTTCCAAAAGATTTCCATAACCTAACTATTTTTTCGTGTGCGTCGGGTCATCGAGAAAGCCCGGCGTTTGAAGATGAATATCGGCAGCGTGGCACCGGCGGCAAGCAGCGCAATGACACTCAGCGATACGGTGGCATTGAGAAAGAACTGTTGCATGTAGCGCATACCCTCGTCGGCCCGATCGAGCGACTGGAGGAACATGATGAGCGAGAAGACCGTCTTGTAGGCGTAGATGCCCGGCACCATCGGCAGCAGAGCCGGAATGTAGAGGCAGGTCATCGGGCAGCGGACGCCGCGGCCGAGCCACAGGCTGCCCATGCCGATTGCAAAGGCCGCGAAAAGCGATGCGGTGGCGATATCCAGTGCGGCACAGTGTATCAGCGTGAAACGCAAGGCGTGGCCTATGGCGGCAAGCAGGGCGATGCGTGGAAAGGCCCGCATCGGCGGGTCGGAGATGGCCCCGAATCCGATGGCGGCGACAGCGGCGAAGAGGCCGTCGAGCAGAATATCCGTCACGATCATAGCAGCGAATCTTTAACCATTAACAAAGTGGCCGACAAACCGACGGCGATGCAGACAATCTGCAGCAGAGCGTTAACCAGCCGGCTGCCCCCCATGAGGACGTGTCCTTCCATGATGTCGATGACCCCGTTGATGAGCGGCACGCCCGGCACGAGGAAGAGCGGACTTGTTGCCAGCGCTATCTCGGCCGTGCAGTCGAACCGCAAGGCTGCCGTGGCGCAGAGCGAGGCGACGAAAGCCGAGCAGGCGAAGACGAGGAAGTGATTGACAGCGTGGGCCTGCATGCGCTGTTTGACGGCGAAGCCCACGAGTGTCGCCGTGAAGACGATGCCCACGGCCGTCCTGTCGCCGCCGAAGAGCTTGCAGAATGAGGCGTTGGCCAGCCCGACGACCACGAGCGTGAAGATTGGGTCCATGCGCGGTTTGTCAACCAGCGTCCGGTAACGGCTGCGGATCTCGTCGAGCGAGAGGCCCTCGTCCAATGCGTCCCAGCTCAGGGCACTCAGATCGGAGTTACGCTCGAAACTGATGGGGAGCGACGGGATTGCCACAACACGGGTTGCGGACTCGCCGCTTACGGTGTCGAGCACCGTCAGTATCGTACTCTTTTGGAAACTCGATAACTGAACGTCCACACCCAGCGCCTCGCCGATCCGTTGCGCATTGCGTATTACCCGAGAGGTGTGCACACCCGAACCGAGTTGATAGGTCGCATATTCGGCGATGAAACCGAGTATATCGCAAAGTTCCTGCTGCGTTTTCATATGCGGATCATTATTTATCGGGCTTTTACCATACCTGTCGCGGTATCGAACGTCACGGAATTATTACGGAACAGCCGTTCGATGCAACCGCTCCGGCGCATCTCTTCGGTCGGCAGGCACGACAGGCAGGGCGGGTCGATAAGGGCTATCGCATCGGTGAGCGACAGGGCGATATCCAGCTCGTGAGTGGAAAAAAGGATGCACTTGTTTTCTTCATGCGCCAGCCGTGCCAGTAGCGTACACAATTCGTAGCGGTTGGGCATATCGAGAAACGAGGTGGGTTCGTCAAGTAGGATAATCGGCGTATCCTGCGCCAATGCCCGTGCAATCATGATGCGCTGGCACTCGCCGTCCGACATCCTGTCCATCGTGCGTTCCGCATAGTCCTCCATGCCTACCGAGGCGAGCGACCGCATAACGATCTCCGTGTCGGCCTTCTGCATCCTTCCTATCCAATTGGTATAGGGTGCGCGGCCGATAGCCACGACGTCCTCGCATTTGAGGTTGGCGATGCGTGTGCGCTCGGTCGTGACGAATGCCAGTGTTCTTGCCCTCTCTGCAACCCGCATATCGGCGGCGTTATGCCCGTCGAGCAGGATTCGACCGGCATAACGGCGGTTCAGTCCGGCGATGGCGCGGAGCAGCGTCGATTTGCCCGTGCCGTTGCGCCCGATAAGGGCTGTCAGTTTGCCTTTTTCTATGGTGGCTTCCACCTCGCAGAGCAAAGTTCGCTCGCCGTAGCCTATGGAAAAATCGTGTAACTCTATCATGCTGTAACGGATTTGTTGCGCAAGACCACCCACACCACAATGGGGATTCCCAGCAATGCGGTGATGGCGTTGATCGGCAGGGTGAACAGTTTGGAAACAAGGTCGCAAAGCAGCAGCACGGAAGCACCCGAAAGAACGGTTCCCGGCACGAGCACCCGATGGTCACTGTTGCGGAACAGCATCCGCGTGACGTGGGGCATGGCCAGCCCGATGAAACCTATCGGACCGCAAAAGGCGGTCACAGTGCCGGCCAGCAACGTCGTGGAGAGGAACAGCAGTCCGCGTGAGCGACGAACGTTCAGCCCCATCGTCACGGCATACTCCTCGCCGAACAGCAACAGGTTGAGCGGCTTGATCGTCACCACCGCCAACAACAGTCCGGTGGCAATCGACGGGATAAGCACTGCAAGCTGGTTGAAGGTCACATCGCCGAGCGACCCCATCGTCCAGACGACGAACATTTTCAAGGATTCATCGTTGGCAACATACTGCAATATTTGGACAATCGCACCGATTCCCGACGAGAACATCATGCCGAGAATCAGAATTACCATGATATCCTTGATGCGGTGTCCGACGGCGGCGATGACGACCAGCACGATTGCCGCTCCGAGCCATGCCACCCCAGCGATGCCTATCGACGAGCCGACACCGGCGAGTACGACGAGTGCCACGCCGAGGCTCGCGCCCGAACTGATGCCGAGCACGTAGGGGCCGGCAAGCGGATTGCGGAAGAGGGTTTGCATCTGGAGTCCGCTGACCGACAGGGCGGCTCCGGCCAGCAACGCGACCACCGCCTTAATCAGTCGGATATTCAGTATGATTTTCGCCGTCGCTCGCGGACAATCGCCGCCCGTCAGGGCCGCCCAAACATCACCGAGCGGTACGGCGACAGCCCCCACCGCCAAATCCAGCAAAAACAGGAAAAGGGTGAGGGCAGCCAGTGCGGTAAACAATAGGACGGAACGGGAGCGCATCTATTTCAGTTGCTTGTAATAGACGAAATCTTCCTCGACCAGTTCGGGGTGGAATATCTTCACGAGGTCTCGCAGCACGAGGTCGGGATTTACGACTGCAGACTCATAGTAGTCGTTGCCGCCAGCAGCATTGGTGCGGGCGTTGTTGTTATAGACCTGTCCACCACGGAAACAGCGGGTGTCGATGAACTTCGGGCAGGCGGCTCGCAGCTCGTCGAGCGTGTTCGCCATACCCACATGCAGCCACATATCGGCTTGCGAGGCCAGCAGGTAGGCTTCCTCCAGGTCTATGGGCACCGAGGCATTGCCCGTGTTCTTTTTGTAGATGTAATCGCCTCCGGCATCTTTGACCATTCGGGCGACATAGCTTTCGGTCGAGGGCATGAACCAGCTGTCGCCGTAAGGGGTGTTGAGCATCACCGACGGGGCATCGAGAACATTGTCCGCTACTTTCTTTCTCAGGACATTGTATCTGACGGGGATTTCCGCGAATACTTTTTCGCCCTCCGCCCGTTTTCCGATGATCTCCGAAAGTGCCAACAGCCATTCGGCTTTGCCCAGCGGCGATTCTTCGAGGTAATCGCCGACGTACATGAACGGAATATCCAGTTCTTTGAGCTTGCCCTCCATCGAGCTTGCCCCGTTCACGCCGTAGAGCAGCACGAGGTCAGGGTCGAGCGAGAGCAGCAATTCGTAGTTGATATTCCCTTCGTAGCCTACATCTCCAACGCTGTCCCGCCGTGCCTGAATGTCGGGATTGGAGATGTAGTCGATGCCTGACACGCCGACTACGCGTCCCGTTTCACCGATTGCGTCGAGCATGGCGATATGGGTAGAGGACATGCAGATGATGCGCTCGGCATCTTTTCCGAGCACCTGACCGGTGAAATCTTCGGGTACGCTTTCTCCGTCACGGGCGATGAACAGGTATGTGGTAATGCTGTCAGCTCCCTGCCAAGGGTTCGTGACGGTAACCAATACGCTCTTTTTGCCGTCTGCACCTTTTATGTCAAACCCCGAAGCGTATTCGGGTGTATAGACCGCTCGGTTGAAATCGGCAAGTTTGGAACTCTTATCATGGCAGCCTGTGAATGTCAGTACAAGCAGCAATATCAGGCTCAGATTTTTCAATGCTTTCATATCGTTACAAATTTGTGTTTACGGACTTTTTCTTGTTTTTCCCGAACTTCGGGGTGATACCGATGAACAGCTCGAAGTTGATGCCGGGCATGGGGCGCGAGAGTACCGAGAGGTAATCTTCATTGAAAAGGTTGTTGACGGCGAATTTCAACTGCACGTCCACCGGTTTGAAAAAGAGGTTTTTCTCCAAGGAGACGTTGCTCATGAAATATTCGGGCAGGTGTCCTGTCAGCGTATAGTCGTTGCTCGACATGGTGAAACGCTCCGAGTAGAACGCCCACTTGTAAAGGAACGCCCACGACCGCCACGACAACCGTCCTGTCAGCGAGGCGGAATGCTCCGGCACGTAGGGTAACTGTTTGCCCACCGACTGGTCAGCAGGTGACATTTTCTCGCCCTCGTTGATAGAGGGTGTCCACGAATAGGAACCGTTCAGGTCAATGAGCCAATCCTTTGCCGGCTGCACGGCCAGGTTCGCCTTGACCTCGATGCCGTAGGCGTGTACCTTCTTCACGTTGCGGGGCGAAAAGAAGCCTTTGGTGGTGGGCAGCCAGATAATCCAATCGTCGATGTAGGAATCGAACCAGTTCACGCCGCCGCTCAACTTATAGACATTTTCTTTGCCGACCTCGAAACTTACACCTGCATCGTAGCTGAAACCATGCTCGTTTCTCAGATTGGGATTGCCACCGGGCAGAAAATAGAGGTCATTCAGCGTCGGGAAACGGTAATTGCGTGAAACAGAAGCTTTGAGCATCACATTCCCTTTCGGAGAAATGATGCCGTCAATAAAAAAAGCCGGTATAAGCGGAGCCCACTCGGAACCGTACATTTCTTCTCGCAACACAACCGACATGCCAAGCCGGTCTATCGGTTGCCACTTGGCAGATACGGAGCCGGAAAGTTCCACGCGTCCTTTGTCATAGCCCACGATGGCTTTGCCTCCGTCCTGCAAGATGATATTCTTGTCCTCACTGCGTACCAAATGCTGGTGAGCCGATACGTTAGCGGTGAAAAACCAACGTTTTGTCGGACTGTATTCACCTTCAGCCTGCCCGTAGAACGTATTTACCTTGCTACGGGAACGGGTCATCGACGCCCAGTTATCAGGTGCGACCTCACGCTTGTAGTCGTAGGCCATCCATGTGTGTATGTAACCGCCTTTCACGCCGAGTTTCCAGTTGCTTTTGATATGATCCCACGAAAGGACACTGCGGAAAGTCTGTTCCCGCTGGCGGTTCTCGAAGTCGGTTGCATCTCCGTAGTCGGTCGTCAACATCGGAAGTTCCCGGTTGGAGTTGATATACCATGCGTTCAGGCCTAATTTGTCGCCTTTGCGGGTGTTGTAATAGACCTCTTGAAGCAGGTGCAGGTCCTTGAACGCCCCGGAGCGGTTGCGCTCTTTAGGGTGATACTGCCCGATGATGTTCTTGTCCTCGTCGTAGATGTTTATCTTCTTGTCGTGGTTGGTGTACTTGTAATCGTTGGGCGAGGAAGAATAGACCGCACGGGTGGAGATGTGCCACCGCTCGCTTCCGTAGGTGAAGCGGGCGAACTCGTCGAATGTCCGGAACGATCCGATGCCCTGCACGTACTGGGCGTTGAACCCTTCGGCAACGGTGGGGGTGGTACCAAGCTTAACCAGACCGCCCAGTCCACCGCCAGTCTCGTTCACCGATGAAGTACCGTGCAGCAGCGATGCGTTGTCTATGAAGTAGGACGGAATGGTGGAGAAGTCTGTCATGCCGAGCATGGGGTTGTTGATGCGCATGCCGTTCCATGTCACTTGCGTGTGTGAAGGCGACGTTCCTCGGAACGCGACGGTCGAGAGCGTGGCGCGTCCGTAGCTCTTGACGAATACGGACGAGTTGAACGTCAGGATGTCGGCCATCGAGAGGGCGATGTTCTCTTTCAGTGCGAGTGAATCGAACTTCGTCTTCTGCACACCGATTTCTTTCATCGGCCGATGTCCGATGACCGTGACTTCCGGTATGGTAAGATGCCAGTCCGACCGCTTTTTGCTTTCCGTCTGCTGCGCGAAGAGTGTCGTGGGGAGACATGCTGCCAAAGCGAAGAACAGATATAGTCTTTTCATATTGCCTCCTTTCTTATTTCCAACAAAATGCACCGGGGATAATCCCGACATAAAATTCATCTATCAATTTCCCTTCGGGCGAGTAGCGGTAAATCATGCCCTGCTGCTGGTAGTCGATGGCATCGGCGATGTATACTTCCCCGTTGGCGGGGTTTACCGTCAGTCCGTAATAAATCGTGCCGCTGTATTCGAGGAACGGACGCACCGGCACATGGCTGGCTGTCACGTCCATGCTCCAAATGGCCTTGTTGATCCAGTAGAGTTTGTCCCTGTCGCCATTGAGCTGTACCTCCGAGGGCCAGTCGCCCAACTTGAACTTGAACTGCTTCTCCACCGTGAATGTCTCGGCGTCGATGCGGTAGAGCGACGGGGCTTCGTAACCGTAGGGGCTGCCTTCGTAACCGCCGTCGGTCACCGTCCACATCTTGTTGTACTTGTCCATGACCAGCGATGTCGGTTGTATGCCGACCTTCAGTTCATCGACCACTTGGTCGGTTTCGGTGTCGATTTTGATGATGCGGTTCTGATACGACCAGCAGTTGCAATAGACGTATTTGCCGTACTGCACCATCTGCTCCGTCGAGCCGCTTTCCATCGTCATGTCCGGCACTTGAATGTAGCCGGTAATTTCATATTTCTTCGGGTTGATGATGAAGATGCGGTTGTCCCACAGTTGGGTGACGTAGGCTTTTTCGTCGCTTAGGAAATGAATGTAGCGCGGCGAGGTCAGGTTCTCGATGCGTCCCACCTCCTTGAAGGTGTTCAGGTCGATGGCGAAAATCACGTGGGAGTTGTTCACCACGACCCAGCCCTTGTTGTCGTAGATGGTCATCGACTGCGCCACGTCGCCGAGTTTCATGCCGTTGGCACGGAAGAAGATTTCGTTCTGTACCTGTTTGGTCGCAGGGTCGTAATAGGACAAGGTAGCATTGCCGTACTGGAAGTTGCCCTCGTTGGTGATGAACAGTCCGGCTCCCGTGGCATTGAAGTCTTCTACGGCATCGCCGTAGTCCCACTTCATGCAGGATGTCAAGGATAGTGTCACTCCGACAACTACGCTCCATAGCAGATATTTCAATTGGTGATAGGTCATACCGTTATTTTTATAGTTAATCCCCGGTAGTCTTACCTTACGGTAAGCATACCGAGGATTGGCAGAAAACTTATTGTTTGGTTATCTATTCGGCAGGCTTGTACTTCCCGTCTTTCATATCTTGGTATGTGGGGTTATAAGCACATTCTCTGACAGACCATTGAGATTCTCCTGTTAGAACATTGTTTTCAAACAGGTATTTGAAAGAACTGAAATCGCTAACATCTCCTTGCCCGCTTATACTAATCCCTTTTACTGATTTGAGACCTGAAAAATCAATGGACAAAATACCATTAGAACCAAAATCAGAATACGGGCATGTTATTGAAAGATTTTCGGATATTGATTCAACGGTAGGATAAGACACCTCATCAGCCGTCATACCCCATACAACAGTAGATGTTACAATATTAAACAGTCCGTTTATCGTTTTTAATTTGGGACATAAAATATTAGTAACATCAATCTTAAACTCAATTTGTGTATTTGCTCCATCCGTCCCAATGCTTTCCAAACTGGTAAACTCAATATCATTCTTAAGCAAATCAGTCGTAACCGAACATGAACCGAGAATTTTTTTCAATGACGGGAAGGTAATATTATTTGCATTCGTATTATTTTCTAATGTTAAAGTACCTCCTATTTCCTGCAATTTAGGAAATTCAATTTCCGCACCCGTATCAACACTTCCCGAATTCAATGCAATAGTCATATTTCCTGCCACACGAATAAATGGCATAACAAATTCTTTTACATAAAAATAATCTTTGCATTGGAAGTCGCCCTCTATATTTGAGATTCCCTCAAGAGTCAATTCGGTCAATCGACAATTTTTAGGAAGCAGAAGAAGGCTACCGTTAAATGTTTCCGAACCTACGATTTTATTTAGTTGCTTACATTGTAGGGTAAGTGTATTCCCGTTAAAATTTATCTGGGACAAATCCAGTTCTTCTATGAGCAGATTACTTAAAGTCATATCACCGAGTACATCTTTCAAAGAAGATATATTAAACTTATTGACTTTATTCGCATCCACACTGGTCTCTCCGCAGGAAATAAGACCGGGAAGTTCAACAATGGAAATCTCTTTGCAATTTTTTATAGTCAGTCCTCCAACCGAATGTAATTCGGTCATTGCAAGACTTCCGATGGAGGACATATCGGAGAATGAGGCAGTACCGGCCACACTTTCCAATGCCGGTAGATAAATTCCTTGCAGTTTGGGAAAATATTGGACTGTAAGTTCATTCCCGACCCGTTTGAGCGCTGAGAAAACAATGGCTTCGGTTGTCGCTGATTCTTTTTGTGCTACCGAACCTTTGACAATTAAGGAAGCTCCGACAGATTCAACGGCATTTGCATCCAAATCAAGCAAAGCATCGGAGGTTATATACATATCCTCACCAATGAACTCGACTTTGGGTATGGATATTTTTTCAATGACAGAACTGTTAACGACAAAATCGCCGGTCACTCCAAGCAAAGAGGGCAGATTAACCGTTTTGAGCGTTATGTTTTTACTGGTAGAAGTTGTCGATCCTAATTTGAAACTTCCGAGTTGTTCCAGATTATCCAACCCCGTCAAATCCGCTCCTTTGTAAGACGGATTGATAACAAGAGAGTTACTGATTTGTTTCAGGTTGGCAAGTCCGTCCAGATTGGTGATTTCTTCTCCGTCTGCCGTTCCGATGGTCAGGCTGCCTTCGATTTTGTTTATTCCTGTCTTGGCAAAATTATCCACCTCGGATTGCGTGGCAAGTACCACGCTGCCGCTCTGTTCGATGTCTGCATATTGATAAGTATAGGAATATACTTTGCTCTCCTGCATTCTGGAGGTGACTACGAATTTCCATTCATTTTCCCAATCCTCTATGGTTGATGGATTCGGGTTAATAGAGGCTCCCTCGCAAAGGGCATACTCTACGGTAGCCCCTTTCAGACTGGTATTATAAGGTATCTCAACTGTAATCTTGTCCCCGACTATCATGGCTTGATAGGTAATGCCATCTACAGTTAGAGCAAACTCGGAGATGAAGTGATCCTTGCCGTCTATTCCGCTTACTTCAGGGTCGTCATCACTACATGCAGCAAGGCAGAGCGTAGCGAAACAGAATAGGATGAAATGATATATTTTGTTCATAATGAATTTTATTTGTCGTTATTGTTGTTTTCATCACAGAACTTGAAAACTTCCGTGGAATTTTCCCCTAACCATCCGGCTTTTACATTGACTCCGGTCTGCACCTTGATAAAGTCGATATGGGAAAGGTTTGCAGGTGTACCGTCGATATTGACTGCATCGGAAATCTTAAAATAGTTTCCAAGTGCTCCCGCGTTAGGATTGTCTTTATTGGGCATATCATCACCAATATTATCGGCATATCCCCATCCGAACGGATTATTGGACCACATGCCTGTCGACGGGCTTTGTTCGGTACGTGCTTTCAGGCATGTGCCGTATAACGTATAGGAATCCGCTTCAATCCACAAAGGATAATAAAACTCTTGCGGGTGATAGTTGCCGAGACGGTCAATCGCTCCTTTATTTCCCTTGTTGTCCTGCCATTGAGTATCCATGTTGGGACCGGGACGGAAATAAGTTACGGCATAGTCCTGAATGGTTTCGGGTTTTCCATATTCAGAACCCTTCAGTTCATACCATTCATCGTTGGGCAAGCCGTCTCCATTGACATCTTGCATTACCCATACAATGCCCGGTTCATTTGACGAATCAAAGGCATTTCCTTTGATGGAAAAATCATAACCGCCTTTGTTTTCGATACTGTGGTCGAATCCTACTACGATATATCCTCCCCAACCTCCAAGAGAAACATATTGTTCATTATCAAGACGTTTTTGTGCGTAAGCACAGGCTGCTTCGTGCGTGCTTTCCCCATTGAAACCTGCTGTATTCGTTTCGTTTACGAATTGTCCCGGAGCCGGAACAAATTCATATACTTTATTGCTGTAAATGGAATTTCCGGCAGCAAAAGGTCTTTTTCCGGCCGCTTCACAACATTTCACCGGAATATTGACACTGACTTCATCGACACCGGAAACAGCAATATTACGAGTGAGGGTTGCTTTTGTTATTTGATTATCGTATTTCACGGTAAAAGTAAGCGTGTGTTCTCCGGTTTTAGAGGGTTTGAAACCGTAAACCAAGGAATTGGCTCCCTCAATCGGTTGCCCGTCCAAAATCCATTGATAAGAAGGCTCGGCACTTATTGATACAAAGGGGCGGACAAACAAAGTACGTCCTAATTCTACGTATTTGGTATTATCCTCGGTGAAATATAAAGATGACGGAACTACGATTTCAATTGGAAGTTTATCGACAACCTCAATAGAAACTGTCTTCTCTGATTGTCCGTCTTCATTCGCTACAGTTAAAGTCAGTTCATAAGTTCCCAACTCATCTTGCTTGAATGTATAAGTATTTTCAGTTCCGACTTCGTTCCCGTTAAGAGTCCACAAATAAGTAGCTCCTTCTGCATTTTGAATGTCGGGAGTAAGGATATATTCACGTCCTGCGACAACTTTAAGCCCTATAGAGGGGGTTACCAATGAAATGACGGGCGGAGCCAATTCATTGACATCCACACGAATTTCTTCCTCTGTGCTGGCATCCCTCGTATCCACACGCAGGGTAACGTAATACGAACCGCATTCGTTGAAAATGTATTTCAATTGAGGCTCATCGGAAATGATACGACCGTTGCATTTCCATGAATAAACGGCGTAATCGACATTCTGATAGGTCGGCTCAATAACGACCTCTTTTCCTATCTTTACAACATAGATTCCGTCTTCGCTGTCCAATTCAATGACAGGAGGCACGGTCACGTCCTGCGATATTTCTTCGTCTTTGTTGCATGCAAATAGAAATATCGTCAAGGAGAATAAAAGCAAATACTTCTTCATTATATTTATAATTTTAACGCTGAAATTCCCTTGAAGAAAGTATTTAATTTCAATCTCCATTGGGATATAATAAAAAGGGGCAAATACTTAGCATTTGTCGTTAAAAAGCATTTGCCCCAAATTCATGTTATTCGTTTACGGTTACATCAATATCGTCTATGGCAACGTAAGCAGGAGTGTTCAATCCGTATGCGCTTGAATCGCTTCCTTTAAAATTGATAGCTACAGTACATACGCTGTCACCTAAACCGCTTAAGTCCACTTGGCTCCAACCAGTACGGATTTGATTGGCCAAGCCTGATTCTGCATCCTTACTGGAATCGAAGTTTGCCAAATAGTATTCTACTTCCTTACCTGTAGGTTTACCCGTCGCATCCAACGCAACAAATACCACCTTAAACCATCCTTTTTGTGCCGACAAAGAGCCTTGTGTAAACGAGTTGCCATCCTTCATGACCAAGTAGGTATAAGTTGTATTGCAGACCCATACACTGTTGAATTTGCCATATTTCGGTGTACCCTTAACTGGCTTCTTTGGAATTTCGACTTTATATCCGGTTGCATTGGTCAAGTAAATCTTGGCGCACTTGTCATAGGTTGCTCCCGCATCATTGTATGAATCGCTATAACCGAAAGCAACGGCAAAATTTTTACCGCTATGACCGCCATTCTTATCATAAACGCTACATTGATTCTCATAATCACCCTGTGTCAGATTATGGAAATTAGAGATGGCAAAACCACCATTCCAAAACTCATATTCCCAAGGCTGTCCGCTTACCCATTCTTGTTCCAAATAGTTAATCGGGAACTGAATGTACGTACCGGTTTGCCCGATTTGAGTGATGTAGCCGGTCGTTACCTGCTTGCCGTTGGCCGTGGCAGAATAGAGATTGTTTCCATACTGGTCAGAAGCCATTACGCTGGAAGGTACGTTATCAAAATTGATAAGCGCATTGGTAGAACTTATCGCGCGGGTTTGAATCGCACTCTCCTCATACGGAGCAAGGAAGTCATCATCGGACGAACATCCTGTGAACACTGCGGCGGCCATTGCTACAACAGCCATTGCCAAGAATTTAAGATTCTTTTTCATAACTCAATTATTAAAAGTTAAACAAAAAAGTTTAATTACACATTCGTTTTCCTTGCGATAGATTTGCAACGAATGAGAAATCGGTTATCAAAAAGAATATTAGGTGTCTTTGGACGAGCCTCTGTTCATTTTAATCTAATGCCAATTATCCCGTGGTCACTAAATCATATCTCATCAAGCAGGTCTTCTGGCTCATCCCGCTTATCGCGCCTTCCCAGCTTTCACCAGTGGCAAAGAGTGCGATAAACTTTAATAGGACTTACAGCTGCGAGTACAGCTCCGGATTTTCACCGGGATTCCCTTTTAATTCCATTCGACGCTTCGATTGGAAACTTGACTGGTGCAAAGTTAATGGTTATTTTTTAATCTCGTTTCTTTTTCCCTAATTTTTATTTCAAGAAAAGATTATTTTATAGTGCGAATTGTATTTTCATGCCAACTAAACATTTATAACAACTATGAATAGTCCTTCCCCTTTATGAATAATAACATTTCTCAATTATGGCTTTTTCTCATCTCACGTCAGCAATTCTCTTCGGAGAGGTTTTCTATGCAAAGGTACAGCGTGCGTCCGGTCGTCAAGTACCGCTTTCGCTAACGGTTCCCGGATATTCTTCACGGCAGCCTTCCGCAAATCGAAGATGGGCTTTTAGCCCCCGTCTCGTTGCAGAACAAAGCCGGTCGAGCCGGGTTTTGCCCTTGCACTCGGCGGTTGGGTATTCCGTTCCATCCCGTACACTGTTTACTTGCCTTATCCGTCCTTTTTCCGCTGTCAGTCCTGCATAAAAATCATTCCCCGACGAGAAGCCGAAGAGCTTCAAGAAAAGGGAAACAAGAAAATGTTTGACAATCTAAAATTTACAATTATGCACAGCAGGATTTTTCAAATTTCAACGGAGCCGATAGACAAAGAAAACTATCTGAATGAGGACACACTCCAGCAAGGAGACGGGAGCTTCTATGACTATTGTTCAGAAATAGACGAGGAAAACCGTAAAGAGGATATTGCCAATTTGGTCAATCATGCCTTACCCAACGGAATGTTCGAGCTTATATCCGATGACACCATGCGCTATAATGGTGGAATAGAGCAATGGAAAGAGGAGTATGTCGCCAATATCAAAAAGAGAGCGGATGCTCTTACGGTAGATAATATGTTGGAATGGGGTTCGACCTATTATCTCAAACAGGCAGTAGAAAATCCGTTGGATGTCGCCTATCATTTCTATTTGGATGGCGACGGCTGCCAGTCTTTTGCCGAACAGTCCTTTGCGTTTATGGAGTTTGTTTGTAGGCTTGAACCGGGAACGATACTCTACATCGGAGGAGTTGTTGATTATCACTTCTGATGATTGTCCGAAACATTGGCAATCACCCGCCTCAAAAGCGGGTGGTTGCTCTCTTTTTTGCACAGGCTCCCCGATTACTTTTATAACATACTCTGCCGAGTTTCCGCCATCGGCTTCCCTGCCGGTATATTCCTGTTTTAAGGGTATAATCCCTTCACAGCCCCGACATACGCCGCAGATCTGTTTTCGTGTGCAAAGGTACGGTGGACGAACATGGTTCAAGTACCGCTATCGCTACCTGAAATAAAATTTGACGACAACTTTCCGTAATCGGAGATAACGGTATTTCATAAAATTTCATCGCAGGTTCCTTGTCCGTCGTTCTTGTATCCCCCGTTTGGAACGCACATGAAAACAACCTCTTTGGGCGAAGTCAGAAGACTTCAAGAAAAGGGAAATAAAAAAAATCACTAAATCAAAAGACAATGAACAAGTACGATTTCATCAAGCAAGGCAACCTCCTTTATCGGCACACTGCCGATAACGATGTAGAATGTCGAATTATCTCAACTCCCGAAAAAGTGGATAGCGACAGTATTATTTTAGTCGCAACAGGTTCTTCTGAGATTGAAGTTTTGGCATCGGAGCTATCACCCATTGGCTCATCGAGAAGCCACAAAGAGGAATTTCTGCGCTGGAAGAAAGAGCGTGAAGCCGAGGGCATGGAGTTTTTCAGCCGGTTGTCCGAAGTCATGGAAACAGACAGCGGTTTGGCTGTAGGCGATATGGTGGCGTTTACAAACGACTATGGGGTGGTGTTTGGCCCCAAAGAAGTATTAGCTTTCAGAAAGCCGTGGAATGGCGGTAGATGCGTATATATCGACAGTGATGCCTATTGGTTTCCAGACCGTCCCGGACAGCTTACTATCCTAAGCAAAGGAGGTGCGGAATGACAACAACCGGCATACTCAAACGACTTTGCGGCAATATTGCCGCAGGTCGTTTCAACTGGCAAAAATACTGCACGCCACAACTTTACTTCGGGTGGGAGATTTGTGTTACCCCTCTGCATTGCTCATACGGACAGATAGGCTATACCGTTAATTTCCCTTATACCAATATACCGGAAGTGGAATACGATTGGGAAATGGGCAAACTGACCATTGACGGCGAGAAGTGGAAAAGTTATTTGTGGAACGAATAATAATAAATATCAATATGGCACAGAATTTTTATACCAAATGGCAGAACGCTATCCTTGCAGATGCAGGAGGCTATGTTTCAAAAGAGTATCGCAGTTTCCAGACAGCATTGGTACGTGAGATTTCCAAATATGCAACGGCGGTCGGTGCACAGGTGGCATCCAACTTAAAAGGACATTATGATACCTCATGTTTCATCGAGCGCAACGGCAAGTTCGTTTACATCAGGCACTCTTCCACGTTGGCCCGAATGGGCGGCGGCGTAAGAGTTGAACTTGATTCGTTTCTGATACGGACAGCCCAACACGCAAAAGACTACAGAGGAGGATATAACCAATATTGTGACATGGCAAATTTGCAGTCCATGATGGATGATTTACTGAAAGAATAAAAAAACGAAAACAAGAAAAGATGCGGAGCCAACCGGTTCCGCATCTTTTCTTGTTTTCCTTACCGGCGCATACCGCCACCGTATTCAGCCTCTTGTAGTTCTGCCCGATACTCTTCCAGTTCGTTCAGCTTCTCGTTCACGGCTTGCAAGTTAGCATCCAACCCGATATTGTGGTCGTAAGGGAAACGATGCTGCGCGACCAGCCCGGCATTGGTGGGCTGCCCGACATCAAGCGTATCGGATTCCTTGTTATATTCGACATACAGCACGTCGCCGTTCGGCATCTCGAAGGTCGGAATCTTTTGATGCGCCAAAGCGGAGAACTGTTCCACCGCCATCTCCCTGGCAACCTCTTTTATCGTCTCTCCGGCAATATCGACACCGTAACGCCGGATATGGTCTCGGATTTCCTGCTCCGTGAATTTCAACATCACCTCGTAGGTTCCCCCGACACTCCCGTTGTACACGACAGCAAAATTCCCGTCATCGACAATAAGGCTGTCACCCTTGTTGTTCGTAGCCGACGGATAAGTATATTTCTCGTTGATACCGTTGCCGTCATAATACTCCTTGGCAAGCGTAAGCAACCCCTCATAATCACCTTTGTCCCTAAGTTCGTCAAGCTGCCTCGTATCATCCGAGGACTGGAGATAAACGACAGAGGAATAATAAATCTTCTCCTTTGCCGCCACTCCATTCTCCTGCTTCTCACCGACATTCTGTTCCAACTCCTGCGCTATCTTATCCACCCTTTGGGTAATCATTGAAGTCGCTTTCTTTACATCCAGAAGCGTCGTCTTAATGAACTGCGGCGATTCCTTCAGCTCATCAAGCCAACTTTTGAGATACGCGCAACTGTCCTCCTTGATATGCTTGGTCATGCCATAACGCTGTGCGACCAATGCGCTGCCCAATTCCGCCACCAGTTCCTCACGGGCATACTCCGGGGAACCGAAGGCAGTCGGCTTGAATCGGTCGAGAACACCCTCCGCACCGGTCGAGTGTGTCATTTCGTGGAACAGCGTCCCATAGAACGACTCTCCCGATTTGAATTGTTCCTTTTCCGGCACGATGATTTCATTGTTCGAGATTGAATAGTAGGCTTTATCCTGATATTGCGGTGTAATCGGGCAAATCCACAGATTGTCCCGTATCATCGTATCGACAGGTGCGAAACTGAAATGCTCGCCGTTCTCAATGGCCGGACGCGAGTTTTCCCGCTCCAGCTTTTCCCATAGCTCCGGCCTCGCTTCCTGCAAATTGGTCTGCGCGACATTGAAGACACGGAACACCTGCATCTTCGGATAGACATTGTACTGATTCTTTTCTTCATCGGACAACTTCTTGTAATCGTCATACTTGATTTTCTCCCTGGTTTCCTTATGGATGCAAGTGAACGTGGTGAGCATGACCGGAAAGGACTTCTCGCCACGAAGCACGGAGACACGGGGCAGTTCCTCCCCATCCTTGCCGGGCTTGTTGAGCCGCTGCACACAGTCGAACGTACAGAAACGGGGAATCTTGTACCCCTCTTTCTCACAGTGAAGGAGCAACATAAAGGCATTCATCCCGTTGTACTCGCGCCCGTGAAGGTTGCGGGGCCACTGCAACGCACCCTCCGTAAACCAAGGCTTTTTCCAGTCCTTGTGGATGCCCTCGATTTTCTCGATCATCATTTCGGCGAACAGGTCGAGTGCCTTGTCCTCGCTGTTCGGCCCGTCGGCATTTCTTTTTCTGTAACCGGCCATAACCCTTACTGATTATAGTTAGACGAATCCGCCACATATTGCGCCAGTTCCTCCACCTTGCAGGAGAGGTTGACCTTCCCGTTGTGCGCCGACAGGTTCATTTCACCTCTGGCATCCACCTTTACACCCGGCTGCAGCCACTCATCGCGCTCCTTGCCGAAACAGAAGAAGCGCACCCACTGGTACTCGAAGCCGTCATCGACCTTCTCCGCGCTGAACGCCGAGAATACCGTGTACGGCTGGTCTTTCTTATCCCTTTTTTCTTCGATGTTCTGGCCGGTCTTGCCACGAAACACCAGTTCGCCCTTGACGGAATCCGCATTATCCGTAGCGGCATGGCAGATTTCATCGGCGAACAGGTTGAAATAGAGCTTGTCGCCCCGACGTTTGAGATACATCGTACCCCTCACTTCCACACGGGAGCCGTTCCGATAACCGGCGGCTTCTTCCTGGTTGCCCTCCCTGCGGACATCCACCTCGATAGTGTGCTGGCCACCAGTCGCCGGAATCTGTACCCGGAGTGGAAATGCCAGAAACTCTTTATCTTCTTTGTTCTTGCGAACCGACGCATCGCGGCCGATAACGCCGCATACCGTAACATTACATTTAATCATTTGTTTTTCTGTCTTTAATGATACATGGATCATCCGACAAGTGATACATGGGTTGATTGATGTTGAACTGTTGGAGGGTACAGTCAGTCAGGTGCGCGTATCATCGCCCAGACAATCCATCCGGCGATGACTAATTGCACGCCCACGACAACGAACGTCCCGATCCACCCCAACAGCAGGTAGCAGAACCGGACGTGCAAAGCAAGGATGGAAACTCCCGCCAGACACTTGCATAGCTGTATCATCACGCATTTTATCATATCGCCATGCTTTTATCTTCGCAGGTTTTCCGTCTGTCCCTGTTGCCGGGACATCCCTTGCTCGAAATTCTGAGAGGCCGCTTCCGACAGGATAACCGTATTCAGCATACCGGTTACACGCATCCGCTTGGCCTCTTCCGTGAGTGTGCCGTTGTTCAACGTGGCAGACAACCGGCTCAGCTCGGAAGCGGTCAGCTCCCGTGAGACACGCAGTTCGCCATTGTCCGCATTCAAGACAGCCTTGCCGTTCTCGCCGATAGTCAGGTCGCAGTTCTTCATATTCGGCAACAACGGCTTCAGGTCAATGGCACGAAGATCCATCATAGCAGATATGGCCGCCTTCTGTTCCTCTTCGTTCCGGTTGTCAATCTGTGTGGCCAGCAGCATCAGGGAGGCGAAAGCGGTCATCGCCATCTCCACAATCGGGTCGTTGCAACCCGACATTCCCACACCGCTGTCCTCCGACGAAAGGAGCTTCTTCATCCATCCGTCAGGCGAAAGGTTCTTTTCAGGCACGGTCTCTTCCGCCACCTTGTATTTGGCGAGCAGGTCATTACCGTTGTGCAGCATTTGCAGCTTGATATGTCCTTTCTGTGCGATTTCAGCCAGATACGCCGCAGGGTCTATGTCCCGCATCGTTCCGTCGGCATAGATATTCTTCACACCGAAATGCAGATGCTCCCCGGTCGTCCGTGTCCCCGTATTGCCCGATGTGCCGAGCCGTCCGCCGGCCTGTACCGTATCGCCGACCTTGACGGAAATCTCCTTGAGGTGCATATAGGTACATTGTACCTTGCTGCCGTCCGTCCGGGCATATTCCACCGTCAGCGACCTGCCGCCGGGCGTGTTCCTGTTTTGGTTTACCGCCACGACCTTGCCGCCGTTTTCCGTAGCCAGTACCGCGTCGCCTTTACAACGGATATCCACCCCCTTGTGCATCTGCTGCTTTGTGCCGTCCATCGGGTCTTGCCGTGTTCCGAACGGCGAGGTGACGAATAGAAATTCCTCCCGTTCCACCGGAAACGAATACCCCGTTCCATGTTCCGCACCCTCGGATGTTTGGAGCGGATTGTGTTCCACCCCGAACTGCCTGCCCTGTGCCGCCATCTCCTGCATCACCTGCCTGTCATACTGCTGCAAGCCGTTCTGTTCGATGATTCTTTGCAGGTTCTCGGCATACTTGCCTCCTGTGGCGTAACCGGCTTTCTCAATACTTTGTGCCCAGCCCTTGTAATCGTCCGGGGAGAGCTTGAAGCAACTGGCATAGCGGCTGTTCTCCTTCAAAAAGCGGGAGTGATGCTCGTATGAATCACCCACGCTGTCATAGCTGCAGAACTTTTCATTCGGCTTGTCGTCCGTATAGGTTCCGTACCTGCCGCCCCCGGCAATCCACGAGGGGGTTGCCTTGATACCGAAATGGTTGTTCTCGTTTCTTGCCAGACGGCTTTGTCCGTTGCTGCTTTCCAGTATGCCTTGCGCCAATGTGACGGAAGCCGGAATGCCATACCTGCGCATCTGTTCCATCGCATACTCCGCGTACTGTTGTGCATATTCCTGATTCTTGCCCATAATCTTCCTCCTTATCTGTGAATACCACTGTGCGTTTCCTGTTCGGCCTGCTGCTTCTCTTGCGCCTCCATGTCACTGATAGCAACCCGCTCACCGGCACGGACAAGTTTCGGCAGGTAGCTGTCAAGCTGATTCATCGGGAACTCCGCATAAGATGTGAAGCCCCGTTCCCGGTTCCCCGCATACTCATTCAGTCCGATACCCAGTATTTTCGCACTCTTTACGGCGTCCTCGTCATAGAGCCGATACACCTCTCCGGTACGGATCAGGTGCAAGGCATCGGGGTACTTTTCCTTGACCTTGTCCCAAAACTGCCGTTGTGGGGAAACATTTTCATCATTTTTCGCTTCCGGCCGGTTCTTTGCCACCGCCTCGTTCTGTTGCCGCACCTGTTCTTCCTGCTTCTGTTCCCCGACGGATTGCCCCTTTTGCAGCACATCGGCAAACAGCGTGGCCGCCAGATGCCGCTTGTAGCCTTCACGGTCTTCCGCCACCCACATCCGTTGCCATTGTTGCGGCGTGACGCTCCGGGGCTGCAATTTTTGCCCGTCGATGGTCGCCACGCACTGAATGCCGTCCTGCCTGGTCTTGAAGACAGACACACGCTGAATACGGTTCAGGTCAATCTCCGGCGTCTCGCTGCTGAACAAATCCACTTTCAGGTCAGGCTTGACTTCCGCCAGTGTATAATATTTGTGCGCCAGCTCCATGCGTACCTTGTCGATGTTGTCCATCGCCTGCTTGAGCGTGGAGAAAAAGCGGTTCACATCCTCCTTGTCGGGATAGACACTGTACCCCTCCTTGTTCTCCGGCTTGATATAGAGTGCCCATCGGTTCTTGTCATCCTGAATCATCTGTACGGCATCGAACCCGACCTCGTTCGCCCGCCTGACCGCATCCGACACGTCCAGTGTGGAAAGCCTTTCCAATGTGTAGTTCCTTAGCCTGGCCAATGTCACCAGTTTCTCGTTGAAATAGCTGTCGTCAGGTCTGTAGCCCAGCGCACCGTCGGTATTATAGAAGCGTACCTGTTCGATGCCCTCCTTATTCAAGGCACGTTCGATACGCCCCTTGTTCATGCCGGGAATCTCGTTGTTCACTTCGGTCGAAGCCCCAGCCGGCAAAATGACATCCGCCGATTTCGCTTCCCGGTCAATAACGAGGACAATACTTTTCGCCGCCTTGTCCGGGTGTTGGCGGATTTCGTTCGCCACGAAGTAATGCTTGGGCATCTGCTCCTGCATGGTCGTGGTCTGCCGCCTGTTGCGCAGGGTGGCGTACTCTATTTTCTCGCCCCGTTCCGCCTTGCGGATAACGTCAAGCGCATTGTTCACGTCGCTTTCGAGTGCATCCATCATGCAAGGATTCTCCTTGAACTCCCGACACCAGTAATCCACCGTCTTCAGACTTTCATCGGACAGACGCGCAGGCAGCCCCAGTTCCAGCATCTTGATTCCCGAAGCCAGTTCCACAATCAGCCGTTCATATTTTACCGCATCCTCCGACGGGGCCACGCCGTTCTTCATGACCATGCCCTCACGGGCAAGCCGCTGTTGGTGTCCTGTGGCACTCACAATCTGCCGCAAGGTTTCCTGCACATAGTCGTGGTAATGCTCAAAGTCCTTTTGACGCGGCATATAGACCGCATCCTTGTCCGTCTCGTAATGGGGTAATCCGCAGCCGTCCGAACGCACGGGGACGAGGTTGTCCCGCATTTTCAGCAGGAAATCGTTGAACCGGGTGCGCAACTTGCGGTTGTCCGCTTCGGTATATCCTTTCTCCTGAACACCGCCGTCCTGTCTTACCGCATCCTCGTAAGCCGGCTTGTCCACGTAGGGCAGCGTCGTCTGGTCGATGTTGAAGATAGTGCGTATCTCCCGGTTGTGGACACCCTTGAACTGTGCCTTCTGCCCTTCGTCCAACTGGAGATAGGCGGTGCGGTCGATGGTTTCATTCGGGTTGTTCCGGTTGACATACTTGTTCCAGTTATAGAACAGGAACGGTACGCCCTGCTCATGCTCCCGTACCGCAGCACCCCGTGCCTTGGTCTCGCTGTAAAGCGTGAACAGGTTGGTCTTGCATCCGTTATTGTCCGAATGCAAGGCCATAAAGAGGGCATTGAACGGACTGGCCGAGACACCCTGCGGATAGAGCCGGGGAAATCCCTTGCCCGATACGTTGAGCCAATGGCCGCCGGCGTTCGATGCCCCGCCCAGTGCGGCAGACAGCAGCTCCGCCTGCCTTGCTTCGGCTTTCTTTTCGATTTGCGACTTTTCTTTCATATCATCATGCTTTTATTGTTCATGGAATTATTGGATGCCCCGTGTGCGCACGACCGTCTCCCGCTGTCCGTCGTCGTAATTCTGCGAGGCGATATGGCGCAACTGGTCGCTTTTGGCAAGCACGGCGTTCGCCAGCGTGTTCAGCGGCAATGCCCCTGCACGGTAAGCCTCTCCGACAGTCGGCGTGAGCTGGATAGTACAGGGAACACGGTCTATCGTGGCGATGAGCGTGCTGCCTTGCAGTACCGGGTTCACGATACGGGGATTGAGCGGCTCGTCGGGATAACGGCGGTACTGTTTCTCCGTCTGTTCGGCAGCGGACGGCATGGGTCGCCCCAAAGCCTCGTGTCCAGCCTTGTTCAGCAGGTTCGCGCCGCCCAGACCGACAAGGAGCATCTTCAGCAACGGGTTACGCACGAACAGACCGGCCACGATACTCGCTATCGGCAGCAGGTTGTCCCCCAGGCGCAACGATTGTGTCTTGCCGGTAAACGCCCCCAGCAGGATGTCGGGCAGCATGGCCATGACATATCCGAGGTTGCCCGTGACGTCTCCCATACCGTCCAGCCCCAGCATACCGAGCAATCCGTTCCAACCGTTCGTGTTGTTCTGTACGGCCTGTTCCTCTTGCATTTCTTCCTTGTGGGGAACAACCGCCTGCCGTTCCTCTTTTTCTTCTTTTTCCCTCTGTTCCGTCTCCGGCTGCGCTGACTCCTTTTTGGCAGTTACAGCCGTTGCATTCTTATATTTCTCCAAATGCTTCAGATAGGCTTCTTCCTGTCCGGGAGCGACGACCAGCGGCACATCCTTGTACCGTTCGGCACGTTCATTCTTCTTTTCAGGGTGTCCGGGCAGTTCGGGCATTTGGAAAGGGGTAAACTTCGGCGTCTGCATCCACTTCAAAA